>ENA-ORXR01000435-ORXR01000435.1-marine-metagenome-genome-assembly--contig:-NODE-435-length-57705-cov-119.899129_pt1 | contig 57705 bp, 43 predicted proteins | sample MGYA00237866_ERZ511479 | MGnify/ENA metagenome assembly ERZ511479 | reverse complement strand
GCCGTAGTGGCCGACCCAGGTGTTGCCGAGAACTTGGTGGCCGAAGCCTTTTTCGTAGCCTTTGACGGTGGAACGGAAGTCGTACTTGAACCACTTGCTTTCCTTGGGGATCTTGAACCCGTGGGAGGCGGTGCGCAGGCCGACGACGGGGCCGTCGCGGTTTAAGTAGTTCTCGAACGGCACCATCTGCTCGTCGGGCAAGTTGAGGAAGCGGGTGAAGATGACCATGCCGTCGGCGGCGTCGAGGCTGTGCATGTGCGGCACGTTGGATTCGCCGGCGGTGATGTGGCCGTCTTCGTTGATGCCGAACAGGACGGTGCTGCGGAAGCCGTGGTGCTTGGCGAGGATGCGCGCGAGCATTGGCAGGGTTTCCTCCGAACGGTATTCGTGGTCGGAGGCGATGAATACGAGGTGCTTGCCGAGTCCGAAGCCTTTGTCGCCTTGGTAGACGAGCGGGCCGCTGGCGGCTTTTCCTGCGTTGGCGTTCTTGCCGGCCGGGTCGTCTTTGGCAGCCGGCTTGTCGCTCGCAGCGCCTTTCTTGCCGTCAGCTTTCACTTCGAGCGGGTGTTCTTTTAAGAGTTCGGCGGGGTTCCAGAAGATCTTGCGGTCTTTGGTGGCGGCGCGGACTTTTTTGACGTCGGCGGGGGTGATGTTGTCGGTGCTTTTGTTGCCCCAACTATTGCGTACGAAGTTGAGCACGGAGGCGACTTCGTTGTCGCTGTACATCCCGGCGAACGCGGTCATCGGCGGGGTGCCTTTGGCCGGATCGTACTCTTTGCCTTTGACGGTCATCTTGCCCATCATGCCGTGCAGCACAATTTTGATGGCGCGTTCTTTGTCGCCGGTGGCCCAGGGGGTGCCGACCAGCGGCGGGTAGATGTTGATGCCGCCGGCTTGCAGGCCGAGTCCGGACTCTTGGTGGCAGGTGATGCAGGCGCCGTCTTTGTGGTAGAGGGCTTCGCCGAGCTGATAGCTGGTTTTGAAGCCGCGGTCGCGCATGTTCACGCCTTTGGTGAGCACGGACTTGCGCTTGGGCGGACCGGCGAGCTTGCTGGCCATGACTTTGTCGAGGTCTTTCACGTCGGCGAACTTGCCGCTGTCGACCAGCTTCTGCGCGTCGTCTTTGAGCAGGGGCATGGCGGCGTTTAAGCTGTTACGGATCCATTTGTCGGTCTGGCCAGAGGCGACGATGAGAGCGACTGCGGCGCCGTCTTCGCCGCCGAGCCAACTGCCGGCGGCGAGCGCTTCGAGGCGCACGCGGGGGTGCTCGTCTTTAGCGGCGGCCATCAGGTAGGCGGCCGGGTCGTCGAGCAGGTGCATGCAATGACGAACGACACGCACCGCACCGGCGCGAACGCGGTGGTCGCTGGCGCCCATGCATTGTTTGATCAAGTCGATCGACGGTTTTTGGTGACCCCAGGTTGCCCACAAGGCTTCGAGGGCGAGGCGCTCGGCTTCTTCGTGTTCGGCATTGGCTTTGGCGAAGGTGTGGGCGGCGGCGACCACGGCGTCGGCGTCGCGTCCGCGTAGTTCGCGGTGGCTGCGTTTGCGTGACTGTAGCTCATGCAGTTTCGTATTTTCGAACAAGGTCTCAATACTGGCGCCAGCGATTTGCGGTGGCTTGACCAACGGACGCGAAGGGTAGGTGATCCGGTAGATGCGGCCGTACTTGCTGTTGCGGTTCGGATCGCGGGCGGAGTGCTGCATGTGGCCGATCAGGGTGTTGTGCCAGTCGATAAAATACAGCGAACCGTCGGGCGCGAGTTCGAGGTCGGCGGGGCGGCAGTTGCCGTCGGTCGAACGAATTAAATCCTGGCGGTGCTTCGAACGGATGGCGACGCCGTCTTCGAACACCTGGTATTGTTTGATGCCGAGGAAGCCGATGCTGTTGCAGTACATGTAGTCGCCTTGCACTTCGTCCGGGAAGTGGCTGCTGAACAAGAACTCGCTGCCGGAACTCGGGCGGATGTGGTGTTCGTAGTTGAACTTTTCCACCTTTGGGATCTCGGCGCCATGGTCGACTTTGACCGAGAGTGGCAGCATCCAGTACTGCGAACCGCCGGAGGCATCGTTGAGGAAGTTCTGACCGTAGTCGTCGTGGGTGATGGCCCAAGGGTTGCTGACGTCGGACTGGAAGAAGCGGTTGACCTTCCAGCTTTTCGGGTCGAAGCGCCAGGCGCCGCCGTCGGCCATGCGTTGCGGACCCCAAGGGGTTTCGACCTGCGAGTGGAGGAAGCGGCCTTCGCACATGAAGATGCCGCCGCCGTAGTCAACGTCGAACGAGGAAATGCCGTGGTGGGTATCGTGCGGGTCGAAGCCGTCGAGCAGGAAATCTTTCGTGTCGGCCACGTCGTCGCCGTCGAGATCTTTGTGAATGGTGAGGTAGGGTTCTTCGGAGATGTACACGCCCTCAGGCGCGAAAGCGAACCCGATCGGCACGTGCAGATTGCGTGCGAAGATGGTCTCTTTGTCGGCACGTCCGTCGCCGTCGGTGTCTTCGTAGATCAGGAGTTTGTCGTCGGGCATCGGGCCGCCCGGCTTGTAGTGGGGGTAACTCGGCACGGTGGTGACCCAGAGGCGGCCTTTGTTGTCGAATTGCATTTGCGCGGGGTTGCCGAGGTTCGGGAACTCGCGTTCGGTGGCGAAGGTTGAGACTTTGTAGCCTTCGGGCAGAATGAATTTGTCGAGGGCTTCTTTCTCGGCGAGGTAGTTGAGTTCGCCGTTTTTATCGCTCGGTTTGTAGTTGGTGGTGACGGGGGTGAGCGGACGGGTACTGGCATCGTCGACCTTTAAGGTGTTGGATTTGCCTTGGGCGATCGCGCGGATGTTGTCGTCGCGCAGGACGGTCATCTGGCGGATTTTTTCAATCTCTTCCGGGTAGTTAAAATTGCCGTAGGGGTTCCAGCGTTGGCCGTAGGCGTGGACGCCGTTGAGCATCCGGTAGTCGTTGCGCCAGAACCAATTTTTGTCGGTGATGGCTTTGCGCAGCAGGTCGTTGCCGTTGCCTTTGTCGGCGTCGGCCCCGAACAGTTTGGCGAAGAGGACTTTGGACAGGGCGGCGTAACCGGCGTCGCTGAGGTGGGCGCCGTTGATGGTGTCGTAGGCTTTGTCGCTGGCGTGCAGATTGACGAAGCCGATGTTTTTCTCTTCGGCCACCTCGCGCATGGCGGTGGTGTAGGCGGCGAGGATGTTGTTACGTTCGGCGGCGTCGGGGAGATGGAACTCTTTGTGTTCGGCGACCGGGGTGGGGGAGGCGAGCACGAGTTTGGGGGCGGTGCCGCGTTCGAGGTGGTACGAACGGCTGAGGGTGTGGTCGATGAAGGCGCGGAGCTCGTTCTTGTAGTTCTCAACGCCGTCGAGCCCGTCGAAGGATTCGTTGAAACCGAAGAAGGCGACGATGGTGTCGGCGCGGACGATGGTGAGCCATTCGTCCGGCATCGGGTAGTGGCCTTTGCCGTGGTGCTTTTTGATTTCGGGGCGGAACTCTTTACCGCCAGGGAACGCCCAGGGATTGGGTTGTCCGGCTTCCGGGCGGAACGCTGGCGTGTGGGCGGGGTAGCCCATGTTGCGGAAGGTAATGTCTTGGCCGGCGAAGGCGGCGTGCAGGCGTGCTTCGAAGTGGCCGAAGTGGCCCATGCGTTCGGCGAGGCTGTTGCCGATGAACACGATGTTGTCGCCTTTGTTGGGTTTGATCGGCAGCGTGGTGGCGGTGGTGCGTTCGACCGGGGTCGGCTGCGAGAACTTCGGACGTTTGCCGTCTTTCTGTTGTTGGGCGGCGGAGGTCGGCATGTTGTCGGGCGCGACGGCGCGCAGGCCGGCGGCTTTTTTTGCGGGGGCGGCATTCGCGCCATCGGCAGGTTTAGCGGGATCGGCGGCGGGGCGTTTTTGCGGGCCGTTCTTGAGCAAGGAGCTCATCGGCGGACCCGTTTGCGGCGACTTGCCCCAGCCGTAGTCGGCGGGTTTGTAGTTCAGGGATTTATAGTAGGACTTCTCTTTGGTGTCGCGGTTGAAGTTGAAGGCGCTGGCTTCGAACGGATCGACGTAGGTGACATTGGCTTTCGCGGGTACGTCGAGTCCGGAGAAGTGGTAGGCGGCGTTGATGAACAGGCGGCGCAGGTTTTCGTCTTCGAGGTCGCAGGACGAACCGAAGGTGGAGCAGAGCGCTTTGCCTGGTTTGCCGTTCTTGGTTTTGTAGTCGCGGATCCAGACGGCGACTTGCGGCACTTTGTCTTTGGTGGCGGGCGAGTCGGCGTACAGCGTGTCGGTGACGATGCCGTGGGCGAGCACGGTGGCGTTGTCGGTGGTGACGCGTTTGACGCCGTACACGTCGGACTCGCCGAAGAAGGTGCCGACGCCGTTGAGTACCGGATGTTTCGCGTTCGGCGGGTGAATGATGCCACGCGCGCCTTGACCTTTATGGCGACCGTAGTGTCCGGCCCACCCTTCGCCGAGAATGTCGATGCCCCAGGCCGCCCAGTTGATGTCACCGGTTTTCGCGCCACCACGGAAGCCGTGGGTGGCGGTGCGGAACCCGAGTACCGGCTTGCCGGCGTTGAGGTAGTCGGCAAACGGTTTGAGTTGTTCGTCGGGCAAGTCGCGGAAGCGGGTGCCGATCATGACCAGATCGGCGGACGCGATGGCGTCCATGCCGAGGATATTGTTCTGGTGGTTCGGATCGACGTAACCACCGTCCGGATTGATCGGGAACAGCACCGTCGCTTTGAAGCCGTGGTGTTTGGCGAGAATTTTGCCGAGCATCGGGCAGCTTTCTTCGGTGCGGTACTCCTCGTCACCAGCGATCAGGACGATGTGCTTGCCGGTGCCGGGTTTGCCCTCGGCGCCTTCGAAGACGAGTTGGGCATTGGCCTCGGGCGTGAGCAGGGGAGCCAGAATGAAACAAAGTGCCGCGAGCGCGGCGGGAACGAGTTGGTGGAGTCGGAATGTCATATCCGATTCATGCCAAAGAGGCGTCGGATATAAACGGTTTTCCGATATTATTTAACGCGCAGGGCGTGGTTATCGTTCGGAAAAGTGAATGACGGCCGTGCGGCAAAGCAATTTTGGGGCGAAACGATAAAGCTGCCTTATATCTTCGTTCCGCTTTGCGAGCCGGCGCCTTACTCTGCGACGAAGGGTTCATCATGTTACAGGAGCATCTTAAATGAGCCATCCTCTTGCTCTTCCACCATCCAGAGACTCACGTTGTTTTCAACCTTGGGATCGCCGGTCACCGTTACTTCGCCGGGTTCTCTTGTCCTTCCTTTGCGAGAGCGAAACGGTGCTTGGCCTCGGTGTCGTTGAGACGCGTTAGCGGCACGGCAGCTTTTTCCTTCATGCCTTCTGGCAGCATGATTATGTGATCGGCATCCACGATTTCGAGATCGAAATACATTTCCGGCCCGCCCTCTTCCTTGGTGGTGAAGCGATAGTTTTTCTCATCGATCTTGGTGGTCGTTGTTGCCTGCCGGACCTCCCCCTTGATGCTATGAGTGGTGATGGCGTTGGTCTCAATCACCAGGACCATCGAGGCCATTCGTTTCTCCATTTTCTCCACGTGCATGTTCATCATGTCGGACATGGCTTTGTCCTCCTTCCCCACCTGTTTCATGTCCGCTGTCATTGCGTCAATGGCTTCGTCCGTTACGCCCCAAAGGCCGAGGTAGGATGGTTCCGCAGGAGCACGGTTCCCCGAACAACCGAGAAGACCAGAAATGATTGTGATGAGGACAAAAGACAAACGGTATTTTTTCATAAGCCAGAGGTCTCTAGTCTGGAGGACTGACTGGTCAATGATCCTCTACCGATGGAACGACCAGCTTCACCGGAGTGCTCGAGGAAGCGGGATGGGACAGGGAACAAACCTTTACCTGCGCCACAACCGATAGGCCGTAGGATTTTAGAGTTCCAAAGACCGAGTCAGAAACCCTCCGCTTCTTGGTCCCGAATCCTTTGGCACACTTTCAGCATTCGACTTCAAACAGTTCACCTGACACGGAGGTCAGGCATTACGAACACCCGCTGGAAGCGCGTGCTACATCCGCGTTCGAACTATATCCACGCCTCGGCGCGTTCAATTTCCGCAATCGAACTACTGCGACCAAGCCGTTGGTTCGCGGTCCCAACGGTGCTTTTTCAACTCGGACTGCAGTTCGGCCGGCAGCGGACCCTTGTCGCTGCATCCCATGTTGCCGGCGACGTGGGCGGACTTGCGCATACCGGGGATGATGGTGCTGACGCGCGCATCGGCGAGGATGAAGCGCATGGCGAGTTCGGCCATGTCCATGCCCGCGGGAATCAAAGGTCGCAGGGCTTCGGCGTGGTCGACACTGCTATGGAGATTTTCGGGAACGAAGTAGGTGGCGCGCCAATCGCCTTCGGGCCAGGTAGTTTCTTTGCTGAGGGTACCGGTGAGCGTGCCTTCGTCGAACGGCACCCGGGCGATGAACGCGACGTCGTGTTCGGCGCAGGCCGGCAGCAACTCGTCTTCGGGATTCTGATCGAAGATATTGTAGATGCACTGGACCGCGTCGACCAAGCCGCTCTGAACCGCCTTTACCCCGTTCCATGGTTCCCAGCGATTGATGCTGATGCCGATCGCGTGGATCAGGCCTTGGGATTTGAGTTCGCTGAGTTTGTCGAACCATTGTTGGTCCTTGAGCCAACTGTCCTCCCAGGTGTGCAGGTGCATCAGGTCGAACGAGTCCAAGCCGCTGTTGTTCAAACTCGACTCGACGTAGCGCTGGATGTGGTCCGCCGGAAAGCAATCGCGCAACGCGAACGCGCGCCGGCTCGGCCACTGTTGGTTCTTCGGCGGCACCTTGCTGGCGGTGTAGAGTTTCTTCTCGGGGTTGCTAATGCGGTTGGCGCGGATCAAATCGCCCAGCAGTTTTTCGCTGTGTCCGTCGCCGTAATCGTGGGCGGTGTCGAAAAAGGTGCAGCCGAGATCGACCGCCTGTTGCAAGCTGGCGAGCGACTCTTCGTCGTTCGAACCTTTCCAGCCGGCCATCCCCCACATGCCGTATCCGATTTCACTGACCTGCCATCCTGTGCGTCCAAATTGCCGTTTGTTCATGGCGCGGAACGTGGAGAAGGAGAGGTGCGACCACAATCAAAATTTCCAATCGTTCGGCGGCGTGCCGACGTTTTTCAAACAGTGTCGTTGGTTGAAAACCCTGTAACCGCAAATCTTGTCCAAAATTCTCACGTCTCATCACCGTGGTGGGATAGTAAGCGCCCCATTTTTTCGACCAAACAAACAATCAACCGTCTTTTGATACGAATTCTCGACCATACGTTCTAACTCTTTACCTTTCCGACACATGAAACCTTCGCGGACAACGATCAACCCGATGTGGCAATACTGCCTAATCCTGCTGCTTACCTGTGCCCCGTTGTCTGCCTTTACTCAGGATGCGACACCGCCGAACGTGATCCAAGAAAAGGTTCAGCAATGGGTCCAAGCGAAAAAAACGCTGGCCGCCGAACGCGCAGACTGGGCCGAAGAGAAGCAGCGATTGATCGACCTCAACCAGATCCGCCGCGCCGAACTCACCGAACTTCAGGCCGTGGTCACGAACTTGACCGGGCGGCTTGATGCGGCGGTGACAAAACGCGCCGACCTGGAGAAATCCGAAACAACGCTCAAAGGCGAACTCGCCGCCATGGAACAGCGCCTTGCCGCTTGGGAAACCGCGCTGCGGCCCAAACTGGCCACGCTCCCAACGCCACTGCGGGTCTCCCTCCGCGAACCGATCGGTCGAATCGAGAGTCCGTCATCGAAGGCTACCGTGGACGTCCGCGTGCGCGACCTTGTCTTCATTCTCGCCGAGACGGCCGCCTTTCATCACGACTTGCGCGTTCACAGTGAGCTGCGCGAAATCGACGGCGACGCGCGCGAAGTGGACGTGCTCTATTTGGGCCTCGCCCAAGCCTACTACGTGAACAAAAGCGGAACCCTCGCGGGACGCGGTACACCCAGCAAAGGGGGGAGCAAAGGGGGTGGGGGATGGACCTGGACGGCGCGCAACGAACTGGCGGAGGATATCCGGGTCGCCATCGACATGGCGCGCAAAGATCGTGCGCCGGGCATGGTTCGCCTGCCCATCGCCCAAGGAGATGCACCTTGAAGCCATTCCGTGTTGTTAAAGGTTCTTCCGCGGCTCGCTCCGCCTCGTCCTGGTCCACTCCGTTTTTGCCAAGGAGTTTACCACGGAGGACACGGAGGTGCGGAGTTTTCCCCGACCTAAAGGTTCGGAACGAACGAACCTTCGTCCCTCCGTGCTCTCCGTGGTCCATTCTCCGCCGCTTCGCCGCGTCGCACGTCCACGCGTTTACTCTGCTCTTTCTGCTCGCGATGACGGGCTTGGCGCCCGCGCAAGACGCTGTTCGCTACGAACAAGCGGCGCAAAAACTGGATACGGATCTGCGCACCGCGCTCGACGAACTCGCCGCGCATCGCGAAACCGTCGCGCGCGAACGCATCCCGCTCGCCACCGAAACCACCACGCTCGCCAATGACCTCCGCCTCGCGCGGGCACGCACCGGACTCGACCGGCAAAACCGGGACGCCACCCAAAGCGATGCCGACGCCCTCGCGAGCCGAGTCAGCGCGTTGAAAAATCAACTTGTGGGCATCGACACACTCCTCGGCGACTTCTCCAGCGATTTGCAGGTGCACATGCACCCGTCCGAGAACGCGGCGGAGCGCCCACGATTTATCGCCGCGACCAACCGCGCTAGCAAACTGCGTCTCGTCGATTTCGCGCTCGCCCGCCTCGACGAGCTTTCCGGTTCCCGCCAGTTCGCGGGCGAGGCGCTTGACCTGAGCGGCACGATGACGCCCGGCACCTTTATTGAGGTTGGACCGGTGCAATGGTTCGTAGGTGAGGGTATTAGCGGACTGGTCGAGGAAAACGCCGAACTGCGCAGTCAACTCACCTCGCGGCCCGACGGACAGATCAACACGCTCGCCGCCGGCGACGAAGCCAGTCCGGCTTTTGACCCCAGTCTCGGACTTGCCAGCCGTCTCTCCCCGGCCGGACGCGGCGGGTTCGCGGGGTTTCTCGCGCACATCCGCCAGGGTGGCGTGTGGATTCTCCCCATTCTCGCCCTCGGCATCATCGCCCTGCTCGCCGCCATGGCAAAGTGGCTTGACCTCTTGCCGATGCGCCGAACGAAGCCAGCTGTTCTGCGATATATTGCGCAGCACTTGAAGGACGGCGACCGGTCCGCCGCCCGTAACCTCGTGAAACGGGAAGTACCGCAGCCCGCCCGTGCCGTGCTCATGGGCGGACTCGAACGTCTCGAATCCCCCGGAGCCACCCGCGACGCGGTCGAGGAAGCGCTGGTCGAAGGCGCCATGGGGCTGCAACCGCGACTGCGTCGCTGGCTGCCGTTCATCAGTATTGCCGCCGCCACCGCGCCGTTGCTCGGCTTGCTCGGTACCGTCACCGGAATGATCCGCACCTTCGATCTGATCAACGTGTTCGGCACCGGCGACGCCAAAACTCTCGCGGGCGGAATTTCCGAGGCGCTGGTCACGACCGAGTTCGGATTGATCGTCGCCATCCCCGCCTTGATCTTGCACGCGTGGCTGTCCCGTCGCGCCAAGGCCATCGCGGCTGAAGTCGAAATGACGAGTCTGGCCTTTTTGAACGGCGTCAATATCGGCACGAGCGTTGTTGCCAGTACGGAGGCCAATACCGGCACGCAGGGTATGAGCGGCGATGACATCCAAGCCGAGAAGGAGTCTGAGTGATCGCCAGCATTATGAGCGAATGCCGCGAACTCTTTCAAGTTGGCGGCTGGGTTTTGGCCGCCTTGTTTGTGCTCGGCTTCGGTATTGTCTGGTGCCTTGTCGATCTCGCTCAGCGCATCGGCGAAGCCACCACCGATGAGACGCAGGCGCGGGTGCGGCGGCGCTTTGACTTTACCTTCATGCTCATTGGCGTGGCCCCGCTACTTGGCTTGCTCGGTACTGTGACCGGGATGTTCGCGACCTTTGACGGCATGGCTGCGCCGGGTTCGGGCACCCCGATCAGCGTGATTTCGCGCGGCGTGTCGGAAGCGTTGCTGACCACGCAAACGGGTCTCGTGATCGCCGTTCCTTCGTTCATTGCCTGCGCTCTGCTGCGCGCTAGTTTCCAGCGCGCCCATCAAATGGAGGCGCCTCATGCCTAGGCGTCTTGGACGATTTCAGGAGAGTGGCGGCGGCACGGATTCGAGCGAGATCAACATCTCGCCGCTGATCGACGTGGTGTTCATTTTGTTGATCTTCTTCATCGTCACCACCGTGTTTGTCGAGGAGACCGGCATCGAGGTCGAGAAACCACGCGCATCGACACAGCGCGATCTCGAAAAGAACAGCATCCTCATCGGCATCACGCGCGACGGACGCGTCTATCATGGCGGCCGCGAAATCGGCATCGGCGGCGTTCGTTCGGTGGTTGCTAGGCTGCTCGAACAATCCTCCCAGCCCGTGATCCTGCAAGCCGACCGCGGCACTCCGACCGAGACGACGGTTTCGGTCATGGACGAAGCGAAACGCGCCGGTAGTCCCCATGTGTTTATCTCCACGGAGGCCCGATGAAGACCACCGCTCGGATCCTCATTGCGCTCGTCGCGATTCTGTTGCTCCTCGTGGTGCTTCTGGTCCCACGGATGTGGGATGCCCAGCCGGAAGAAGTCGTCGAGGTCCGGGAAATCGAAACGGTGCGGCTGGCCAGCCTTCCGCCGCCGCCGCCGCCACAGGCACCAAGCAAACAGACGAACGAGCCACCTCCGCCCCCAGAGCCGCCGCCGCCACCACCTCCGCCTAGGCCTGCCAAACCCGAGTTGGATGTCCCGCCGCTGCCGCTTGAATTGGACCTCCCGCCGATGGACGTCGTGGAGGCGACCTTTCCGCAGATCAGCCTGCCACCTCCGTCGCTACCGTCGCCTCCGTCGCCACTCCAGCCGAAACCCATGGTCCAGCCGCCCTCGCCGCCCGAACCCAGCCCCAGACCGGTCTTCAGGCCCCCGCCAGAACGCCCTCAAGTGGTTCGCCCCGCACCAGTCCCGACACCGATTCCCTCGTACCGTCCGCCAGCTCATTCAGTGGTTCGTCCAAGCGCACCAAGCGTACCCCGACCTGTTTCCGTCGCGCCTCGGCCGCCGCCGCAGGTGAGGGCTCCGGCGGTTGATTCGGTGATCCAGGCCTCCGCTTTGGATAAAATGCCGCAGCTCCTCAACCGCCCTTCGGTTCGCTTCCCCTCTCGCCTGAAGCGTCGTGGGGTGCGCGAAGGCAAGGTTCTGCTGCAGGTGCAGATTGATCCCGCCGGACGTGTGAGCGTGGAACATGTGATCCACTCCAGCCACCCCGAACTCGTCGATACCGCTCGTTCCTTCGCCGCGAAAGCGCGCTTCAGCAAACCCACAAAAAACGGCAAACCCGTGAAGGCCAGCTTTCAATGGCCGCTGGTGTTGAGACCATGAACTCACGTCCTCTACTTCCCCATTTTCTGGTCACCTTCCTTTTCTTTAGCGTCCTCGCCACCACAGTCCAGGCACGAGATCCGTTCCCGATCGACGAACTCTGGCGAACCGACGCATTTCGTAAAGCGATCACCGCTTCCTACGGCGTGGACGCGCGCATCGAACCGCCGGTCGACCTAGAGGAGAAAAAAGAACTCGGCTTCGTCGCCTCGCAAGTCGAAGCTGGCAATCGGGCCAGCGCGATTCGAATGCTCAGCGACAGCGTTCGCTTGGACAACAGCCCGAGCCTACAATTCACCCGGGCAAATCTACTGTTCGAAGAGGGACAAACCGCCGAGGCGATCCGCGGTTATGAACGCGCGTTGGCCCTCTATCAAAACTTCAGAGACGCCCACCGCAATCTTGCCGTGGCGCATGTCGAAGGTTCCGCAACGGACAAGGCCCGTCCTCATCTCCTGCGCGCCGTCGAACTCGGCGCCCGCGACGGCACGACACTGGGCTTGCTCGGCTACGTGCACTCGAAAAAGGGCCACCACCAAGCCGCGCTCCAAGCGTACCGCATGGCCCAACTCACGCAACCCGAGGTCGTACAATGGAAGCGAGGAGAGGCTCACAGCTTGCAGGCTCTGGGCCAAAGCAAACAGGCCGACGCGATCTTTCAAACACTGCTCGAGTCGGATCCAACGCGTCCGGCGTTGTGGCTCGGCTTGGCCGATGCTCGCATAGCCGACTCCCCCGAATCGGCGTTGGTAAGTTTGGAATGGGTTCGGCGCCTGGGCAGTCTGGACGCGAACGGCCTGCACGCCCTCGGCACGCTCTACCTGCGTGAGGGACTGGCAACGGAAACCGCCGCCTGCCTTGGCGAAGCGCTGGCCGCCTCTCCGCCGCTCGACCGTAGGAAAGCGATCGAGCTCACCGAGTCGACGGTTGCGATCGGTGCGTTCGAGGCGACCGAATCCATGCTGGCGCTGCTTCGTTCTTCTGGTCCGAATGTGGAGCGCGTTCGGGCTCTCGTCGAACTGGAACGCGGCGACCGGGACGCCGGCGCGCGGCGAGTTGAGGCGCTCATCCAAAACAATCCTTTGGATGCCCCATCCCTCATCTTGCTCGCTCGTTTCCGTCTGTCGGAGGGCAAGCCGCAGGAGGCTTCGTTGTTGTTCGAACAAGCCGCCCGTGATCCCAAGCACGCCGCCGAGGCGCTTCGCCGACACGGCGAATTGCAGGTCCGCCTGCGCGATATCGACCGGGCGCTCCTGTTACTCGAAAGGTCCGAAGCCCTCCATCCTGATCCCAGCCTTCGGGCTTACATCAACCTGCTTCGACCATAACGACCGAGTGGTCTACAATTTTAAATTTATGGATACGATTGATGCCAAAGGTGGCCGGTCCGCCCGTATTGAAACGGTTGGTGTAGCACGGGGCTGTGACCCGTGTTGGAAAGGGTGGTCTCCGGCCACCCTTCAATCCCCCATTCATTCCGATTAAATTCCCATTCCCCAGAGAGTCATAGAGCAAAGAAAGGGACTGACGTAATGGAACAGGCGGCCAGAGACCGCCTGTTCCAGCACGGGCGACACGCCCATGCTACCTGCCATAGGAAGGCGTTCGCTGCGCGAACAGTGACGAACCAGAAATATCACATTGACGCTGTACTGTCTACGTGGCCACCAGCGCTGCTGCTATTCCGCCGGACTGGATACTTTGTTGTCTGGGACCTGCATCGACTCGATAAAAGCGCTCATCGTCTCGGACTGAACCCAGGCCTTCTTGCCGACGACTTGAACGATGTAGAGGGATGGGGTTTTGCCGTTTACCACAATGCGGTAACGGTAATAGATGTTGTCCTGCACGTGCACGACACCCTCCTGACCTGGCATGCCGTTTAGTTCCAAGGGATAGGACTTGAGCAGGCTGCCATTGCAGGAACGGATGACGCCTTCGACCGCGCCTTCCAGACTCTCGACCGCGTCGAACTCGTCCGCATCGAAAGGGTACAACGTGGAGGCGGTCGAGAGGGCGCTATCGTTAAACTCGCAGGTGGCTAGTTCGATGACGATCTCACCAACGGCCGTGTCCGAACGCTGCGTGTCGACGTTGAACGGCGCAGGGAAATCGACCGTGAGATTACCGTCGGTGGAGGTGTACGGAGTCGACACGATTGCCGGCACGACGGCTTTTTGGCCGCACGAACTGCAACACGCCAGAAGCAGCAGGAGGTAAAGTCGGGAGAGAACGGTAGAGAGATGAAATTGGGTCATGGGTGAAAACTTTCCTTTGAGAAACGGAAGCGGAAGTGCGTATCTAATGACATGATGAAATTGTCCGGCACGCACTATTTTCCCCTCATTACATTCGTTGTTTTGATCATCGGCCTTCCCGCTTCTGCCCAATACAAGATTCCGATCAAGGGCACGGTGATGAATCTCTGGCCGGACACCGCGCCCGGCGAGCAAGGCGATATTCCCGAGGAGCTGCACGCCGAACCCGATGGCAACGGCGTGTCGCGGATCCGCAATGTCTCCGTGCCGACCATCGAAGTTCGTCTGCCTAAAAAGCCTGCAGTGGAAGGCAAGCCGACCCCGGCCGTGCTGGTCGCTCCTGGCGGTGGCTACGGCATTCTCGCGTTCACCCACGAAGGCACCATGGTCGCCGACTGGCTGAACGAACGCGGGGTCGCCGCCATCTTGCTGAAGTACCGCGTGCCGCGGCGCAAAGACCGGCTGAAACACGAAGCGCCGATGCAGGACGCGCAGCGCGCGATGCGCTTGGTTCGGGCCAACGCCGAGAAATGGAACATCGACGGTACACAAATCGGCATGCTTGGTTTCTCCGCTGGCGGTCACCTGACCGCGATCACCGGCACCAACGCGGATGACAAAAGCTACGAGGCCATCGACGACCACGACAAGCTCAGCGCGCGTCCGGACTTTCTCGTACTCGTCTACCCGGCCTATCTGGTGGACAAGAAAACCAATCAGCTGTTCGACGAGTTTAAGGTGGGAAAACACATCCCGCCGACCTTCTCAGTGGTCACCAACGACGACGCCGAACGCGGCATTGGCGCGGCGCAGTTCTACATTGCTTGCCGCAGTCACAACGTGCCGGCCGCGACTCACATCTACCTCAAAGGTGGTCACGGCTACGGCATGTTCGACCGCGGCAATCCGGTGAACCACTGGCCCAAGGACGTGGAGGACTGGATGCGTTCGATGGAGATTCTACCGAAGAAATAGGATGGGTCGGCTTCGTCTCATCTTGGTCTTATTCCTTGTTGCCGGCTGGGCCCAAGCCGAATGGCCGCGGCATACGATCGATAAAAGTTCGCGTGGTGCGGATGGCGTTCGGCTCGCGGATATCAATGGCGACGGCCACATGGACATCGCCACCGGTTGGGAAGAGGGTGGGGTGGTTCGCGTGTACACCAATCCCGGACCCGCAAAGGCAAAAGCGCCTTGGCCGTTCGCGACCGTCGGCAAAGCGCCATCGGTCGAGGACGCGGTGTTCGCCGATCTCGATGTGGACGGTCACATGGATGTGTTGAGTTGCTGCGAAGGGAAAACCAAAACCGTGTTCGTTCACTGGGGCCCAGACTGGAAATCAACGGACGCTTTTCCTCAGCTCAAAGGACAGCAGGCGTGGATGTTCGCGCTGCCAATGAAACGGACCGATGGCGGCTGTGATCTGGTGGTTTCATCCAAAGGCGGCAAGGCTTGTATTGGCTTGCTCTCCCCGCCGGACCAGCGCCACGGCCGCCCCCGCGATCTCCGCCAGTGGACCTTTCGCCGCTTGGTGGACGCGACCTGGGTGATGTCGCTGCGTGCGGTGGACGTGGACTGTGACGGGGATTTGGATGTGGTCGCGTCGAACCGAAAATCGAAAACCGCCCGCGTGCTCTGGTTGGAGAACCGGCCCGACGCGAGCTGGCCCGAACACACGGTCGGTTCGGTCGGACGCGAAAATATGTTTCTTGATGCGGCGGACATGAACGACGACGGCCGCGTTGATTTTCTGGTGGCGCGCAAGCCCCACGAAGTCGTCTTGCTCACCCAGCCGGCGAACCCACGGGTCGCCTGGGCCGCGTCCGTGATCGCGTTGCCGGCCAGCAATCACGGTCGGGCCAAAGCGGTGGCCGTCGGCGACTTGGATGGCGACCAGCGCCCCGAACTCGTTCTCACCTGTGAAGGCGCCAATGGCGATAAAATCGGCTGTTTCTTCGCCAAGCAGAACGCGGAGCAAGCTTGGTCGTTCCACGATATTTCCGGCGCGCCCGGAACCAAGTTCGACCGCATCGAACTGCTCGATCTTGATGCCGACGGCGACCTCGATGTGCTCACCTGTGAGGAACGCGACGGACTCGGCGTGTTTTGGTATGAAAACCCAAAGGTGCGGAAATGAGCAACGAAACTATGGCCACCGACGTGGTCATCGCCAACGCAGCCCGTGCGGTGACCTCGATTATCCCGTCCTTGCCGGCCGCCGCCGAACTTGGTCCGGATCTCGAGGCCGCCCGCCAAGTTGCCGAACGCGGCTTCTTCAAGCCCGGTGAGGACGAGCGGCTGTGCGAACTGTTCTCCCAATACCTCCGCTGCCGCGCCGCCCTGTGGGAACAACTCGACGAACTGCGCCGACTGGCCCCCCGCCGGGACGTTTCGCTCAACCAAACTGGCGGGCACGAACCGGAGCAACTGAAGTTGTTCGCCATCGGCTTCACCGCCGCCTGCGCACTGTACCGCACCGCCAATTTTCTGGTCGGAAATTTCCGCGGTCTGACGCCCGTCTGGAAACGACTGAACCATGCCGAGCCGCGCTACGGGATTCCGCGCAAGCAGTTCACCGCGATGTACAAGAGCGTGTCGAGCCTGCGCAACAGCTTGGCGTTCCGCGACGCCCAGTGGTTTTACGTTCAGAACCAAGCCGCCATTGAGGCGCTGCGCGCAGACCCGGTGATGGCACCGGTGCTCGATCTGCTCGGCCGGGAGTGCGCGTTGTTCGACGCCGTGCCGCCGGTGAAGGCTCCCGTGGCGCAGTTCCTGCAACGCCTCGTCTACCGCGTTCATTCGCTGCGCCGGCGCCGTCGTTCGGCGGCGCAAAAAGTGTTGTTCGGCCTGTTTGAGCGGTCGGGTCGGGTGATTGCCGAACTGCAGTTGCCGCACGCGAAACGGGTGACCCCGGCGGCCATTGCGGAAATCAAAACCATCTTGCAAGCGGGCGATGTGATCATCACCCGGCATGACAACGCGCTCAGCAATTTGTTCCTGCCCGGCTTCTGGCCGCATGGCGCGTTGTACATCGGCACCGAGTCGCAGCGCGACGCCCTCGGTCTGCCCGCCATCGACGGGAACCATCATCCGATCTGCATTCTCGAAGCAAAAAAGGACGGCGTCTTGTTCCGCGAAATCGAGGAGACCTTGTCGGTCGACCACTTCGTGGTGATTCGTCCGCAGCTATCCGTCGACGAACTGCGCACGGCGCTCAACCGGGCGATGACGCATGCCCACAAGCTCTATGATTTCGAGTTCGATTTTTCCCGGCCCGACCGCATGGTCTGCACCGAGGTGGTCTACCGCGCCTACGATGGGATCGGCTCCATCGACTTCGAACCAAAGGAACGCGCCGGTCGCATCTGTGTGTCCGCCGAGGACTTGCTTGACCACGCCGTCGAGTCGCGCGGCTTCGAGCCCCTTGCGATCTACACGGCCGCCGAGGACGGGACGCGTTTGTTGTTGAGCGGGCCGACGCAAGCCGTTCGGGATCGTCTGGCTGGCACCTATGGGGTTCAGGGGGTCGTTGAAGATTTGTAAATGATCCGGCGGGAAGAGCTATTTCCTTTTGCCCGGCCCGGTAATACTGGTTTGCCCAACCAAGGGTTGAGCCTCTCCCGGGGTGCTCCGACCTTTGTCTACCATCGCCTGAAGTTCCTCGGTGAGGGCCTTCACAATTTTCGGGTGATCGGCCTGCAGATTGTTCTCCTCGGCAGGATCGGACTCCAGATCAAATAGTTGGATCTGAGGCGAACCCTTCGGTTCTTTGCCCGGACGCGGCGCGCTCCACCCGCCCGAACCCGGACAGAGGCAGAGCTTCCACTTGCCTTTGCGAATCGCAAAGAACCCGCCAATCGAATGATGCACGGTGGCACCGCGTTGGTTCGCCTCTTTGCCAAGCAACGTGGGCAAAAACGAAACGGAATCCACGCCCGCGTCGTCCGCAAGTTCGACCCCGGTCACTTCCGCGAACGTGGCCAACAAATCGGTCTGGCAGGTCAGCCGGTCACTCACCGAACCCGCCTTCACCGTGCCCGGCCAACGGGCGATGAACGGCACCCGGTGCCCGCCTTCGTAAATGTCGGCCTTGTGCCCGCGGAGTTTTCCAGACGGAAAATGCTCAAACTTCGCCAAGTTCGCGAACCTCGCCCGGGGCGAACATCCGTTGTCGGTGCTGAAGATCAACAAGGTGTCTTTCATCCCGTGCTTTTCGAGCGCGCGCATCACCTCGCCGACCACCCAGTCGGTTTCCATCAGAAAGTCGCCGTACTCGCCGATGACCGACTTTCCCAACCACTTCTCGCTCGGAACGATTGGCGTGTGCGGCGAGGTGAGCGGGAGATAAAGGAAAAATGGCGTGTCCGGTTCTTCCGCCCGGCGGTCGATGTAGGCGACGGATTCGCGGGCGAAGTCGATCAGGCATTGATTGGCCTCAAAATCCGGCGTGGCAGCGCCCGGACGATTGAAGCCTTTGAGCACCGTGCCGGGCTCGATTGCAAGATCGTTACGGATGTAGACGTAGGGGGCCATATCGAGTGAGGCTTGGATGCCAAAGAATTCGTCGAAGCCATTTGAAGTGGGCGTGATCGCCGGTTTGCTGTAGTCGATGTCCCAGCCGTGGCCTTTGTGTTCTGGCTTCGGCTTATAGTCGTCGAGAAACTGCCAGCCAATGCCGAGGTGCCACTTGCCGACGCAACTCGAGTGGTACCCTTTGGTTTTCAGGACGGACGCGATGGTGGCCTCGCCCGGTTCGATGAGGGGACGGTCCTTCGGCTTGACATACACCGATTTCTTCAAATGCGTACGCCAATTATAACGACCGGTCAGCACGCTGTAGCGCGTCGGTGTGCATACCGAAGAACTCGTGTGCGCATCAGTAAAGCGCATGCCCTCCGCCGCGAGCTGATCGATGAACGGCGTCGCCGCCTTGCCGCCCATGTGCGAGACGTCGCCGACGCCCATGTCATCCGCGAGAATGAAAATGATGTTCGGGGTGTCGGCTGCGAAGCCGAATAGTGGAAAGAGGAGGGCAACAAAGAAGGGGCGAATATTCATGGCAAAGGCTATTTTAATGCGAGTGGGAAGGGCTACGTTTTTACAAAAAAAAAACAGGCGACCTAGCGAGGTTCGCCTGCTTGCTTGAGATTAAAAGAAGGTCAATTGTACAACCTCAGCGGGGAAGGATCACTTCTTCTTGGTGTTGCCGCCGCGCAGATAGATATTCTTCGGCTGCTCTTGCACTTGGGTCTGCGTCACGGTGCATTTTTCTAGGGTCGCGATGGCACGGATGCCGTCGACCCGGATGCCAGTATTGCTGCGCAAGGTGAGCTCCAGATGCTTCAGATCTTTTTTGGCGAGGTTGAGTCCGCGAACGTCGAGTACTGCGCCGCGACGGGAAAGGCGGACGGCACGCGCCGGGCCGTCTTTGAACGGGGCCAAGGCGATGGCAATAGTGGCGTTGCCTTCGCCGACGATCTCAAGACGCAGATCTTTCAAGCGGTCAAAGTCTTGGTTCATGATCAGGTCAGGGAACAGGGAGAGGGCATTTTTGTAGCCGGGCTGGAGGACAGCGTCGCGTCCGTCGACGGTGCCACTGAGTTCGGGGAAGTCCCAACCGTCGACTGCGCCTTGACCTTTTGCGCCATCCTTCTTCGGTGCTTCGAGGAACGAGGTGGCCGAACGGGTGGCCCAGCGGGTGGCTTTGGTGGTGAACAGGCGGTCGGTGCAGTTGGTGATGTTCCGGAGTACCATGGCCGGTGGTTTCGGCGTTCCTATGGTCGTACCTGGGGGGACCGTGGTGCCACCAACTGGAGCGTAGCCGGGCAGAGGTTCCCGGTAGTCGCCGGGAAGTGTAGAGGCGGCGAGCCCAGACTGCTTCAGTGTAATCTGCCGCAGTGCGAGGTCGCCTTTTATGCGCAGCTGCGCGTTCAAGTCCGGGCCACCGATCACTTTGAAGGGCAGGGCGATCGCGGCGCTTCCTTCCCGGGTGGTACGGCCAATCCGCGCGAGTTTGGCGACGGTTACGCCGTTGAAAACCAAGTCAGCGGAAGAATCTGCGTAGACGCGGTCGAAGATCAGAGTAGCGCTGTGGATCACCCGTTCACCACCCTTAAAGCGGAACAGATCGTGCAGGTTGAAGACCTTTTCACCTTGAACGTACTGACGGACTTCCACCGAGGTGTCTTGGATACCGGTTCCTACCTTTGCGCGAGCCTGCTTCTGCGCGTGGGCGGGCAGGACAAAGCCAAGGGCCAACGCGGCCAGCAGGACGATGGAAAATGGGGACGGGTTCTTCATGAGTTCTCCGGGAGGGGTTCTTCTCTTTGTCGCCTACTTAGGCCGGATTATTCAAGCGGGAAACAGACCTTGCGCCGTTCTGGAAAATTCGCCTATGCAGAGCACAAAGCAAGTCACCCCATCTCTAAACTCAGGAACTCTCTAATGGTCGCAGTCAATTCCACCATGTTGCCGCTCGGCACCATCGCCCCAGATTTTAACCTCACCGATGTCGTCAGCGGTTCGCCCGTCACCGTCGACTCGGTTCTCGAAGGCAAAAAAGGCATCCTCGTGATGTTCATCTGCCGCCACTGCCCGTTCGTGAAGCATCTTGAAGTTGAACTCGCCAACATCGGTCGCGACTACGCCGACACGATCGGTTTGGTTGGGATCAGCAGCAATCCGGCCGAAGCGTATCCGGCCGACGCGCCTGAGTCGCTCAAAGAACAAGCCGAGTTGATCGGCTTCAATTTTCCCTATTGCTACGACGGCGACCAAAGCGTCGCGCTTGCCTACACCGCGTCCTGCACCCCCGACTTCTTCGTGTTCGACGCGAACAAACAGCTTGTCTACCGCGGTCGTCTCGACGACAGCAAGCCGCGTTCGGAAGAGGTGCCGGACGGCAATGAATTACGCGCGGCGCTCGACGCGCTGGTCGCTGGTTCGGACCTGCCGGTCGAGCAGAAGCCGAGCATCGGCTGTAACATCAAATGGAAAGAAGGCAACGCGCCCCAGTGGTTCCCGGGCTGATGTTTGAGCGCCTGAGTTCGGTTCAGCCTTCGGGGCGTTGGAGGGCGGCGAGGGGCCTCCCGCGCCGTTTCTCCGAGTCGAATCGAAGAAGGCCCGCAGACGCCGAGGCCGGCGTCCCTCCAGAATCGGGCCTTCCGACACTTAGCGTTTCTGCGAACTCAGTTCTTGAATCTGAACTTCCAACACCGCGATTTGTTTGCGGGCGGCGAGCAGCTCGCGCGGGGAGCCGCGTTTGCTGAAGCGTTCGACCAGTTCCTGCAACTCGCCAGCTTTCTGGGTCATGCGCTCGGTCAATAGTTTTACTTCGTGGCGGTATTTGTCGCGGTCTTGTTCGATGGCTTGAGCCCGTTCCAACTGGTCGGCCAAGCGGTTTTCCATTTGGTTCTTCTCGCGCAATACCGATTCCAAGCGCTTGTTGACATGCTGGATTTTCTCCCGCGCTTCCTCGGCCAATTCCTTAATGCGTTCGCGTTCGGCTTTGTTCTCGGACACCTTGTTGTTCTCGTTGTAGGTGCTCTTATACTCGTCGAACTGCCCCTTCAGGTGTCGCAGCTTGCTGGCGAGTTCCTCGCTCCCCGTCTTCAGGTTTGCTTTTTCCTCAAGGGCGACTTGGAGTCGTTGTTCGAGTTTGTCGAGCTTGCCGGTCAGGCGGGAACGTTCCTCGTCGATGCGGGCGGTACCGCTCTCGTATTCGGCGACGGTGGAGCGCAGTTGCGAATATTTCGTGTCCGATGCATCGGCCTTGGCTTTGAACTCGGCCAAGCGGTCGGGGAGTCCGCGTAGCGATTCGAGTTCGCGGGCTTGATCTGCGAGACGTTTTTCTAAGGCTTGTTGTTCGGCTTTCAGGCGAGTCACTTGTTGCGTCTGGCCGTCTTTCACTTCGCTGGTCTGTTTAAATTCGGCTTGAAGACCTTGGATGCGGGACTCCGCCTCGGTCAGTTTTTCTTTCAGGGTGGCATGCGCCGATTCGACGTCTTCGCGTGCCCGAACGGCTTCGTCGAGACGTGACTGGGCACCTTTAACGGCAGCCATCGTCTTGGTTTGTTCGGCTTTGAGATTCTCGTGTTCGATCTTGAGAGTGGCGAGCAGTTGTTTGCTGGTTTCGAGTTCGGAGAACGTGGTGAGGTGTTCTTTGTCGAGCGAACTTACTTGTTTCTCCAAGTCGGCACGCGTGCGTTCGCTCTCGGCGCGCTCCTCTTCGAGGAGTTGGCGTTGGCTTTCGAGTTCGCTCTCGAACTTGGTGGCTCTGGTTTGTTCGGCGACGAGTTTTTTGTGCAAGTCTTCGAGTTCGGTTTCCGCTTTGCTGAGACGATCGGGATCGACGAGTGCTTTGGATTGTTGGCGTGCGGTGTCGAGTTCGGCTTTGGATTGAGCGAGATCGGCCTTGAGTTCGGCGTAGTCGCTGGCGGGAACGGTGGCGCTGAGCTTCCCGCGTTCGGAGTCGCGTTCGGACTTCGCCTTGCCAAGCTCTTCGCGCAGCGCCTCGAGTTCCTTGTCGCGCTCCTTCAGTTGTGGTTGCAGCCGTTCAGCTTCCTGCAATTTCTTTTCGACGTCTTTGAGTTTGTTGCGGGAGATTTGCAGTTGGTCCTCAAAAGTCTTCCGCTCTTCTGCCTGGCTTGCCTTAAATTCATCGACTTGCCCACGCACCACCGTGAGTTCGGCGGCTTCGGTGACGGCGGATTTAGATGCTTCTTTTTTACCGTCGGCCAACTGCTGCTTGAACTGATCCCGTTCCTTGGTGATTTTTTCGACCTGTTCCGCAAGGGCTTTTTCTTTGGATGACGCCTTCGCTTCACCAGCCACTTGTTTCTCGTTCGCCTCAGCGAGCTGCTTCTTCAGCGCCTCCCGTTCCTTGGTGACGGTTTCGACTTGTTCTGCGAGGGCCTTTTTCTCGGCGGCTTGTTTCTCATCGCCAGCCGCCTGCTTGTCGCCGGACTCGGTCAACTGCTTCTCGAGCAGATCGCGTTCTTTGGTCAGGGACTCGACTTGATCGGTGAGCGCGGTTTGTTTGGCCGCTTGTTCCTCAACACTCTTGCTCGCTGCCACCTTGCCGTCCGTGGCGGCGCTAAGTTGCTTGCGTAGTTCCTCGTTCTTCCGAGTAAGGATGGTCAGTGTGTCTTCGAGTTCCGCAAGCGAACTGATCTTTGACTCCGCTTTCTGCAAGGCCAGTTCGGTCGACATGAGTTTGCTGAGTTCCTTTTCGGCGACCGCCAACTTATAGCGCAGTTCTTCAACGGTTTTCTCAGTGGGTAAGCCCTCTGACGGCACAATGATGCTGGATTCACAGCCAGGGCAGTTGACGGTGCTTCCCACACGTGAGGCCTTGATACTCAACTTCTTGGAACAAGACGGGCAACGAAATCTTAGACTCTCCATAGCCCAGTCCCTACGTCCTTCTGTGGTCTTCTTAAAGCATAAACATAAGGTTTGGCTTGCAGGTCACGTTAGTAATCTGCCACCCGATAGTATGCCTTCCATACCAAATCTACTTCGTATCATCTCCTATTCATGTGGTGCCATCGGGATCGTGTTGGTGTTGTGGGGAAAAAGTACCCAGCAACCTTACGGCAAACTGATGCAGGCGGGGATGTTGTTCATTATCTCCTCCACGATCTTGATCATCTTCAGCTACGTGCTTCGGATGCTGGGACGGAAGGGTCGCTGAACGCTTTACAGCTCAAGTAAAAAACGTGGTCTGCAGGATTGACACCCCTGTGTTCCGAACCTAGGAAGCTCCACTATTTTAAGGGAATTACTGGAATTTACGCATGAAAAGCTACGTAGCTAAACAAGAAAATGTGCAACGCGAATGGTACATCGTGGACGCAACCGACAAACCTGCCGGTCGTCTGGCGGTGGAAATCGCCACGGTATTACGTGGCAAGCACAAGCCCACCTTTACTCCTCACGTGGACACCGGCGATTTCGTCGTCGTCATCAACGCCAAAAAGGTGAAGCTCTCCGGTCGCAAGGAAGAGCAAAAGATTTACAAACACTACACCGGTTGGAACAGCGGTTTGCGCGAATATAAAGCCAAACTCATCCGCGAGAAGAACCCGGAACGCATCGTCATGCAGGCGGTCAAAGGCATGCTGCCGAAGACCAAACTTGCCGCGCGCATGCTGACCCGCCTCAAAGTGTTTCCGGGCGCCGAGCATACGCACGATGCCCAGCAACCCAAAGATTTTGCCGAAAAATCTAAGCACGTCGTGCCGGAAAAGCAGGCCAAGACCGCATCCAAAGGCACTGGCGCCAAAAAAGCCAAGAGCGCCGACGCTGTAGAGGCTGACAAAGCTGATAAGGCTGACAAAGCTGATAAGGCTGACAAGGCCGCCGCGAAGAAAGCCGCTGCTGCTGCGGACAAAGCCGCTGCCTCCGATGAAGCCGCTGCTGAGAAAGCTGCCGCTGCTGAAAAAGCTGCCGCTGCTGAAAAAGCTGCCGCCGATAAGTCCGCGGACGCCGCCAAAACGGCCGCCGCTGCTGGCGCCGCCGCCGCGGCAACCGCCGTTCCGGCCTTCTCCGGCATTCCCGCTGGTGCCAAGGAAGACGAGAAACTCGGTATCGTTTACGAATCTGCTCCCGACCAAGTCGATGATCTTACCGAGATCAGCGGTGTCGGTCCGGTGCTGGAAGGGAAACTCAACGCCTTCGGCGTCTACACCTTCCAACAGATCGCCAACTGGAAGCCGGCCGTTGTGACTGAGTTCGACGATCTGCTCGATTTCCCAGGCCGCATCGAACGTGATGGCTGGATTGCCAAAGCGTCCGAACTCCACGCCGCCAAACACGGATAACCCCACCTTATATAACCAAGATCATGGCTAAGACTGAATATACTGCTACTGGACGGAGAAAAACCTCTGTCGCCCGCGTCCGTCTCTCTGAAGGCGTCGGCAAAGTGTTTGTCAACGGACAAGACTACTCCCTCTACTTCCCGACCGAAGCGCTTCGTTCGTTCATCGAACAACCGCTGAAAATCACCGAAGCGATTGGCAAATACGATATTTTCGCCAAGCTCGATGGTGGCGGCAAAGTCGGCCAAGCCGGCGCCCTGCGCCACGGCATCTCGCGTGCGCTTGTCGACGCGAATGAAGAATACAAAGACGCCCTCAAGCAGAGCGGTTGCCTCACCCGCGATCCGCGCATGAAGGAACGAAAGAAACCCGGTCAGCCGGGTGCCCGCAAGCGGTTCCAGTTCTCGAAACGTTAAGTCGTTTTCAGATCTCCCTTTTGTGTACGCCCCGGCCGGTTCTCCGTTCGGGGCTTTCTTTTTTTACGCGCCCTGCTTTTAAGCAAGCGCTCGCATTCTTCTGCAGCCGCACATGAAACGCATCTATCCAACGCCATTCTTGCTCGGACTCTTCCTTCTGTTCGCTTCGCAGGCTTGGGCCAACACCAACACACCGCCCAATGTGATCGTGGTGATGACTGACGATCAAGGCTACGGCGATCTCGCCTGCCTCGGCAATCCGGTGTTGAAAACGCCGCACCTCGACCAGTTCCATGCCGAGTCGGTCCGGCTCACCGATTTCCATGTCAGCTCCTATTGCACGCCAACCCGGGCGGCCTTAATGACCGGTCGCCATCCCGGTCGGACCGGTGCCTACCGGACCAGTGCCGGTCGGACGATGATGCACCCCGATGAAAGAACCATTGCCAACGTTTTCAGCGACGCCGGTTACGCCACCGGCATGGCCGGCAAGTGGCACCTCGGCGATAACGCACCGCACCGCCCGCAAGACCGCGGTTTTGCCGACGTTCTCTGGCACCGTTGCGGCGGTATCGGCCAAGCCTCCGACCACTGGGGCAATACGTATTTCAACGACACCTATGAACGTAACGGCACCTTCGAGAAATTCGAAGGGTACTGCACCGATGTGTTTTTTGCCGAAGCCATGCGCTTCGTCGAAGCCCACCAAAAGAAACCCTTCCTCTTCTATCTCGCCCTGAACGCGCCGCACGGTCCGTACCGCGTTAATAAAAAGTGGAGCGATCCGTATCGGGGGAAAATCAAGTGGGGCGGTGGTCCAGAATTTTACGGCATGGTCGAGAACATCGACCACAACATGGGGTTGCTGCGGGCGAAGCTGAAGGACTTGAAGCTCGCGGACAACACGATCTTAATCTTCATGACCGACAACGGTACCGCCAACGGCGCAAAATTTGACGGTCTCACGTCCGAGGCGAAACAAGGCTTCAACGCCGGCATGCGCGGCAAAAAATCGTCGATCTACGAAGGCGGGCACCGGGTGCCATGCTTTATCCACTGGCCAGCCGGAACCATCACGGGCGGGCGGGATCTGACGCACCTCACTGCGCACCTCGACTTGTTGCCGACACTGGCCGAACTCTGCGACGTTCCAGTACCCGCGACGCACCAGCCGGATGGCATGTCCTTCGCGGCGCAGCTCAAGGATCCTGCGGCTCCGCCGCATCGGCAGCACTTGGTCATGCAGTTTCAGGGTGGCCCGCATTTTCGGACCGATGCGAAGGCCTGGGAATATTCCTGCGTGCTGACGGAGCGCTGGCGGCTGATCGATGGCAAGGAGTTGTATGACATCAACGCGGATCCCAGCCAGCGGCAGGACATCGCCGGTGAGCAGCCGGAAGTGGTTGCAAACCTTCGGGCCCTCTATCCGCCGTTTTGGGATGCGGTCTCGCTGCGAATGATACCGGTGTCGATCGACCTTGGCCACCCGACGGAAAATCCGACCGTCCTCTGTTCGCAAGACTGGTACATGCCCAAAGGGAATCCGCCATGGAACTTCGGTTCGATCTCGCGGCGGCCAAACGTCACTGGGCCGTGGAACGTACGGATACTGAAAAAGGGCACCTACCGGCTGACCCTGCGCCAGATGCCGGTGGAGGCCAACCGCGTGCTGGTCGCCGTCCAGGCAAAGATCAGCATTGCCGGCCAAGAGAAAACGAAGAAGATCAAGTCCGGAAGTAAAGGCGTCGTGTTCGAGCTCGAGCTGCCGGCCGGCCACACCGAACTGCACACCTGGCTGTACGACGAAAACGGTACCGCCGGTGGCGCGTACTTCACCGACGTTGAAGCACTTTAACAAAATTCCTCCGTCATGAACCTGCCACTCCCCCAAAAATTTAGAGCCGCCGGCCTGCACGCTGGTGTCAAGAAAGACGGCGTCAAAGACATGGCGTTGTTTGTCTCCGACGTCCGCGCCAAGGCCGCTGGTGTGTTCACCACGAATCAGGTTTGCGCCGCCCCCGTGAAGATCGACCGTGACCGCGTGGCGAACGGGTACGGGCAGGCGATCATCGTCAACAGCGGCAACGCCAACGCGTGCACGGGTCCGCAAGGACTGGAGAATGCTCGAATCATGACTCGGATCGCCGCCGACGCGCTTGATCTTTCGTTGCAGGACACCTTTGTCTGTTCGACCGGCTCCATCGGCAAACAGCTGCCGATGGATGTCATCGGTTCGGGGATTCAGTCGCTCGTCGCCAAACTCGGCACCGACGGAATCGACGCGGCCGATGGCATCCTCACCAGCGACAGCAAACGCAAAGTCGCCCGGCTAACGTTTGACGGTGGCGCGTCGATGGTCGCCGTGGCCAAGGGCGCCGGTATGATCCAGCCCAACATGGCGACCATGCTCTGCTTTGTGCTCACCGACCTGCAGATCGACAATCCGCAAGCCGCCTTGTCCGCGGCCACGGATCAAAGCTTCAATCGGATTACCGTCGATGGCGACATGAGCACCAACGACACGGTATTGTTGCTCGCCAATGGCGCGTCTGGCGTGACGCTTGAACCCGCTGTTTTTCAAGCGGCGCTCGACAAGCTCCTACTCGATCTCGCCTTGCAGATTGTTCACGACGGCGAGGGTATCAGCAAAGTGGTCACCTTACATGTCTCCGGTGCGCATTCGGACGCGGACGCGGACAGCGTCGCCCGCGCCATCGCCAATTCGCTTCTGGTGAAAACGGCTTGGGCTGGAACCTATCCTAGCTGGGGACGGGTGATGGACGCCATTGGTTATGCCGGCGCGCCCATCGAGGAGGAGAAGATTATCATCGACTACAACGACACGAGGAAAGTCACTGGAGGACTCGACACCGGCGTCGATACCTCGACGATTACCGCTGCGAACGAATTTTCGATTTCCGTCGAACTCGGACTGGGTACGGGTTGCGCCACTATTTATACCACCGATTGCACCGAGGCTTATGTCCGGTTCAACATGCACTAAGCCCGTTGGGAATTCGTCGATTATGATTCAGAACGCCATTGAAAAAGCCGCGGTCCTCATCGAGGCGCTTCCTTACCTGCACGATTTCCGCAGCCAAACCGTGGTCGTGAAATTCGGCGGCAGCATTCTCGGGGACAACGAAGGCTGCCTGCGGATTCTGACCGACATTGCATTCATGGAGTGCGTCGGCATGCGTCCGGTCGTCGTTCACGGCGGCGGTAAAGCCATCAGTGCGGCGATGAAAACAGCCGGTATCGCGCCAAATTTCGTCGACGGTCTGCGGGTGACCGACGCCGATACCATTTCTATCGTCGACCGGGTGCTCAATACCGAGGTCAACCCCGGCCTCGTTGAGATGCTGGAAGGTCTTGGCTACCGCGCGCAGGGCGTTCGGGGTCAGTCGGTCATGACGGCCAAGCAACATGTGGTCGATGGCAAGGATTGGGGCTTTGTCGGCGACGTGACATCCGTGGACTGCGGACCGATCACCCGCTTGCTTGATCAGGAGATTGTTCCGTTGATCACCCCGCTGGCCACCAACAACGAGGGTCAGTCCTTCAATATTAATGCCGACGCCGCCGCCACCGCCGTCGCCAGCGAACTACAGGCCCGCAAACTGGTCTTCCTCTCCGACGTTCCGGGCGTTCTGCGCGACGTGGAAGACAAATCCAGCCTCATCTCCACGATCACCTTGGATGACATTCAAGGATTGATTGACGACGGCACCATCGCGGGCGGCATGTTGCCCAAGGTGACCGGAGCCGCCACCGCCGTCGCGTCCGGCATTCGAAAGGTTCACTTTATCGACGCAAGCATGCCGCATTCATTGCTGCTCGAATTATTCACCGACGCCGGTGTCGGAACGCAGATTATTGGTTGATTACCGATGACTGATTTCTAAAGCCCCAAGGGCGCAACCAAACCCAAACAACAGACATCGCCATGAAATCAACCGCACAAATCCTGGAACAGCAAAAGCGGTTCCTCGTCCCCACCTACGCGCCGTCACTGGCGTTGGTCAGCGGACGCGGATCCTTTGTCCGGGACGCGGAGGGGCGCCGCTTTCTCGATTTCACATCGGGCATCGCGGTCTGTAATCTCGGCCATTGCCACCCGGCAATCGTCGAAACTATCTGCCGTCAGGCAGGGACACTGATGCACGTGTCCAATCTCTATGCCAACGAACCGCAACCCCAAGCCGCCGAACATCTTTCTCGGATCGGCCTCGGCGGCAAGGTGTTCTTCGCCAACTGCGGCGCCACCGCGAACGAGAGCCTGATCAAACTCGCGCGCAAGTGGGGGGCGGACAAAGGCAAACACGAGGTCGTGACCTTTTGGAATTCGTTCCACGGGCGTTCGCTCGCCACGCTGACCGCCACCGGCCAAGAAAAGGTGCAACGGGGATTCCATCCCTTGCCCTCGGGCTTCGCCTACGCCGATCTGCATGACATGCACTCGGTAAAACGGGCGGTAACCAAAAAGACGGCGGCGATTCTGATCGAACCCGTTCAAGGCGAAGGCGGCGTGCTGCCGGTCGACCCGGCGTTCCTCCGGGAACTTCGCGATTTCTGCCACGAACGCGACATCCTGTTGATGTTCGACGAGGTGCAAACCGGCCTCGGACGGACCGGCCACTGGTTCGGTTATGAGCACAGCGGTGTCGTGCCGGACGCGATCTCGCTCGCCAAAGGTCTTGGCGGCGGTTTCCCGATCGGTGCCATCCTCACCGGCCCCAAAACCAATGACGTGCTCCAGCCCGGTTCGCACGCCACGACCTTTGGCGGCAACCCAATCGGGACCGCCGTCATCTCCACCATTATCGAAACCATCGAACGGGACAACATTCTCGGCAATGCCAACGAACGCAGCGACCAGTTGTTCGCCGGACTCAACGAACTGCGGGAAAAGCATCCTTTCATTGGTGAAGTTCGCGGACTCGGTCTGATGATCGGCATGGTGCTCGACCGGCCGGCCAAGCCGCTGCAGGACATCTGCACTGAAAACCATCTGCTCTGCATCGCCACCGCCGGCAACGTCATCCGTCTGCTCCCGCCATTGACGGTCACCGCCGAAGAGGTAAAGCAGGCGCTCGGCATTCTTGAGCGGGCCTGTGACGAATGGTCAAAAACGCTCGCCTAAATTTTAGTTCACGAAGAAAAGACACATCATGAAAATCGTACTCGCTTATTCTGGAGGCCTCGACACCTCCATCATCATGAAATGGCTCATCGAGCATTACGACGCCGAGATCATCGCGTTCTGCGCCGACCTCGGACAGGAAGAAGAACTCGACGGGCTTGAAGAAAAAGCGCTGTCCACCGGTGCGACCAAAATTTACATCGACGACCTCCGTGCTGAGTTCGCCAAAGATTACGTCTTCCCGATGGCTCGCGCCGGCGCGAAGTACGAGTTTGACTACATGCTCGGGACTTCCATCGCGCGTCCGCTCATTGCCAAACGCATGATCGACATCTGCCGCGAAAACGATGCCACCTGCATCGCTCACGGCGCAACCGGCAAGGGCAACGACCAAGTTCGTTTTGAACTCACCGCCTACGCGCTGATGCCCAATGTCAAAGTGATCGCCCCATGGCGTGAATGGGAATTTAAAGGCCGTCAGGACCTGATGGACTACGCCGCCAAACACGGCATTCCAGTCCCGGTGACCGCCGACAAACCGTACAGCATAGATCGCAACCTGCTACATATCTCGTTCGAAGGTGGCGTGCTCGAAGATCCATGGAACGCCCCGTCGCAAGACATGTTCATGCTCTCCGTGAACCCAGAAGACGCTCCAGACGACGCCGAGGAAATCACCGTCGACTTCCACGAAGGCAATGCCGTCGGGGTGAACGGCAAAGAAATGTCGCCGCTCGACGTGATGCTCACGCTCAACAAACTGGGCGGCAAGCACGGCATCGGCCGGATCGACATTGTCGAAAACCGCTTTGTCGGCATGAAGTCGCGCGGCGTCTACGAAACGCCCGGTGGCACGATTCTTTATCAAGCGCGTGAAGCCGTCGAACAGCTCACCCTAGACCGCGAAGTGATCCTCACCCGCGCCAAACTGATGCCGGACTACGCGCGACTCGTGTACAACGGCTTCTGGTTCGCTCCGGAACGCCTAATGATGCAGGCCGCCATCGACGAAGCCGTCAAGCCGGTTACCGGCACCGCGCGCCTGCGTCTCTACAAAGGCAACTGCATCACCGTCGGCCGCAAAGCGCCGGTCTCTCTGTACGACACCGAAGTGGCCTCGTTCGAAGACGACGGCGGCGCATACAACCAGGCCGATGCCGAAGGCTTCATCAAGCTGAACGCCCTGCGTCTGCGCGTTGGTTCGAAGCACAAATCCTAATCGACTCGAACCGGATTTAGTCATGAGCGAACCACGACTTCAGATTCTGCCCTCTATTCTTGGGGCAGATGTCGGCAACCTCGAACAAGCCATCCGCGCCGCCGAAGCCGGCGGGGCGGACGGCATTCACATCGACGTGATGGACGGGCACTTTGTGCCAAACATCAGTTTTTCGCCGAGCGTGGTCGCCATGGCCGAACGCGTAACCGAGCTGCCGCTCAACACGCACCTGATGTTGACCAATCCGGATAAGTATCTGGACGCGTTCATCAATCCCGGCAGCGATACCTTGTTGGTGCACGTCGAGTCCAAGGCAGAGATGGAATCGACGCTCAAAGGCATTCGCGAGAAAGGCTGCCGCAGCGGCATCGTGCTAAATCCTGACACCAAGTTTCACGCGATTTTACCCTACATGGAATGGGTGGACGAAGTCTTGTTCATGACCGTCTTCCCTGGCTTCGGTGGACAGAAATTCATTGATGACGTGATGCCGGGCGTTCGGGATTTACGTAAACGCTATCCCAAACTCGACATTGCCATCGACGGCGGACTCAAGCGCCACACCTGCAAGATCGCCCGCGACGCCGGCGCGAACATCTTCGATATCGGCAGCGGCATTTTTGGCGCGGATGACATCGGCGAAGAGATCGCTTGGCTGAAAGAAGACCTCGCATAAATTCGGATTCCGAAATCGGCCATCCCGCATTCAAAAGTCCGTCTGCACGCGCTTCGTGTAGGTGACGATCATGCCGCGCGCGGTTGCCACCCATCCAAGTCCGTGTCGTCGCGAGTCCTTAAGCCAACGCGGCTTCGTCGCACCACAACTCCACGGCCTTGCAGCGCGAGGCGATGATACCAGCCGGGATGGTTTCCGGGTGTTCGAGGAGGTTCTCCACTTGTTCGCGTTTGCCCGCACCGGCGACCAGCAGGATGACGGTGTCGATGCGTTCGAAGACCTTCGGCGTGAGGCTGATGCCGCGGCGCCCGTCGGGTCGGTCGACCGCCACCGCGAACGCGTCCGAGGCGTCGGCGGCTTCGATTTGAGTGGCAGAGAACAGCGAGGCGGTGTGGCCGTCCGAGCCCATACCGAGCATGCCCAGAGGAATGGTGCCGCCAGCTTCAAAAAATGCGTGGATGGTCGCCGAGTAGTCTTCGGCGGCGGCTTCGGCGGTGTCGAGTTCGGTACGGACTGGGAGCAGCTGGTCGTCCTTCAGGCCGAGCGCGGCAAACATTGGGCCGGTGTTGTTGAAGTTGTTGCCCTCGTCGTCGCGTGGCACATGGCGTTCGTCACTCATGAACAGGCGGAGGCCCGAACCGATCTCGGACGCGGCAACCGGCGCTTTGGTTATGGCTTTATAGACGACTAGTGGCGTGGAGCCGCCGGAGAGCATGATGCCGACTGGGGCATCCGGCGTGGCGCCGGCATGCGCGCTGAGTTCGGTTTTGAGGCGTTCAGTGAAGGCGGCTGCGAGAGCGTCCGCGTCGGCATGGCAGTTGATAGAAATCGGTTTCGACATTTGTCTTTTCAGGTGCCAGTCCCTCGTCCCATTGTAAACCTTTCATCGTCGTGAGCCTCGTTTCCTCCACATCTTTGTCGCCGCCTTTGGCCGCCCGCGCTCCGCTGGTAGAGGCTACGGTGCGGTGGTTGGGGCGCAACAATCCGGCGCTGATCCAGCCCTATCTCGAGTTCGAGGACTTTGACGACGACCTCGTTCACCACTGGCATATTGTGTCTGAAGTGTTTCGTCAGTGTGGTGCACCGCCGCCTGATATCCCGATCGACGGGACCATCCGGATGCTGAACATCGCTTGCGGCTACGGCGAGGACACCATTTCCCTCGCGGCCTTGTTCAATCAGTTCGCCTGCGGTTTTCTGCCGCGTCCGGTGGACTACATCGGCATCGATCTGCGCGAGAACGCGCTGGTGCGCGCCCGCCGCCGGGCCCACAGCACGGCCGCGTTCTTCAAGCGGGGCAACGGCGAACTCGGCGAACACAGCTTGCCATTTCGCTTTCGTTTTTCCGCCACGGACGCGACCAAATTGGATCAGCTTCCCCCCTTCGCCGAACGTTTTGATCTCGTCGTGTCGCGCCACCAAAACGCCTATCAAGGCCTCGACATCTGGGCCAATATCTTCGCCCAGGCGGTCGACCGACTAAAGCCCGACGGCCTCCTTTTGGTCACCAGTTACTACGACAAGGAACACCACATCGCACTCGATACGATCCGCGCTTGTGGTGCCAAGCTACTCATCTCACTGCGCAATCCGAACTCGCGCCAGATGACCTACGAGGGCCAGACCCTAGACCGGCACGTCGCGCTATTCGCCGGACCCAACGCGTCCGAAGCGATTTGCGACAGCCTCGAACGTACCTCGATCCTATTGCCCTAAGACGGACTTCGCCCTGCCGGACTCTCTGTGGGTCCGCGCAGCGTACGTCAGGTTTGCCACAGAGGGCACGGAGGGTTTTCGAACCGGTGGTTCGTGGGCGTCTGAGCTCCGTCTCTCCGTGCTCTCCGTGGTCCGCGCAGCGTACGTCAGGTTTGCCACTGAGGACACGGAGGGATCTCGAACCAGAGGTTCGTGGGCGTCTGAGCTCCGTCCCTCCGTGCACTCCGTGGTCCGCGCAGCGTGCATCCGTTTTACCACGGAGGACACGGAGGGCACGGAGGGATTTCGAACCGGAGGTTCGAGGGCGTCTGAGCTCCGTCCCTCCGTGCTCTCCGTGGTCCGCGCAGCGCACATCAGGTTTACCAGGGAGGACACGGAGGGAATCCCTTGGGTTTTCGCCTCCAGCCTTCGTACATTACGGTATGCGGTTGCCCTCAATTCCTATTCTCTTTCTGGTGCTCGTTTGGTTCGCGAACGCTCTTTCCGCCGACGCCCAAACGCGCGAAACCGACGGGCTCGAAGTGCTTTACAATTTCCGAACCACCAGCGGTGATACCGTCACCGACCGGGCCGGCGATCTCGACTTGAAGATTGCCAACCCGAAAGCGGTTCGGCGCGGTGCCGGCTTCCTCGAGGTGCTCGGGCAAACAAAAATTTTCGCCGAACAACCGGCGCGCAAATTGAGCGCGGCGGTGAAAAAGAGCAACGGCATTAGCATCGAAGCCTGGGTAAAACCGGCGAACACCAGTCAGGAAGGCCCGGCCCGGATTGTGACCTTGTCCAAGGACAGCCAGTTGCGAAATTTCACGCTCGGCCAAGAGAAGGACCAGGCGGTGGTCCGACTGCGAACGACCCAGCGCACCGACAATGGCATGCCCGGATTGGAGGCGCGCGCCAACAGCCTGAAAACCGAACTCACGCACCTCGTGTTCACCTTGCAACCCGAGGACGGCCGCAGCCGCATCTTCGTCAATGGCGAAGTCGTCGCCGACGGCAACATGGGCAAGGACCTGTCGAACTGGGACGAGTCGATGCGCTTCGGACTGGCCGACGAATGGTCCGGCGACCGCTTGTGGAAGGGCACCTACTATCTGGTCGCGGTGTACTCGCGCGAGTTGCAGCCCGAAGAAGTGACCCAGCATTTCAAGGCGGGCATTGATGCCAAGGTGGAGATTCCACCACCGCCACCATCCTCACCCGAGTCGCCGAACACCGTCACTGCCAAGCCTGCAGCGATCCTCGGTGGTCCCCGCGTCCACCAAGGACTGCAAGTCTTCTATGATTTCACGGCGGCCAAGGGCGCGCGCGTTTTTGATCGCTCCGGCCACGCCAACCCGATGAATTTGCGCATCGAGCACCCCGACCGGGTTCGGTGGAACGAAGGCTCGCTGACGGTCACCGGCAAAACCAGAATTCGTTCGGCGGGACCGGCGGCTCGCGTGACCGAGGCGATCCGCGCATCCGGCGAAAGTAGCATCGAGGCGTGGATCACCCCCGCAAACACCACGCAGGAGGGGCCAGCGCGGATCGTCACGATCTCGCGCAACAGCCAGAACCGCAACGTCACGCTCGGCCAGGAAAAGAACGCGTTCGATGTCCGCTTCACCACCACGAGCACCAGTTCGAACGGCGAACCGTCGACCAGACTCGGCGGGCTCGACACCCGCTTGACCCATCTCGTGTTCACCACCAACCGCAAAGGCGAGGCGATCCTCTACCGCGACGGCAAAGAGGCGGTCCGCAAGACCATCGGCGGCGCGCCGAGCAACTGGAACGCCAAAGACGCCTTCGCGCTCGCCAACGAACTCAGCAAAGACGACCGGTCCTGGCTTGGCACCTACCACTTGGTCGCGCTCTACGACCGGGATCTCACGCCCGCCGATGTTCGGCAAAATTTCGAGGCCGGACCCGACGCCAGCGTCGAACTCACCGAGGCCGACAGCGCCCGTCTATTCGACCGCCACGTCGGCGCGATCTTCGCCAACCATTGTCTCGAGTGTCACGACGCGGTCAATTCCAAGGGCGAACTCGACATGTCTACCGCGGTCGCGCTCACCCGCGGCGGTTCGGAGGGGGCTTCAATCGTCCCGGGCGATAGCGCCGCGAGCTATCTGTGGGAGCAGATCGAGTCCGACGACATGCCCCACAAGCGCGATCCTCTGAGCGCGCTGCAAAAGCGTCAGGTGAAACAATGGATCGACGCCGGCGCAGTGTGGACGGTTCCGGAAATCGACCCGGCAGTGTACGTGCACGGCGAGGATGCCGGCCAGATTTTTGTCCAGCGTCTCACCCGACCGGAATACATCGCCACGGTGCGTTCGGTGACCGGGGTGGAGATCGAGGAGGCGGCGCTGCGTCTGCTGCCACCCGATTTGCGCGCCGACGGTTTCCGCAACACCGCTTACAATCTCGCGGTGGACTTAAAACACGTCGAAGCCTTCGCGCGCCTAGCGGAAACCATCGTCGAACGAATGGACACGGCTGCGTTCGCGAAAGGTTTCACCGATTGCACCGACACCGGCGAGGACTGCGTCGGCGTGCTCATCTCGAACATGGGCGCGTGGTTGTTGCGTGGTCCGCTCGAACCCGAAGAGGTCATCATGTACCGCAATGTGGCGGACGCGGTTCGGCAGCAAGGCGGCGACTTTGCCGAGACCGCGCGTTATCTGCTTGAGGCGATGTTGCAGTCGCCACGTTTTGTCTATCGCATAGAAGATCAGGACGGCGCAATCGACGACTACGCGCTGGCATCCCGGATGAGTTATATCCTCTGGGGGGCGCCGCCGGATGAAACGCTCTACGCACGCGCCGCGACCAGAACCTTGCGCGCCGACATCCCAGCGCAACTCGAACGCATGCTCAAAGACGAACGCGCGGTGGCGCGTTCGGTTCAATTTCTCGATGAATGGCTCAACCTGACCGCTGTCGCCAACCGCCGTCCGGACGCGGCCCATTTTCCCGACTGGGAACCGGCCTTGGCCAAAGACATGCGCGCCGAGACGCAGGCCTTTTTCCGCGAGGTGGCCTGGCGCCAAAACCGGCCGTTGTCCGAACTCTTTAATGCCGACGTCACCTTTCTCACGCCGCGACTGGCACGGCACTATGGACTACAAACCGGACGTTCAGCACCGTCCTCGGCAGGCTTGAGCCGAGTCGATCTCCGCGCCGAACCAAGTCGGGGCGGTCTGTTGACCCACGGCAGTATTCTCGCCCAGGGCGGCGACGAGGCGAGCATGGTCAGCCGCGGCTTGTTCGTGCTGCACGATGTCCTGCGCGGGGTGGTGAAGGATCCGCCGCCCTGCGTGGACACGACGCCGGTGCCGAGCAAACCCGGACTCACGCAACGCGCGATCGCCGAGCAGCGCGTCGCCAACCAAGCCTGCGGCGGATGCCACAAGCGCTTCGAACCGCTCGCGTTCGGGCTGGAGATGTACGACGGGGTAGGGCGCTTCACCCCGAAAGACCGACACGGCAACGCGCTCCGCCAAGACGGCGAGATTCTGTTTCCGGGTAAGGCCAAACCGATGCGCTTTAAAAGCACCGCCGAACTCGCGGACTTGCTGACGGCAAGCGAACGCGTGAAACTCTCGTTCACCTGGAAGGTCACTCAGTTCGCGCTCGGTCGTCCGTTGGTCGCCAGCGACGCGCCCGAACTCACCAAGATTCATGCGGCGAGTCAGAAGGCCGGCGGCACCTACCATGCGCTGGTCAGTGCGATTGTCCTGAGCGATTTGGTGTCGAAGTAATTGTTCCGGCTTATTTGCTAACGCCTGCAATCGCCGAACCACCGTCTGTTCCCAGTTGGTTGATTGCCTCCAGAAAGGCGTCGAGATCCGGGGCTGGACCAGGTCCGAAGTTGGCGTTCATCTCGCGGCTCACCTGGCGAAGCGTTGTCCCACCATCAAATGATTGACCGAGGTTGTAGACGGTCTTCTTTCCGCTGCTGAGTTCGTGCATCACGCAGGAGAAATGTGGAGCGAGGGTCGTGCCTTGGCCGGAGGCAACTTTTTCGAGGAGTTCGTCATCCGGCAGATCTAAAAAGTCCGAAGGGATCGGTCGGGGCGGCGGATAGCTCAGCGCATAACAGACTCTGTTTTCGAACCGGTGGGTCGAGGCTTCAAATTTTGGGGCGGTTTCGGCGTCCGGTTTTTTCCGCTCATTCAGCCGCGAGCCGAACCCGCTGGATGGCTCGTGCTTTGCCGGTCGTCCCATCCACATCAAGGATCACGCCCTCCAAACGAACGCGCTCGCTCGCGACCTGGAACTTCTGGTGGAGGCCGGTTCGAAAACGGGTGAGGACGGGGCCGACGGTGCTGCCGATGATCGAGTCGTGGGGGCCGGTCATGCCGAGGTCGGTGATGTAGGCGGTACCGCGCGGTAGCAAGGTGTTGTCCGATGTTTGCACGTGCGTGTGGGTGCCGACGACCATGCTCACTCGCCCGTCGAGGTGGCGGCCCATGGCCTGTTTCTCGGAGGTGGCTTCGCAGTGCATGTCGACGATGATGGTTGGCCCCATGTCGCCGCGATGCTCTTTCAGCAGGGCGTCGACTTTGTCGAAGGGGTTGTCGAACGGGAAGTTCATGAACACGCGACCGATCAAGGAGATGACGGTGACATTGCCACCTTCTCGTTTAATCGTGTGCCAGCCCTTGCCGGGTGTGCTGGCAGCGAAGTTTGCCGGACGGACCACGCGCGAATCGCGGGTGATGTATTCCAGCATGTCGCGTTGATCCCAGGAGTGGTCGCCAAGGGTTAGCAGGTCGGCGCCGCCCTCAAATAGTTGTCGGGCCTGTTTCGGGTGCAGACCTCTGCCCCCGGCGGCGTTCTCGGCGTTGGCGATCACCAGGTCCACCTCGCCGGAGGCTTTCAGACGCTTGGTGTGCTCGAGAAAAACGGATCGGCCCGGCGAGCCGAATATATCGCCAGCGAAAAGAATCTTCATCAGTTAGCGTGCAAATTCCACGCAACGGGTTTCGCGGACGACGGTGACTTTCACTTCGCCGGGGTAGGTGACTTGTTCTTCGATGGCCTGACTGATGGTCCGGGCGAGTTGCAAGGCTTGGTCTTCGGTGAGTTGTTCGGGTTCGACAATCACACGGAGTTCGCGGCCGGCTTGAATGGCGTAGCTGTTGATTACGCCGGACTGGCGGTTGGCGATGGCCTCGAGGTCGTGCAGGCGTTTGATGTAGATCTGGGTGTTCTCGGCGCGGGCGCCGGGACGGGCGGCGGTGATCGCGTCGGCGGCGCAGATCAGGGTGGCGTAGAGACTTTGCTGTTCGACTTCGCCGTGGTGGGCCGCGACCGCGTTGACCACGAGGGGATCTTCGCCGTTCTTTTTCAGCAGTTCGGCGCCGAGTAGGGCGTGGGTACCTTCCTTCTCATGGTCGACGGCTTTACCGATGTCGTGGAGTAAACCGACGCGCCGGGCGAGGGCGGGGTCGAGGTGCAGTTCGCCGGCCATGTTGGCCATCAGATGTGCGACTTCGATCGAATGTTTGAGTACGTTCTGGGCGTAGCTGGTGCGGAACTTTAGGCGGCCGAGGATGCGGATGATTTCGTCGGACACGCCACGCAGTCCCAGACCCGCAACGGCTTCGTCGCCAGCGTTCCAAATGGTTTCGTCCATCTCCGAACGCACTTTGCGCGAGGTGCTCTCAATGTAGGCAGGATGAATGCGGCCGTCGGCGACCAAACGTTCGAGCGTTTGCTTCGCGATCTCGCGGCGCATTGGATCGAAGGCGGAGACCACGACAACTTCGGGTGTGTCGTCGATCAAAATGTCGACGCCAAGTTCCTGTTCGAGGCTGCGGATGTTGCGCCCTTCTTTGCCGATGATCCGGCCTTTCATCGCTTCGGATGGCAGGTGGACGGTGTCGGTGCTGATCTGATTTACTTGGTCGGCGGCGTAACGCTGAATGGCGGTGGTGATGATCTTGCGCGCTTCGACCTCGGCGCGGTCGCGGGCTTCTTCCTGGCGGTGGCGGATCAGCGTGTTGGACTCGGCTTCAAGATCGTCACTCAGCTGAGCCAAGAACTGCCGCTTGGCGTCTTCTTTGGTGAGGCCGGCGATTTCGGAAAGTTGGCGGCGCTGTTCGCTGACCAGTTCGTTGATCTCCGCGTCGCGCGCGGCGATGTCCGAACGCAAGCTTTCGATGTCGACCAGTCGCTGGTCGAGCTGGCGTTCGCGGTCTTCGAGTCCGCCGAGTTTGCGGTCGATGGTTTCCTCGCGGTGGTGCAGTCGGTCTTGGCGCAATTGGATTTCCTGGCGGAGCAGTTTGGCTTCGGATTCGAAGTCCTCGCGCACTTTCAGAATGGTGTCCCGGGCCTTGATTTCCGCCTCGCGCAAGGTGACCTGCGCGTCGCGTTCGGCGTTGGCGCGGATGATTTTCGCGTTCTTGGTAGCCGACTCCGCTTTGATGTGGATCAGATAAAAATGGCAAAAGTATCCAAAAGCCACTGCAAGAGTGACTGACATAAATGCGATGGCCCATTCTACGCCCATGATCTTAAGCTTTCATACCTTACCCCTGATGGGAAAGAAGTTTTAGGCAAAGATTCAGGGCTTTTGCCTGCGAATCAGGGCAATTGGATGCTCAGCGCGACCCGGCCATCTTCGATTCGCACATCGCGCAGGATCATTTTCGCCATGTCTTCCTTCAGTTCGCCTTCTTTGAGGGTGTAGACGGGCAGGCGATTCAGTGTTTCTTTGGCGATCAGGCTCACGGCTTTGCGCAGCGGCTCGCGGAGTTTCTCGGGCACTTTCTGTTGGCTGTCGATCGAGATCAGTTCGGCGTTTGTGAAATAGAAGGTGCCCTCGCTCGCCTCGAACGCGATCCCGCCCTCGATCAGCACCGTCGCGGTCGCGGAACTGGTTTTGTTGGTGCCGAACGTGAGCGAGCCAAGTTCAATCGGTTTGAGTACTGAGGACACCTGCGCGGTCGCTTCGATCTGCAGCTTCTCTTGATCGCCTTGCAGCAGCACCCGCGGTTGATCGAGACGGGTGTGGATGATTTTCAGATGCGTTTTTTCGACCGGGAACTTCTTTGCCAGAGACTTGTTGATTTGCGTTTCCGTCACCCGGATCGTGGTCCCGCTCTTGAGCGTTGCGCGGACGATTCCAAGACAGATCGCGGCGGCGACAATCAGGAACAAGAGAATGTAAAATGTTCGTTTCAAAAGGGTTTCCTCGACCCGATCTAACCCCTCGGTTTTTCTCTGTCGATAATCCTCATCCGAATTCATCGGAAAAAGTTTCCGAGGTTCGTAAGAACGCTTTGTTGCCTGGCGAATGAAGGTTGAAGATAATGAAACCGATCCCGAAAAAGGCGTGGGGGCGCCTTGGGAAAAATGGAATGCGCTTGAACGTTCAATCGTTCGAGTACGTTGGGCAATGCTCCGTTGGTTCGAAATCGAGTGATCGAAATCGCTCCCTTGTAAACCGCGGGTCATTATCGGTAGTGAGCCAGTATGCGCATTCTGGCTCCTCTCTTCGTTCTTCCTCTTCTCCTCGCCACTCTGAACGCGGCCGAACGGCCCAACATCCTATTCGCGATTGCCGATGATTGGTCGTTCGGGCATGCGGGCGCTTACGGCTGCGACTGGGTGGAGACGCCGAACTTTGACCGGCTGGCGCGCGAGGGCATTCTGTTCGAACGCGCCTACACCCCGAACGCCAAGTGTGCCCCGTCGCGCGCCATCTTGCTCACCGGACGCAATTCCTGGCAGCTCGAGGAGGCCGGCAATCACATGGCTTTGTTCCCAGCCAAGTTCGGCGGGTTCATGGAACGACTCGAGGCCGCCGGCTACAGTTCCGCGTTCACCGGCAAAGGCTGGGGGCCGGGTGTTGCCAACGACAAGGACGGCAAGCGCCGCAAGATCACCGGCACCGGCTGGGGCAAGTTAAAGGCCACGCCGCCGGCGCGGGCGATTTCCAGCAATGATTATGCCGGCAACTTCGGCGCCTTTCTCGACGCCCAGCCGGCGGACAAACCGTGGGCGTTCTGGTACGGCACCACCGAACCCCATCGCGGCTACGAACTCGGCGTCGGCCAGAAGCGCGGCAAGAAATTGTCCGACATCGAACGCGTTCCCGCCTACTGGCCGGACACCCCCGAAGTGCGCGGCGACATGCTCGACTACGCGGTCGAGGTGGAACACTTTGACAATCACCTCGGCCGCATTCTGAAGCGCCTCGAAGATGCCGGCCAGTTGTCCAACACCTTGATTGTTGCGACCTCTGATCACGGCATGCCGTTCCCGCGTTGCAAGGGGCAGGCCTACGATGACTCGAACCACATCCCCTTGGCGATCCGCTGGCCGGCCGGGATCACTGGAGTAGGGGAGAGCGGGCGCGTGGTGACGGACTATGTGAGTCATGCGGATTTCGCCCCCACGTTTCTGCAAGCCGCTGGCGTCACCGAACCCGGTCCGATCATGCAGCCGATCACCGGACGCAGCTTGTTCGACATCTTCACCAAGCCAGGTTCGGGCCAGATCAATCCCGAACGCGACCACATCTTGGTCGGCAAGGAACGCCACGACATCGGCCGGCCGAATAGCTGGGGCTATCCGATCCGCGGCATCCACATGGACAACAAACTCTATCTGCAAAACTTCGAGACCGGACGCTGGCCCGCCGGCAATCCCGAGACCGGCTACCTGAACTGCGACGCCAGCCCGACCAAAACCCTGCTGCTCGAACAGCGGCGCGGCGGCTACACCCCGTTCTGGAAACAAAATTTCGGCAAGCGCGAGAAGGAGGAGTTGTTCGACGTCGCCGCCGACCCCGACTGTGTCGATAACCTCGCCGACGATCCCAAGCACCAAGAGCTGAAGGCGGCATTAAAGGCGCGTTTGTTCGCCGGCCTGAAAGCCGAAGGGGACCCGCGCATGGAGGGCAACGGACATGTATTCGACCGCTATCATTACTCGGGCGCGTCCACCGACCGCTATTACGAACGCAGCCTCGAGGGCAAGCGTCCGCGGGCGGGTTGGGTGTCCGAGGACGACTATGAAAAGGCGCCGCTTGATGACTATTGGGAGTTCGGAGCGGATAAAGATTACACCGTTTGGAACGCCCTCGATACCAATCGCGACGGCCAACTCGACGCCGCCGAACGGGCCGCGGCGCCCAAGCACCTGGCCGGTCTGGACGCTGATTCAGACGGCAGTTTGTCCGCCGTCGAACTCGGCGGGCCGGGTCCGAAGCCGGGCTACCTCCTTCTACAACAGACCATCAAAGCGCTCGACCGTGACGCCGACTCGGTGCTGTCCGCGTCCGAGTTGAAAGAGGCTGCCGCCCGGCTTGCGACCTTGGATGCGAATGACGACGGGGCGGTCAGTCGCGCGGAGGGATATGATGCCGTTCGGGCTGAGAAATGGAAGCCTGCGCCGTAGCCGTTGAACTCCATCCGCTTATTCATTTAAGTTTTTCAATGACCCGTTCGAGAACGACCCTATCTTTTTCCGACCAATGGGACGCGGCGCTCCCTCCGAACAGCCCCCGCCAAGAAGGATCAAGTTGATGCCGGGCAAAATCGCGAGCCTTCATGCCTTCGTGATCGGCAAGTTCAACATCTGCTCCCAAGGCAAGCAGGCAATCGACTGTTTTCTCGATCCAAGCCGGTCCAGTGTAATCCTCATACTCGTTCGGCATCACGGCAAACATGAGTGGTGTGCATCCCGACTCCGCACGAGAGTTCACGTCCACTCCGTTTTTTACGAGTACTTCGATTTTAGCGAGCTCACATCGATCGACAGCAATGAGCAGTTCATCTAGTTTTGTCATTGGATGATTCGTCTTGCCGTGGGTGGTAAAGGCGCTGGTTGCAGTTCATTTATGGACTTGTCGTTGACCCCTATCAAAACGTCTAATCTACTATTGTACTAATCCCGTTTCCATTCTCTATCGCTTCCCGTAGTATCCTTTCGAGTTCATCGACATGTGCGCTTTTGAAGCCAGGTGTCTTGCGTATCTCCACGGCTCTCTTCTCAAACCTCTCAGCCAATCGAAGTCATACTGCGAGGCCAATATCGCGAACCGGGCAAAGATTATCGGATGCCACCTAAATGGGATGCGTGGGAGCCAGTTGGCGTAGCGGTTGCTGTACTTCGCAAAGATCTCTGGCGATTCATTGCAAAAGTCTACCAACCTCTCAAGTCGTTCTGGGCAGCCACCAGAACAGTGGATCAGGTGATAGTATTTGATGCAACTTCGGGCATCCGATAAACCATGGCCAGTTCGGAGAAGCTGTTCGAGCACCTCATCGTTGATGCCAGGATAGTGTTTGCAATTTCTTGCCGGATCGCGGGAGTCATAAATTCAGTTTTAAAACGCTCAGCTTTTCCGAGCAACAAGTTTCCAATCGATAGGTGTTGCATCGCGCGGTCGGCCCGCCTAGCCAACCAGCCTCATGTACTTTGCATCATTCCATCTGAACACGTGGACGGCGCTTCAAACAATCGAAGCGGATGGATGCACTGTGTCTTCGAATTCGTCGGCGTGCGCGTGCGCCGCCGACTCATCTCAATCCGCCTTGGAGGCTCACCGCTTCGACTGATCATTCAAAGATTTTTCGACCTTGCAGTGAGCCACCCGAATTCCACGGGTGGCTTTTTTATTGTCTCAAGTTTATCATCAAAGGAACCCACCATGACCGTCACCGTATTCGATGTCACCCGCACCGAAAAGCATCCGAACGCCGATGCTCTCCGCGTCTACGAGTTGTCCGCTCCGGGCCACAAGACCATCCAAGTCGTCGCCAATTACGAGACCGAGTATGAACCCGGCGCATCTGTCGCCGTCGCTCTACCGGGCTGCCAACTCGCGGACGGTACCAAGATCAGTAAAGCACGACTGCGAGGCGTGGATTCCTTTGGCATGATTTTGGGCAACGCGGCCGACGCAAAACCCGGCGATGATGTGAGCGCGGCTTACGGCGTCACCGCTACGCGGGAACCAAGCTCAAAGCCCGGGGTGCCGGAAAGCGCGCGGATGATTCGGTGGACGAGTATCGAGCTGCTGCACAATGTCGTCAAACGGTTCGAGCTACTCGCGGAGAACCTCGGCGAGGAAGCGCCTGGGCGTCCGGTCGTGACCTACCGCGCCAAAGTGAAACTCGATGGCACCAATGCCGGGATTCAAATTTTACCCTGCGGCGCGGTGCTGGCGCAGAGCCGCAGTCGGATCCTTTCCGAGGGCGACGATAACAGCGGGTTCGGCACTTGGCTGGCGAAGCATGCGGAGATTTTCGCGCCACTGGCAGGAACCCAAGGCGACCGACCGATCGTGATCTTCGCAGAATGGTGCGGGCAGGGCATCCAGAAGCGGGCGGCCATCTCCCAGATTGGCCGAAAGGTTTTCGCCGTGTTTGCGGTTCAGTTTGGTGACAACCAACAAGAAGCCTCGACTCTTGTCATCGAACCCACGGAGATTCGGGCCCTGCTGCCCGAACATCCGGACTTGTTCGTGTTACCGTGGTTCGGCGAGCCGGTCGAATTGGATTTTCGCGATCGCGAACTCTTGAGCGGTGCGGCGGTGATTCTGAACGGCGTGGTCGAGAACGTGGAAGCCTGCGATCCTTGGGTTCGCGAGGTGTTCAATGTCGACGGACTCGGCGAAGGCGTCGTGCTGTACCCGCAGCTCCCGGCACCCGTCGATCGCGACTGCTGCGCCGACCTGATGTTTAAAGCCAAAGGCGAAAAGCACCAAGTCGTAAAGCAACGCAAAGCCGTCCAATTGGATCCGGAGGTCGTCGCCAGCATCGGCCAGTTCGTGGCGCTCTTTGCCACCGAGGCGCGCATGCAACAAGCTGTGGACGAGGCCTGCGGCGGCCACTTTGACATGCGCAAAATGGGTGACTTCTTGCGCTGGTTCAGCGCGGATGTACAAAAGGAAAGCAAGGACGAGCTAGAGGCCGCCGGGCTGGACTGGAAGCAAGTCGGTAAAGAACTCAGCACCACCGGACGTGAATGGTACAAAGGGAAAGCGACAGCGATTTAGAGAACGTCGATCGGTTTGAATCCGAAATCTGACGGCGTGATAATCCCGCCGGGCAAGCACAGGTTAAGACCTATGCCACATGGCACGCGGCGCCCCGTGTTTTGCGTGCACGCTGAATGTAGCGCGGGCTTTAGACCGTGTTTGGTCTGCGGGCTTTAGCTCGCAGACTCGCCGACGTTGCGATTCAAACCGTCCCGTTCGGGCCAGAACCAGCGCCGACCTCTCTGGAGAGAGGCGGCCCGACACCGCTCGGAGAGACGGTGCCACCTGCGACAACTGTGGTGGCTCCACGGAGTCCATCACATCCTGAAATGTTACATGAACAAGGCACTACTCGGATGTCACCGCTAACGCGGCGCGCGCCACGTTCTGTCCCGATCGTGTATCGACCAAAGGGAATCTGAAAAGTTTGACTCATTTCGTCACGAACTAACAAAGCAGGGATCTATGCCACTAGCGTGCACGCTGAAGGTAGCGCGGGTTTTAGACCGTCGGCAACGCCGACGCTCCATACCCGCCCACGTCTCGCATACCGATTACGATAACGATTACGATCACGACCAAGAGGCCCGTGCGTAAATCGTGGTCGTGGTCGTGATCGTGATCGAGTCCCCGTCGGCAACGCCGACGCTCTGCGGGCAAACCTTGTGGCAGAACCTTGCCACTCTATGGCGAACGTTTGCCATATGCCTTGGACGCGGCGAACAGACGACGGCGGTCAAAGAACCCGTTCTAAGAAGTCCATGACGCGTCGCGTCCATTCTTCTGGATCCCCATCATATAGTCCTTCGTGTCCGTGCCCCGCGAGTTCCCAGATCTCGCAAGGTCCACCGGCGTTCTGTTGGAGCAAGCGACCTTCGGTAATCTGCGCGTGCTGATCTTCCGTTCCGTGGATGATCAAGATCGGCATGGTGCAGTTCTTGATGTGTTCGGAAGGAGAAAGCTCGTTGGGTGAAACGCCGAGCAGCGGCTTGATCTGCCAGCTTAGCAGGGGATGGAGAAAACGCGACCACTTGCCCAGTTGCATTTCAAGTCGGTTTCCCGCCGCCTTTGCTACATCTGAAAAAACGGATTCGATGATCAAGGCATCGGGTGGCGTTTCGTAGTTTGCCATGACCGCGCAGGCACCGCCGAGCGACGTGCCATTCACGATCAGGGGTAATTCGGGATACCGGTTTCGGAGCCAGGCCGCGCTCGCGCTGGCATCCTTGGACTCCAGGTGACCCAAGGTAATCCGTTTGCCGGGGCTCTCGCCGTGCGCCTGGAAATCGAGACAGAGAACGTGATAGCCGCTTTCGAAAAACGCACGCGCACGAGGAACCATACTCCGCCGGTCCGAACGAATGCCGTGGAGCAGCAGCACCGCCCCTTTTGCTTTCGTTGGGTTTTCGATCTCACCCAGCCATCCATGTAGTTGCTGGCCGGTGAGACTCGGAAAGGTCACTTGCTCAACGTCGAGGTCCTCGGGTTTGATGTCGATGACGGTTGGAGCCGCTTTCGAATACCAATGTCCGACGCCAAGGGAGAACAGGATGCCTCCCAGAACGCCAGCCAAGCAGAGAAGTAGAAGCTTTCGGCGCATTCGGTTGCAGCGAATCAATCCAACAGGGCGTGTTTGAGCACGTGGTCGACCGTCTTCACCGGGACAATTTCCAAGCCTTCCTGCGCTTCCTTCGGGAGTTCGGCGATGTCGGCTTTGTTACCCCAGGGAATCAAGATCTTGACGATGCCGGCGTCCAGCGCGGCCAGTGATTTCTCTTTCAGGCCGCCGATCGGCAGGACGTTGCCGCGTAAGGTGACCTCGCCGGTCATGGCGACGTCGCGATCAACTTTCCGGTCGGAGAACAGGGAGGAGAGGGCGGTGAACATGGCGATGCCGGCACTCGGTCCGTCCTTCGGCACCGCCCCGGCGGGGACGTGGATGTGCACGTCGAACTGGTCGAACTCGACCGGATCGATCTTCAAGCCCTTAGCGCGGGCCTTGACCAAGGAGTGGGCGATTTGCACCGACTCTTTCATCACATCGCCAAGTTGGCCGGTGAGTTTCACCTGCCCTTTGCCGGGAAATTTGATCGCCTCGATGTGCAGCACGTCGCCGCCGACCGGCGTCCAAGCGAGTCCGGTGACGACGCCGGGGGCGCTCTTCTTGAGTTTTTGTTCGTGCTGGAAGCGTTGCGCGCCGAGAATTTCGGTGACGAGTTTCTTGGTGATCTTGCGGCCGCGTCCACCTTGGGCGACGCGCGCGGCGATGTTACGGCAGACCGAACCGATCTGGCGTTCGAGGGTGCGCACACCGGCTTCGCGGGTGTAGTCAGAGATCACCAGTTCGATCGCGTCGTCGTTCCAGACGGCCTGCTTTTCCTTGAGACCGTTCTGCTTCAACTGACGCGGCACGAGGTAGTCGGTGGCGATGTGGAACTTCTCGCCGGCGGTGTACCCAGGAATGTGGATGATCTCCATGCGGTCGCGCAGCGGTCCGGGAATGGTGCCGATGGTGTTGGCGGTGGCGATGAACATGACTTGCGACATGTCGAACGGGACGTCGAGATAGCGGTCGGTGAAGGTGTGGTTCTGGCGCGGGTCGAGCAGTTCGAGCAGGGCGGAGGCCGGGTCGCCGCGCATGTCCGAACCAAGCTTGTCGATTTCGTCGAGCATGATCAGCGGGTTGCGGGTGGCGGTGCGGCGGAGTTCGGAGATCAGGCGACCCGGCATCGAACCAATGTAGGTGCGACGGTGGCCGCGGATCTCGGATTCGTCGCGAACCCCGCCGAGGGCGATGCGTGCGAACTTGCGTCCGAGCGCATTGGCGATCGACTGGCCCAGCGAGGTTTTGCCGACACCGGGCGGTCCGAGAAAGCAGAGGATCGGGCCTTGGCTGGCAGGATTGAGTTTTCGCACCGCGAGGTATTCGACGATGCGCCGCTTGACCTTGGCGAGTCCGTGGTGGTCGCGGTCGAGCGTTTTCTTGGCGCGTTTGAGATCGAGGTTGTCCTTGCTCATGTTCTTCCAGGGCAACTCGCTGAGAATGGTGAGGTAGGAGACGATGACGCCGTGTTCGGGCGAGGCGGCGGGCATGACGTCGAGTCGCTTGAGTTCCTTCTGCGCAACTTCCATCACCTCTTCCGGCAGACCGGCGGCTTCGATCTTTTCGCGTAGCTCGTCGGCCTGCTCTTCGGTGCCGTCGCCTTCGCCGAGTTCCTTTTGGATCGAACGTAGCTGTTGGCGGAGATACGCGCGGCGCTGCGAGTCGGTGAACTCCTCCTCCATGTCCTCGCGGAGTTTTTCTTGGAGTTCGGCGATGTGCAGCTGGTTGTTGATGTGGGCTTGAACGAAGTCGACGCGTTTGTCGGCCTTTGTTTCGGCGAGCACCTTTTGTTTTTCGTCGAGCGACATGCCGAGATTAGCGGCGAGAAAATCCGTGAGTTCCTCGGGCGTGTCGACCTCGAGCAGAGCTTGGGTGGCCTCGGGTGGGATATTCGGCGAGAGTTCGAACAGGCGTAGGGAAGAGTCGCGCAAGTTGCGCGCGGCGGCGACCCAGCGGTCGTCCTCGACGTCCGGGGAAATGGTATCGCGAACTTCGATGCGGGCGCGGATATAGGGCGCTTCCTGATCCGCTTCGACCAAGGACACCCGGTGGGTGGCGCGCAGGACGATACCGATGTTGTCGTCGTCGTGGCGGAACAGCTTGAGCACTTCGACCAGTACGCCGACTTTATGCAGCTTGTCGAAGACCGCCGGACCCTCCTCGAGCGACTCGCGTTCGAGCGCCAGCACGATCTTTTTCTCGGCCGGGAGGGTAGCGTTGATCAGCGCCAGGTTCATTTTTCGCTGCACGCCCAGCTGGGCCATCGTGTTGGGAAACATCACGATACCGCGGACCGGCATGACGGGAACGATGGACGGAATGCCGGGCAGCGCTTCGGTGAGTTCGAGCTCGGCGATTTCTTCTTCAATGGCTTTGGGTTCGGGCATTAGCTGATGTATACGAAATCCATGCTGTTCTTGCTAGGATTGCCGTTCAAAAAAGTGACGAGGTCATTGATCTCCGTGGTGGAATATGGCCGCTGAGACCGTGGCGGGCACGAAGGGAGATCCGTGGCTCAACGACTTTCGCGACTATCTCGAGACCGAACGCCAGGCCTCGCCGCTCACCGTTAAAAACTATTTTGGCGACCTGTCGCAGTTCATCGAACGCACCTGGGGCAGCGACGCGACGCCGCCGTATCCTTGGGTCGAGGTTGGCCAGACCGAGGCGCGGCGCTTTCTTGCGTATTTCCAAAAAGCGGGCGCCTCTCAATCGACGACGCGGCGCAAGGCGTCGAGTTGTCGTTCGTTCTTCAAATTTCTGCTGCGCGAGGAGCGGGTAGGGGAGAATCCTTTTGCGGCGGTTCGGCTACCCAAGCTCGAACGCAAACTGCCCTCGGTGCTATCCAAAGACCAAGTGCTGGCCTTGCTCGACGCGCCCCGCGCGAGTTCGAAGAAGCCTTTTGATCAGTACGCCGAGGCGCGCGACCGAGCGATTCTTGAGGTGCTGTACTCGACCGGTATGCGAGTCGGCGAACTCGCGGCGATGCGACACGACCAGATCGACATGGACAACGGGATCGTCCGGGTTCTGGGCAAGGGCCGCAAGGAACGCCTCTGTTTGCTCGGCACGCCGGCGCTCGACGCGATCCGCAGCGCGGAGCGGCTGCGTTCGAAGATTCAGGACGAGGACGCCGAGGCGGTGTTTCTCAACAAACACGGCACCGCGTTCAGCGCGCGTTCGGTCGAACGGATGATGAAGAAGTGTTTGGTTCGGGCCAACCTTGATCCGGGCGTGACCCCGCACACGCTGCGCCACAGTTTTGCCACCCACCTGCTCGACGCTGGTGCCGATCTACGTGGCGTTCAGGAGCTGCTCGGTCACGCGAGTTTGTCGACCACCCAGATCTACACCCACGTCTCGATCGAACGGTTGAAGGAAGCCTACGACAAAGCCCACCCGCGCGCCTAGCGAGCTGTTGAAAAATTGCTTCGTTTTTATCCGATCCGAGTTTTTCAACGGCCTGCTAGATTCGATCTCCGTATCGGCTTGAACCCACTCCGTGATGAAATCGGTCCAATCATTGAAGGTAAGCTCCTCTTGTTCGATCTCGAAAGAGTCACATAAGTTGGGAAGATCATTCATAAATCGCTCGTACCGTTCGAACATTTTCTTTCCGCCCGGAATACGGTGGTCCGACTTCAAGTTCAGCCAATTTCTAACGATCGTAATCACTATCGAAATGTTGTTATCGTGGGCTCGAGGATCTTGACCCGCAATATCGGAAAGAAATTTTTGGAACCGGTATTTTTCGACATCGAGAATCAGGCAGCCCTTCTCTCTGTCTTCGTGTACCCAGTTCTTTTGCTCCGAGAAACAATCCGAGTTCAAATGGCATATTGAAGCGCGGGAGTTGATTTGCCGGATCAAGTTCAGTTCTGGAAATATCGTGGATTCCCAAACGGCTTTCTTCGATTAGCCGAACGATTTTATCTATTCGTACAACACCACCGTCGTTCTCCTCCAACGCAGACCGGACACGGTAACCGCAATCGGTAACGGCAAAAAGGATCGCGTTCTGAAGGTCTTGATAGTCCTCATCGAAAGGACAGTTGAGGAACACATTCCGGTTGTATCCCGCCTTGGCGATCACCAGTTATTTCTTCGAGGTTTGTCGCGCACGAACGATTGCGCGAACTGTCTTGCGCACACGGTTGGCTGGGAATTGCCCGCGCCGGGCGCTTTTTGCTATTGTCCGTATTGGTTTCCCCTTTTTGCCCATTGGTTGATCATACTTCCAGACTGGCTGTTCGTCCAACCCGTTCCGCTCGGAAGAAGTGGTTATGAATTTCTCTTATTTTTTCATCTTGCCACGAGCCAGACTGTCGAGCTGCTTCAGATTGAACGTGGTGCAACGCACCGCGCCCGCCGTCTTGAACGCGTAGGCGGAGGTCACCAAGAACATGCCGTCCGAACGGCGTTCGATGTCGGCGGTACCGCCGGCCGCGGGGTTCTCGAGCAAGCGCACCAAATACTGGCCTTGGCGGCCTTGAATCAAATCATCGTCGGTGCCTACCCAAGCGACGGTGTCGCCGTTCCATTTGCTGCCGCGCGCGCGGTCGCGGAAGACGATGACGAGTCGACCGTCCTTGGCGCGGATGGCGGCATGGCGGTCGCCAGTGAGAACCGAGTTCACCGCGCGCAGGTCGCTCCAGTTCTCGCCGCCGTTGCTCGATACCATATGCAGAGTCGGGTGGGTGCGGCTGGCATCTTTGGCGATGCAGATCAACGAACCGGTCTGCGGATTGGGGATGAGGACCGGGTCGGCCGGACGCGCGCCGAGGTGTTTGGGGTGGATACTTACTTGATCGGGCATCGACCAGCTACGGCCTGCGTCGGTGGAGGTGCTCTGGAACAGACCGAAATTGATTCGGGGTTCGTAAGAGGTCGCATCGTGCCAGATCATGATGAGCTTCGACCCGTTGGTCAGCAGGGAGGCCGGCGGCAGAACGCCACTGTCACCTGGGGTGCCAACGTTGCTCGGCGGAAAAAGCGGGTACAGTGGCGACCAGGTGTCGCCCGCGTTCTTGGAGTGGGAGATCGCCATGCGCGGGTAGGAGACGAGCAGGAACAGGGTGTTGCCGGCGGCATGAAGGGTCGGCGAGTTGGCGTCGAGATCGAACTCGCGCGGACTCGGCAGTTCTTTCCACGCGGCTCCACCATCGTCGCTGCGGGCGAGCATGATTTGATTGCCGGTGTTGGTTCGTTTTTGGAACACCGCGACAATCCGGTCGCCGGGCAGGGCCGCAGTGTTTACTTGCACCAGGCGGGCGCCGTTCCGCGAGATCACCGTGCTGGTGGGGATGCGATTCGCCAGATCTATTTTCATGAAGGGTTTGGGCCGGTACAGACCGCGCAGTTCGGTGGCGACCGCGTTGGCGATGAGCTTTTGTCCGTTGGCGTTCGGGTGCATGCCGTCCGCGAGCAGCGTGTCGACACCGCGCTTGCCAGCGCTGGTTTGAAACAGGCGGCGAACGTCAACCAGTGGCAGCGCCTCACGCTTGGCGATGTTGCGGATGACCTGTGCGTACTGCGCCAGACGCTGGTCGCGGAACTTGGGGTGTTGCTTGCCGAGCGGGTTCGGGGTCATCAGGATGACATCGGTTCCCGAGGCCATCAGGGTCAGGACCATGGTGTCGAGGTTGCGCGCGAAATCTTCGAGCTTGGTTCGGCTGGTGCCGTTGGCTTTGGCGGAATCGATCCAGCTGTCGTTCATCCCGAACTGCATCACCACCGCGTCCGGCGCGAAGTTGAGCACTTCATTCTCGAACAGGTCGATCGCCTGTGGCGTTTTTTGCAGCCCCGGTGCGTACTGGGTTTTGCGGCCGCTGTGCAGTCCGACCTTGCCGCTGTTGATGATGGCGGCCGGCGTTTTCGCGGACTTGAGCGCGTTGGGGAGCAGGTCGGTGTACGAGCCTTTGGAGCCCGGGTAGACGCCAGCGGTGGCGGTGTCGCCGAACGCGAGTACGGTGCGCAGGATTGGGCCGCGTTCGCCTTTGAAGCGGATGTAGTCGACTTCGGCTTTCATCTGGCAGGTGCTGGCCGGATCGCCGAACAACAGCCAGCGGTAGGGGTAGGAACTGGCGTTCGGTAGATCGCGCTTGATCCGTTTCTTGTCGCGGTAGACGCTGAAGGTTTCGGACTTGGCGTCGAAGTCGATGCGATAGGTGTGGAACGCCGAGGCGTTGTCCAGATTGGTCGCTAGCAGCGTCTGTCCGGTCGCTTTCATTCCCCATTTCAGGCCGCGCGGACTAATCACGAGGTAGGCGGTTTTGCGGTCACCGTTGCCGGCCCAGATCGTGAACCCGCCGTCGGCGCCGGCGCTGGATACCACTTTTACCCTGGCCTCGATCGACCAATCGCGTCCGGGATACACCGTTTTGGCCCAAGCGTCGGTTTTCTGTTTCATGCCAAACCAGAGTCCGTTGCGTTCGACCGTGGTTTCCATGTGCAAGATGCCGCCGTCCACCATCGCGACCGAACGCGGCGCGGTATTGTGCGCCTCCCAGCCAGCGGCGGGCTGTTCACCGTCCGGGTTGAGGGCGTTGGCCTCGTACTGAAACGCCCAGCTTTCCGCTTGGGCACCGAGGGCGAATCCGAAGAAAATTAAAATCGCATTGCAAAGAATGCGTATCCGTTGTCCGTTCATGGCGTGGGCCTAGCAGATATAGAAGTTGGTTGGAAGCGTCTCGCAACGCTCTTGGTTTTTTTAACAATGGGCCTGTTAGCATCGCTGGCTGCGCCTAGTCTCGCGCAGCAGGCACCCGTGGAGGACCGGTTTTTACGTTTCGATATCGGGGAAACCGAGGAAGGCGATATCTTTTACCAGGAATTTGACGGTACCTACTCGTTCGATCTTGGCGCCAGTCTCGCCTCGGCCAAAACCTTCGAGCAAGCGACCCTGCTGATTCGCTTCAAAACCACCGAAAAGCGCCCCTTCATGACCCTGTTCTCTTGCAGCGGCACCCAGACCAATCAGCCGGCCAGCGCGGTCACCCTCGGCATCAACGAAGCCGGACAGATCATCTACCGTGGCCGCAACCTCGCCGAGGAGGAATTCGCCGCCACTGCCGGTTTCGGGTTCAACGATGGCGTCTGGCACACCGCGGTCCTCAGCACTGGAGCCAAAGGAACGCGGCTCTACGTCGACGGCCAAGCCCACGCCCAAATCCCACACGCCGACTTCCTCAACTTCCTCGAAGCGCCCACCGAAATGCGCATCGGCGTCTCCCGCTTCGCCGCCGAACCGCGCGAACGCTGGCTGTTTGTCGGAGGGGTCGACGTGGTGGAGATTCTTGATCAGGAACTTGACGCGAAAACGGTTCGCGAAGCCAGCGACCAGACCAAAACGCTAGCCTACCAAAAGGCGTACAAGATCCCGATGAAGGAACTCACTGGGCGCCTCTCGCCGCTGGTCGTCGACCGCGAACCCGGCGTCGCGCTGGGTCCGGTCGCCACTGCGATGTTCCCCGACGGACAAACCGTCGTCGCCATGTATCCCGGTCCCGATGGCCAAACGTTTTGGCGGCAGAGCGATAACCTCGGACGCCGTTGGGGTCCCCGGCAAACTGGTCCTCGGGTCGAACCTGGTGCTGTTCCCGCCCTCCACCTTGTCGACCAACGGCTGGTCATGATGCACGGCGTACCGCGTCAGCCGGGTGGTATCCGTACCTCTTGGCTGACCAAACCAAGCGCTGCGGCCCAAGGCGCTTGGAGCAAAGGCGGCACCTGGGCCGGCCCCACGGGCCCAGCAAGCTTTGACGTTGGTTCGAGTTTACTGCCGGCCGGGCCCGCGTCGCAGTATCGCATGTTCTTTCACGACGGACGGGGTAGGGCGCTGGCGAGTACGCTCTCGTTCGAGAACGGCCGTGAAAACTGGTCGCTCCCCGAACGCTTCCTGCCGGTCTCCGGTAAAACACTCGGCGCCCCCGTCTCCATTCCCTCACCGGACGGAAAACGCCTCGCTCTGATCCAGCCTTCGCTCGACCGCAAAGGCCCCAGCTACGTTAGCTTCAGCGGCAACGGCGGCCAAACCTTCACCGCGCCGATCGAACTCCCGTCCACCTTGCATGGCGACAATCACATCGCCTTGACCGAACCCCAGTCCAAGCGCCTGCTGATCGTGTTCCGCGACCGCAGCTCCTTGCCGTTCACCCGCGACCGCGGCGACTGGGTCGCCTGGGTCGGCAGCTTCGATGACCTGCTGCGCGGACGCAAAGGCAAGTACCGCGTGCGCCTGATGAACGACTGGAACGAGTTCGGCATCGGTCGTTCGGGCGTGGTGGTCAATAGTGACAAACGCAGCAAGGATCGCGGCACGTTTGTTGTCACGGGTTCGGGGCGCTGGGCGCTTGGTGAAGAACCTTATATCATCAGCTTCCGCTTCAAGCTGTCGGATTTGGATCGCTTGCCGAACGTAAAATAAACGGTCGGACTCCGCAGAGAAAAGGCGTGAGAAGGACACTGAGGAAAAAGTGGTACACCCGACAGGATTCGAACCTGTAACCTCCTGATTCGTAGTCAGGTGCTCTATCCAGTTGAGCTACGGGTGCGCCGAGGAAGGTTTAGGTAGCGCGAAAGAGAATAGGCGCAACCTTTTTTTCGGGTTTTTCAACGCCGGTTGCACTCGTCTTTTCAGACGATGCGGTCGAGCACGACCCACTCGAGCTTTTTAGATCTGGCGATCAGCGTTTCGCTCCACTGGGTGTAATCGAGTTCGGGGTAGAAGGTGTCGCCTTCGGCGGCGTCGAGCACGCGGGTGAGATAGATGCGCTGGGTCTCGGGCAGGGTGGCTCGGTAGATTTCCGCGCCGCCGATGATCATCAGTTCGTCGGTTTCTGAATCGGACTCCGTACCGGACGCGGCATTCGCTTCGGACACGGCTTTGGCCGCGGCTGCGACAGCGTCGTCAATATTGTGGGCGATGATGCAGCCTTCGGCCCGATAGAGTAGGCGGCGGGTGAGGATGATGTTGGTGCGTCCGGGAAGGGGACGGCCGATGCTTTCATGGGTTTTACGACCCATGAGAATCGGTTTGCCCATGGTGACGCGCTTGAAATATTTGAGGTCCTCAGGATGACGCCACGGCAGATCGTTGTCTCGACCGATGACGCGGTCGGGGGTCATGGCGACGATATGACTAACTCTGAGCATTTCGGATTTTGGATTGCGGATTGCGGAAATAGGACGGCCTGCGGCCTAGGGGAATTGTGAAATGTGAATTGGAAATTGTGAATGGTGAATGGACGGCCTGCGGCCTCACACGGCGATGGGCGCTTTGATACCGGGGTGGGGATCGTAGCCGGTGAGTTCGAAGTCGTCGTAGGTGAACGCGAACAAGTCGGTGATCTCTGGGTTGAGCGTCATCTGCGGCAGCGGGCGGGGATCGCGGGCGAGCTGGCGGTCGGCTTGTTCGAGGTGGTTCAGATAGAGATGCGCGTCGCCAAGTGTGTGCACGAACTCGCCCGGGGTGTAGCCGCAGACTTGCGCAATCATTTTGGTGAGTAGCGCGTAGCTGGCGATGTTGAACGGGACGCCGAGAAAAATGTCGGCGCTGCGTTGGTAGAGTTGGCAGGAGAGCACGCCGTCGGCGACGTAGAACTGGAACAGGGCGTGGCAGGGCGGTAGCGCCATGCGCGGGATATCGGACGGGTTCCAAGCGGTGACAATGTGGCGGCGGCTGTCCGGGGATTCGCGCAGGGAGATGAGCAGGTTCTTGATCTGGTCGATGGTCTCGCCCGGATTGGTCGCGTCCGGCCACGAACGCCATTGATGCCCGTAGACCGGACCGAGGTCGCCGTTCTCGTCCGCCCATTCGTCCCAAATGCTGACCTTGTTTTCCTGCAAGTAGCGAACGTTGGTGTCGCCAGCCAAGAACCAGAGCAGTTCGTGGATGATCGAACGCAGATGCAGCTTCTTGGTCGTGAGCAGCGGGAAACTCCCCGCCAAATCATAGCGCGACTGATACCCAAACACCGAACGCGTTCCAGTGCCGGTGCGGTCGCTTTTCTCCACGCCGTGGTCGCGGACGTGGCGGAGGAGTTCGAGGTAGGGAGTCATTTGAGGAGTGGGGAGTAATCAGTGATCAGTGGTTTCTGACCCTTCGGGCTGGGAGTTATAATCGTATTCAGTGGTTTCGGGCACGGCAAGGCCAGAGGCGGTGCGAGCACTTCTTTCTGGCTTCGTTCCGACCGGACCGAAGGCGAAAGAATGCTACTAGGGGGCAGACCGGTCGGCGTAGTGCATTCGTAAGCCACCCCGGGTTCCGCTCGTGCCTCGCTTCACCCGGGGCTACTATCGGGCCACCACTCCGTGGTTCTTTGTAGATGGTCTGGCGCGGAAAAGTGGGGATTGCATCGGAGAAACGTTCGTTCCCTCCGGACCGAACGCAGGAGAA
>ENA-ORXR01000433-ORXR01000433.1-marine-metagenome-genome-assembly--contig:-NODE-433-length-57943-cov-5.988266_pt1 | contig 57943 bp, 51 predicted proteins | sample MGYA00237866_ERZ511479 | MGnify/ENA metagenome assembly ERZ511479 | reverse complement strand
ATCAAGCGCTTCAGCCGCTTTTACAGCATCATCAAAGAACAGCTCATAAAAATCACCCATGCGGTAAAACAGCAAAATATCAGGCCCCGCCTCGGCCTTAATACCCAAAAACTGCGCCATCATAGGCGTCACCTTATGGGCCTTTTTATCGGTATTGACGGGGGCGTTCATAACGGACGCAAATTGGCGAAAATAGCGGCGCTGCGCAAGCGTTAACTAATTTAATCCTGTGTAGATTTTGCCTTACCTCGTTCGAGCAAATTGACTTTCCAACTGACAATAACAGCCAGAAGTGGCGGGACACCAAATAGCGCCGTTACAACAAAGAAATTTTGATAATCCAGTATATCAGCCAAGACGCCTGAGAACCCCGCTATGGACTTTCCGGAAAAAGCAACGATTGATGAAAATAAGGCATATTGTGTCGCCGTAAAATCTTTATTGGTCAGCAATGACATAAAAGCGATAATAGCCGTCCCGGCAAACCCCGCCGCTAAATTGTCAGCCCCAATCGTCACAAATAAATATTGCGATAAAGGGGCATCAACTTGCGAAAGCCAAGCAAAAGCCAAATTCGTGACGACTGTCAGAATAGCGCCCACTATAAGTGTTTTTGGGAGTCCGTATTTAACCGCTGACCAGCCGCCTGCAAATGAACCAACCAATAACATGGTTATACCAAACGCACCTTTGACCAGGCCTATCGTGCCCTTGCTATACCCCAAATCTATATAAAGAGGCATGGCCATGACACCCATCGTGTAGTCACTGAAACGATAGGTCATGACAATGAGAAGAAGTAGCAGCGACAGCCATCCAAAACGACGGATAATATCTGCGAAATCACCGATAATTGGCATGTCGTAGATTGCTTCTCCTTTCAGCGTCTCACGTCCCCATGTTAATAAACCTATGGCAAATAAATAAGGAAGCGATAAAACAAACAGGATAATATAAAGCAGACTACTAACGCTGCCATATTTTTTGAAGATTAAGACAGCCGCAATAATGGGCACTATAACCAAGAAACGTGACCACTTAATATCTGAAAGCGGTTTGGATTTAGGTTCAACAGGACGGCTTGCCCAAAACGGTGTGATAGCGCCTAACAGAGCGATAGCCGCAACAGTCCAATAAGCTACCGGCCACGACGTAATCTCCGCAACCCAGAGAACACCTGAAATTGCGATAATCATACCGAAGCGATATCCCAATTGATAAACAGCCGCCATCATGGCCTGCTCTTTATCCTCAGCCGCATCGACACGCCAAGCGTCGACACAAATATCCAAAGTCGCGGAGAAGAACCCAATCATGACAGCACAAATTGCGACGTTGCCTAAGTTTTCGGCGGGATCTTGAAATCCCATCGCGATCATTGATGCGGTAACGCCTAAAACAGCTAAAAACGTCCACGCTAACCGATTCCCAATTTTATTCGCTAGGATTGGAACACGAATACGGTCGGTTAGAGGCGCCCAAAGAAATTTCAGAGAATAAGCAAAACTGGCCCAAATGAAAAACCCGATCGTAGCCCTGCTAACCCCCACCTCTGTGAGCCATGCTGAAAGCGTTGTGTAAACCAACATGATAGGCAAGCCTGCGCTAAAACCTAATGCCAACATTGCCGCCATTTTACGGCTCGCAAAAATCTCTGAGACTAAAAAGGCCTCGTCTAGTTTTTGCAGGAGGGATTTATTTGCTTTTGTCTCGCTCATATGAAAACACCGTGCCTGAGTTTGAGGCACGGTGCAATTCTTTCAATGCCTTTTTAAGGCAAGAGTTTGGCATTTACGCGGCGTCGCGCTCAACCTTGTTTTTCGTCCATGTGCGCACCATTTCCGAGAGCTCTTCTGCGGAGACAGGTTTGGTCATGAAGTCGTTCATACCGCTGTCGAAACACGCATTGCGGTCATCGTCGAAGGCATTTGCCGTCAGCGCGATAATCGGCAAACCTTTGGATACATTATCCATGGCGCGAATTTTCCGGGTGGCTTCAAGACCATCCATATTCGGCATACGCATATCCATGAAGATCAAATCATATTTAGACGATTTCATGGCTTCAACGGCTAAGGCGCCGTCTTCAACAGTATCAACACTATGGCCATCAGCTTCGAGCAATGTGCGCGTCAGCAAGGCGTTAATAGCATTGTCTTCGGCTAGCAAAATCCGAATAGGGCCGGCTCCATCTGCGGAAGCCTCAACGCCTTCAGATACGATACCCTCGGGCTGCACGTCTTCTTTGGGCAATTCTGCGCCAACGGCTTTCGCAATCACAGCATCACGCCAGTTATTTCCAAGTACAGCATCTTCATTTTCCAATGGCAATGCACGGCGCTCAAAGTCACGTTCTTCTGATCGCTCATGTTGTAGCACTGGCTCTTCAACGGGAGGTTCTGCAACGGGAGACTCGGCCATAACAGGCGCTGACTCCGTCACGTTACTTTCGGTCAAATTATCATAGGAAGACGCATCAAAAACAGGGTCAGCTGCAATCTCAGCCGACATGTTTTCTACATTTTGCTGGCTCTCAGCCGCAAGGCTTTCTGCTGGCAAGGGTTCAGCCTTAACCTCTTCTTGAGGGGCAGGTGCCTGAGCCGCCGCATCCGCGCGCGACTGGATGAGCTCAGCCGGCGACTGAAGGCTTGTATGGCCTCCTGTTTCTTCAGCAAAGACCGGTAAAGAGTCCTCGGCAGGAGGCGTATAAACGTCCGCCGCAGCCGCTGGCACATTCGCGGCAATCTGCTCATGAGTTTGCGGCAGGTCTTGAATATTGCCAGGGTCAGGATCCGGTGTCTGGAACAGATAGGTTACATTACGCGCCATAGCAAAAGCATTGCCATCGGCCATCGTAAATTCCATCCAGTCATAGACTTGCTCACCGTCTTCGGACGGCATACGCGTTTCAAAGCGATAAGGCATGCCAGGCGGCTGTGGGGCCGGCCAACCTGTGACAATATTTCCGCGCCAATCATCAACTTGGCCGCCATACATCTGTAAAAAGGCCGCGTTCACAAAAAGCACACGTCCCATGGAGTCGCGCTTTAGGGCTGGTTCTGGCCATGGCCACATCTGGGCAGCAAAAATGTCGTCAGGTGACATGTATATCCCCTCAAATCCCACATAATGGGGTTAATCTCAGAATATATGTGAACACTTAATCTAAAAATAGTCTTACCAAAACGACGTAAATGGGCTTTTTATGCGATTTATTTGCATAAAACTTCGCGTATAGGCTTTACCTGTTAACCTTGCTTTTAGACTAATAGTGACGTTGCCGCCCTGAAACGACCGCTCTTTTAGGGGCCGAAAGCCCTTTTCGGGCGCGGCGATGCGACAGACTCTCAGCAATATGTAGGCGGTGCACATTTTCAGAACCTGCCAAATCAGCCAATGTGCGGGCTACTTTTAACACGCGGTGATAGCCCCGCGCGGTTAGGCCAAGCGTCTCAGCCGCCTGTATCAACAACTTTTGCCCGTCTTTATCAGGCGCGGCAACATGGTCCAGCATATCTTGGGACAGCTCAGCATTGGTGCGTCCGCCATTGCGCTCCAGCTGTAATGTACGGGCCCGCGCGACTCTGGCGGCCACCTCAGCCGTGCCTTCTTTGCTGGGCGGCAAGGCCAAATCAGCAGGCGTAACAGCGGGCACATCAATTTGAATATCTAGCCTATCCATAAAGGGGCCTGAAACGCGGGCTTGATAATCCGCCGCGCAGCGCTCGCCGCGCCTGCAAGCGATACCGTCAGCCCCGCCCGTGCCGCAGCGGCAAGGATTCATGGCGGCAATAAGCTGGAACCGCGCAGGGTAAGTTACATGTGCATTCACTCGCGCAACAGCGATTTCGCCCGTCTCTAAAGGTTGGCGCAGACTGTCTAAAACTTGCGGCGTAAATTCAGGAAGCTCGTCTAAAAATAAAACCCCGCGATGCGATAAAGACGCCTCGCCCGGCTTAGCTTTCACGCCGCCGCCGACCATCGCGGCCATAGAAGCCGAATGATGCGGGGATCTGAAAGGGCGTGTGCGCGAAAGCTGTCCTCTATCTAATAAGCCGGCAACGGAATGCACCATAGACACATCCAAAAGCTCTTTGGCTGTCAGGGGCGGAAGCAATCCGGCCATCCGCGCAGCGAGCATGGATTTGCCAGACCCTGGCGGCCCCACCATCAACAAATTATGTCCGCCTGCAGCGGCAACTTCTAACGCGCGTTTAGCCGTTTCTTGACCGCGCACATCACGCAGATCAATAGAGCTCTTATCTTCAAGCATATGCCCAGGCTCGGGCCGCGCCAGAATTTGCGTGCCTTTAAAGTGGTTCATAAGCTGTATAAGATTTTGCGGGGCCAAAAGGGGTAAGTCCCCGGCCCAAGCGGCTTCAGGGCCATTAGCTTCGGGACAGATAAGTCCTAGGCCCTCTGCATTGGCTAAAACTGCGGCGGGCAAGGCTCCAGGGACAGGCGCAATCGTCCCGTCCAAGGATAGCTCACCAATCGCGGCAAAGCTTTCAATCGCATCAACGGGGATGACGCCAATCGCGGCCATCAATCCTAGCGCGATTGGCAGATCATAATGCGCGCCCTCTTTGGGCAGATCCGCAGGGGCCAGATTAATAATAATACGTTTACCCGGCAGACTGATACCCAATGATGCGAAAGCAGCTCTGACACGTTCGCGCGATTCGGCCACGGCCTTATCAGCCAAACCTACAATGTTGAAAATGTTTTTACCTGATGAGGTTACTTGTACTTGCACATCGACGCGGCGCGCTTCTGCGCCCTCAAATGCAACCGTATAAATGCGCGCAACCATAACACCCTCCGTGATAAGGCATTATCATAGAGGGCAAGAACAAATCAAGAACTTTATTAAACTCGCAACTGCTTTGCCGGAATGACAGACTTGCCTATCGGCATAAAACTCGCCTTCATAAGGCGAAAATGTGCAACTCCAAACGGAATACCAATAATCGTCACGCACCAAAGGGCGCCAAGAATAAGATGTGATAAAGCCAGATACCATCCTGCAAATATAATCCAGATAATGTTCCCCAGCAGGCCCAAGCTCCCTGTCCCAATGTCGCCTTGTCCCGTTAAAGCGTCACGCTTCACCAACCGATAGCCAAAAGGTAGAAATGAAAACTGCGCAATCATCATGCAAGAACGCGCCCATGGAAGGCCTATGATAGAGATCGCCATTATTAGGCCCGCCAAGAGCCATAACAAAGCGGTCAGCCACCCGCCAAAAATAATCCAAAGAATGTTTCCAATAAGACGCATAATTTAGACATAAGCACGCAAAGAAACAGTTTTCAATTCAGCTTTTGAGGCCGACGCAACGCACAGCCTTAAATGAGTCACTGCTACGCGGAAAAATCAATGCGCTTTTAGACGGTCTGAGCGGGTCGCGCATATGATAGCCGCGCCCGTCGCGTTTTGTAATCATCGCCCAATGTGATCGCCCGTTTTTCAGATAAAATTGCACAAGCGGATATTGCCCCTTCATCATACAGCCATTGATGATGCCTTCAGACACCTCCATATGATAGATCGCCTCAGCCTGGCCCGCTGTGACTTTGCGAATACCGTCCCAAATCAGCCAACCGCGCGGCGTAAAGCTGTCAGTTTGTGTGAGTCTTGCATTTAAATCAGACGGATTTGTTTGAAAGCCAAGATTGGCCAAAGCCATAGAAGTCGCCGTCACCAGACAACCATGACTGGCCATTGTATCCGTAGTGGTCCCAATCCGTTCAGAGCCCCAGCGGGGGTCTTTTTGCAAAAATGCGGAGCGGTCCGGTAAAGACAGTCCGCCTTTTGGAATGGGCGTCATTTGCGGAGCAGCGATTGTAGCGGCCGGATAGGTGACGCTCGAGGTCGGTGAACTGGGCGGCAAAGGGGTAGACCCACAGCCATAAAGCCCTCCTGAAAACCCTATAATGATAACAGCCCGCTTAATCATAGATAATCCATAAACCAGAAGTCCTAAGAGAGGGTTGCGCTGTTTATGAACTCTGCGTAACCCGTGCAATTGGGCTTGTTGTTCGCTTCTTAGAGGACTAAAGCTAAAATATTGCGCATTTAAGGGTCACAAATGACAACCATTTCTCGTTTTGCTATTCTGCTCATGTCAGCAGCCTTACCGTTAACAGCCATGGCTCAAACGGTGCCGGATTCTACCGCGCAGCCAGTCGTGATGCCCGCTGAGTTTTGCGAAGGCGGCACGGTCATTATAGTCGACGGCATACGCGAATGCCGAATTGATGACAGCCTCGAAGCCTTGATCTCTGATTTTGAGCAAATGGAAATTGCCGGAAACCCTATATCTGCTGGGCAGGAAGGTGATCGCGCCGCCTTAAGAAAATTGCCTGACGTTAGTCCTGAAGGGGCTGAAAACTATCGGCGCATTACAACAGACTTCATCAAACGCCATGCAGCCCTCTCCGCGAGACCGATGTCACAAGAGAAGCGTCTGAACTATAATCTGCTTGGCTTTGTGTTAGAACAGCGTCAGCGCCTCGCCCCCTTTGATCAAGCTCGTATTCCTTTTACGAATGATAGCGGCTTTTTTAATGAAATGAGTTATATATCGCGGCAAACGACATTTGCCAGCCCTGATGATTACGAAGCCTATGCGGCGCGGCTGACAGAAATGCCGCGCTATTTCGGACAGCATAAAGCAAATCTAAGGCGCGGCATTGAAACCAATATGACCGCCTCTGCAGAGATTATGCCCGGCATCATCGAGATGGTCAAAAAGCTCGGAGACGGCGAAGCGGCGGAGCATAGTTTTTACAAACCTTTCACCACCTATCCCGATACAATATCTAGCGACGAGCAAGCCCGCCTGGCTTCACTTGGGCAAGCCGCCATTACAAATACTGTGATGCCGGCCTATCGCGATCTAGCTGAGTTTTTAGAAGAAGAATATCTGCCCAAAGCCCGGCCTGTTGTCGGCATTGGCACGACGGAAGAAGGCCGTAAATATTACCAAGCTTTGGTGCGTTACTTTACAACGCTCGACCTAACGCCTGATGACGTTCACCAAGTCGGGCTTGATGAAGTCGCGCGTATCCGCGGTGAAATGGACAACATCATTAAGGAGCTAGACTTTAAAGGCAGCTTTGCTGATTTTCTGAACTTTCTACGCACCGACCCACAATTTTATGCAGCGTCTGAGGACCAGCTTTTAAAAGAAGCGGCTTGGATGGCTAAACAGCTCGATGGTAAGATGCCTGAGTTTTTTGAAACTTTGCCGCGCCTGTCTTATGGCGTGATCCCTGTGCCGGCCGAAATTGCGGCCAATTACACGACGGGACGCTATTGGGGTGGTAATCCTGAACAGCACCGCGCCGGAAATTATGTAGTGAATACATATGATCTAAAACAGCGCCCGCTTTACAATCTCCCGGCTCTGACGGCCCATGAAGGCGTGCCCGGACACCATCATCAAATCGCATTGGGCCAAGAGCTGAAAAATGTCTCCGCATTTCGCCAAAGTCTTTATCCTAATGCTTTTGGAGAAGGTTGGGGCCTTTATGCAGAAAAACTTGCCGGAGAGATGGGGCTTTATAAAACGCCTTATGAAAAATTTGGGCAGCTGACTTATGAGATGTGGCGGGCCTGCCGTTTGGTTGTCGATACCGGCATGCATTGGAAAGGCTGGACGCGCGAGCAAGCCGAAAGCTGCTTCTTTGAAAACTCTGCCCTTGCCCCGCATAATATTAAAACCGAAGTCGAGCGTTATATTAGCTGGCCCGGACAAGCTTTGGCCTATAAAATTGGCGAGCTAAAAATACTGGAACTGCGCAAGCGCGCTGAAACGCAGCTTGGGCCAAAGTTTGATATTCGCAGGTTTCATGATGCTATATTGCTTGAGGGCGGTATGCCGCTTAATCTGCTGGAAGCGAATATCAACCGATGGATCTATGCAGAGCAATCTCGGCCGACAGAAAATTAGCGGCCTGCAACTCACGCTTTAAACGCTAGCTCTTTTCGAAACGACAAAACCCTGACAGTTTCCTGTCAGGGCTATGCCCCCCAGTTCATTTAGGCCGAGGCCTAAATGATGAGTCTATTTTTAAATCTTCCTAGAAGCGATAACGACCGCGCAGCATAACTGGTATAGAATAACGTGCGCCGCCATTATTTGTACCTGATAAAGCTGTGCCTGGGCGGATAGTGGATAAGTCTGTTTTAGGGACACCCGTATACCGCAGACCTGTCTCAAGACCGATTGTCGTATATTTGGCGACAGGTGTTTCAAACCCAATCATACCAGCCGCTGTTGGAACCCAGCCACCTTCATAGAACGGCAAGTCACCGATATTGTTGACAACAGCCCCAGCTGAAGTTGTGACGTTATTCAAAGTAATATCATCAAGGTGCGCCGCCCCGAGTTTACCTTCAATATATGGACGAACAGATTTTAATATCACGCCGCGACGGGGTGCAAAATACTGACGAAGGCCAATTTCGGCACCATAAGTCTGATAGTCAGACAAGCCGCCTTGAAGAGAGGCCCCATTTACAGTTCCCCAATCTACAACATCGCCGCCATTAGCATGTTCTACAAAAGCATTACCTGTAATTTTGCGGTTCGGATTAAGGGCATAAGATCCGCCTAGCTCTGCACGGTAACCCGTATCGAAAATATCACTATTGTCGAGATTGCGAATAGCTGTACGCGGTCTTGCGTTGATTTTATCGCCAGTAACAGCTGTGCCGCCTACTGCGAATGATGGCCCGATTGCGCCTTCAAGGTTCCAACGGCTCAAACATTGCCCGCTAGTACACGCCTTTGGCGCGACTCTGTCCGCTTGATAGCCATAATCGCCCGTCTGAGCATTATAACCGTAATCTTTATAATCGTGATTGCTACCTAAGCCTAACCAAGAACACCCTGAAAGTGCAATAGCGGCCGCTCCTGCTAATAATAAACGCATAATTCCATTCCCTGTTGTAACGAATTGGCACAATCGCCAGAAACTTCAGTGTCTGCGCTGAGTGTTGCAAGGACAGGGCCAATTCGAATTTATGAAAGGGGCGTCTAAGGGAAAGTCTTAAATAAATAGCAAAAAACCCGGGCCAAGGACCCAGGCTTCTTTATTCATAGTTAATTTGGGGTTAATTAAAAGGCAACCCGTCCGCGAAGTGAGACTGGAATAGACCAGCGGTCTTCGGACTTCGTGTTGGTATCAAGATTATCGCGCCAGCGAATACCTGTTTCGACACCAATCGCTGCACGTTGACCGACAGCCATCTCTGCGCCGACGACACCTGCTGCTGTTGGTCTCCAGCCGCTATCGATAAACTCTTGCTTATTCGCAGCCGCTGTTAGCGAACCACCGGAAGATGTTTGCGTGACGTCCACACCGTTATTGTGTGTGAAGCCGCCTGTCGCGCCAACGTAAGGGCGGAAGATCGGGTTGTAACCCATATATTGACGTACGCCGCCTTCAACAGTCCACTGTTCGAGGTCTGAATATTCAGCTGTAACATCTTCAGCCGGTCCTGACGCCGTGAAAGTACCAGCTGCATCATATGATCCCGGCGTAAAGGTTCCGTTTTGAACGGCTTGGCCATCGCGTTTGGAGTAACCCATGCCGCCTATCAATGTTGTGTTGCGCGACACGTCATAAGCGAGGTTTCCACCAAGGTTTACACCTTTTTTGAACGCATCATCATAACTAATAGAGTCGAGGTCGCTAATTTCCGCCGTTGAGCTTGCAAAGTCAGGCCCATTTGGACTTCTTTCTTTACCGCCAAACACGTCACCGCCAACATCGAATTCAGTTCCAACGCCTACTTCGAAAGCGAAAGGCAATGCTGCGCCAACGCCGCGGAGTTGCGGAACACCGTAATAAGCCGGGTAAGGCTGCGGTACGTAATAAGGTGCACCCTGAACCGTTTGAACACCAGCCCCTTGGACAAATTGACCGTTGCCATATTGTGTTCCCACAACATTTTGACCGTAAACAGCTGAGCCGTATCCTGCATTTGTTCCAAGCGTTGTTACGCCGCCATTAGCGCCATACGCACCTTGGTAACCCTGTAATGTGTAGCCATTTGCACCGTAAGCACCACCGATACCATTAGCCGCAAGACCTGCGCCTACACCTGTACCGTAACCAGCGCCTGCGCCATATCCTGCACCAGCTCCGTAACCTGCTGCGCCATAACCTGCGCCTGCACCATATCCAGCACCTTGGCCATATCCAGCGCCCGCACCGTAACCGGCACCTTGGCCATATCCAGCACCGGCACCGTAACCAGCACCTTGCCCATATCCAGCACCGGCACCGTAACCGGCACCTTGGCCATATCCAGCACCTGCGCCATAAGCACCGCCGAAACCGTTTCCAGCTACGCCATATCCGCCGCCTGGACCACATGCGCCAGCGCTTCCGCCGCCGCTATAATAACCTGTTCCTGTGGGAGTACAGTTAACACCATACGCTCCGCCTGCAGAACCATGTCCGCCGCCCATACCCAACCAAGAACATCCTGATAATAAAACCGCTGATAAAGCGCAAACTGCAAGCCGCATATCGGCCTCCCTTTTCTTCGTTAAAAGACTAACTGTCTCATTTTAAAACACCTTAAACTTAAAAAATCGTTTCCAAATCGGTAACAAAACCTTAAGTTTTCCAGTTATTTAGCTAAAAGTTGTAACTTCCTCTGATTGTCATCGGAATTGCTATATTTTTGTCACCCCGTTCACCATTAGTATATTTGCGAGCGCCTTCGATACGGACGCCTGTTTCAAATGCAAAAGCTGTTTTAGGTGTGACCTGCCACTCCATACCGGCATTAAGCTGACCGGACGGCACCCACTGACTGTCGTAGAGATCAACGCGCGTTGTAGGGCCTGAAATTTCGTAAGTACCGTCACCTGTCGAGGCCGGGAAGGAATTGATGTAAGCTGATTGCCTTTGCACGACGTCATAAGATAATGAATTATAATGTGAGGCGCCAACTGATGCCCCTACAAAAGGCGTAAGTGTTTTATAACCTTGCGACTTCACAATGGGACTTAAATAGTGTCTAGCCCCAGCTTCTAGATCGACGCGCCTCATATCCGTAAAGTCATATCCAAAAGTCGCGATGTTTGTACTTTCGCCCACAACGATTGTTTCAACAGGTGCACCAATGGCTACGCCGGCCGCATCATAATCTTGGACAGATGTAAGCTCATAAGGTGTTGCGGAAATTGCCGCTGCAGTGGACGCCTCTTTACCTTCCGCGTAGGAATATCCTGCATTTGCGAATAAAGTCGTCTTAGGCGTCAAGATATATTCAGCGCCGCCAGCTATTCTCAACGGCGTAGAGTAAACATCATCATAAGAAATATCTGGTGCGTTCAAAGCATCAAATTGGCTAGCCGCAAAAATATCGGCTTGTGTAGGAGCAACCGGAACGCCATCTGCATTCCGAGTCTCGGCGTTTGCTGTATAGGTCGTTGTTGTAACTTGTCCATCTGCAGGAACACCCTCGACAAAAACTTGATTATAAGTCTGCGGATTATAACCCGCTGCCGGATCCAAATCCGTTACTTCATTAAAATTGAAAAGGTTTCCCGAAACGCTTTTCTCAACGCCCAATGACATGGACCCGCGAAAACGCGGCTTACGCATTTTTTTCTTGCGCGGGTGATAATTGGCCGCTTGCTGATGAGCTACACCTGCATGTGAGCCATAACCTTGTTTGGCATATTGACCGCCGCCGAAATTCGGCTGCTGCGGAAAACCGCCGGCAGTGCCGAGCGTGACTTGTGAGGGATGACAGCCTTGCGGGATAGGCGCTTGCGGCGAATAAACCTGACACGGATCGCGCTGTGCTTGGTATTGATGTTGACCGTGCTGTGACTGCCCGCCGCCATATTGATACTGAGACGATTTGGCGTGATGGCCTTGGCCACCGCCGTTAAAGACATTGCCTACGCCCCCGAGCCAAGAACAGCCTGAAAGTAATACCGCCGATAAAGTGCACACAGCTAAGCGCATCTCGTTCCTCCAAATAAGTCGTCCTGAAAGACACAGGAAAACTATGGTTAACGTGAGGAATGACGTGGTTTGCTTAACAAGGCGTTTACTTGGCGGTTTTTTTTAAGATTTAGAGGAAAATTTGTACATTTTCTGGCGGACGGCCCATAATTGCGCGGTTTCCTTTAACCACAATAGGGCGTTCAATCAATTTTGGATGGTCTGCCATGGCTTTAATCAGGGCTTTTTCGTTGGTTTCGGTCTTAAGGCCTAACTCTTTATATATAGCTTCGCCCCTGCGCATGAGCTGACGCGCCTCTTTAAAGCCCAGTTTTTTTAAAAGTTCGGCTATTTCGGCCTCTGAAAGCGGCGCGTCCAGATATAAAACCCTCTCAACAGGTTCCCCGGCGTCCTCAATCAATTTCAACGTCTGTCTGGACTTAGAGCAGCGAGGATTGTGATAAATTTTCAAAGACATATGAAACTCCGATTGATTTGAGCGGCTTATATCGTCACATACCCCTTATGAAAACCGCTTTGGTGATATCGTCCTATGTTGCCGCCAGCCGCGTTGGCGCGACGGCCAGCGCCTTTTGCCTGCGCCGCTTAGGCATAGACACTATTGTTATCCCAACAACCGTTTTGGGACGCCACCCCGGATGGGGCGCGCCGGGCGGCACATCTCTTACAGCTGAGCATATGCGCGATATGTGGGCCGCGATTAAGGCGCAGAACATTCCTATAGATGCGGTTATGACAGGATATTTGGCAGATGACTCCCATATTGATGTCGCCGCCGAGATTATTAGCGACGTCAAAGCCGTTAATCCTGAGGCCATCATCTTGGTGGACCCCGTTATGGGAGATCACGGAAAACTCTATATCCCGGAAAGCCGTGCGAAAGCCATCATCGCGAAACTGGTGCCTCTGGCGGATGTCATTACGCCAAATGCTTGGGAGCTGTCCTTTATTACAGACACGCCAGCACTGAGCCTTGAAGATATACTCAGCAGCGCCGGGGCCTTGAGCACAGCCTGCCTTGTGACCTCTGTTCCGCATGATTCAACTATCGGCGCAGTATTCGCAGATGGCCCGGCCCGCTATTTCGTCCATCATGATAAATTTGACTCCGTCCCACATGGCGGCGGGGATAGTTTGGCGGCGACATTTTTAGCCCATCTATTATCAGGCGACTTGCGCAGAGACGCATTAGCTAAATCTGTCGCCAGCATATTTGCAATCCTGACGGCCGCCATTGAATCCGACGCCGGAGAACTACCCCTGATACGTGAGCAAGACGCCCTTCTGATAGCCAAACCACTGCCGATTGAAATCTTATGACCGATACCCCTTTTGATATTTTTACAGCGTCAGGACTGGAGCCTGTTGCCGAAGCCTTCAAAGCCAATTTTGAAAACGAGCTGGAGCATGGCGCGCAATTTTGTGTCTATAGGGATGGCGAGCGTCTGGTGGACCTTAAAGGCGGGTGGTCAGACCGTAAAAAAACGCAGCCCGTCAAAGAGGACACGCTGTTTTCTGTTTTTTCATCTGGGAAAGCCATGGCGGCCTTAGTCATTGCCCACCTCGCGGATCTAGATCGTTTGGGCTATAACCAACTCGTCTCAACCCTTTGGCCCGAATTTTCGGCCTATGGCAAAGGCGAGCTGTCTGTCGCGCAGGTCATGTCGCATCAGGCGGGACTGTCTGGCATCACTAATCCCGATTGGAGCCCTGAAGACTGGTATGATTGGGATAAGACCTGCGCTGAGCTTGCCGCGCAGGAACCGATCTTTCCGCCCGGCTCCGCCAGCGGCTACCACCCCGTAACCTTCGGATTTTTGGCAGGCGAAATTGCCAGGCGGGCCGATAAAGATATGCGAAATCTTGGCCGTATTTTACGCGAGGACCTCTGCGCGCCTAATGATATTGATGTGTGGATTGGTTTGCCCGAAGAGCAACATCACCGCTGCGCAACTATGATAAAGCCAAAAGCTATGGCGGATTTGGGCGAGATGAACGCCGCAACCAAAGCCGCCTTTATGAATAAAAGCGCGTCGCCCGGCGGGCGGCCTGTGAGTGAATGGCGGCAAGCTGAATTTGCAGGCAGTAATTGCCAAGCCACAGCGAAAGGCCTGGCAAGGCTGATGCAAATGGCGGTGAACGGTAATGTTGGCGATACAAAATACCTCTCGGAAGACATTGTTGGGTTCCTGCGCCAGTCTCGCATTTCTGGCCCCAACCTTGTATTGCCATTTGATATAGATTTTGCAGCAGGCATCATGCGCAATGCGCCGAATTATTTCTACGGGCCAAATGCCGAAACTGTGGGCCATAGCGGTTGGGGCGGGTCTTGTGTCTTTGCTGACCCTGTCACAGGGTTTCACGGCGCTTATGTTATGAACCGCCAAGAGAATACGCTTTTAGGGGACATGCGGCCAAGACGCCTTATAGACGCCCTCTACGCAAGTCTCTAAGGATAGCCTCATGGCAAGTAACGACTTTATACAAAAATTATGGGAGTTGGGCCCGACACTGGCGGAGCATACACCCCACGGTAAAAAACTCGGCATAAAATTTGTTGCGGTTGATAAAGGCCGCGCCACAATGAGCCTGCCCTATAACCCAGGCCTCATCGGCGATCCAGATACGCGGGTTTTGCATGGCGGCGCTGTGACCACATTGCTTGACCAAGCCTGCGGTCTAGCGGCGATTGCCGGATTTGATGAACCCAGTGCCTGCGCAACGCTTAACTTGTCGATTGATTATATGCGCGCGGCGAAACCGGGCGAGACCATCATTGCCCAAGCTCATTGCTATAAGACGACCAAACATGTCGCCTTCTTGCGCGCTGTTGCCCATGATGGCGACGAATCCGACCCGGTCGCAATGGCCCAAGCCACCTTCATGGCCACAGGTCTTCGCCCGAAGGATGCCAAGGCATGGTAGGGCATGATAAAATATTACAAGAATTGGCCCGCATTCCCTATGCCGAAACTTTGGGACTAAAGCCGCTTTTTATTGGCGAAGAATTCACATTGGTTATGCCTTATGTTGAAAGTAATATTGGCAACCCCACTTTGCCCGCGCTGCATGGCGGATCAATTAGTGGGCTGATGGAAATGGCAGCGATTATCCAATTACTGATTAATCAAAACGCCGAACGTCCTTTACCTAAACCCATCGGGATTAATGTGGATTATCTACGCAAAGGTCACCCTAAAGATACCTATGCCCGCGCCGCTATTTTTAAACAAGGTAGCCGCGTAGCCAATGTACGGGTGCAAGCTTGGCAGGACGATTACGACAAACCCATCGCGGCCATGCAAGGCCATTACCTCATGTCGAAGACGGACTAATGAGCTCGGCCGGGGGCATAGCTCTTACCCGCAAAAATGTGTTTGCCCAAAGCTGGCCCATTATGCTGGCCAATGCCGCCGCGCCCATTGTCGGCTTGGTCGATACATTTGTCATTGGCCGTTATAGCTCGACAACAGCACTAGCAGGCATCGGGCTTGGCGCGGTCATATATGGCATTGCTTATTGGGGTTTTGGCTTTCTACGCATGAGCACGGCAGGGCTGGCCGCGCAAAGTGACGGCGCGCAAGATGAAGGTGGCGTCCAAGCGCATCTGGTCAGAGCCGTGCCGCTAGGACTAATAATCGGACTGCTGATTTTCTTGGCTCAATTTCCGCTGCTTGCCGGGGCCTTTCAAATTTTTACGGGAACAGCTGAGGTCGAAAACTCTGCCGCCATTTATATCGGCGCAAGGCTTTGGGGCCTGCCCGCAACGCTCGCCTCTATCGCGCTGATGGGCTGGTTTGTTGGCATTAGCCGCTCAGGCTTAGCGCTTAAAATGCAGATTGTTTTAAACGCCGTGAACATTCTGCTCTCGCCGCTTTTTGTGATTCACTTTGGCTGGGGCCTTTGGGGCGTTGGCATTGCCTCAGCGATTGCGGAATGGTGCGGCTTGGCAGCAGGCTTATGGCTGGCCCATACCGCCATTAAAGCCCGCGGCGGATTTAAATCCGAGGCTCTATCGAAAAAGGCTTTGCTGAATCCTGACGCCCTCAAGAAACTTGGCATCACCAACAGCAATATTTTTATTCGCACTATGTGTCTCACGATTGGCTTTAGCTTTTTTGGTAATGCCGCCGCTGCTCAAGGCGTTATCTTTTTAGCGGGCTATCATATCTTGATGCAGTTCATCACCATGGTCGCGCTTGTGCTCGATGCTTTTGCCCATACCGCCGAAGCCGTGACAGGGGCGGCTTATGGCGCGAAGAACCGCAAACGCTTTGACAAAGCCGTGCGCCTGACCACCGAGTTCTCAGTGTTTTTTGCGTTTCTGATTGCCGCCACAATCTATTTCGGCGGGCCACACTTTATTGCACTGCTGACCAAAGACCCCGCAGTGATAGAGAGCGCCTTGCGTTATCTGCCCTATTGCGCCCTCGCCCCCATTGCCGGATTTGCCGCCTGGCAATTAGACGGTATTTTCATCGGCACAACCAATACGGTACAAATGCGTAATGCTGCCATTGCAGCAGTTGCAATTTATATTGCGGCTCATTATATTTTGACTCCAAGATTAGGAAAAGACGGCATCTGGATTGCGTTTTTAATGTACTATATAGCGCGAGCCGTAACACTGGCTTTTTACGTTCCCAATATCCGGAAACATATGGATCTCTCCGATGGACATTAAAATTGATAATTTGACACATCCCGATGTTCGGGCCTTGGTCAAAAAGCATCTTGACGAAGTTCTTGCAAATGAAAATGTGAATACTGATCATGTGCTGGACTTAGAAGGTTTGCAAGCTAATGATGTGACGTTCTTTTCCGTCTGGGAAGGCGAGACCCTGACAGGGTGCGGCGCGGTGAAAGAGCTCGACGCAACACATGGCGAAATTAAATCTACCCACACGGCCCGCCGTTTTCGCCGCCGCGGTGTCAGCGCGGCTTTGCTCTATCACATGATTAAGTTTGCCAAAGAGGCCGGTTATAAAAGACTCTCTTTAGAAAGCCATCCCGGGCAATATTTCACGCCTGCCCTAAAACTTTATAAACGCTTCGGTTTCGAAGAGTGCGGCCCCTTTGGTGATTACAAGCAATGCGAACACTCCGTCTTTATGACGAAAGAGATTTAATTAAATCTATTATCTAACACTGCCCCACAGCTTCGGAAATATTGTTAAACCCATCCGCTCTAAGCCGCGCTTTCAAGTCCCGATTTATCTCCGTCACCAAGCCCGGCCCCTGAAAGACGAGCGCGGAGTAAAGCTGCACGGCTTTGGCTCCTGCGCGGATTTTGGCGTAAGCCTGCTCCCCGTTGCTGATACCGCCTACGCCAATGAGATCAATCTTCCCTTGCGCGGCGGCAGAAAATTCTCTCAGTACTGCCGTTGATTTTTCGAAGAGCGGCGCGCCTGATAGCCCGCCTGTCTCGCCGCGATGCTCGCTTTGTAAGCTTTCTGGCCGCGCGATTGTTGTGTTTGAAACAATGATAGCGTTCATGCCATACATGCGGGCTTGTTCGACGATACGTTCAATCTCTCGCATATCAACGTCTGGCGCGACTTTCAGGAAGATTGGATAGCTTGGCGTGTCACCCGTCAGCTCTGCCCGCGCTTCGGCGATACGGCCTAAAAGCTCATCCATCGCATTTTCATTTTGCAAGTCGCGCAGGCCCGGCGTGTTTGGCGAGCTGATATTAATCGTGAAATAATCGCTCAGGCCCCATAGCGCCTTTAAACCTTTGACGTAATCTTCAACGCGGTCAGTGCTGTCTTTATTTGCGCCCAAATTTGCACCGACAATTCCTGCTTTACCTTGTCGTTGAGTTAGGCGCGATTTGAAATCATCCAGCCCGCCATTATTAAAGCCCATGCGGTTAATCACGGCTTGGTCTTCAGTCAGGCGAAAGAGGCGCGGTTTCGGATTGCCCACTTGCGGGTGCGGCGTGACCGTCCCGCATTCGACAAAGCCAAATCCGGCGGCGAGCATCGCATCGGGCACATGGCAATCTTTGTCAAATCCTGCCGCCAAGCCGACAGGATTGGGCAGGGTCAGCCCGCCAACCTCTGTCACAAGTTCGGGCGACGCCAACTTGACCGCCACAGGACCAAGTCCCGCTTTAAGCGCTTTAATAGTTGTATTATGGGCGCGTTCAGCCGGGAGCATCCGCATCGCCGCCGTACCCATTTTGTAAAAAAGAGACATTTTCTATTCCGTTATTAAGTCCTGCACCGCATATCGCCCTTTCGGGTCCGGTGACAAGTCCCAGTGTTGTTCAACGGCTTTTAAAGGTAGCACGCCATATATATGCGGGAACTCGGCCCCGCCGCGCGAGACTTCCCATTTCACTGTCTCCGCGACATCTTTATATCTGACGGCGGCCAGTACCAGAATATCGCCCTGCGTATAGTGCTTATCGAGCGTGCCCTGTAATTGGGCCGTTGTGGACATATGTATAAAGCCGTCACGCTGATCATGGACGCTGCCTTCAAATTGGCCGTCACGGGTAAGCGCGGCCCACTCTGACTGGCGGAGGACTTTGTAAATTATTGGGTCGCGCATATGGTTTTCTTTCTGCTGCTTTATTGCCTGCGCACAACAATAGAGCAGATTCGAAATATTCGCGCACATAAAATATTCCTTGCGAAGACTTTAACCCTTTGCCCAACTGAACGACTCGCGACTCTTAACGCACACCTTCAAAGCCTAAATACGAGTAATTTATGGAAGGGATATCCTATGCGTAAAATCGCAAAAATAATGGGCGGGGCGGCACTCATCAGTGCACTCACTATGTTGGCCCCAGCAACAACAATGGCGCAAGACGTCGCAATGGTTCCAGACCCAGATCTGGCGACTCAAAATATCTTTAATACACTGGCCTTTCTTATTGGCGGTTTCTTGGTGATGTGGATGGCAGCAGGTTTTGCAATGCTGGAAGCGGGCTTTGTCCGTACCAAAAACGTGTCCATGCAGTGCTTGAAAAATATTATGTTATATTCAGTCGCAGGTATTATGTTCTGGATCATTGGTTATAATATGATTTACGGAGGGTCTTCCGCATATTTCGGTGGTTTTCACTTACCCTATGGCGCGCCGCTAAACCCAACTGTCGATACGATTTCTGGCTTGGCTGAAGAAGGGTTTAACTATTCAGAATATTCTGACTGGTTTTTCCAAATGGTCTTCTGCGCCACGACAGCTTCGATTGTATCAGGCACAGTTGCCGAACGAATTAAGTTTTGGCCCTTCATCATCTTTACATGTTTTCTAACATCTATTTTCTATCCGATTGTTGCATCGTGGGAATGGGGCGGCGGTTTCCTTGACGCTATGGGCTTTTCAGATTTCGCTGGTTCTACATTAGTTCACTCCACGGGTGGTTGGGCAGCCCTCATCGGCGCTATAATGCTTGGTGCGCGTAAAGGAAAATATGGGCCTGATGGGCGTGTCAATCCGATGCCAGGCTCTTCAATGCCGCTCGCGACACTTGGTGTGTTTATCCTATGGCTTGGATGGTTTGGTTTTAATGGCGCGTCTCAACTTGCCATGGGAACTATCTCCGACGCAGACTCTATCGCAAAAATCTTTGTAAATACTAACCTCGCAGCGGCTGCTGGTGTTGTCATGGCTGTCATATATATGCAGCTTCGTTACAAAAAGATTGACCTGACTATGGCTCTAAACGGTGCCCTTGCAGGCCTGGTAGCGATTACCGCAGAACCTTTGACGCCTTCTGTTCCCGTGGCGATGTTAGTCGGCGCTCTGGGTTCGTTGCTTGCCATGCTGACAATCCCATTGCTCGACAAATTTAAGATTGACGATGTTGTTGGTGCCATTCCTGTTCACTTGGTAGCCGGTATTTTTGGTACCCTCGCTGTTGCCTTCACAAATTCAGAGGTGAGCTTTATGCCGCAATTGATCGGCGTGATTGCAACAGGCGTCTTTGTCTCAATAGCCTCAGCCATAATTTGGGGACTTATGAAATACACAATCGGTATTCGAGTATCTGAGGAAGTCGAGATGGATGGTCTTGATGTTCATGAAATCGGCGTAGCCTCTTACCCTGAATTCGTTCAGTCTTAAGCTAAGCCGCGAGCTCTTTCCCTTCGCGCCGCGTATTTGTGTTATAAAACAAAACACGCGGCAGCGAATAGTTTTCCCCCGGCCTTGCACAGCATATGTGCAGAGTCGGGGTTTTTTCGTTTAATATTTGGGCGTGCGCCTTTCGCCCTCAAATCACTTTCGCGCATGACTCCCGCCGCATAATTCTATGGTCTAGCCACTGCCTCATAACAACTGCGCGGGGAAACGCTATGAATAGAGTTTATAAAGCCGTCATCGGCGCAACTGCGGCTATGACCGTATCCACCACAGCCTTTGCGCAAGACGCAGCTGTCAATTCAGGCGACACAGCTTGGATCTTAACCGCTACCGCTTTGGTGCTGTTTATGTCCCTGCCGGGATTGGCGCTGTTTTACGGCGGATTAGTGCGGGCGAAAAATTACCTGTCAGTTCTAATGAAAGTTTATGCCATTGCGGCGCTCGCCTCTATCGTCTGGGTCATCGCAGGCTATTCTATCGCCTTTGGGGCAGGCAATGATTGGTGGGGCGGACTGGATAATCTCTTCCTCAAAGCTTTAGGCCGCGATGCCGTTAGCGGGACAATTCCCGAATCTGTTTTTCTGGCGTTCCAAATGACCTTCGCGGTCATCACGCCTGCGCTTATTGTTGGCGCATTTGTTGAGCGCGTTAAGTTCCTCCCAGTTCTCATCTTTACAGCTCTTTGGCTCTTAGTCGTTTACGCGCCTGTCACTCATTGGATATGGGGCGGCGGCTGGCTGGCGGAAAAAGGCCTCGTCGATTTCGCGGGCGGCCTTGTCGTTCACGCCACTGCGGGTATCTCGGCGCTGGTCTATGTCTTTATGCTCGGTAAGCGCAAAGGCTTCCCGAAGGAACTCGCAGTCCCTCACCGTCCGGCTATCGTTATGATCGGCGCGTCCATGTTATGGGTCGGTTGGTTCGGCTTTAATGGCGGCTCTCAGCTTGCCGCAGATGGCGGAGCGGGCATGGCCTTACTGGTCACTCACATTTCAGCCTCAGTCGGGACATTAGTTTGGGTGGCTATCGAAGCCATCACAAATAAAAAGCCAACATTGGTCGGCGCGGCGACAGGTACGATTGCAGGCCTTGCCACAGTCACCCCTGCGGCGGGCGTACTTGGCCCTGGCGGCGCTTTGTTGATTGGCTTGGCTGGCGGCTTGCTCTGCTACGCGGCGGTTCACCTTATTCGCGTGAAGCTGAAAATCGACGATAGCCTTGATGTCTTCGCGGTTCACGGTGTTGGCGGTATCCTCGGTATCTTACTCCTGCCTTTCCTGTCCAGCACAGCGCTTGGCGGAACAGGCGACGGCGACTTTTTGGTTCAGCTCACGGGCACTGCGGCTGTTGTCGCTTGGTCAGCGATTGCCAGCGCGATTATCCTCGGTGTTTTGAAAGTCACGCTCGGTCTGCGCGTCACCGAAGAGCAGGAATATATAGGCTTGGATACGAGCCTTCACGGGGAAAGCGCCTATAACTAAGCCGCGCCAAATCGCTTTAACAATAGCCTGCCTCTAGAATATGGGGCGGGCTTTTTCATTTGACGTATTAGGAATATTTACCTAAACATAACGCAACATGTTTTCGCATCGAGATATCTGGGCCGCGCTGGATCGTTTGGCCGTGCATCTGTCGACCTCGCCTTCGGGCCTCGCAAAACAGGCAGGGCTGGACCCAACCACATTCAACAAGTCCAAACGAGTCTCAGGCTCTAAGCAACGCTGGCCCTCAACAGAAAGCCTGTCCAAAGTTCTCGGCGTTGTCGGGATGAGTTTTGAAGACTTTGCCCGCTTTGCCGACAACGCGCCCCATCACGGCCCCGCCATTCCCGTCATCGGCCTCGCCCAAGCGGGGGATGCAGGGTTCTTTGACGATAGCGGCTTTCCTAAAGGCGGCGGCTGGGATGATGTGCGCGTGCCCGGCCTGCAAAGCGGCGGCGTCTATGCCCTGCAAATTGCGGGCGACTCCATGGCCCCCGTGTTGCGCGCAGGTGACCGCATCTTAGTCGCGCCCAACGAGTCCGTGCGCAAAGGCGACCGCGTCGTCGTTAAAACCATAGACGGCGAAGTCATGGCCAAAGAGCTCTATAAACAGACCACCCATAAGATAGAGCTGATATCGCTCAATCCCGAATATGACGACCGCATACTGTCCAAGAGAGATGTGCAGTGGATGGCGAGGATCGTTTGGGTGTCGCAGTAGGGGGCTTTAGTGGGAAGCACCTTTTTTCAAACCCGTTCATCCCCGCGCAGGCGGGGACCCAGCGAAGAGCCATTCGTTTTGATGCGTTGCTTTTATTGCTAATGGTTATGACCTAGCATAACCTCAGCATGTTCCCAGTAAGATTTTTTTAACAACTGGGTCCCCGCCTACGCGGGGATGAATGGAAGGGTAGGGTAAGTATCCATTACTCCAACGGCTCGCCATCCAGGAACCGCTCGGCCAGTTTCTTCACTTGTTTATCATCACCAAACGCGGCGAGCACCATCGCGGCTTTGGCTTCGACTTTGCGGTAGAGATCGTCATTGGCGGGTAGGTTTGTGACCTCTTCCAAAAGCGGCCTCACCTGCGGGCCGTAAGTCTCCACGTCCAGCACTAATAGCGACATGGCGTAATTGGTTTCAATCAGCACATCATCAGGCGCGCCCGCGCGGGCCAGCCCATAGAGCCGCTGTCCTTCCGCTAATGACGCGCCGAACCATTTGCCGCCATTTTTCTCGCCGACCTTGCGGATGACGCCCAGATGCCAGGCGCCCTCAAGCGCCAGGCCTTTGGGATCGTCGGGATGGGCGGCGCGAAAGGCTTGTATCTTGGCGAGGGTTTTGCTCGGTAATTTCTTACGCCAGGTTGTCAGATCGCCGCTGGTGCGGGTCACAAACCCGTCGCTGAGAACATATTGCAATTTCGCGTCATAGAGCGTGGGGTCAAGCTCCAGCGCTTTTTCCGAGAACTTTCTCGCCTTTTTGGAGGTCTTATTCAGCTTCTCCGCCTCACCCAACAGGATTTTCGCGCAAAGGCTCTCTGCCGCCAAAGCATAGCCCTCAGCTGTGCCTAATGACTCCGCAATTTGCCGCGCAGTATCATAATCGCCAAGGGTAATAAGCTCGCGCGCATCTTTCGCCGTTTGCGCCCAAGCGGGGGCCGCGAAAAGCAGAGCGAAGATGATGAAAAGCGGTCTTAACATGAGGTGATCATATCATAACGCCGCATGGGTCAAAATTAAAAACACATTAGCTTGTTTAACGAAAAACGTAGGGTGGATTAGTTCGCGTTTCCGTAGGAAATGCTAACGTAATCCACCATTTATAAAGCGCTGGGGGGGGGATTACGTCCGTGTTTTTAAAAAAAACACATACTAATCCACCCTACATAAATAAATAATATCTAACCCATCTTTCCGGCGAGAGCGTCTTCAATTAATTGCGCGGTTTCGTCAGGGCCGTAAATGGCGACAAAAGACCCAAACCTTGGCCCCTGACTCTGTCCCAAACACACTTCGTAAATCGCCTTGAACCAATTGCGCAGGTTCTCAAACTCATGGTCTTTCCCGACGGAGAAAATCAGCGTTTGCAGCGCTTCGCCGTCGGCCTTTTCCGCTGCAGGCACAGCCTTTAACCGCCCAACTAAATCCTCCAGCGCCGCGCGTTCTTGATCCGTCGCCGCGCGGTAGTCTTTATTAGGTTTCACAAAGTCCTGATAATAGCGCACAGCATAGTCCGCCAAATCGTCCAGCGCAGGATTATCCGCTGGGTTCGCCTCAGGCGCATAGCGCTGAATAAAACCCCAGAGAATATCTTTATCGGACGCATTGGCCGCGCTGACCAAATTCAGCAGCAGCGCAAAAGACACAGGCGGGATAAAGCTCGGTGGGTTGCCATTATGAATATGCCAGACGGGGTTTGACAGACGCGCCTTTTCATCCTGCTTGGGCCACGCCGCGAGATGCTGAAAATACTCATCGACATTCTTCGGAATGACATCAAAATATAATTTCTTGGCCGCGCGAGGCTTGGCGAAATTATAAAGCGAGAGACTTTCGGCAGGCGCATATTTCAGCCAATCCTCAACCGAAATACCATTGCCTTTGGACTTGGAAATCTTCTCGCCTTTTTCGTCGAGAAATAATTCATAGACATATTGCACAGGTTGCTGCCCGCCCAAAATTTTACAGATACGAGAATAAATCGGGGCATTATCCTGATGGTCTTTGCCGAACATTTCAAAGTCCACACCCAAAGCAGCCCAGCGCATGCCAAAATCCGGCTTCCATTGCAGCTTCACATGACCGCCCGTGACCGGCACCGTCACCTCAGAGCCGTCTTCATCATTAAATGTAATCGTGCCCGCTTTAGCATCGACGGAGGTCATCGGCACATAAAGCACACGGCCAGATGAAGGCGAGATTGGCAAAAAAGGGGAATAGGTCGCGCGGCGTTCCTCGCCCAATGTGGGGAGCATCACGGCCATAATCTCGTCGAATTTTTCCAGCGCTTTGAGCAAATATTTATCATAGCGGCCCGTGCGGTAAAGCTCGGTCGCGGAGAGAAATTCATACTCAAATCCGAACCCGTCCAAAAAGGCCCGCAGCCTCGCATTCATATGCGCGCCGTAACTGTCATGCGTGCCAAAGGGATCAGGCACATCGGTGAGCGGCTTTTGCAGATATTGCTCAAGGCTCTCGGGGCTCGGCACCGTCGGCGGCACTTTACGCATCCCGTCCATATCATCCGAAACACAAATCAGCTTAGTCGGCACCTTCCCCTCGGTCAGCGCGATAAAAGCATTGCGCACCATGGTCGTGCGCACCACCTCGCCAAAGGTGCCAATATGCGGCAAGCCTGATGGGCCGTAACCCGTCTCAAACACAACAGGCGCATCTCCGCGCTCAATCCCGCGCTTTTTCTCAATATCAAGCCGTTTCAAAATCTGCCGCGCCTGTTCAAAAGGCCAAGCTTTCACGCTCATATAAAGGTCATTAGACATGGAATTTTCCGCATAGAGTTTAAGCGCGGGATGTAGGCGGTTGGGCGGCATCGGTCAATGGGGAGTGAGAACCGGTGAAAGGCTCGCGGCTCTCCGTATCCACAGCCCGCGAGGTGCAGACGTTTAGAATGCGTGACAATTTTTCCTCGGAGCCATCAAACGTTTCTAAGCGTTTATTTGTAAGTTTATAAGTTCCATCGATTTTTTCCAAATTCAAATAGGCTTCTAACGCCTGTTCGTTCAAGCGGCTGTGGCTTTCAAAAAAACCTGTGAAGATAGGCAGAGATTGCAAGTCAGATCGGAGAATTTTATGCGTTCTAAAAATTGAGCTAAACATAAAATTCATGACATCCGAGTTTAGGAGAAACGCTAATTGCTTCATCGTGAGAGGAAAGTCTTTGGACGCTATAAGCATATTTGCACTATTTAATATCAACCTTTGATGTTCGTCGTGAAAGAAACACAGCTTATTACTAATGAATTTGTAAATCAGTTTTTCTTTTGCGCGGTACATCTCAATGGGCGCGACTTGCTGATAGGGCTCAAAATCAGTGGAAAGATATAACTCCGTGGGCCTTAGCGTATCAATCGATAGAATATCCGCCCCTCTATAAACGGGCTCACTTTCATGCGTCTTCTCTTTCAAGCAAAATTTCTTATTATTACCTGTAACGATCCCCAGACCCCATTTAATATTTTGGCCGAGCGTGACGTGGTCAAAACTATATAAATGTTCGATTAAATCTGAGGTGGATTGAGTAATATCATAGTTGAAAATGCAGTTGTGGTTTTTGGTAAAGCTCTGTTGAGTTCTTCGATGAGAACTGTCTTCGGACACACACAAAACCTTTCCACCCTTCTTAAAGGCTCTATTCTCAAAAATTATAGATATAGCCCCAACAAGTAATCCTTTGAATGGCTTCTTATGGTTTTCCAAAACCAACATAGAGAACCTCAAAAGCTTTTGTCTTAAGCTTGTAAACGCCGAAATATTACAAAATGTATCTGGCAATAACAGTCCCACCTTACCCATTGGCTTACAGAATTTAAGAATGGCCAATGTGAAAAGCGCGCTGGAATCTATGGCGATTCCATCATTGAAACTATTTGCAAAAGTTATCTTGTCCTGTTTTTGATATTTTTTTCCCCAAGGCGGATTAGTAAAAATGACATCATACTTAACCCGCGAGGCCTCAGAGGATGAGATTGAATATTGCAGAAAATCACCGCAGTCCAAATTATTAAAAGAAGACCCTATGTCTGCCTCAATGCGCGCTTTCGCTAATTGAAGCGCCGTATCATCACAGTCCATTCCGTAAATATTTTCAGCCTTAAATCCCCGCCTCAAGGCACCCAGTAAATAATTTCCTGACCCGCAACAGGGATCAAAAAATGTTAAATTCTCAACATCTCCTTCAATAGTATTAAACATGCGGTCAATAATATCGTCGGGGGTATAATAGATGCCTTCCTGATTACGGTAGGCCTTTCCCAGACCTGTCTCATAGAATTCGGACACAGTTTCGAGGGCCGCGTCTCCAGTCTCAATACTGGTTAAAACATTTGCCCTCAAATCAGAATGATTGGTTTCATCCGCATGTAATTTATTGGCGCGTTTCACTAGGCGTGTTTTACCAACTATATCCTTCTTAAATATTTCAAACGATCTCTTGGATATATAGCCACGTTTGACGGTTTCTAATTCACCAGCAGAGACCCAATTTCTCACGGACGCCAGAGAAACATTCAACTCATCCGCAACCCTTTGAAACGAGATTTCATGCTCCAGAAATAAGTCTGTTTTCATTTTATGATTCTAACATATGAGACATATGCAAACATCCCGCTTGCACCCTAATTGTCAACCCGCATGAACCCTCGGCATTTGCGCCGGCTAACAATCGCAAAACTCTTCCGTAATGTAAGTCCGTGTTTTTTCGCTGCTGCGCATGGAGAACATGTGTGTCCTTGTGCCTTGCTCGACGATTTTTCCGTCGCAGAGGAAAATGACGTGGTCGGCTATGCGCTTGGCTTGAATAATATTATGGGTGACCATGATGACGGCGATGTCTTTGCCCAGCGAAATGACGAGGTCTTCTATGGCGCGCGACGAGACGGGGTCTATGGAGGCTGTGGGCTCGTCCAGCAATAAGATGCTTGGCTTTAAAACGAGGGCGCGGGCGATGCACAGGCGCTGTTGTTGTCCTAGTGACAGAGATGTTGCGGGGTCTTCGAGGCGGTGCGCGATTTCATCCCAAATGGCAGCGGATTTTAGGCTTTGCTCTATGATGGCGCGCGCATCTGATTTGGAGAGTTTGCGGTTGCGCAGCCCCATCAGCATATTATCGTAAATCGAGCAGGGAAAAACGCATGGCTGTTGGAACACCATGCCTGTGCGGCGGCGCAGTTCCGTGACATCTGGATAGCCTTCTAGCACGTCCAAGCCCAAAACATTTATACTGCCCGAGAATGACGCATTTTCGGTTTCTTCATTGATGCGGTTAATCCAGCGCAGCAGCGTGGACTTGCCTGTACCAGACGGCCCAAGCAAGCAGGTAACGCCTTTTTCAGGCAGGTCGAGGCTGACATCGGAAATGATACAATTCTTGCCGTAATAGGCGGAGAAGTTTCTGACTTTCACCGCGCTGCTCTGCGCCGCGGCGTCTGCGCCCGCGCTGTTTTTGACTAGGGATAATTGAGGCTTGGGATGCTTATCGGGCATTATTGATGGCCTTCACTATTAAGACGACTGCGCAAAAATAAGGCCAGCCCGCTAAATGTGGCGGCTAATAAGACAAGAGTCAAACTCGCGCCCCAAGCATTTTGCAGCGCTTGCGGGTCTGTAGATTGCTGCGCCAGTTCCAAGATATGTGTGGGTAAGGTCGAGACGGGCTCGACCAAGCTTTGCGGCACGGTGACGCCGGAAAAGGCGGTCGCGATAAACATGATGGGCGCGGTCTCGCCAATGGCGCGGGACAGGCCAATTAAAAGCCCCGTGACAACGCCGTGAAAGCTTTGCGGCAGGGTCACGCGGCGCACAATCTGTGTCCGCGTTAGGCCAAGGGCGGCGGCGTTTTCATGATATATTTTCGGAATAGCGGCCATGGCTTGATAGCTCGAAAGCGTCACGGTGGGCAGCATCATAATCGCCAAAATGATAGATCCCACAAACCAGCTAATCCCTGTATTGAGCAAGTTGACGAAAAAGATAAGCCCGAAGATACCATAAGTCACGGACGGGATAGCGTTGAGCGCATAAAGGCTCTGATCCATGACATGGGCGAGGCCAGTGTTATTGTTATAAGAATTGCGAAATAGAGCTGTCCCGAGAGCCAGCGGCAGGACGAGCAGCGCCGCCACTAGCACCATCAGCAGACTGCCAAAGAGCTGATAAAAAATGCCGCCTGATTTGCCAAAAGAGCTGGAGGGGGTGAATAAAAACTCTAGGCTCAGCGCGCTTATCCCTTGAATAAAAATAGAGCCGAGCAGAAACAGTAAAATGCCTGCGCAAATAATTAATGACAGCCGCGCCGCTAAGGCGAAACATTGTTCAGAAAAATGCCGTCTGTTTCTAGCTTTAAACATCGGCTTGTTTCCGCGTTAGAAAATAATGCGATAAAATCGTCAACGCGATGGTGATGGAGACTAAGATAAAGCTCATAAAGACCAATGCGCTAAAATGTACGGACCCGAAAGCGCTTTCCCCAACTTCGCGGCCCAGTTTAGACGTAATCGTCTGCCCCGAAGATAAAGGATTAAAGAGCGGAGAGGGCAAGCGATCCAGCGAGCCAATCACCAGCATAACCGCCATGGTTTCGCCAAGCGCGCGGCCCAGCGCCAAGAGCCCTGCCCCGGCAATACCGACTTTGGCTTGCGGGAAAATAATGCCTTTGAACACTTCATGGCGGTACATCCCTAATGATTTTGCATTCTCGCGATAGCGCTGCGGAACGGCGGATAAGGCGTCTTCAGTGAGGGTAAGAAATGTCGGCAGAATCATTATGCCGAGTAAAATACCTGCCGTTAAAATAATACGGCCTGACTGCAGATCAAATAAATCCGCAACCCAGACATTAAGGTAAGCCACACCAATTAATCCGTAAACAATAGACGGAATTCCCGCCAACAGCTCGAGAATAGATTTAATTACCCGCCTTAGTTTCGAGGAGCGCGTTTCCGAGATATAAATCGCGGTCAATAAGCCAATTGGGAAAGCTATGATTGTCGCAATCAACATGACAAAGACCGAGCCGAATAGAGGCGCGATGATGCCGAATTTCCCCTCATCCGGATTCCACCGCGCCCCGAACAAACCGTTATCGCCTGACAGTAAGACCGGAAGACTTTGAATCAACAAAGTGAGCAAGATAACGCTAACAATGACGATGGATAAAACAGCACTAGCTTGGCAATAGGCTTTAGTCGCATCACGGCGGCGCGGGGCAGGCTTTGCGTTTAATAAGGAGACCGTGTTCACTCAGACACCTTAATATAACCGGATTGCTCAACCGCGTCCTGTCCTTCGGGGCCCAAAAGATAATCAATAAATTGCTGCGCCGTAGGTTTCATATCGCTGCGGGTGATAACTAATAAGTCCCGCACGAAGGGGAAGCTGCCATTGCGGATATTCTCAAGTGACGGCGCAATAACCCGCCCGTCATCAAGTATAATAGACAGCCCTCTGACGTCTTCATTCAGCCAGGCAAAGGACAACATGCCGATACCGGAATCGCTTTGCGTCAGCGCCGTTTGCTCTTCATTGTTAGAGCCTGTGACCAAATCCGTTCCAGGCGTCTCAGCCTTGGGATTTCCCATAACTACGCCCATAAATATTTGCCGGGTGCCTCGGCTGGCCTCTTTATCTACGGCAAAAATAGCGCGGTCGGGGCCGCCAAATTCAGCCCAATTATCCACGCGCCCTGAATAGATATCCGCGATTTGCGAAAGAGTCAGCGCCTTTACGCCTGCCTCATATATTTCTGAGGAAATTGTTGGCACAACAGCGTCGCGTCCAATCGCGGTTCTTGTAAAATTAATCGTTTTAAATTTCTCTAATTCGCTCGCGGTGATATCACGCGACATCATCCCGATATCCGTTTGGCCTTCAGCGAGCTGGTTAAACCCACTTCCTGAACCGCCCGCATTGACAACAACTGAAATACCCGTCTCTTTAACAAAGGCGTCGGCGGCGAGAGAGACCGCCGGCAACACCGTCGATGAGCCTGAAACATTCACCGCTTCGGGCGCAGAGCAGGCGGCCAAAATAAGGGCCGAAAGACCAAGTATAGATTTCTGGAACATCGAAGACCTTATCAGACCTAATTCTGGGTTAAGCAAAGACATAACGTATCTCGCGGATTTATAGTTTCAACTTACTTAAACTAAATGTGAACGCCCACATCCACAGCCTGCATGTCCAAACTTATCCCCAGCCTTAACCGCGCGAATTGCCCTTGGCATTTACGCCTTTTACGTTATGTTGAGCGCTCTAAATGGTCTTGCCGCGCGCAGGGCCTTTTTCAACAGATTATAGACAGGCTGAGAAGATGAGACTTTCTATCGAACGCGCCGCACTTTTAAAGGCGCTGGGACATGTCCAAAATGTTGTGGAACGCCGCAATACGATCCCGATTTTATCCAATGTTTTGATGAGCGCCGAAGATGGTAAAGTCACGCTGGTCGCTACAGATTTGGATATCGAAGTGTCTGAGGACACCGCCGCCGATGTTGGCGCGCCTGGGCAGATTACCGCCCCTGCCCATACGCTTTATGACATTGCGCGTAAACTTCCCGATGGGGCGCAGGTCTCGCTCCAGATTAACGCCGATGATCGCCTCGATATTGATGCCGGCCGGTCGCATTTTACCCTTCCGCTTTTGCCATCAGGTGATTTTCCGAAAATGACAGCCGATGGGTTTACGCATAATTTCGTGCTGAAAGCGCCTGAGCTTCGCCGCCTGATTGATAAAACGAAATTCGCTATTTCGACCGAAGAAACACGCTATTATCTCAACGGCATATATGTCCACGCTCATGACGGGTCCCTTCGCGCCGTCGCAACAGATGGTCACCGCTTGGCCTTGGCCGAGATGGATATTCCGCCGGGCGCCGAAGGCCTGCCGGGCGTCATTATTCCGCGTAAGACCGTGGCTGAAATTCGCCGCTTGATTGATGGCGGTGACGCTGATGTATCGCTCTCTGTGTCCGAGGCAAAAATTCGCTTCCATTATGGTTCTGCCGTGCTGACCTCCAAGCTTATTGACGGCACCTTCCCCGATTACGAACGCGTTATCCCCAAAGGGAATGAGAAAGAGCTGACGATTGACAATAAAGTCTTTGCGGATGCGGTTGACCGCGTGGCGACGATTTCAGCCGAAAAGTCGCGCTCTATTAAAATCTCTCTCACCCAAGATAATTTGGCCCTGACCGTGAATAATCCAGAGAGCGGAAACGCGCATGAAGAGTTAATGGTGGATTACAGTGCTGACCCTCTGGAAATTGGTTTTAACGCGAAATATTTGCTCGATGTGGCGAACCAGATCGAAGGCCGCGACGCGACATTTTATTTGGATAGCCCCGCTTCCCCTGCTTTGGTGAAAGACGCAGAAGACCCTGGTGCGCTCTTCGTGCTGATGCCACTGCGCGTCTAAATTACGGACGTGGTTTGTCTCATATAGCCTCACTACGTCTTACGGATTTTCGCTCTTATCCTTCGCTTGATATTGCGCTGACCGGCGCGCCCGTCGTGCTGTTCGGACCTAATGGCGCTGGCAAGACCAACCTGCTTGAGGCCGTCTCTTTTCTCTCCCCCGGACGCGGATTACGCCGCGCCAAAATGGATGACCTTGCGCGGCGCGGAGGCGATAAGGTTGCGGGGGCTTGGGGCATTAATGCTAGCATTGGCGAGACGCGGGTGTCTGTCGGGCAAGTGCCTGAATATCCTAAGCGGCGCATTGTAAGGCTAGACGGGAAAAATGCGACAGGCCCGCAGCTCGCGCAGCTCTTGACGTTGATGTGGCTGACCCCCGCTCAAGACCGCCTCTTTATAGGCCCGGCCTCCGACAGACGGAAATTTATGGACCGCTTTTCTCTTGTTCACGCCCCGTCCCATGGTCTGGCGAGCCTGCGTTATGAAAAGGCTCGCTCGGAACGTAACCGCTTGCTCTCTGACGGCATTACGGACCGCGGATGGTATGACGCGCTAGAAGCGGATATGGCCACACAAGGCGCACACGTCGCTCAAGCTCGCGCTATAACTGTCACACGGCTAATCGAAGAAATAGAAAACCGCGCCTCCGCAAAAGCTGATGATATTTTTCCCAAAGCCATTGTCGCGCTAGAAGGTGAAGCCGAGGAACAATTCCATAGCGGGCTACCCTTTGAAGACGTCGAAGACTTCATAAAAAGCTCCCTCGCCGCTGAACGCACAGCTGACCAACGCGCGGGGCGAACATTGAAAGGCGTGCATAAATCCGACCTGCGCGTGCTCCATGCCGAGAAAAACATGCCCGCCGAGGATTGCTCTACGGGTGAGCAAAAAGCATTGCTGATTGGCCTCACCCTCGCTCATGCCCGCGCCCAATCCGATAAAGCGCCGATACTCCTGCTCGATGAGGTCGCGGCGCATCTGGACATTGACCGCCGCGCCGCTCTGATTGAAGAGCTGATAGCGCTCGGCACACAGGTCTTCATGACTGGAACTGACGCCTCCCTCTTTGAAGCCTTTAAAGGTCGCGCGCAAATGTTTGAAGTCCGCGACGGAACTGTCTCAGAAACTTAAAGCTATATTTTGGGCATAGCGCTTCGTAGCTATGTTAGCTTGCGCAGAAATTAGGCAATAGCACATGCCAAACACAAGGTGGCGTGATTACAAAGATGATATGCCCAAAATAAAAGTGGTCCGTTACTCGAAAGTAACGGACCGACGATACCGAAACGGGGCGCAATGTCCGGTATCGAAATAGAGCCCCCAGAGCCCTAATAGAGCTTATCTCTAAGCTTTGGAGGTTTTGTATGCGAGATTACATGAACCTACCTTGAATATTTTACAAGCGGCAAAAACAGCACTTTTTCGTGACAGAATACACCCAAAAATTGACTAATTTCAAAAGACACAATTTCACGTAGTCTAACGTTCAGGAGAAACGTCTGAAGATTGGAGCTATTGTTACACTGGGTATTTTCTTTGGCTTTACTCTGGCCAAATAGTTATTTTCTCATAAGGCTCGGCAATGTGCCTGTTTCGCCAGCCGCCTCTTTTATAAAGAATGTCTGAGCGGGTTTAAAACGGTTCACCGCCGCGAGCCCCAAACGCCGCGCATGACGTATAGGCGCGATATTATTGGAAAATAAGCGGTTGAGCATATCTGTTGTCACGCCCAGCATTTTATTATCAAAATTACGCCAAGCTTCATAATCCCCAATGGCCGCGCCGCCTAGGTCTAGCCCAACAGAACGGCTTTCAGCGACGACATCCGCTAAGGCTGCCGCATCGCGCAACCCCATATTCAGCCCCTGCCCAGCAATGGGGTGAATAGCATGGGCCGTGTCTCCCACCAAAACGAGCCTTTGGTCTGTGTAACGATCCGCCATTTGCAGGTTCAGAGGAAAGGCTTGGCGAGGCGCGCATAGGCTTATCTCCCCTAAAAATCCGCCAATGCGCCGTGACAGCTCAGCCGTAAAAGCCGCTTCGTCTAGCTGCATCGCCGCGTCAATCGCCCGGGCTGTGTCCGACCACACGATAGAGCAGCGCTGATGCGTTAGGGGCAGTAGCGCTAAAGGCCCGCCCGCGAAAAAGATTTGATGAGCGACCCCATCATGTGGGAGTTCATGCTTAAACGTCGTCACAACCGCTTTTTGATCATAGCCAAAACGCTGCACATCAATACCCGCCTTTTGGCGAAGGCTAGAATTGCGTCCGTCAGCCGCCACAAGCAAAGACGCCCTTAATACGGTTTTGTCTTCCAGTGTAACGCTTACGCCCTTGGCATTTCGCACCGTGTCTTGAATTTTGACCGGAGCAAGCAAGGTGATGTTTTTGCTGTCTCGAACCTTTTGTAAGAGAGCAGATCTGAGTTGATTATTCTCAACCATATAACCCGTCGGGCCGCCCATATCTGCGCTGTCGAAATGCAATGTTAAAGGCGAGACATCACCCACAGCCCCGTCAGCTATCAACATGTCGGTAATGGGCTGGACATGGCCTTTCAGCATCGCGGCAATGCCCAAATGTTCAAACATGGCATAGCTGCTGGCGGCAACAGCAGAGGCGCGGCCATCATAAGCCTTTGCAAGCTCAACCGCATCAAGTAGGCCAACAGACGCACCTTTATGCGCGCAGGCCAAAGCAGTCGTCAGGCCGACAAGCCCGGCGCCGATAATGATAATGTCAAAATCCAGTGTCATAGGCCGCTTTTATCTGCCGCGCCTCGTTTTGGCCATGGGGCGTTTTAGCGTAAATTATCCAGAGACATTACTAGATAAATTCCTAGAGAAATTACCTCGCTCTTAACCTCATCTTTACGCCCCGCCTTCACATTATATTAGGATTATTTTTTAGGGTTTTGATAGGAATTTGCCCATGCCGCCTAGCGCAACTGCCACGGATTATGACGCCGGATATGCCCATCAACTGATGGAAGATTTAAATGCGTCGACAGGTAGTGCCTTTAAACGGGCAGTTATCGCGCTGCTTCTTTGCGCGATTGGCGCATTTGTTTTGCTGGCCGTGCTTTCTTACAACCCCTTTGATTCTACAGGTGATACGGCGGGCATTGGCGGGGTACAGAACCTTATGGGACGCCCCGGAGCCAAGCTCTCAAATGTTCTTTTGCAGATTTTCGGCTGGGGAAGTATCCTCGCCGCTGTGCTGACAATTTTTGCAGGTCTGCGCGGGATTTTTCGCCCAAATAAAAAAGCGACCAGAGCGGACACATCAACCCGCGCGCTCATCTGGTTTGGCGCCGTCATTTTTGGCACGGCGACCTTATCAGCGTTTCCGATCCCGCAAAGCTGGCCCATGGCCAGCGGACTTGGCGGTTGGGTGGGTGATAGTATTTACCTAAATGCCAAAGGCGCTCTGGATCATTTCAACCTTCCTATTTCAGGACTTGTTGTTGCCTTTTTCACTTTTGTAGCTGCAGGGTTTTGTTTGGGACGTTTCCTCAACATCGTCGCCAAAGATTTAATCGATATATGGGATGCCGCCGGATTAGTCTGGGCCTATATTCGCATTGGCATCGATAAGATGGCCCTCTTTGTCACGAAGCTGTTCAAGAAAAATTACATTGAACCGATGGGAGCATCAGATTCGATTGATAATCTTTACCGCACGCTTCCTGATACGCCGCAACCCCCTGCCGCGAAGCCTAAGCCCAAGCGCGTGCGCAAACCGAAAGCTACGGCGGCACCAGCTTCGCCTAAAGCTCCGGTTAAGAAAAAACGCAAAGTTAAACCCAAGGCCCCGAAGTTTAATTTCCCCGAAGGCTCAGACTTTGTCCTGCCGGGTCTTGATCTTTTGAAGATTCCGCCGCCCCGCTCTGCCGTGACAGATGAAGGCGCGCTGCGCCGCGCCTCTGATAATCTGCATAAGGTTATGGCGGATTACGGTATTGAAGGCGAAATGGGCGCTGTGCGTCCTGGCCCTGTTGTGACGCTCTTTGAATTTGAACCTGCCCCCGGCGTGAAAAGCCAGCGCGTGATTAATCTCTCAGATGATATCGCGCGAAACATGTCCGCGCAATCCGCGCGGATTGCTGTAGTGCCGGGCCGCAACGCGATGGGCGTAGAGATGCCCAATCGCCGCCGCGAAACCGTGTGGCTGCGCGATATGCTCAATTCTGAATTATTTAAAAATACCGAAATGGCCCTTCCGCTTATTCTCGGCGAAGATATTGGCGGAGCGCCGTTTATCACGGATCTGTCAAAAATGCCTCACTTGCTTATCGCGGGTACGACGGGCTCAGGTAAGTCGGTTGGCGTCAACGCCATGATCCTCAGCCTCATGTACACGCTTACCCCTGAGCAATGTAAGTTCATTATGATTGACCCGAAAATGCTCGAGCTCTCTGTATATGACGGCGCGCCGCATTTGCTCGCGCCCGTTGTGACAGAGCCGAAAAAAGCTGTGGTTGCTCTCAAGTGGACGGTCCGCGAGATGGAAGACCGCTACCGCAAAATGTCAAAAATGGGCGTGCGGAATATGGCGGGTTATAATGAAAAAGTCGCCGAGGCCAAAGCCAGCGGCGAGGTGATGACCCGCACAGTTATGACCGGATATAATAAAGAAAGCGGAGAGCCGGAATATGAAACGGAAGAATTAAACTTTGAGCCAATGCCATTTATTGTCGTCATCATTGACGAAATGGCTGACCTGATGATGGTCGCGAAAAAAGATATTGAAGGCTCCGTTCAGCGCCTCGCGCAAATGGCGCGGGCTGCGGGTATTCATATGATTATGGCGACCCAGCGTCCGTCAGTTGATGTGATTACGGGCACAATTAAAGCAAACTTCCCGACGCGTATTTCCTTCCGTGTCGGCTCTAAAATCGACAGCCGCACCATTCTGGGCGAGCAAGGCGCGGAGCAGCTTCTCGGCAATGGCGATATGCTCTTTATGGGCACCGGCCGCCCTCGCCGCCTCCACGGGCCATTTGTGTCCGACGGCGAAGTTGAGCAAATTGCGAACTTTGTCAAAGCCCAAGGCGCGCCGAGCTATCTGGAAGACATCACAACCGAACGCGAAGAAGGGCCAAGCGATCCTACCAAAGCTGGCGGTGGCAGTGAGGGTAATTCCCTCTTCGATCAAGCGGTGGCCATTGTCGCCCGTGACCGCAAAGCCTCGACCAGCTATATCCAGCGCAAACTGTCCATAGGCTATAACCGCGCCGCGGATTTGATAGAGCGCATGGAAACAGAAGGCATGATAGGCGAGGCCATGTCAGGCGGAAAGCGCGAGATATTCCTACCTGAGCAGGACGACCCGTTTTAGAGATTTGCCACTTAACCTGATGCCGTTAGTCAGATTCAAACGTAAATTCCGGCAAACCTTTAAACGCCTTTTTCAGCGCCTTTCCCCAGCCGCTGGAGATATGGCGAAAATATTTATCATCGCGTTTAATCCGCTGCTTATGCGTGACTTTGAGACTGTCCTTTTCATAGATCATTAAATCCAGCGGCAGGCCAACTGATAAATTCGCTTTAAGTGTTGAGTCAAATGACACAAGTAAAAGCTTTACCGCATCCTCAAAACTCATCTCAGGGTCCTGAGCGCGCACCAAGATCGGGCGGCCATACTTCGTCTCCCCAATTTGGAAAAACGGCGTGTCGGCTTCTGCCTCAATAAAATTACCTTCAGGATAAATCAGAAAAAGCCTAGGCGGCATACCCTTTATCTGGCCACCCAAAATTAGCGTTGCATTAAAGGCCGATTGCGCGAACTGGCCCGTATTTGAATTGGATTGAATAACTTCTTTGAGTGTGTCGCCAATCAAGCGGGCGACTTGGAACATGGTCGGCACATGCAATATAGACGGGTTGCGATCTTCGGGAATTACCAAGCGTTCATTAAGCAAACTGACCAAGGCCTGTGTCGTCGCCAGATTACCGGCTGTCATGAGGGTAATGACACGATCACCTTCGACCTGCCAGCTATGCATTTTCTTTACAGTGGCGATATCATCTACGCCGGCATTCGTCCGTGTATCGGACATGAAGACCAGACCATTATTAAGCCTTAGACCCACGCAATATGTCATATTCTAGACCTGAATTATTGTTGCTGAACGTGGACATCGACCTTTATCGACTCCCCGGCTCCGCCTTGTGTAAGGCCTGAAATAGGCGCTGCGGAAGAATAATCAAGCCCTGTTGCAACGCGCACGTAGCGGGCATCCGGTGAAATTTGATTAGACACATCAAAACCGGTCCAACCTAAATCCTGAAGATATAGTTCGGCCCAAGCATGGGTGGCATCTTGATCAATGCGGTCATTCATCATCAGATAGCCGCTAACATAACGCGCCGGAATATTGGCTAGGCGCGCTGCGGAGATAAAAATATGCGCGTGATCCTGACACACGCCTGCCCCCGCCCCAATGGCTTGCTCAGCTGTGCTGATGGCCGTTGTTTGCCCTGTTTCATATGTCACGAGCCCGCCAATCGTGTGAGACAAGCCATGAAGCCTTGCCAGCTCACTGCCCTTACCCGCCTTAAAGGCTTCGGCTAATTTATTAAGTTTAGCGCCAGGCTGGGTGAGCCGTGTCTGGCGCAGAAAATACCATAAAGGCGCAAATCCGCCATGTTGGCCTATAACGCCGTTTTTATCCTCGGTTTCCACCACGCCTTGGCTTTTGACCGTCATTTCAGACACGCCCTCATTTATGCGGATCAGGTGCGTTATATTGTTATGATGATCAACAAATTGCGTTTGCAAAGTTGCGCCCTCAAATGTCACGTCCCAGTTTTTCATGAGCTGCCCCTCAGAGGCTTTGGGCGATAGCCTGACTTGCTGCAATCCATAGCTGGGCGACTGTTCAAAATTATAAGTCGTTATGTGAGAAATTTCGAGCTGCATATCTAAACCGTGAATCTGTAATCTGTTTCAATTTGTTTAGCGAGCTTTTGGTTCGTTGCTAAAAACTTCCCAATAAATTCATGCAATCCATAGTCAAAAACAGCCTCAATTGTTTGAGAGGACAAATGTGCAATCAGCTCTGCCGCCATTGCCTGGCTTGGCAAGTTAGTTCCGTAAGCATTACTCAGATGGCTAAGACTATGTGCGACTTCCCACTCGCACATCGCCAGAGAGCGCGGCATGGTGCGGTCTAATATCAGGAAGTCCGCAATTCCGCGCGGCGTCACCGCCCCTTTGGTGACCCAACGGTAAGCTCGCAAAGCCGAGACACTGCGCAAAATTGTTTCCCACTGCACATTGTCCATAGGCCCGCCCACGACAGAAATTGATGGCAGCAAAACGTAATATTTCACATCTAATATGCGCGCGGTGTTATCAGCCCGTTCAATGAAAGTCCCAAGCCGGGCAAAGTCATAAATATCATTGCGCAACATAGTGCCGTGCAGCGCGCCCTGCACCAAAGCGCTTTGCCGGCGAATAAGGCCGATAATGCTTGGGAGTGTTTTAGGGGTAATGTCTTCTTTCAAGCTTTCGCAAATATTGAGCCAAGCTTCGTTAACCGCTTCCCAGACTTCTCGGGTCAAAGCTGTGCGAGCCATACGCGCATTAGAGCGGGCTAAATCTATCATCGACAAGACGCTAGATGGATTACTGCGCTCACGCAGTAAAAAATCAATAACTTCAGGTCCATTATAATGCTCATGCAGAACATCATATTGCGCTCCATTGCCTGAAGATTTTATAATAGACGCCCATTCATCATCGGCTGATTTAGACCGCGTCAGCGCGATGTAAAATCCCGCTTCGACAAGGCGCGCCGTATTTTCACAGCGTTCCATATAACGAAACATCCAAAAGAGAGCGCCAGCTGTTTTTCCTAACATGCGCTAAGCCTCCAAGACCCAAGTGTCTTTGGTTCCGCCGCCTTGACTGGAATTGACCACCAGCGAGCCTTTCTTCATCGCGACACGGGTTAAACCGCCGGGCGTGATGTCGATACGATTAGGGCTGACTAAGACAAAGGGACGTAAATCAACATGACGCGGACACAAGCCTGATTTGCTTAAGATCGGTGTCGTGGAAAGCGCCAAAGTCGGCTGTGCGATGTAATTATCAGGATTAGTTTTTAACTTTTTCCTAAAGCGCGAGACTTCGGCTTTGCTTGCGGCTGGACCTACCAACATCCCATAACCGCCTGAGCCATGAACTTCTTTCACAACTAACGTCTCCAAATTCTCAAGCACATATTTTAAAGACTCCGCCTCTGAACAGCGCCAAGTCTGTATATTTTTAAGTAGGGATTTCTCGCCCGTATAGAATTTCACGATATCGGGCATATAGGAATAAATCGCCTTATCATCGGCAATACCTGCGCCCGGTGCATTGGTAATGGTCACGCCGCCTGAGCGGTAAATATCCATGATGCCCGGTACGCCAAGCATTGACTCAGGTTTAAAGTTTAACGGGTCCAGATAGTCATCATCTACGCGGCGATAAATAACATCAATGGGGGAATAGCCTTGCGTGGTGCGCATACAGACGCGTCCATTTTCAATGCGAATGTCGTGGCCTTCGACCAATTCCGCGCCCATCTGGTCTGCTAAAAAGGCATGTTCGAAATAAGCCGAATTGTGAATACCAGGCGTTAGCACCACAATTGTCGGCGCGCCCTCACAGTTCTGCGGCGCTGACGCCTCCAAAGAGCGCCTTAGCAGATTAGGGTAGTCACTGACGCGTTGGACTTTATTGAGGGCAAAAAGTTCCGGAAACATCTGCAACATGGTCTCGCGATTTTCCAGCATGTAAGACACTCCTGAGGGCGTGCGCGCATTATCCTCAAGTACAAAAAATTCATCAGGGCCCGTACGCACTAGGTCAACGCCGACAATATGCGTGTAAACACGCCCGGGCGGCTCGACGCCGATCATTTGCGGCAAGAACGCCTCATTATTGGCGACCAGCTCCGTTGGAACAATGCCGGCCTTTAAAATCTCTTGGTTGTGATAAATATCGTAAAGAAAAGCGTTTATGGCTTTGACGCGCTGCTCGATGCCTTTGGCCAGCGTTTGCCACTCCTGCGCAGCGATAATGCGGGGCACTATATCAAACGGAATGAGGCGTTCGGCGGCATCCTTTTGCCCGTAAACATTAAAGGTAATACCGGTGCGCCGAAACACAGCCTCTGCCTCTATCATTTTACGTTTAAGGGTCTTTGGATCTTGATCGTGAAACCAATTAAAATATTGAGTGTAGCTTTCGCGCGGTTGCCCGCTCTGCGTTAGCATTTCATCGAAAAAATCCATTCAGCCTCCAAGTATCGCCATCATATGGGCTAGAGCTAACATTGCAAGCCATTGAGATGATAAGAGAAATTCTGAAACCCAGACGCACAAATTATAATCGGGTGTTATTTTGAGGCGTCGCCTAACGCTTCCACGTAAACGATAGTGCGGCAGCGTCTTCTTTAAAGCTGAAATCTTCCGCTGACGCTTCGCGGCGCAGATAAGAGAGCGACACATCAGCATCACCAATTCTGTAGCCAAGGCCCGCTTGCGCGTCACCCACAATGATGCGGTCCTGCAAATGGAACTGCCCGCTTGTCAGGCGTCCGACAGAATTAGGAGAATAGGTCAGAGCTTCGGCATCTGCTCCAGCAAAGAAATACCATGTATTATTATCAAGGTTGGAGCCCTTACGCAGATCTTCACCGATTTCGACAACCGCGCCGACTACCGCTGACGAGCTTTCATCATCAAAACGCAAGGCCGCACGCGGTGTTAAGGACAAATCCAAACCAGAATGACTGCGACTGGTAAAAGCCTTAGCATATCCAAAATCGAGCATATCATCGCGTGACTGACAACCTTCGGCACCTGTCAGGCAGCCAGTATCTGCTAAATCGAGCTTAAAAAGCGATGATCCCACACTTTCAGCCGGCAATTCAAGGACGCCGCCTGTGAAACTAGGGCTTTCAATCCCAAGATTTAATGTCAGGCCGTCTGTAGGCGCAATAATCTTTAAGGATGTGTCCGAACTCGCTTTATCTTGCGCGAAAGACGGCGATGACATGGCCATACACGCAGCAGACAGCGCAAAAAGGGCGGTTAAGCCACCTTTTCTCGTGCCCTTGAGGCGTATCTTATGTTTCGTGTCTATCGCCAATTTGGCTTAAACTCCACTCTCGTAAATGAACTTAGCTCTTGTTTAGCAAGAGTTAGGCCACATTTCTATCATTTTTTACCGCCTTAAAGTGGCAATATTTTGTTAAATATAATTTAATGAACATTAACATAGCCATAATATCATATTTTTTTCTGTGATGCATGTCACATACGCATACAAAAACGCCCCTCTCGGGGCGCCTTTATCTTTATATGATTTTACTTTTATGACGCCGCGCTAATACGCACTGAAATCATACATAGCGCTTATTGGCAGGCCAGGCACTCTTCATAATCTGTAGGTGCAGCAGCTTCCATGGCTTTTTCCATGTCGGTTTTCTCGGCTTTCTCCTCAGCCCCGGCAAAGGCGGCGCGTTGTACGGATTTAGAGCGGCAATAATAGAGAGATTTCACGCCTTTTTCCCAGGCTTGCCAATGCAGCATATGCAGGTCCCATTTATCGACATCGCCCGGAAGGAAGATATTTAGGCTTTGCGCCTGACAAATATAAGGGGCGCGGTCTGCGGCATGCTCAATTACCCAGCGCTGATCGATTTCAAAGGCTGTGCGGAAAGTCGCTTTTTCGTGCTCATCCAGTTCGTCCATAAATTGAACCGAGCCTTCGTTCTCAAGAATGCTGCCCCAGACTTCATCTGTATTCAGACCCTTTGTCTCTAGCAGATCTTCGAGCAGACGGTTCTTAACCGTGAAAGATCCCGATAATGTTTTATGCGTGTAGATATTGGCCGGAATAGGCTCGATACCCGCTGACGTTCCGCCGCAAATGATGGAGATAGACGCCGTCGGCGCAACTGCCATTTTATGAGAGAAGCGTGCTTTGACGCCCGCTTCAGCCGCATCAGGGCAAGCCCCGCGTTCTTCAGCCAATTTCACCGAAGCCGCATCCGCGCCGCGCCGAATATGGCGGAACAAACGATTATTATAAGATTTAGCCATCGCGCTTTCAAACGGAATGCTTTTGCTTTGCAGCATAGAGTGGAAACCCATTAGGCCCAAACCAACAGAGCGTTCCCGCGCGGCGGAATATTTGGCGTCTGCCATTGAGGCGGGGGCATTATCGATGAAATCTTGCAGGACATTATCAAGGAAGCGCATAATGTCTTCGATGAAGCCTTCCTCATTCTTCCACTCGTCATATTTTTCAGCATTGACGGATGAGAGGCAGCAAACGGCTGTGCGCTGTTTGCCATATTTATCTCGCCCTGTTGGCAGCATGATTTCAGCGCAAAGATTTGATTGCTGAACGCGCAGACCTTGGTCACGCTGATGCTTCGCCAAAGCGTCATTCACGGTGTCAGAGAACACCATATAAGGCTCACCCGTTTGCAGGCGCATTTCTAGAATTTTCTGCCAAAGCTTACGGGCAGAGATTTCTTTAATGGTCTCGCCCGTATGCGGGCTCTTCAAGGCAAAATCTGTCCCGTCTTTGACCGCTTCCATAAAGGCGTCCGTAATGTTGAGGCCGTGATGCAGGTTAAGCGATTTGCGGTTAAAGTCACCGGACGGCTTACGGATTTCAAGAAACTCTTCGATTTCCGGATGGTGGATGTCCAGATAAACAGCAGCAGAGCCGCGGCGAAGCGAGCCTTGAGAAATAGCAAGGGTCAAGCTGTCCATCACGCGGATGAAAGGAATAATGCCGGAGGTCTTACCCGCGCGGCCAATTTTTTCGCCGATGGAACGCACATTGCCCCAATATGTGCCGATGCCGCCGCCATTAGAGGCAAGCCAGACATTTTCTGTCCACGCGCCAACGATTGAATCCAAGCTGTCATCAACCGCGTTAAGGAAACACGAGATTGGCAGGCCGCGATCCGCGCCGCCATTAGAGAGAACAGGCGTGGCCGGCATGAACCAAAGCTGTGACATGTAATCATAAAGGCGCTGAGCGTGGGCCGTGTCATCGGCATAAGCGACAGAGACGCGGGCAAACATATCTTGATAAGACTCTTCAGGCAAAAGATAGCGGTCAACAAGGGTCTTCTTGCCGAAATCTGTCAGAAGCTCATCGCGTTCACGGACTTGCTTTACCGCTTCGACGCGCTGTTCTTTTACAATCGCCGGTTTCGCAGGCGCTTTCGCGCGAGTCGTTACGGTTTGCTGATCAACGGCGTCCAACTCTGCTTCCACAGAACTTGCTACAAATGCGTTCATTGAATTCTCTGACATATTATTTCCCTTTACTCCCAGTTTGCGGACGATTTGCATCGCGCCGCCCTAAATTTGACGTCAAAATTTCCTCGTTATGCCTAGCCAAGGCATCACATGAAAATCGTTCTGAATGGAAAACCCCGGAAAACCCCCCGGTACGTTTCGTTACTACATATAGTGTTGATTTGCCTCCATCCGTCAATACCTAGTGTATCAAAAAAGGAAATTTTTTATTAACGACGCCTTAAAATACTGAGAAATCTGTGAATTTTTTATGACGGTTCCGAAATGACCACGGGCAATCCCCTCTCAAATCGGAGATTTTTTATGAGGTCCCACACTAAAACTCTCGCCTTACTCAGCGAGAGCCTTAAAAAGCGACTCACTTTGCGATAATCACCGTTCTTTAAATTTTCTCAACAAGGGTTTGCATAAAATGTCAGCGCAATTAGTCTTAGCCCATGAAAATTCTCGTTGTCACAGATGCTTGGACGCCTCAGATGAACGGTGTGGTGCGCACGCTGGCCATGACCATTGCCGCGCTGCGGGATAAAGGTCATGTTGTAGAAGTCATCGCGCCGTCCGATGGCTATTGGACAATGCCGCTGCCAACCTATCCTGATATTCGCCTAGCCCCTTTCGCCAAGTCCGATATCGGAAAGCGGATTGTGCGCTTTGGCCCCGAAGCCGTCCACATTGCGACCGAAGGCCCGCTTGGACAAGCGGCGCGCGCATTCTGCCTTAAATGGGGCATGCCTTTTACGACCAGCTATCACACCAAATTTCCTGAATATATAAAGGCGCGCTTTCCCTTTGTCCCGCTCAGCTTGCCATATAAATTTGTACGCAGCTTTCATAATAGCGGCGGGCGCACCATGGTCACCACGCCGTCTATGGTCGATTTTTTGGATGGGCAAGGCTTCACAAATCTAGCCCCTTGGGCGCGCGGCGTGGATACGGTTCAATTTCACCCTGACAAACGGCTCGCGCCTGATGACGTCTATAAAGACTTGCCTCGTCCGATATTTGTCAATGTCGGACGCATCGCCGTTGAGAAAAATATCGAAGCCTTTCTAAAACTCGATCTTCCCGGTTCCAAAGTTATCGTTGGGGACGGCCCGCAATTAGAACAGCTGAAAAAGAAATATCCAGATGCCCATTTTGTCGGCGCTAAATTTGAGCATGATCTGGCCCGTCATTTCGCCGATGCCGATGTCTTCGTGTTCCCCTCCAAAACGGACACATTCGGTCTTGTCATTATAGAAGCCATGGCTACGGGGACGCCCGTCGCCGCCTATCCTGTCACCGGGCCTGTCGATATAATCCCAGGCAGCAAGGCTGGTATAGTAGATGAGGATTTACGGGCTGCTTGCTTGGCATGCCTTACGCTTAACCGCGAAGACGCCGCCGCTCACGCCCAAAATTATAGCTGGGACAATGTCAGCCAAGTTTTCCTCGATTACCTGACCCCAGAATATGAACCAGTTGCGCGTAAGCGCTGGCGGCGGATGCGGCGCATGATGAAACTAGGCGCATCGCCTTATCATTTTTTCAAGAGAAATACGCGCCGCCTCTGGCGTTTGGTTCGCGGTAAATCTGTCCCGGATTAGACACCCTAAGACGGGCGCTTTAATTACATCTGTGTGTAATGCCCGTAAGGTTTAATGGCGACCAGTTCCCAGCCTTCCATACCCATGTGGTTGAGTCTTTCCGAAATTTGAGCATCTATGTCTTTAGGCTTATAGCTCTAGACTCTGTTTGAAGCTTTCGACTTTATACTGCCATCTTCCATCTCTCATTTAATCTGCCTTTTGCACCTTAGTTTTTACAGGTGCAGACTTTGTCTCTTTCAGCCGCCCTTGTTTTCGCAGAGCATCGCGCAGAACATATTCGATCTGCGCATTGACAGAACGCAGCTCGTCATCGGACCAGCGCTGCATCGCTTTGAGCACATCAGCATTTATGCGCAGGGGATATGCTTTTTTCGCCGCCATGACAGAGCCTAATAAAGGCTCCCTGTGTTCACGACAGGTTGCGTGGCTTTGTCTGAACAAAGCACGACCAGCAAGTTAGACACCATGGTCGCTTTGCGTTCATCATCCAGATCGATGATGTCTTTCGCCTTAAGAGACTCAAGTGCGTCCTCGACCATGCCCACCGCGCCTTCGACAATTTTCTTACGCGCGGCAATAATCGCGCCGGCTTGCTGACGCTGTAACATCGCGCCCGCAATTTCAGGCGAATAAGCCAGATGCGAAATACGGCTTTCAATCACGTGGATACCCGCTTTCGACAAGCGGTCCTGAATTTCTTGACGTAAGCGCTCAGAGATTTCGGCCGGGTGCGAGCGAAGACTAATTTCTTCAGGCCCGTGCTGATCATAAGGATAGCTCGTCGCCATGGCGCGGATCGCCGCTTCGGACTGAATTTGCACAAAGCTCTCATAATCATCGACATTAAAGACGGCTTCGGCAGAGTCGTTGACTTCCCAGACCACGATGGCCGCAATTTCAATCGGCGAGCCATCCAGTTCATTGACCTTCAATTTTCCAGATTCAAAATTACGTACCCGCAGACTGATTTTTTTCTTGGTGAAAAACGGATTGTTAAATCGCAAACCGGGTGTACGCACCGTGCCGACATATTTCCCGAACAAGCTCAAAACAGCGGATTGATTAGGTTCCACTTTATAAAGGCCTGAGAAGCCTAACAGCACAATCGGCACACCCACTACCGGAACAGCTATACGCAAGGCTTGGGGAACATATAAAACCCCCGTCACAACCATAGCGGCGACAACAATAATGGCCAACAAAAACATCAAAAACGGAATCCCGCTGACCGATTTTACTTCAGTCTCTCTAATCTCACTCATATCTCTCTCCTTCTCGAATAATATATATTGATATCATTATGATATCATATTGTCAATATTGGGGGTAAAGGGCATTTACAAGAGGTCAGGCGTGAGATTGTAAAAAGGCGCACGCGGCAGAAACAGGGGACTTGCCCTTTATAGCCTAAAAGCTTATGTCCCCGCCCATGTTTGAACTTGAGCTTTTCCTCTCGGCCTTTGCCGTGCTTTTTGTCATTATCGACCCGCCCGGATGCGCGCCGATTTTTGCGACATTGACCAATGGCACGTCGCGCCAACATCAAAGGACCATGGCCTATAAGTCCGTCTTTGTGGCCTCTATCATTTTGTTCGGATTTGCCTATGTCGGCGAATTTGTCTTTTCCAAATTAGGGATAAGCCTTGATGCGCTCCGGATTGCCGGCGGGATAATGCTATTTATGATTGGCCTGAATATGGTCTTTGAAAAACGCACGGAGACGCGTGAAGATCGCGCCGAAGAAGCTTTAGAAGACGCCGCCAATCCCGAGGACATCTCAGTCTTCCCCATGGGCATTCCGATGATTGCAGGGCCGGGCACCATGGCATCGCTGCTAATTTTGATGGGCAAGACGGATACACTGGCAGGCCAAATTTCTGTTTTAGCCGCCTTAGCGCTAACCCTTATAGTGACGCTTTTGACATTCCTTGTCGCCGGGCCGCTCATGAAACTGATGGGTAAAAGCGTCACGGATGTTCTCACCCGCGTGCTGGGTGTATTACTGACAACTCTCGCCGCGCAATTTGTATTGGACGGCATAAAAGGTGCTTTATTTTAGCTTCAGCGCTATTCTAAGGGCTTATCTTTATAATAAGACCCTATGAGGCATTGGGGTTATATTGCTATTTTACTAACGCTTTGCAGCGCGGACTTCGCCTCAGCGGAAGACACGCAAGCGCAAGATAAGTCGCAAGACTTAGCAGAGGCTCACAAGATCCACCGCCAAGGCTATATAAATCATATCAAAGAAGATTATGACGCGGCCCATGAGCTTTATAAAAAAGCCGCCGAGAGCGGATTGGCTAAATCGGAATTGGGCGTTGGACGTATTTTAGCTTTTGATCGTGATAACCGCCATAATTATAAAGAAGGTCTGCCCTGAATAATTCGGGCCGCCGTGCCGCTTCGTTAAAGTTCATCTGCGGCACTTAGGTAAATTTACAGGGCGGAGTTACGCCTGTTAAGTTAGTAGAAATTTGGGCATTAAGGCCCGCATATTACTCCGACGGAGACTGACTTGGATTTTGATGCGCTATTATTGTCGCGACTGCAATTTGCCTTCGTAATTGCGTTTCACATTCTCTTCCCCGCCTTCACCATTGGTCTCGCCGCTTTCCTCGCCGTGTGTGAGGGCATGTGGCTGAAGACTGGCAATGAGGTTTATAAGCGCCTCTATCTGCATTGGGTCAAAATATTCGCCCTCGCCTTTGCCATGGGTGTCGTCTCCGGCGTTGTGATGAGTTATCAATTTGGCACCAATTGGGCCAAGTTCGCGGATATGACCGGCGACGTTATGGGGCCTTTGCTCGGCTATGAAGTCCTCACCGCCTTTTTTCTAGAAGCGACATTTTTAGGCGTTATGCTCTTTGGCTGGAAACGCGTAGGACGCGGGCTGCATTTCGCGTCGACCTGTATTGTCGCCTTCGGCACATCCGTCTCGGCCTTTTGGATTTTATCCGCCAATAGCTGGATGCAAACCCCGCAAGGTTTCGCCATTGATGAGAATGGGCGCTTTTACGCCACGGATTGGATGGAGGTTATCTTTAACCCCAGCTTCCCGTCGCGTTATGTGCATATGATGCTCGCCGCCTTTATCACAACAGCGGCCGTCATCTTGGCAGCGGGCGCGTGGCAAACCCTGCGCAAGCACGACCAGAAGCCAACGCGCCTACAAATGCGTATGGCGATTGGCACATTATTAGTTTTGATGCCGATGCAAATCGTGGCGGGTCATTGGTCAGGCGAAGTCGCCCATCATCATCAGCCCGCCAAAATCGCGGCGATGGAAGGTTGGTGGGAGACCAAATCAGCGCAGGACACAATCCTTTTTGCTATTCCTGATGAGAAGACCCGCACCAATAAGTTTGAGATCGCCATTCCAGGGCTGGGCAATAAAGTCATGGGTCTGCCTGATGATGAAGTCATAATAGGCCTCAATGATTTTGAGGGGGAGCACCCGCCCGTCTTTATCGTCTTTTGGGCGTTTCGCATTATGGTCGGGGCAGGCCTCGCCATATTAGGCTTAGCCATATGGGGCGCTATAAAGTGGCGGCGAAAAACACTGGATAGGCCGGGCCTATTTCACTGGCTGGCCGTCCCCGCAGGATCTCTTGGGTTTATTGCCGTAATTACTGGCTGGATCGTCGCCGAGGTTGGGCGGCAACCCTTTACGGTCTATGGACATCTGCGCACCGCTGACAGCCTATCGCCTGTTACGACTGGACAAGTCGCAACGTCGCTTTTGGTTTTTATTATTGTTTACGCAATTATTTTTACCGCCGGCGTTATTTATATGATGCGCATCGCAACGAGCGGCTTTAACGATAAACCGGCAGCGCCTGTGGAAGATGGTCGCCGCGCACCTGGTTCACCTCTGGGCGCGGTCACGGATATGGCAGAACCTGAGAATAAACCGGTGAAGGATAGGAGCGAATAATGGAGGCCTTAGATCTTCCCCTTATTTGGTCTGGCCTGATTGCACTCGCTGTTATGCTTTATGTTGTGTTGGACGGCTTTGATCTGGGCATCGGTATCCTGACCGCTTTTGCGCGCTCCGATACGGAACGCAACATGATGACAGCAACAATAGAGCCTTTTTGGGATGGGAATGAGACATGGCTAGTTCTGGGCGGCGGCGGGCTCTATGCCGCCTTCCCCCTCGCCTATGCCATCATCATGCCCGCCTTTTATCTGCCTATATTGGTTATGCTGGCCGCGCTTATCTTTCGCGGCGTAGCGTTTGAATTTCGCCACAAAGCCGTGCGTAAACCTACGCGCCTATTCTGGAACGGGGCCTTTGCTTATGGCTCACTTGTTGCGGCCTTTTCTCAAGGGCTTATTTTAGGCGGCTATATACAGGGCATTACCGTTGAGGGACGCAATTTTGCCGGATCGCCCTTTGATTGGTTCACGCCATTTTCTGTTCTTGTCGGGGTCGCTCTGGTCATTGGTTATGTCTTGTTGGGCGTAAGTTGGCTTATTCTTAAAACAGACGGTGAATTGCAGGACTTCGCCCGAAAATGGGGACGCCGCGCTTTGATAGGGGTCGCTCTGGGAATGGCCATCATCAGTGTAGCAACGCTTGCAATCGACCCCATCGTTACTCAGCATTGGGGTATCACGATGAGCAAAATTGATCTGTCAAAAGCAATTTTCGTTATGCCAATCCCTATCACCAGCGCGCTGCTTATGGTCTGGCTATGGCGTGACCTTCAGGCTAAGCCTCGCTATGATTGGCGACCTTATCTGCTTAGTGTCGGTATTTTTGCGACCGGCTTTATCGGCCTAGCTGTCAGCCTCTTTCCTTACCTTGTTCCCTTTGAGGTCGATGTCTGGACAGCGGCCGCGCGAGATAATGCTTTAGCATTCTTGCTGGTCGGAGCGGTCGTCATGCTACCGACAATTTTGCTCTACACGGCCTATGTCCACAAACTCTTTTGGGGCAAGGTAAAAGAGGGCGATGGCTATCATGGTTAAGCGGTGGCTCTCCCCGACGCCGCCCCCTGACGCGCATGAACCGTCCAAGCCGCTTTTAAGCCGCATAATGTGGATGGCGATCTATATGCTGAGCGGCGTAGCTGTGGTCGCGGGAAGCGCCTATTTTCTCCGCTCGCTCTTGTTTCTCTAAGCCGAAAAAACACAAGATTTGAGTTGCGCGGCCATTTCATAACTTTTTAAGACATAAAGCGTATAAATATAGTTAAAAGTTCAACTATGCTTGAAATAAGCACCTCGAAAGTTAGACGCTTAGGTAAATGATTGTCTCATGGAAATAAATTATGTCGAGCGCTATTAAACCTAATCTTATTAAAGACATCAGACCGCAGCTAAAGGTCAATCCTGTTGAATATGCGGATACAACATTCCAAGCCTTGTCTGAAAGAATAGCTGACGATTACCATCACATTATTAAAACATGTGTTATGCCCCATATAGGCAATACGCACGGGCTTAAAGTGAGAGAGCTTCGCGTTATGGCGTGCATAGCATTTTACGATTATTCGCTAACGCCGGCTCATGTTGCCGCCATGATAAGATATGATCCCGCCACCGTTACGCGCGCCGCAAAACGTCTGGCTGACGCGAATATGGTTATACGGGAAAATAACGAACAAGATACGCGCAGTATCGTTTTAAAATTGACTGAACCCGGCAAAGCCTTGGTATCCCTCTATAACCAACGTATAAAATCTGTTTTCACAGCGCTTGAAGGCATGATGGAAAAATCCTCAAGCGAAGACGAAAAAACTGAATTCCTCACAGCTGTTTATAAAGTTAGTAAACGTGCGGAAATCATGCGGGAATATGCGGCTAAATTGCCAAAAATCTAGACACGCAAAGCGAAACTTAATCCCGTTTTTAATGCGTGCTAGGTCATAAAAAAACCGAAGGGCGCGAGCCCCTCGGTTATTCGTTCTAAACTTTAGAAAAAGCTTAGCCTTTAGCTTTTGGCTCTTCTGCAGGAGCGTCTTCAACAGCAGGGGCTTCCTCAGCGGCTGGAGCTTCTTCGGCAGCAGGTGCCTCTTCGGCAGCAGGTGCCTCTTCGGCAGGAGCTTCTTCAGCTGGCTTATTCTTAGCGTCCTCAGCAGCGGCTTTTTCAGCGGCTTCAGCTTCTTTAGCCGCCTCTTTGGCAGCTTTTTCGGCTTCTTTCGCCGCTTCCTTAGCTTCAGCTTCAGCAACCTTACGCGCTTCGGCTTTTTCAGCTTTGTCGATAATAAGCTGTGCCGCTTTGGCGCCAGGCTTCCCTTTTTCAGGGTTGTTGCCCGCTTTCCATTCCCAAAGGCCTGCGGCGCTTAGGAAACGCGCAACGCGGTCCGTTGGGCGCGCACCTTTGCCGAGCCATTCTTTACATTTTTCAACATCCAATGTTACGCGATCTTCCGCATCCTTTGGTAGCATCGGGTTATATTTACCGACGATTTCAATGAAACGGCCATCACGCGGGGCGCGGCTATCTGCAACAACTACGCGGTAATAGGGACGTTTTTTAGCGCCGTGACGGGCCAGTCTTATTTTGAGTGCCATGAGTTTTTCCTTTAAAAAAGCATTCAGTTAAATTCGATTATTTCTTTTTCGCTCTATTTCTTTTTACCAAAAGGCAAGCCGCCAATGCCGGGCAGACGAGGTTTGCCGCCGCCTAATCCCGGAAGGCCGCCGCCAAGACCGGGTAGGCCTCCCATGCCAGGGACTTTGCCCATCTTCCCCATTTGTTTTTTCAATTCTTCAAGTTGCGCCGGGTCCATATCCGCAGGGTTCGGCATACCTCCCGTAGGGCCGCCTTTACCGGGCATCATCCCGCCTGGCATTTTCGGCATACCGGGCATACCGCCCATTTGCTGCATCAGTCCGGCCATGCCCCCCTTGCCCATCTTCTTCATCATATCCGACATTTGGCGGTGCATTTTCAAAAGCTTATTCACTTCCTGCACGCTCATGCCGGAGCCTGCCGCTATACGTTTCTTACGGGACGCCTTTAGAAGGTCAGGCTTCTTACGCTCTTGGGGTGTCATAGACAGGATAATCGCTTGCTGCTGTTTTAAGAGGCTATCATCAATTCCGCCCGCCGCATCGAGCTGCTTTTTCATTTTGCCCATGCCAGGCATCATTTTCATCAGGCCGCCCATGCCGCCCATTTTCTGCATCTGGCCAAGCTGTTTTCCAAGATCGTCCAGATCGAACGTCCCCTTCTCCATCTTCTTGGCCATTTTTTCGGCGTCTTTTTCGTCGATAACCTGAGAGGCCTTTTCAACAAGCGAGACAATATCACCTTGGCCGAGAATACGGCCCGCAAGGCGTTCCGCATCAAAGGCTTCAAGCCCGTCAAGCTTCTCGCCTGTCCCGAGAAATTTAATCGGCAGGCCAGTGACTGCCCGCATAGACAGTGCTGCGCCGCCGCGGCCATCACCATCAATCCGCGTGAGGACAAGTCCGGTCAGCGGCAGACGTTCATGAAAGCGCCGCGCCGTCTCGACAGCGTCTTGACCTGTCAGAGCGTCAGCAACGAGCAGTGTTTCAATTGGCTTGGTTGCGTCTGCAATCGCCGCGACTTCATCCATCAATTCATCATTGATGGTGGTGCGGCCCGCCGTATCGAGGAAGACAACATCATAGCCGCCCTTCGCGCCCTCATCCATGGCGCGTTTGGCGATTTGCAGCGCGGATTGGCCTTTAACGATGGGGAGGAACCCAACACCCGTTTGCTCGGCCAAAATACCCAGCTGTTCCATCGCGGCGGGGCGGTTGGTGTCGAGTGACGCTAGCAGCACTTTGCGCTTACCGCGCTCTTTGAGGAATTTACCAATCTTACCGGTCGAAGTCGTTTTACCTGAGCCTTGCAGACCCGCCATAAGAATAGCGACAGGCGGCTTGCCCGCCAGATTAAGCTGTGAGCTAACGGCGGCCGCTTCAATATCGGCTTCATCTTCGGACAGAGTACCGCCGAGCATTTCGATAAGCGCGTCATGAACGATTTTGACAATTTGCTGACCAGGCTTAACCGATTTGATGACTTTCTCGCCAACCGCTTCGACTTTGATTTTCTCAATGAAGTCTTTGACGACAGGCAGGGCGACATCGGCCTCAAGCAAGGCGACGCGAATCTCGCGCATGGCCGCATTAACATCCTTCTCAGAAAGCGCGCCGCGCCCCGTAAGGTTGTCAAATACACCGCCTAATCTATCGCCGAGTGCCTCGAACATGTGTTTCCTTCATTTATTCGAAACCCTTGTGGTTTCGAAGACCCGCATAGCACTAACAGCTCCGGTGAACGATAACGTCGACCGGAGGACCCCGCCTGCATCGTCCTCGAGCCTTTAAAATAAAGGCGGGAGGTGTCGCACAGGTCAGAGCGCAGGTTAAAACTGCGCGGATTTCGTGGGCGTATAGGGGGCGGCTGAGCTTATGTCAAATGAAGCTTTTCCGAGGTGGTGACATAAAAAAAGCGGCACCAAGGCCGCTTTTCTTTTTGGATTTGTCTTTGTTTTAACGCTTATATTTGAACCCAAATTCAATCGTGACCTGATAATAGGCGACCTTGCCCTCTTCGATATATCCGCGCGTGGAAATGACTTCGAACCAATTCAGACCTCGCACACTTTCGCTGGCGGTCGCTAGCCCGTTCTCGATGGCATCCTCGATAGATTTTTTAGATGTTCCGACGATTTTTGAAATAGCATAAGTATCTGCTGACATGGGTCTCTCCTGTGATTGCCTTCAAACAATACATGAAAGCCAAGAGAGTTCCGCAAAATAAAAGAGAGTTCCAAAATAAATAAAGGCCCCGCAATGCGGAGCCTTTTCTAATCTTAATCTAAAAACTTAAATCTAAGCTTTGACAGTATGCGGTGCTGAGGCGTGTTTCTTAGCGGTTTCTACAATCAGCTTGAAGGCTTCTGGCTCATTACCGGCCATATCCGCGAGGACTTTACGGTCCAGCTGAATACCGGCTTTGTTGATACCGTCCATGAAGCGGCCATATGTCATGCCATGCTCACGCACAGCCGCATTGATACGCTGGATCCAAAGCGCGCGAAATTGGCGCTTCTTAAGTTTACGGCCAATATAAGCATACTGACCAGCCTTCTCGACAGCCTGATTGGCAATACGGAAGGTGTTTTTACGGCGGCCGCGGTAACCCTTGGCTGCGTCGATAACTTTTTTATGTCGGGCGTGCTTCGTAACGCCGCGTTTTACACGTGCCATTTGCTCGCTCCTATTTCTTTTTCCGGCCGTTAGGCAGATATTTTTTACGAATGACGCGCGCATCGCATTCAGACAACACAGTGGTGCCGCGCAATTTACGAATTTGGTCATTGGTACGCTTGATCATACCGTGGCGTTTGCCCGCTTGTCCGGCTTTCACCTTACCGCTGGCTGTCAGTTTGAAACGCTTTTTAGCGCCTGACTTGGTCTTCATTTTTGGCATTTCGGTCTCCTAATTATGCGGCCCCATCAGACCTGACGGTGTCGCTGCCTTTTGAGCGGATAGGCATGCCTTTAGCCTATCGCGCTGCGTCCCTTAGTTAGGGATGGGGGCGTTTAGACAAAACGCCCCCTAATTGCAAGAGTTGAATTTCAAGCGCTTTAGCCCTCAATCACATGGCTTTGAAAGAAAAAGGCCCTGTCGGAAACAGGGCCAAATAAATCCTAAGCGGATCCGATAAATCTTTGATGAATTACTGGACGATTGGCGAGAGCAATTCAGGCGCTGTCACGAGCTGACGCACACCATGTGACTTTTTCTCTTTAAAGACATTGCCGTCTTTCGCCCATTTATGCAGTGAGCTTATATCAACGCGCGCACATTGCGGACGCACTGACCATGTTACTTTCATCGGTGAGCAAGTCGCCTGTGTATAGCTTGGCCCTGTTGTAGAGCCGCGAAAGACAACCGGTGTGCCTGTATCGGACGGGATCATACCGGGCTGATGCATGCCATTGGCGGCTTTGCCTTTGTAATCCATTGTCGTGAAATCCAGCGCATTGACGGGATCGTTCACGACGAGGAAGACCTGTGTTTCAACACGCAGAAGCGGGTCGGTACAGCTATCTGACAAGCAAGAGCCTAGACCTTCTCCCGGCGTAATGTCACAAGAAGTGTGAACCCAGTGAACCTCTATCGTGTCCCCGGGCTTGACGCCTTTATACGCGCCGTTGCCGTCCATCGGGTCTTTCAACTCTGCCGCCGTCAAGTCTTTGGCGTCATTACAGGCATAGCCGCCATTATCGCTATTATTGACGAAAACGCTAAAGCCCGGGCCTTTATGCTCAGCATTTGTGTGGGTGTGGATGTTGCACAGATTCATCTCTGTTGAGGCAGGTGCCATAGCAAAATCTATCAGGTTTTGACCTGAGAGCGAGCTAATATCACGCGGCGTCTGTGGTCCCATATCGGTGCAGAGCTCAGCCTTAGATGTTTCTATAGCCTTTTGAGACGCTTCTTCGAGCATTTGGTTTGGAGTTTTGATCTCGGATGTTGAGGTGTCCGCGCCGCATGCCGCAAGTGTCAGTGCCATGACTGGCAGAGTGAGAAGTAGATTACGCATTATATTACCCTTTAGTAATTGTTGCTGTGGATACAGCTATTGAGGCCAATTGGTTCCATAATTTATTTTTTAGGACCCTGATGTGACGTCCTACAAAAATTGACCCTATAGGTAAAGTATATTGCCTCTATGTCTGTGATAACTTTTACTATAGGCAATTCTGTTGCCCTAACATCATCCCAAGCAAGCTCCTTTAAAGAAGTTATTGCCCCTTGCATTCAAACATAACGGGGTTAAAGCCCCGCCCATGTTGACGATTTCAAATTTGGATTACCGTATTCAGGGCCGCCCTCTCTTTCAAGGCGCCTCTGCGCAAATCGCGGCGGGCTGGAAAGTTGGGCTGATCGGGCGCAACGGCACAGGCAAATCCACGCTGCTCAGGCTTATCCGCGAAGAAGTCACCGAGCCAAGCGGTGATGACTCCATCCGCATGAATAAGGGCGCAAAGCTCGGCTGGGTCGCGCAAGAGGTCGCGGCCACAGATGATACCATTATGGATGTGGTATTAGCGGCGGATACAGAGCGCGACGCCCTGATGAAAGCGTCCGAAACCGAGACCGACCCTGATACCCTCGGCGATATTCACGCGCGGCTGATAGATATTGACGCGTGGAACGCCGATACCCGCGCCGCCAAAGTGCTTAACGGGCTAGGTTTTTCCGATGAGGACTTTTACCGCGCAACCAAAGAGTTTTCCGGCGGCTGGCGGATGCGCGCCGCCATTGCAGGCGTGCTCGTCTCTGAACCTGATGTGCTGCTGCTGGATGAGCCGACCAATTATCTCGACCTTGAAGGCGCGGTCTGGCTTGAAGGCTATCTTAAGAAATATCCGCATACCGTTATTATGGTCTCCCATGACCGCGAAATGCTCAACCGCTCCGTGACCCATACGCTGGCGCTGGAACATCAAAAGCTGACCGTCACCTCAGGCGGTTATGATGACTGGATGAAAATGCAGGCGATTAAGAACGCGCAGCTCGAATCTCAAAAAGCCAAGCAAGATGCCGACCGCGCCCATCTGCAAGCTTTTGTCGATCGCTTTAAAGCCAAAGCCTCCAAAGCCCGCCAAGCGCAATCGCGCGTTAAGATGCTCGAAAAGATGCAGGAGATTACCATCCCGCTCGCCGAGCGCACCACGCCGTTCAGCTTCCCTGGGCCGAAAGAAAAACTCGCCCCGCCTATGCTGGAAATTGAGAAAGCCAATCTGGGTTATGGCGATGACGCGGTTATCCTCAAAGACGTCACGCTGCGCCTCGACCCCGATGACCGTATCGCGATTATCGGCGCCAATGGCCAAGGCAAGACGACATTGGTCAAATCCATCGCCGAACGCCTGCCGCTTATGTCTGGCACGCGCAAAGCGCCCAAAGCCATCCGCATTGGCTATTTCTCCCAAGACCAACTCGACGAGCTGACTGAAGGCGAAACCGTGCTCAACCACATCGCCCGCGCCTTGCCCAAAGACACGCCCGAGTCCAAAACCCGCGCCACCGCCGCCGCCATGGGCTTTGCCTATGAGAAGGTCGGCACCAATGTCGAAAAACTTTCAGGCGGGGAAAAAGTGCGGCTCTTGCTGGGCCTCATGTCCATTGAAAAACCGCATGTGCTCATCCTTGACGAGCCCACATCCCATTTGGATATCGACAGCCGCGAAGCGCTCATCTACGCGCTCAACGATTTCCCCGGCGCAGTCCTGCTCATCACCCATGACGTCTATCTCGCCGAAGCCACAGCCGAC
>ENA-ORXR01000432-ORXR01000432.1-marine-metagenome-genome-assembly--contig:-NODE-432-length-57950-cov-7.627512_pt1 | contig 57950 bp, 60 predicted proteins | sample MGYA00237866_ERZ511479 | MGnify/ENA metagenome assembly ERZ511479 | reverse complement strand
AGGAAGAATGTGTCTGGCTCAAGCAGTGGAAAACACCCCAACACCTAAAAACCGAGCTAGAGGCTTGGATTAACTTTGAGTACAACCCAAAGTACCTGCATAGCTCCTTAAATTATCAAACCCCCAATCAAGCTGAAACTCAATTCTCAAAACGTCAAAATACTCTCTTAAGAAAGGCTTGCTAAAGCGGGGGCATTACACCCTTAACTTACTTGTGAACCAAAAATGTCACATTTAACTATTAGTAAGTGAGCGGATTGTAAGCACTGAGGGAAGGGGCTTCACATACAATATTAATGATTTCAGCACCTTAGATTTTTATATTTATGGCATGATACATGCATTATTGAGAGTGGCGCATAAGTAAAAACAAAAGTTGTCACTTTTTTAATGGGCTACTAATTATACATGATCATGAAAGTGATAATGGTTTATAGTTAGTGTGATTGTAAACACATGTTTGGTGACAATGAGAGATATAAAATAGAAAGGGAAAAAATGACAAAGAAGAAGACAACAAGAAAAAAGATATCCGTCGAAGACCTAAAAGATCTTAAAGGCGGAAAAATGTGCGAAAAAGAGGTTACACTTACGCGTGAAAATACTGAAAATTTTAAAACAACTAAGAACTCGAAACAAAAGTATAGTAAGCCTTGGTTCAGCTTGTAGATAGCGAAAATCTATTTAGAATAATATTGAAGGGAACGTATAATGACAAAGAAAAAAAAAGTACGAAAAAAAATATCAGTTAACGATCTTAAAGATCTAAAAGGTGGAAAAGCAGCATGTGACTATGAGGCATATCGTGAGTATAATCATGAATCTTCAAGAGGAAGAGAGTATAAGAGTACTGAAAATGTACTGTATAAAGGTAAAAAAAAATCATCGCTGTAAATTAAAAAATTAAAATAACTTAGAATAATATTGAAGGGAAAAAAATGACAAAGAAGAAGAAAACAACAAGAAAAAAAATATCAGTTAAAGATCTTAAAGATCTAAAAGGCGGGAAAGCTGCATGCTGTTATGAAAAAGATGAATATGAACAAATAGAAGAAACTGCTAATGGTAAGGCAGGAACGCAAACTCAAGTTAAGGAAGGACGGTCCTGTGATTACAGTGCTGCCTAAATAGTACTATTTCTTTTTCTAACATGAAAATTGAGAATCAAAAAGAGATGCACTTAGAGCAAGTGCATCTCTTTTTGTGTTTGCATGTTTTGCGGTCCAAAAAACACTCTCCATCTAACCGATGCTGTTAAGGCCTTAGTCTAGCGTCGGTTTTTTTAGATGTTTGTTGGAGGATCTTAAAATCGAGAATGCATCATCGATACTTTTGGTTGCTTCTGTTTTTTTTATCAAGTCATTGGCTGTCATGTTTTCAGGTATAGGGTTTTTTATTTTTATTCGATGGGCCATCCATTCTGGCACAAGAACAAGATCATTAGCTGAAGCAGGTTCAGAATCTGCCACACGATCAATCTTTATGGGGACCATCTTCAGCTTTACTTTACGCTTTGCTGAGAGTTGACTCTTGGGATAATGCAAATAGGACATGGCAAGTTCAAGGCAATCAGAGACATCCTTGGTCTCTGGAGCAGAAAGGTTGAGACGTTTGGTCATCGCATCGAGCACAATGGTTTTGAGGGCGCGTTTTGATGACAGCACATGGTTTTTGGATATTTCTTTTTTAAGATAGTGGCAAAAATCTTTTGCAAACACCTTCTCTTGATCAGAAAACACATTGATTTTAGACAAAAAATCAAGAGATTGCGTTAAAAACATACAAAACGTTTGGTACTGTTGCACGTATCGAAGTACTTCAAACCCTGACATGCGAAAACAATCTCCAGGTGAGTGCCATAGTTTAATGCCGTAGTCTTTGTTTAAAAATGAATTGGCTAAAATACCAAAAATGGCGTGTGGCATGATGGTGGGTAATTCTGTATCTAAAAACCGACCATCCATCGTGAAGTTATTGGTTAGCGACCCCCAAGATATGCCATGCTTCCAAAACTCAAGATATTGGGTGATATTTTTTGTCATGGATTTAGAAAAAGCAGATGCAATGGTATCTGGATAGATAGGTTTTTTCTGATCTTTATTATTGAAAGGCGTAAAAGCCTCTACAAAGAGTTCCATAAACTGCCCAAAGTAGGTATGGTTTAAAGGATGTGAAAATGTTGGAAAGTTTTGGAGCCACCACACAAAGTTTGAAAAGCGCGCAAAATGTCCATCCTTGACACTGATGGCTTGAAATCTAGTTAAAAAGGGTGGAAAGTTTGGTTTAGGTTGTATGTCAGCTAACATTTTTTTGAAGACCTCAGAAACATGACTTTTGACGTTTTTGGGATAGGGTTTAAGCAATAGCCCCGTTGTTGGCACAATAAGATGGCTAAGGTTATGACTGGCTATGAGTTTGGTGATTAGAAATTCTCTTAAAGCGGCAGTCGAGAACATCAAGCCTGACGTGTGGTATAAATCACTTCTTGCACTCCAGCTTCCAGTCAGGGGAGTAACCCCCATTCCTTTTAGATATTTTCCCTTGTAAAAAGCAGACCTGCCAGATCCCAGGCGCCTTCCTATATTCCCAGTGTCAATGGACTGTAGGTCAGCATGAATGATGTGTTTGGGATTATTTTTGGTGGAGTATTTAAAAGCTTTCATTTGAGAAAGGTCTGTTTCAATATTAAAACAAGCATGTTTTTTGTACAATGGAATAAAAGATGATGTTTTAAATGGGACTGGAAACATCCATGGTAAATCACGTGACTTTGTTTTCATTTAAATAGTATAGGTTATATCATTGAGTATTCAACAAGTTTCATCGTTTCATATGCAGAACTGAGGTCTTAACGATTTAAGTTAAGGTGTGTAGGTACTGTAGATAGAAGTGTGTATTTTAATAAATAAAGTCTTTGCAAACCAAATGATCTGTTTTCGCTGGTGCCGTATGAAATGTATACAGGTGGTTACTCTTGCGTGTTTGAACCTGGGTCACCTTCTTAAAAAAAGAGGTCGGCGCCTTGAACTGTTTGAAGTCAGTAATAAAGATTTTTCGTTGCCAATCATACCATCTCACATAAGGACTTATTTGGTAATGTTCTGATTTTAAGGCAGGTACTTTAAACTGAGAAAGACTGGTGTTAAAAGATCTGAACATCGTTTTTTTAGAGTAATGTTGTTTGATGTATTGTTTGCCCTTTTCACACTGTGCCCTTACAGATGCTTTGTTTTGAAGCTTGGTATAAATAAATTGAGCGATTTTTTGTATGCCTCTGGCAAATGCTTTGTTATCTCCAAAATAGATATCAGGCGGTTCAATAGTATAGATGCCATGATTTTTAGGAAGGAGGTGGCGCAAGTTTGCTTGCCCATTGGTAAATACAGGACACCCTTGATAGACCGATTCTACAGGGTAATAGCCAAAAGCTTCTAAAACGGTATCAAAGCATAAACCAAGATGAGAATGTTTAAACAAATGAGTTAAATGCTTGTGGCTCAGATGAAACATGGGGAATAAAAATGGTTCCAATCTTTCAAGTAGTCCCAATTCTTTTGCACATGCTACATATTTTTTTTGATCGTGCTCAGAAAAAATAAAGATAAAGGGTTTGTCTTTGCGTTGAGAAGACACGTGGTTGAGCTTATCAAGAATATGTAAGGTCAGAGGTATGTTTTGCTTGCCTGGCCTCATGCCATGCGTAACGTAATAGTCTCGTTTAAGCCGCTTTAAAAGGTTTAAATTTAAGGTCCCTGCTTTATTGGGGTATCCATTTGGAAAGGCTTCATAGGCAATAGGCAACGGAAGGACAGCGCAGGGTGGGATGTCTTTGCTATAATCAAAAGCCTCTGAAAGATAGCACTCCATGAGGTACCGTGAGTTAAATAGAAGGAGATCAGCCTTTTTAAAGGATTGTGTTTTTCCGCGAAAAAAAGCAAGGTTAAAAAATGCTATTTTTTTTGCATCATAAAACGTCTTCGTTTCAAGGGCGCGGACAAATAACTCTTCAAAAAAGAACAGAATCGGTTTCAACTCATTTTTGGAAGATGGGATGAAAATATGCGAACTTTTATCTGATAAATCTATAAGACAGTCTTTTATGCTGTACTGATTCGTAAGTATCTTTTTTAAATAATAGGACACGAGTCCAAATGAAGCAGAAATATGTTTTTCGGTCCCTTCTCCGTCATAATAAAGCCGTAGGGATTGTTTTTCTTTTTCTTTCATGACCATATAAAATTGTAGTCGATTAAGGTAAATGAGCTATAAAAAAAGATAGTTTTGTTTGCTTGTCAACAGGCCCTAATCCCTTCTAAAGCACCACATGGTTTAAGTTATTGTAAAATGAGAAACGATGTTTCCTCTATGTATCTTTTAAGCGCCATTATGCGACATGGATGTCGCTATAAGGTGGGGTGAGGGAAAGAGGTGAGCAAATTTTGTTTACGTTTGAAAAATGGGCGTGTAAGTGGTCGAATTTAAATGGTTTAAAAGGTTTATAAGTTGGCATGTGACTTGCTTTATATGGGGGTAGGTAGTTAGAAAGATATAGAGGTAATAGATATGAAACTTAATAAAGAACAAAAAGCACAGGTCTTTTTTCTTGGCGGATGGTGCGCGATTATTGCGCATATTGGCTTCTTGGCTTGGATGATCACGAACCTGTAATGCTTAAATACTATGAGGGCTTCTTGGGGAAGAAGCCTTTATATGACGTTGGACATCAAGCTATCATTGCCGGATGATCCATTTTTAAAAATTGTAGGTGTGTTACAGTACCAAAATGCCCTATATAGTTGTCCTCATAACAGAGGATCGTTTGAGTTTTCACTTATTGTCTGAAGAAAGTCGATGACGTTACGTTTAAAGTAACGCCTTCGACTTTTTTTTTAAATATTTTTAGGTTTTCTTGGTTCTAAGCTTATGGCTTTCGGGCTTGAACTTTACCTTTACATCCACCACTTAATGCTAACGCCATAAGCTTTCCCACCACGGTTTTGGTTTGGGAAGGTTATTGATCCCAGTTTTTCCACGAATATTGTTGATGCTCCAGCCGGTTAAACGCGCTAATGCTTGCGCTTCCCTCTCGAGGCGCTCAGGAAGTTGGACGTTAAAGTAATCTTTTGAGGCCTCGCATTGATTTTTGTCTCCACTGTATGGATGTCTCAAGACATACCTGGCTTGAAAGTTTTGACGGTCTTGCGTCTCTTGGAACATTAAATCCTCTGGAAAAGAATGTTTATCGTACCGCACATGCAACCGCGTGACCATGACTTGAACCGGTTGACTCATGGGGCGTGGAGCGGGTCGGCGTTGTAGGATCCGGGGGGGAATGTTTTTGTGCATGGGGCGACCTACCCAAAAGACCCCGAGCTTTCGGAGTTCTTCCGGGGTCAGCGGGTCAGCGGCACACGGATCACACCAGCTCATATTCCAAAAATACTCGGTAAAGACGGCGCTGTATTTTTCTTTCTTGGCCTGATGTTCAAACATGTCTTGATAGAACTTACCAAATTCGTCCTTTACATACACAGGGATGTCCATGCCGGTGGGAAGTTTGACGGTTCGATAATTGGTGGTTTCCACCCGACCGTCTTTGCTCAGCATATAGGCAATGATGTCTTGTTTGCCTTGGGCGTTGAGCGTGCCTAAACGAATAGGCAGCATGAATTTTTCAGATTCAAAGGCAATCTGCAAAGGGCGCAGATAAGATAGGCCTGTTTTGCTTTGTTTTTCAAGGTTGACCTTGGCCACAAAAAATTTCATGTCCATGTTGATATAAGGGCGTAGGGCTTTGGAAGATCCTTTGGGCAGTTTATACCCATTCCGAGTAAGCCATGTTTCTAGACCGGAGGATTCCTTGGCTGATAGAATCAGAATATTGTACTCTCCAACAGAGTACGAAGCTTCAACTTTAATCCCGAGAGATTTATCAGAGGCCCCACCGCCACCCCCAGCGCCTTTTGCAGTACTTTTCATCATGACATTTTTATTAAAAAATCGCTCTGTTTTGTAGCAGGGGTTTTTATCAAAGTACTCAACAAGTCTCGGTGCTGTAAAGGCATCTAAGCGATCAAACAAAACTTTTTCTCCCACGTTGATTTGATTTTTGCTCAACACGCTCGGGACCGGAATGACCAAAGCAAAGTCTTTGAGCTTGCCTTGATAGTCATTCATCATGCTAATGACACTTCGATTCTCGTGTCGGACATAGGCCACCTGCGAAGCCTTGTTAAAAAGTTTAGTATCGGCCTTGGCCACATAAAACCCGCAAAAGGCATAAGCAGGTTCAATCAAAAAACCCATGCATAGTAATAGGCTTAGGAAAATAGCAGTTAAATGTTTCATCTTGAGAGCCTATCAAAGAGATTGAAATCAACCAATTGTTTTTCAATGCAGGTAGGGCAGTTGTAATTTTTGACAAAACTTAATTCAGGGGATCATTCTGTATTATCTTTTTGGACATGTTTGGATGCCATACGAACTTGGTAGAAGTGGGGAATATTCATTCGGTCTTTAAAATAGAAAATATGTGGATGAAGAGCTTTATCACCTGTTTTACATTCTACAGTGAACTGTTTTTTTCCTTGTTTAAGGACAACAAAGTTGATCTTAGATTACATACTAAAATGGAATGGGATCTAGTTTAGTATGATTTGGGTCTTGAAGGCATTGATGTCATGGTCAATCGATCCCAAAAAGGCCAGAAAGGAGCCGCGACAAATAGGGCTAGAAAAAGGGCATTTTGAAAATAAAATTCAAACTGAAACAAAGCATAGAGCAATAGCACAGTCAGAATATGTAAGCCCTTGCCTAGATGAGACTTTGGATTGGTTTTGGGGTCGGAGATCATAAAAAATGCAAAGACCATTAATGCGCCATTGCTGAGCGCATGCAACGTCATAGCCTGCTCAAAGCCTAAAAAAGCATGTCGAAAAAAAACAAGGGCCGCAAAACCCATCAAAAAATAAAGACTCACCAATCCTGTTCTGGCCCTCTGAGTGACAACCCAACCAAGCATGGTGAAGAAAAACAAAAGTAATATATGGTGACCCCACTGACCTTGTGAGACCCATGCAGGTAAGAAAAAAGCACATATGATGATGCCAAAGTTGGCAGGATTAAAAAAATGATTGTGCTGAGATCGAATCAAAAACTTTGATCCCAAACCCAAGACACATGCAGTCGGGTGCACCCAAAGGGTATTGCTTCTTAAGAGTAAGCATAGGCTCAAAGCAGTGATGATGGGGCTTAGGTAGTTACGGTTTTGGATCTTCAAAATTACAAAGCATAGAAACTGAAAAGCCAAGGCGCTGCCCATACAAAGCCCGCACTGCACGGGCGTGATTTGAAAGTCTAAAACAAAAACCCCAAGGCCTAAAAACAGACTCAGGAAGGTGATTTGAAATGCTTTAGCTGTGGGCAAAGACATGTCTTGGGCAGACGTCAAAGGCCTTAAGAACGGTAGCTGAGGTCTATTAGTTTTTGACAGGGCTGAAAGTGACGCCCCAAAGTATGAGAGAAGGCTTCAAGTTGAGCTTTGACCTGTTCCAAATTTCGGCTTCGGATGTACCGAATGAGTCCCCCGTGATGCGGTGCAAAGCCGGTTCCTAAAACCATACCAATATCGACATCTTGTTCAGTTTGGACCACGTTTTCCTCTAAGCATCGAAAGGCCTCATTGCCCATCAGTAAGACCAACCGGTCTACGATTTGTCGGGCACGGAGCTCATTTTCCACATCCGTAGGATTAGGAAGGTCCAGACTATTGATAAAGCGCGTATCTAGCTGCTTTGTCTTCTGGTGTTTGTAAAAACCTAGGCCGTTTTTTTTACCCAGACGCTTGGCATCCATGAGCTTTGATAGCATTTGTGTTGGTGTTGGGAAGTAGTCAAAAGATGTACCTAAGAACTTTCCAACATGGTGGGCAATGTCAATGCCCACTTCATCCATGAGCTCAAAAGGTCCCATGGGCATGCCAAAGTTTTTCATGGCGTTGTCGATGCTTTGGATGGAAATGCCTTCTTCGGCCATGCACGTCGCTTCAGCCAAATAAATGCCTAAAATACGATTGACCAAAAAACCTGGACGATCAGCCACCAGAATAGGCGTTTTACCCAGGCTCAGTGCAAGGGCATAGACCGATGCAATGGTTTGCGGTGAGGTTTGGTCGCCTTGAATGATTTCAATCAGGGGCATTTTGTCAACAGGGTTAAAGAAGTGCAACCCGACAACCCGCTCAGGGTGAGGAATGGCTTTGGCAATTTCGGATACTGAGAGGGCCGAAGTATTGGTAGCAATAATAGTGTCATTAGAAAAAAGCTGGGCCAACTCCCCCAACACTTTTTGCTTGATGCCTATGTCTTCAACAATGGCCTCAATCAAAAGCTGGGTTTTATGGAAGCCTTTGTTATCTGTGGTAAATGAAAGTCGGTGCATCACGCGCTCTGTTGTGGAGCGGGGCAATCTTCTTTTCTTTCTTGTTTTTTCGAGATTCCGGAAAATATGCGACAGGCCTTTTTCTAGGGCTTGATAAGAGATGTCCTTAAGGCGAACGTTTCGTTTTTTCTGAGCAAAAAGTTGGGCAATGCCAGCCCCCATGACACCAACGCCCATGACAGCAGTATTGTGAATGGGTTGTGCAGGGTGATCAAAGCTTGTTTTTTTGATTTTTTCGGTGGCTTGAAAAAGCGCAACAAGTGATTTGCATGTAGGGGAGGCTGCCAGGCGGCCTAATTTTTCGGCCTCCATGTCGTAGGCCAGAGGTTCATCTTTTGAAAAGGTTTTTTGAATCAAATCCAAGGCTTTAAGCGGCGCGGGGTAGTGGCCGTTAGTTTTTTTAAGAATATTTTTTTGGGCTTTGGAAAAAATAATCTTTTGCACGGGAGGCAGCTTTTGTAAAAAAGTGTGAAGCTTGCTCAGCTTATAGGGATGAGGCGTGCGCCGCCCTTTGTGAATCCACTTGAGAGCTGTTTTGAATAAAAGAACGCGGGGGACGATGTCGTCGATGAGTCCAATCTTAAGTGCTTTTTTGGGGAAGACTGATTTGCCTGTGAGAATCATGTCCAAGGCCTGAACGAGCCCTACCCACTTGGGCAGTCGTTGGGTTCCGCCAAAACCAGGGAGAATACCCAACTGGACTTCAGGCAGTTGTAATTTGAGGTTGGGTGAATCTGAAACAATGCGATACGTGCATGCCAAAGCCAGCTCCAAACCACCCCCAATACAGGGGCCATTGATGGCTGCAACAACCGGAACCTGTAAGTTTTCAATCGATTGCATAAGGTCTTGACCGATACGCGCTTTGTCAGCGCCGGAAGCAGGGTCTTGAATATTGGCAATCTCAGAAATGTCAGCACCGGCGATGAACTGATCTTTCTTTTTAGAATAGATCACCACCCCTTTGAGCTGGTTTTGTCCATGTAGGTGGCGGGTGCATTTTGAAAGTTCGGCCATGGATTCGCCATTAAAGACATTGACTGTTTTGTCCTTCATATCCAAGCCAACCCATGCAACGTCGTTTTCAATGTGGAGATCTAAATGTTGATAAACCTGACTCATGATAACGTCCTTTTAGTCTTTTTCCAAAATGATTGCGCCGCCTTGGCCGCCACCAATACAGATGGATGCCATGCCATAAGATTTGTTTTGAAGTTGCAACTCTTTGGCCAGTGTCAATACGATGCGATTGCCCGAGGTTCCAACTGGGTGGCCCAATGCCACAGCACCACCGTTGACATTTAAGATAGTAGGGTCAATTTCGCTTAAGGTATCGGCATGTGGAATAGTCACATGGTGGGCGGTAGATGGTTTTTTGCAGACCTCAAGTACCGCCAGAACTTGTGCGGCAAATGCCTCATTGATCTCAATAAGGTCCATTTGATTGAGTGTTTTAGATGTCTTGTGAAGCGCGAGTGGCATGGCCACTGCCGGTCCGAGCCCCATGCGCTTAGGATCCAGACCACCAAATGCACATCCACGAATCCAAGCCAGGGGTTTGAGATTATGCTCCTTAACTTTTTGAGCACTCATCAAGAGCAGAGCACTTGCCCCGTCAGTAATGGGACAGCTGTTTCCCACTGTGACCGAACCATGCCTGCGGTCAAAATAGGGTTTTAATTTGCCGAGCGCTTCAAGTGATTGGCCTTGTCGGGGGCCAATGTCTTGATCAATGATTTTTTTAGATTGTGGGGCAAAGACAGGCACAATCTCGTGCGCAAAACGTCCAGAAGCAGCTGCGTGCAGGGCTTTCTGGTGACTCAGAAGTGCAAATTGATCTTGGGCGTTTCGAGAAATCCCAAATTCGTTGGCTAAGACTTGGGCCGTTTGTCCCATAGACAATCCACAAAAAGGATCATTGAGGCCTTGGACCAGGGCAATAATGGGTTTGAGCATCGCAGGTCGAAATGCAGTAAATGTTTTAATTTTTTTTAAGAATGTCTTGCTGCGAGACAGCTTTGCTAAGAATAAAGACATCGACTTAGGAAAAACCAGAGGAATATTGCTCATGGACTCAGTGCCGCCAGCGATCACGACCTCAGCAGACTTGCTCTGAATAAGATGGGCAGCGGTGACTATTGATTGAAGTCCAGAGGCACAATTACGAGATACAGTTTGGGCTGAGATGCTTAATGGCAACCCTGCTTGAAGCGCGATCACGCGTCCAATATTAGTGGCGTCCATGGGTTGGGCCACGTTGCCAAAGACCACTTCATCAACATGGTGCGGATCAACTTGAGTGCGCGCGAGTAACTCAGATGTTACAATGCGGCCTAAGGTTTGCGCCGGAACATGAGAAAATGCATCCCCAGCTTTGACAAAGGGTGTGCGGCACCCATCAATAATGGCAACTGGTTCAAGCATGATAGACACCAATATATAGAAACCTATGCAAAAGTACGCAAAAAAGTAATGTCATTTCAAAAGCCAAGTAAAATAACCCAGGGGATTTGAAAAACATGCGTTTTGTCACAGAAGCTGGAAAGGTACACTTTGCTTTTTGCAAGCCTTAGCCTTGGGATCTTTAAACCGAAAGAAAATCATTTCATACATGGGGGAGATGGGTTAAATTGAATGGATGTCGGATGTAGATCTTTCTAAAAATTTAGGAGCAGCAGTTGCTGCTACACGTCAACTTCTCAGTGATGCACGAAAAGATGCCATTGAGTTAACACATATACAGTCTTCGCCTGCGGCACTTGATTCAGGTAATCCTGCGCTTGATAGTTCCAGGGAGCAACTGGGTGATTGCCAAAGATGCCCGCTTTGTAAAACGCGCAATCAGATTGTCTTTGGTTCTGGGAATCCACATGCGGATTTGGTTATTGTAGGTGAAGCACCTGGCCGAGACGAGGACCTCAAGGGTTTGCCGTTTATCGGAAGAGCTGGAAAACTTTTAACCGATATTTTAAATGCTATTGGTCTGGATCGTGAAGAAGTCTATATTTGCAATGTGATCAAATGTCGCCCTCCAAAAAATCGAAATCCAGAAATAACAGAAATTCAGTCATGTGAACCTTTTCTGAAACAACAATTGCAAGCCATAAAACCCAAGATGCTTCTGACTTTGGGAAAGTTTGCAACCCAAACCTTGCTTCAAACCGATACCCCGATTTCTCAGCTCAGAGGTGAGTTTGCCTCCTACGAAGATATTGTATTGATGCCGACCTATCACCCTGCCTATCTGTTACGTAATCCTTCTGCCAAAAAATTAGTTTGGGAAGATGTCCAAAAGTTGCACAATCGACTATGTAAATTAACAGGAAAATCTCTTGCCCTTAAAGGGGCGTAAATGAAAAAAATAGTAATTACTGTTTTAGGCGTTTGCTTTCTGTATTTGGGTCTGGTCCAAATCTTGCCCTTGTCGAGCTTGCATCGGTTTGAGCCTTTTGTTTTGCAAGAGCAGTCCCATGCTAATGAAAAAAATCTCGCACTTGAAAATAAGAAAAACCCTAAGAACGAAGTTAAAATCAATCAACTTCAGCGGGATCGGTTCTGGATTCAATTAGAAATTCAGCGAAAAAAAAATTGGGTAGATATTTGGGTTTATGTGGCATTGTTTTTGAGTTTGAGCTTTTTGTTTTTTAATTTTGTCATGGGGTATCGTAAGAAAAAACCCTACCAAAATTTGAAAGAGATGATCCCAACCGAAAGGTATATTGACACATTTGAATTTGAGCGCCTCGCTATGAGTGGCTTTCCAAAGAAGGTTGATGCGCTAAGATGGTTCCAGCAAGACCGACTTAGAGTCTGCGACTATTGTGGAGGTGACAATAAAGGCGCGCCGGGGGCTACGCCAGATCAAATTCAATTTTGTACTTTTTACAAAAAGGTACCTGAAGGGGCCCAAGATCTTCGCGTGGTTTTGGGGACAGTTTGGAATATTCATCCTTCTAGCCTGCTACAATGCACAAAGTGTGGCAAACAGAGTTCACGTTTGTAGGTTTTTAAATATGCAAAATTCAAGTTGTCATATTTCTTTTGATTTGCCCAAGGACCTTGTTGCAACTCACCCCGCATCCCAACGCGATCACTGCAAGCTAATGGTCTATGATCGGGCAACAGACACAGTAACGCACACAAGGTTTGATGCCATCCTTGATTTTATGAAGCCCGAAGATCATGTGGTGTTGAACGACGCCAAAGTAAGCCCTCGCCGTTTGTACTGGAAAGGCCCTGGCGGAAAGAAAGAAGAGGTCGTTTTTTTGTCACACCTGTGTTCAACATCAAGTTCAAGTACATGGGAAGTGATTGTCTCAGGAAAAAAACTTCAAAACGAAACAGCTTATCACCTGTCAGATACCGTCATATTTAAAATCCTTCAAAGGGATGAAAAATTAACACGCATTTGTGTGAATCAAAATATTGAGGATCTAGAAGCTTTTTTTTCTAAAAATGGTTGCCTGCCTATTCCGCCTTATATTTTAAAAGCCCGATCCCGAAGTGATTTAGAAGCTGTAGCATTTAACGATGCTGATGATTATCAAACCGTATATGCCAAAAACACTGGCGCCGTAGCAGCACCTACCGCCGGCTTGCACTTTACCCAGGCACTACTTGATGAGATTGCGCAACAAGGGATAAGCAAGCACCATGTTTTTTTGAAAGTAGGCTGGGGCACATTTGCTCCGGTTAGTGAAAAAAACTTTCTTTCACAATCATTGCACCAAGAAAAGATAGATATCAATCAAGGCACTGCGGAGTCTTTGCGTAAAGCCAAAGATAAAGCAGAACGTGTTATTGCGGTGGGCACAACAGTTGTTCGCGCGCTTGAGTCATGGGGCATGCAGGGTTGTCCTACCAAAGCCATGCAAGACAATACCAACTTGTTTATTTATCCGCCTTTTAGATTTAAGGTCGTAGATGCCCTGGTGACCAACTTTCATTTGCCAGGGTCATCGTTGCTTTTTTTGGTAGCTGCATTTTTGGGTAATAAAGGGGAAGAAAAAATACTTAAGCTCTACGAAGAGGCGGTGCGTAAATCTTATCGCTTTTACAGCTATGGCGATGCCATGCTCATAATCTAAAGGTTCATATCTATGCCATACCATTTTGAAATCAAAAAATCAGATGCAGAATGCTCCGCACGTGCCGGGGTTCTAAAAACCAAGAAAAGCACTATTTTAACGCCAGTCTTTATGCCTGTAGGGACCAACATCGGTGTTAAAACTTTGGACACTCAAGATTTAAACACCCTCGATCCTCAAGTTATTTTATCTAACACCTATCATAACTTTCTAAAGCCAGGACACAAAGTTGTCGAAGCACTCGGCGGGGTCCACAAGATGATGGGCTGGGAAAAGTCTGTGTTGACCGATAGCGGAGGTTTTCAAATTTTTAGTCTGGAATCCTTAAGGAAAGTTACAGAAGAGGGCGTCAGGTTTCGGTCTCATATTAACGGCGATGCATTTTCTTGGACACCTGAGGATGTGGTTGAGATTCAAAAATCATTGGGTGCTGATATTATAATGCCTTTGGACATATGTACGGCGCTTCCTGCAAGTGCAACGGATCTGCAATCGGCAGCAAATAGAACCTTAAATTGGCTGGATCGATCTTTAAAAGTTCAATTGCGGTCTCATCAGAGTCTCCATGGTATTGTACAGGGTGGTATTGATCCTAAGTTGCGACGGTTTTCTGCAATTGAAACCAGTCAAAGAGATTGCATGGGGTATTCCATTGGGGGTTTAAGTGTGGGCGAAGAGAAAAATGCTATGTTGGACATGGTTGATATTTGTGATGAAGTATTGCCCGAGGATAAACCCAGGTATTTGATGGGTGTAGGTTCACCATTGGATTTGGTTGAGAATGTTTTCCGAGGCGTTGACATGTTTGATTGCGTGCTGCCAACACGCAACGCCCGAAATGGAACATTGTTCACGACCCTTGGAAAAATTCACATCAAAAAAGTTAAGTATAAAACACAAAACGACCCCATTGATCCCAACTGCATGTGTCGAACTTGCGAAAACTATAGCGCTGCCTATCTGCATCACTTGTTTAAGGCCAATGAATATACAGCGATGCGCTTGAACACCATCCACAACCTGCATTATTATTTAAATCTTATGAAGCGCATGCGTGACGCTATTTTGGAAGGAACATTTTTAGCATTTTATAAACGCTTTAAAGGATCGCAAGAAAGCCAGTGATGTTAAGCAGGCTTAAGGTCTTTAAACTATCCACCATCAAGCCTTCATTGTCCTGGCTCTGAGCATGCGTGGCTCATAATTTTCATGCGTTTTTGATTTAGGTCCTTAATACGTCTGCCAAGGGATTCTATATCAGTGTTGCGCAGCTCTATCGGAGGGTCTTCTTGGCTGAGGATACATCCGTCGAAGTCTTTGTTAGGAGTGTCAGTTTCTATGGTCAATGCGATGTCATTGAAGATTTCATTTTCGTGGCTTAAAAAATAAATTTTTGACTTTAATTCTGCCGGCTCTTTATTTGCTTCAAGTTTAAAAAAGGCTTTGTTGCTATTTGCTTTATATGTCCGACAGATAAAGGCTTTATATTCGATGATAGCGTGTGGATCTCGACATGTAATGGTCCATTCTTGAAAAATAGCAGGTGTAGTATCCAGAACGATGTCAGGAGAACGCACCTTGAGCGTTGAGGTAGCGTACTTTACTTGTTCTAAGAAAGTAACCCAATGTCTTTCTTGAGCATGCACCTCCGGAGAATGAATAAAAGAAATGACTAAGAGGCTTTGCGCTATAAGGCATATGAAAATAAATTTCAGCATCACAACTTGTGCTCGTAATATAATGTCTCTATTTGAACTTGGCATTGTCAACACACCCTACACAGAAAGTGTTGGTAGTTTTTTGTGATTAGATTTCAAATTCCTTGGAAGTGCAAAATGTACATCTTCGATCACTGTTTCGATTTCTTGGACCACGGCTCCTTGGGACTCAAGGAAGGAGACAACTTCTTGGACCAGGTATTCCGGCGCGGAGGCTCCAGCACTTAGGCCTAAGGTTTTTTTATTCTCGAGCCATTGCATGTCAATCTCAGAGGTAGTGTCGATCAGGTGCGCCTGAATATCAAAGGATCTTGCAACTTCGCACAGCCGCGCAGAGTTTGATGAGTTTTTAGAACCCACAACCAATAGCAGGTCCATCTCAAGGCTTGCCAACTGTTTGACAGCATCTTGGCGGTTTTGCGTGGCATAGCAGATATCGCCTTTTGCTGGACGGGTAAGCTTGGGGAAGCGTGTTTGCAGAATATCGATCAAGCCTTTGGTTTCGTCTACACTTAATGTTGTTTGAGACAAAACAACGACTTTTTCTGGATCAGGAATCTCAACGCTTTGGGCATCTCCTTCAGTTTCGATCAGCTGCATGATGTCAGGGGCTTCCCCCATGGTACCTTCAACCTCATCATGATCAGCGTGCCCGATGAGTAAGATGCTATACCCTTGCTTTTTATAGCGGTGGACTTCAGCATGGACCTTGGTCACAAGCGGACAGGTTGCATCGATAACATGTAATTTTTTTTCTTTGGCTGCCTGGCGAACTACTGGTGACACGCCATGGGCACTAAAAATAACCACACTGTCCTGAGGGACTTCATCGAGCTCTTCAATAAAAACAACCCCTTTTTCTTTGAAATCAGAGACCACAGATTGGTTGTGGACGATTTCTTTGCGCACATACAAAGGTGTGCCATAATGTTCCAAGGCAATATTGACAATATCAATGGCGCGAACTACGCCAGCACAAAAGCCACGGGGTTTTACAAGGAGAAGTTTCATGACTCAGGACCATAAAAGGTTTATCACTAAGTTACAAGCACTTGTTGTCCAAGGGGCTATTTTCACAGTATGTGTGGTGCAGCCAGGTTGGGCCAAAACGCATGTCTCCGGCCATGTCGAGCAAGTTGTCAAACAGGCGTCTACCAAGAGTGACTTTTCGCAAGAGCGCAAGCTCTTGTTGCAAGTAAGCGATCAGCATGAAAAAGATATTATTAGAATCTTGCTCTCACCATCACCTGATTGGAAACAAAGGTGGTTTGCTGCCGTAGTATTGGGAAAAAGAGGTTCAAAATCTGCCCAAAACGCCCTTGCGCAAGCTGCCACAGACAAGCTCTCGATTGTCCGCCAAGCAGCCATTCATGGGTTGTCCTATCTATCTGACCCGCAGAGCATGATATTGATTCGGCAAGGGCTTTTGGATTCAGAAATGATGGTGCGATCCGAAGCAGTAGATGCGATTGTTCGTCGAAAAGATATGGCATCGGCGGCAGACTTAAAACGCGTGTTAGACCAGTCACAAAAGGCAACCAAGAAACATTCTTGGATGCGACCTCATGTTGTGTTTGCGCTAGGGGCATTGGGCGACTCACGTAACCTGTCAGTCTTGATTGAAACGCTTCAAGACTCAGACCAACAGGTTGCCATGGAGTCATGTCGCGCGCTTGCAAAAATTTCTACAGGTCAGGGATGGTCATTGCCGCCTGCTCAAAGGCCTTGCAAAGAAGCTTGGCTGGATTGGTATGCTGACTATAAGGCCAGAAGGCCCTAGTTTTTCCCGGATATAAGGTCACTGATAGCTTGCAAGATCTTGCTTTCTTTCAGACCTGTACTCTCTGTATCCATCCAATTGTAGAGGCTGCCTTTGAAATCAGACCCTGCGGTTATAGCATCAGTTAGGAATTCTTCTTTGCTTTTGATCTGGACGCCGGTGCGGTTGTCGGCGGGTGAGATCTTGATCAAAAACTTATACCGAATGGTGTAAGGGATTTTACTCTCGCCATACCCTGAAAACAACCGATCAGATTTACCACTTGCCCAGTCGGTTAGGATCAAACCTTTTTCGCTCACCGTTTGTGATATGGGCACGCCCTTGTTTTCAATGGCTTGTTGTACAGCTGCCAAAACAGTAGCATAGGAAGCTGGGAAAGAGGCTGAGGTTGCATAGCGCTGCTTGGGTTTTTGAATCAAGGGCTCAGCAATGTCTTTTTTGCCAGCACAGTGAACCAAAAATGGAAGAACTAGGGCAAAGAAAAATAGACGGTTCAAAATCATGACCACATCATGCCAGATTCACTCTAATTGTCTACTGAAGGCTATATAAGTTTATAAATTCCTTGCTGCACCTGTTTTGGATTGTTAACTCCACGGGTATGTCAAAAAAAGGCTTAGTCGACCACTTATACGACCTTGAAGTTCAAAAAGGCTTAACCCGCGGTGATGTAGAGGATGTAGTAGATACGTTTTTTTTGCATCTGAGCAGTTTTATTGTCCGGCGCAAGGAACATACATGCACCAAATTTGGTCGTTTTGAGGTTCGCAAGCAGCTTAAACGTGACATGGTTCACCCGTCTACGGGGCAAACGTTTCATGTGCCTTCCAAGAAAAAGATTGTGTTCTTGCCGTCGCCTGTCCTAAAAAAGAAAGTTAATAAGTCTTAGGGTTTGAGTTCGTACTGTTGAATTTTTAGATGAAGGGTTGATTTGGCAATGCCCAGCTTTTTTGCCGATTGGGTTTTGTTCCATGCGTTGGCGTGCAGGGTGTCTAAAATAAATGCTTTTTCCACCTCTTCGAGTGTCCCGGGGGCGGTTGTTTTTTTCTGGTTAGTATGTGTATGCCGGCTGCCAAAGAACTGAATATGGTCTGCTAAAATATGATCTGATGTGCCGGAGAGAATCCATGCTCGGTGCAAAATATTTTTAAGTTCACGGATATTACCAGGCCATTGGTGGTCACTGAGCAACTCCATGGCTTCTTGAGACAGGTCCTTGAGGGGCTTGTTGTACTTGTCGGCATGTGTGGTTAAAAAGTGCTGTGCCAGTAAAGCAATATCATTGTGTCGTTTGCGCAGGGGAGGCAGAGTCAATGGCATGACCACCAAACGAAAAAAAAGATCTTCACGAAAACGTTGGTGGTTGATTTCTTCTTCTAAATTCCGATGGGTGGCGCTTACGATGCGAACATCTACATGGATGGTTTGATCACCGCCCACGCGCCTGATTTCACCCGTCTCCAAGACTCTGAGAAGTTTGGGCTGGAGGTCAATGGGCAATTCCCCAATCTCATCTAAGAAAAGAGTGCCTGTGTGGGCCTGTTCAAATAATCCTTTTCGTTGCGTATGTGCAGAGGTGAATGCGCCTTTCTCGTGGCCAAAAAGTTCGCTTTCGATCAAGTCCTTAGAGATGGCGCCACAGTTGATGGTCAAAAAAGGCGCATTGACACGGTCGCTAGACTGTACAATAGCGCGGGCAATGAGCTCTTTTCCAGTACCCGTCTCACCGTGGATAAAAACAGGGGCTTGGGTCGGACCAACCTCCTCAATCAAGCCAAAGAGGTGTTTCATATCAGGGTCTTGCGATACCATATTACAGAACTGGCCCGCATCTTTGGCTTCAATGTGTTTTTTCTCTTTAACACATGAAAAGTGAAAGTGAATTTGACCGATATGCAATTGATCATCATGTTTCAGGATTGCTTCACGCACTTTCTGACCATTGAGTAATGTTCCGTTGGTGCTGCCATAGTCTTTTAGGACATAGTGATCTTCTTTTTTTTCAATCTTACAATGAAAAGATGAAACGTAAGCATCAGCAAGTTTGATGTCGTTTTGAGGATCCTTCCCAATGGTGGTCATGGTTTTTTTTAGCGGATATTTTCGCTTAAGGGGTGCGGTCTGAAAGAGGGTAACGTGTCCCTTAGTTAATTCACGTGTCTTTTGGTTGTAAGAAAACATCTGCGTGGCATCTTGCTTTTGAATAACCAAGGTCGGTTGATCTGTTTCAAGGTGTTTTTGAAGCTCTATTTTATAGGGTCCAATGGCGATGACTGAGCCCAGTGTAATGTCTGATTTGGAAACAATTTGGTCATCGACAATAACGCCATTTTTTGACTTGTCTATAAGTGACCAACCCTGGGGTCCATGTGAAAGTGTCATGTGTGTTCGGGAAACTGACGGATCTGTCAGAACAATGGTATTGTCTAAAGATCGCCCAATGGACAGTTGTGTTTGAGCCAGGTTTTCCAAAGAAAACTTTAATACAGATTGGTCATGTTTAGAAATATGAAGCAGCATGGTTACTTGAGTTTGTTTGAAAGGTGGGCAGAGGTTTTGAATGTGACAGTTTTGTAGCTCGGGATTTGGATGGGCACCTGATGCTCAGGGTGGTGACCTAATTTTTCTTTGTAGTGCTTTACCTGCCATCTGCCAAAGTTATGGATGGTAAAAAATCCTCGCTGACATAAGCGCTCTGACATGTGATCCAGAATTTCACGGACCATGATCTCAACCGCTCTTTGTGAGAGGTTTTTCTCTGGTAGGTCTTGGTAAATGACCTCAACAAGGTCCATATTCGACATGTGTAAGGATATACTCAAATAACCCAAAAAAAACAAAGATTGATTCTGAGATTAACATAAGGGATAAAGAGGACATGCGCTTGTGGTTGGCCATATGTTATTTTTTGATTTTGTGTGGGTGTGGAGCTCCGTTCGAACAAGAGCCAAGCTTTCCTATCGAAGTAGATTCACAAAACACCAAGGTTTTGGGTGGGCTTTGCCAAATCCAAGCAAGTCTTTCTAACTTATCCCGTGCCCATGGATATCATTTGATATGGGCTGCCATCAACCTTGAAGATCAAGTTGGGAAGCGTTATAGCGCCGTATTTGATTCAGAGGCGCTCCAGGACATCGTCTCACCGGCTTTTGTTTCTGCTCTTGGACGTGTTGAACTGAGCATGGCCATTGAGATTGGCCCTCAACCAGCTTCCTCTGAAGGCCTAAACGGCTCTATCCAGGTTATGGGAAGCCATTTGCGTAAACTGGCAGTTTTTCAAGGCCCAGTACAATGCGATTAATGCTTGACTAAGGGGCATGTTTTATATTAAGAAGTGACTCTTTTTTTAGAGGAATATGCATGATTCAGAAGAGTTATACCCAGAAAAAAGATGACATCGCCCCAATTTGGTTTGTGGCTGATGCATCTGAACAAGTACTAGGACGTTTGAGTTCTCAAATCGCCCATGTTCTAAGAGGCAAGCACAAGGCTACCTACACGCCGCACATGGATGGTGGGGACTATGTTGTCGTGACCAACGCCGACAAGATAAGGTTGACCGGCAATAAGCTGGAAGCCAAAAAATATTACAGCTACTCTGGTTTTCGTGGCGGGCTAAAAGAAAAAACAGCCAAGGTCATGATGGAGGAAGAGCCCACAGAAGTGATTAAAGCTGCGATCAGAGGCATGTTGCCAAAGGGCCCCCTAGGACGTCAAATGCTTTCCAAGCTTAAGGTTTATGTCGGCTCAGAACATCCACATCACGCCCAAAACCCTCAAAGTTTTGAATTTTCTTATCCATCTAACCCATAGAGGAAACAATTATGCCAAAAGCCCATTATAAATTCAGCGCCGTCGGTAAACGAAAAAATGCCATCGCACGCGTCTACATGAACAAGGGAACTGGAAAAGTTTCGATCAATCGTCGAGAATTTGATGAGTATTTCCCAGCCCAAATTCAGCAAAAAAGCGCTTTTCGCGCCCTTGTGGTCACCAATAATGAAAACAAATTTGACATCTTTGTCCGCGTTGCTGGCGGTGGTGTCAGTGCCCAAGCCGATGCGGTCAACTACGGTATTTCAAAAGCACTTTTGGAAGTCGATCCAGAGCTTCGTGCTACATTAAAGCCTCATGGGTTTTTGACACGCGATGCACGCATCAAAGAGCGCAAAAAATACGGCCAACCTGGCGCTCGTAAAAAATACCAATATTCAAAACGATAGGGTTTTGCTCAATCTCTGTATGGGGTTACCTACATGCAGGGATCTGACCAAGTCTTTTAGTTGAGGTACCCCGTTGTGTTTAAAACATCTAAGTCATTTCATGTGGGTAAGCTGTAATAATAAAAACGTATACCATGCTCTCTTGAGCTATTTAATTGCATGTGTATTCCCATTTTTTTCAATAAATGCTGAAAGTCTGCGTGAGAGTAAGGGGTTGGAAACTACCTCGTTTATTACTACCAACTTGCTTTCACCTCTTAACCCATTTCATCCTCGTTTGAGATTTGGTTATATTCACAGTCTTGACTTGAAGTGGAAAATTGGATTAGACCTAGGGTATGGAAGGGGCATACATATACACCCTTCTGATGGAAATGAAGAAGATTACCAGCTTTGGGAGGTGAGACCCCAGCTTTATTACGAGCTTAAATCAAAAAGTAGGTCGGTCCGTTATATTTCATTCGAATTATTTTATATACATAATACGGAGACCCTAAGAGATAGTTTTTTTAGATCCACATGAGATGGTGATGAAATGAGAGTGTCGTAAGATCGTGCAGATTACAAGAGGCAAAAGTACGGATTTCACGTGAGCTATGGAGAGATTATCTATGCGAGAAAAAAGGTCGGCGTTAATATCTATGGCGGCCTTGGTTTTAAGGTAAGGCACAATACATTTTCAAACCTTAAGAATGTGTCAGTGAAGCCATTTGACCCTGGGTACTTTGAGTTTGATGATGCTGGGCACAGAAAGTTTGATAAAAATATCTTTGGTTTGAACCTTTCTCTGGGCATTAAACTGTATTATAGCCTGAAGCCTTAGGTTATAATATTTGGTTTCTCCTTGGTGGCAACAATGTATAAAATCCATTTTATTGTTTTAGCTTTATTCTTTTCACAAGCTGCTAGCGTTGAACATTTTTTATCGCTGGATCAAGCACTTCCAAAAAACATTGATGTTTTGAGTATTGCCCCAGTATTTGATTTTGATATGGATGGCTGCTTGCCCAGCTCTGGAATCAGTAGAGGAGGAATGCAAAATCCTGGTTTGGATACCAAGGGGGTGTTGCATGGTTTTTGTCGGGATGAAAGTTTTTTAGAAACATCAAACACTTTGCATCGGCATGCATGTACACGTAAAAATGGTAAAATCTATTGTGGTCATTTATTTGGTCTTTATTTCCAAAAAGATCAAATCCTTCCCTACATAGGCCTTGGGCATAGACATGATTGGGAGTACGCAGCCGTGTTTACTAAAGATCATATAATAACACATGCTACATACAGCGCACATGGAAGGGCCATAACAAAGGAATTTCCTGCTCATGACTCCGATCAAACAACAGTACGGGTTGTCTATCATAAAGATGGGTTACTGACACATGCAATGCGGTTTGCAAACAAAGATGAATCTGCAGAAAATCCTTATGGTGAATTTGTGACACCACCTATTGTAAGCTGGTGTGAATTGACTGGTGACAATCTGACAAATAGAGATATGCGCGAAAAGCTTAATGCCTTTGATTATGGCAAAGCAACCATCCCAGTAAAGGCAGGGCAATTCATACCAAACCTAAATAAAGCAAAACCCAAAGAGTACCCTGAGTTCACACCTGAAAGTGTTGACGTATCCAGCGAAGTCGACATCAGAAGCAGTTGTAATTAAGGGGTTGAGCTTCTTGTAAATGAAAGATACTTCCAACCGTGTAAAAATTTGAGTATTTACAAATAAATTACCATTCAAATCCATGGTTAATACCTTAATACAAAGGTGATCTTTGGGTGGCATGCTTATAAGAGTAGAATCAATATCCCCGTTTCATATCAATATGTTTAGGTATGACCCCATGTTTAAAATAGGCGTTTAAACTTTCTGCAATGATTTTAGAAGCCGTTTGGGGGGTGGTTTGGGCAGAGACATGTGGAAGAATTTTGATTTGAGGGTGGTGCCAAAGAGGTGAAGATGGAGGAAGGGGTTCGCTGTCAAAGACATCCAAAATGGCATGGTTTTGCTCATGTTGATCCAGCCAGTTTAATAAATCAGGCTCATGCACAATGGGCCCTCGCGCAAAGTTCATCATAGACGCTCCGGGAGGCAGTTTGGCTAAGTTTGTTTGGTTTAGTAAATGGCGCGTTTGATCGGTGAGAGGCAATAATACAATCAAAATGTCAGAGGTGCTCAGGAGCTGATCGAGTCCTTGAGCGCCATCAAAGGTTCGTATATTTTCTAGAGACTTGGGACTGCGACTCCATCCTTGGACGTCAAAGCCATTGTTTTTCAAGCGCGCTGCGCACATGGTACCCAATTTTCCTAAGCCCAGTATACCTATGCTTGTGCTCTGGGGTAGCTGGGTTACATGTTGGATCCACTGCGCCTCCATTTGCTGGGCAAGATAACGGTGACCGCTTTGGTGCAGGTATAGCGTCCATAGCAGGACGCTATCTGACATGCTCTCTGCCACCTGCGGGTCAGCCATGCGGACCACCTTGAGATCATATTGTTTAATCATAGGCATGAGCGTATCAACCCCCGCCCACACGCTTTGTACCCATTTCAAATTGGGATAGCGTAAGATAGCCTCAGGTTGAACATTAGCCACCACAGCCACCTCAACCTGGTCACTGTCAACCTCCCCAAGTTGATCTGATCCATAGAAAGAATAATCTGGCATATGACCTTCAAGCGCCTCAAGCCACAATGTTTCATACGGTTTTGAAAAGTGAGTGATAAAGGGAATTTGAGTAGAAGGAGATTTCATATCATCTTGACAATAAGTGAACGATCCTCGTCTTAAGACGAGGATCGTTCACTTAATCGAATCTTCTTGATGTCTCACTAGGGTCGTACACGCAACGAAATCCATGTTCAATAGCTGATACACTTGAAGTCGTAATTGAGCCAACAGCAAATGCGAAAATGCCTGCTTCCGTTCCGTTTGACCAGCTACCGCCTCGTAAAATTGCTGGCGTTAAATCGTCATCAAAGTAAGCATGCCCTAGGCCATGGTGCACTGACGAGGTCATTGTATATGCGTTGGTTGAACCAAAATGATCTGTTATTATCTGAGGTTGCGTTTCAAAATTACTCAGAATAGACACAGCACTATTATTTCGAGAATCAGAGAAAAGTTCAGCAATGGAGAGATGATTAACTGAGCCAATGATATCTGCATCACCCCACGCTTGATTTACCCCATTTAGATTATCGCTAACCAATTCCCAATGATTGCCGGAAACATCCCAAACAATCTCATTATTTGAAAGTTTATGCGTTCTACGAGACTCGTGCCAAGTTTCAAGATCACAGCTTATATTGAGATCAAAACAAGAATCGTTATCGTCTGCTGAGGGGAACGCTGGGGATAGATTGCTGACGTTTCCTTGATTAATACCAAGTTCTGACCCAACCACTTGACCATGCCAATTGGAAGCTACAAGCTCAATGTTTCGAACAAGGGTTTGCCATTGCTGATTGTTGATAAGGTCATATCCAGTTCCAATTGATCGACAACTAGAAATAATATCAGTTCTTGTTAAATTTAAATCATTACCAAACGATCCTTGAATGCCATCTAAAGGTACTTGGGCGCTTTGGTCATAACCAGCTTCATATTTCATTACACAAAAACTGTCTTCCGTATATCCTTCTAGGCGAGGAACCCCAACATAGTTTTCAGGACAAACAAAGGTGTTCTCTATTTTTATTTGAACGGGATCTATAGATGAGTCTTTGAAACCAATTGAAAAGTTTAAGTTTTTACTCTTGCTAAACCCTGTGAGATCAAGATCTATGCCCCATGCCTCATTATCACAAATAGGGTAGGGCCTCATCGCTACGCCCTCTACATATATAGCTATTTCTTCACCATTTTTTTTACAAGAACCAAATATTTGATATTCATGAACATTAGATCCCTCTACTACATAGCTGTATCTACTTGCCTTGACATCTAATTCATCATTCGTTGGATAGTCATCTGTTGGGGAGCAATGGAACGAAAATAAACCGATTATGGATAATAAAACGCACACTACATTATGCCGCATATTGACCCCTTTCTTACTCGTTTTTACATGTATAGATTTATCAGGTTTATTTATTTTAATCAATTGGTATATTGTCGCGCGTTATTCGTTTGAATTTATTTATGATCAATCAGGCTGTGATGATTTTTTAGCACCGCTTTTGTAGTAATGTGACTTGGGGCTTTAACCTGTTTCAAAAAAACTTAAGCGCAGAATTTACATCCACAGATGCCAGTTCGAGCCATATCCTTGAGGGTTAAAATTGCCTGAGTGGGTTAAGGCTTTTTTATATTCTAATGATGATCATCGCCAGCTTTATGAGCTTTGGGGGCTTGGAAGCTTTCGTTGGGGACTTGCTCGATGATGGGGCCGGCTTCTTCTGGGTTGAGCATGCCTCTGTTTTGGGTGTCGAACATGGTGATCACAATGAAGATCATCAGACACATGACTGCCGATATCAGTGAGAGGAGATAAAACTTGTTATCATGCAATAGATGCATGAAGAAAAGGGCGACAAGTGTGGCTTTGGTTGTGGCAATCAACATGGCTACGACAAAGTTGAGTGATCCAATGCCCGTAAACTCACTAAAGGGTACAAAGGACGCGAGCACCGTAATGACTGTAAGAAAAAGCAATGCTCCCCCGATAGCAAAGTAAACCCAAAGAGGTGTGATGTGATGCGTGTGCTTTTCAGTATCTGTATGTGCCATATAAAACTCCTATCCAACCAAATAAAGCAGTGGAAACAAAAAGATCCAAACCAAATCAACCAAATGCCAGTACAAACCTACATTTTCAATAGGGACGTAGTATTCAGAAGAGTAATGGCCTTTTCTAACGCGCAGAAAAATCCAAGTCAGCAGGCTCATCCCAATAAGAATATGTAGACCATGAATCCCGGTGAGCAAAAAGTAAATTGAGAAAAACACATGCGGATTGGTACCTGAAATGCCTTCATAAAAATAAAACTTACCAGGCAAGAGGCCTTCATGAATTTTGTGAGCGTATTCAAAATATTTAATCACCAAAAACACGCCAGCTAAGACAATCGTAATCAAAATGTTGCGCATGCATGCCTTGCGTTGATCCAATTGCATGTTTCGTATGGCTAGCGCAGCTGTCAGGGAACTGACAATCAAGACTGCTGTATTGATGGTGCCTAATTTAACATCCAGGTGTTCATTGGCATTGATGAACATGTCTGGGTACCAAGATCGATAGATCGCGTAGGCGACAAACACACCACCAAAAAGCAATATCTCTGTAAGGAGAAAAAGCCACATGCCAAGCTTAGCAGAGTCTGATTGTTGCTGGATGTCTGAGAAGTGATGTGCCAGGTACTTAGTGTGGGCCATATCAGTTACTCTCTTTCGCCGCTTGACGTTTGTCATAATCATACGGACCATAGGTAAGATCCGGTGGGGTGGCAAAGTTCTCTGTGACAGGAGGAGATTGGGTCTGCCATTCCAGTGTCAGGGAGTTCCATGGGTTAGCTGGGGCAGGCTTGCCTTTGAACCATGAGTAAAGAAGGTTAATAGCAACTGAGACAAAGGCCAGACCTAATAAAGCAGAGCCAAGCGTTGAGAGTTGGTTAAAAATTTGAAACTCTGGATCATACTCATAGTAACGGCGTGGCATCCCGCGTGAGCCTGCAACAAACTGTGGCATGAAGGTGAGGTTGAATCCTAGAAAAATTCCCCACGCTCCAATTTGTCCCCAGAACTCATTGAACATCCGACCAGAAATTTTGGGCCACCAGTAGTGCAAGCCCCCAACAAAAGCGATAACGGTCCCGCCAAACATCACATAGTGGAAATGGGCTACAACAAAGTAAGTGTCGTGAAGGTGCACATCTACGGCGAGCGTCCCCAGAAACAACCCTGTCAGTCCACCAATGGTAAACAGGCTTAGAAAAGATAGCGCGTACATCATGGGGGTTTTGAGGCTTACCGAACCTCGGTACATCGTGGCAATCCAATTAAAGACCTTAATAGCTGAGGGAAGCGCAACAAAGAATGTAAGAAACGAAAATACAAGCGCAGCAAACTTTGACTGTACGCTGGTGAACATGTGATGTCCCCAAACCAAGAAACTAAACAAAGCAATGGCAACAGAAGAGTAGGCGATCGCTTTGTACCCAAAGATTCTTTTTTGCGAGAACGTGGCAATCAGCTCAGAAATAATAGCCATGGCTGGAAGAATCATGATGTACACGGCAGGGTGCGAGTAGAACCAGAAAAAATGCTGGAATAAAACAGGGTCGCCGCCCATCGCTGGATCAAAAATACCGATGCCAAAGGTTCGCTCAAATACAAGGAGTATCATCGTTATCCCAATAACTGGCGTGGCTAAAACTTGAATGACTGACGTGGCATACATGCCCCAAAGAAACAAGGGCATGTCAAACCATGTGATGCCTGGCAAGCGCAATTTATGAATGGTGACGATGAAGTTTAAACCCGTTAAGATAGATGAAAAACCAAGCACAAATACAGCCAACCCCATCATGATGACAGGTCCACCTATGCTGCTAGAGTAGGGCGTGTAAAAGGTCCAACCTGTATCAACTCCACCTGAAATCAAGACCGCCAAAGCCATAACAGCGCCAATAACATAGATATAAAGACTTAAAAGATTAAGCTTAGGAAAGGCCACATCTAGCGCACCAACCATTTGAGGCAGAACAAAATTACCAATGGTTGCAGGTATTGAAGGGATGATGAACAAAAAAACCATGACAATGCCATGCATGGTGAAGAAGGTATTATAACCGTCGCCGTCTTTGAAAACATCGCCGTTGGGGGTAAGCAGTTCCAGACGTACGCTCAAAGCAAAAAAACCACCCAAAGCAAAGGCGCTCAAAATAAGCACCAGGTACATCAAACCAATGCGTTTGTGATCAATGGTGGTCATCCATGACCAGATGCCCTTGGTGGCGTTAAGGTAATTCGGTGAGGGTAGTTGTTCCATTGTTTGTCCTTTATTTAATGGTTTTGATGTACTCAATCAAACCTTCAATTTCTTGATCTTTTAAAATACCTTGATAGCTGGGCATGACCGGAGCGTAGCCTTTGACAATATGTTTCTGTGGTTCTAGAACAGATTCTCGAATGTAGTTTTCATCTGCGACTATACTCGGGCCGTTCTCCATCTCTCGGTTTTTCTGCCAGAGGCCTTTCCAAGAGGGTCCGTTGCCGACACTTCCATCCAAACTATGGCAGGTGTTGCAGGCATACTTGGTATAAATTGATTCACCATAGTTAGCCAAACTTTCTCCCTCAGCAGGTCCGCCAGACTGAGCTAACCACGCTTGGTAGTCAGCTTTAGACATGACTTCAACTTCTGCAATCATTCCCGAGTGACTGGTGCCGCAGTACTCTGTACAATAAAGCGGGTATGTTCCTGTCTTGGTGGCCTCAAACCATGTGACTGAATATCGATTGGGCAGGGCGTCCATTTTGGCGCGGAATGCAGGAATAAACATCGAGTGCAAAACATCTTTAGAGGATATCAATGCCTTGATAGGTGTATTGACAGGAATCACGAATTTTCCGGACTCTACATGGCCATTGGGGTAACCAAACGTCCAAAACCATTTTTGTCCAGTGACCTTCACTTCCATGGATCCCTTCGGAGGGACAGACATGTGGAGGTAGGCTTTAAAGCCCCAAACAAACATCACAACCAATAGCAGTGAAGGGATGACTGTCCAGATAACCTCTAGCGCGACATTGTGATCTACAGGAGAGGTTTTGTCATCGTCAGATTTTCGTTTGAACTTAATGGCGAAAACAATAATGGCTGCCATAATAAGTATAAAGAAAAACACACTCACCCACATGATGAAATAGGTGATGTTATCTACTTGATTAGCATAGGTAGATGCCGCTTCTGGCATCATCCATTCAATGAACTTACGCACGCGCGTCTCCCTTGGTTTTTCTTTTTTCAAAATGCCACATGGCTGCTAAAAAACTTCCTAGCAGCACAATGGTCAACAACCCTGCAACCTTCATGGCATTTGCAGCAAATAGCACATAACTCCCTCGATCAGGATCATACCGATAACAGTAAAGCAGAACCTTCTCTAAGGCTGATCCCATTTTACCTTTGGATGCCTCAAGCAGTCCAAGGCGAATGTCTTGGGTAGGGTATGTAAGGCCGTAGATATTTCTAGATAGCATGCCATCGCTCGTCAGCAAAAAAACAACGGCAGGGTGCGCGTATTCTTCAATGGATTTGTCATAGTAGTATTGAAAGCCGACCGATTGGGCGAGCTGTTTGACCTGGTTGTCGGGGGATGTCCAGAAGTGCCAGTTAAGTTTTTCACCCTTAAACGCAGGGTTATCAAAAGTGCTTAAGTAATTATTTCTTTTTTCCAGTGCAACCTCAGGGCCTTCTTCCGGATTAATACTTATGGTGACCAAGTTATAATCATGCCCTGGGAGCCATTTGGGTAATTTGTTTAAGCTGTCGGCCAAGGTGTTTAGAACAAATGTACAGAGCATGGGGCAACGGTAGTATACAAAGGTGAGCAGTGTGGGCTTGCCGTCTTTTTGAAGTTTAGAGAGCGTTATCTCTTGCCCCAAGTGATCAATGAAGACTTGGTCTAGAGGAATTTGGGCGCCCAATTTTTCGATGACATCAATTTTTTTCAGTGGATCAGGATGGGCATTCATATCCTGCGCGAAGCTGGTACTTATAAAGCATAGCCCGCAAAGGGTTGTAAGAAGCTTGGATGTCATAGAACTATGGTCGACCCTCCTGCACGAGCAACGTCATAGCCCGTTGTATCGGTATGCGAACAATGTCTTTTTTGGGATCTAAGACTTTGTATTGTTTGAGCTGCAGAGACGCTTTGCGAGCCAATGTATTGTATTGGTCGTCTTGAACATTAAGCACTTGGTTGTAGTAAACTTTTTCGCTTTCAATTTTGAGCCACTGATCCAAACCGACCAGGCATAGCACGATCAAAAAAACAGGTATCAAAATAGCCACTGCTATTTTAGATACATTGGTATCGCTTTTTTCATACCCCGTTGTGTGGTGTTCTGCCATGGCGTTGCCTCGTTTCTTGCTACTGCTTAATGGTTCATGAACTCAATTGAGTTTTGCAAAAATGGATCTTTGATGGGAACCAAAGCGTGTTTTTTGAGTTTTCGAACAATAAAATGCAGTGTAAAACCCCCAAGCATGAGCCAAGCAGCAAAATCAATCCAGGACAAATGAAACCCATGATGTGAAAAATTAGGCATGACCAGCCAGTACAAATCAACCCATTGCATAAATAAAAGCCATACAGCTAGGATGCTTAGGAAGGTTAAATTTCTTTTAGCCAGGCGAGACATGAGTAAAACAAAAGGAATAGGGAAGTGTCCAATAATCAAAAAAAGACTCCAGACTTTCCAGTTGCCCTCCCATCGGTGGGCATACCAGATGGTTTCTTCAGGAATATTGCCATACCAAATAAGCATGTATTGAGAAAAAGCAATAAAGGCCCAGAAACACATGAACGCAAACATGAGTTTTCCCATGTCATGGTAATGCTCGACAGTAATGATACCCTTCAAATAGCCACCACTTTGGAGTGCGCGGCATATCAAAATACTAAAAGCAAAAAAGCTCATGACCGCCCCAGAAAAAAAGTAAACACCAAAAATAGTTGAGTACCAGTGATGGTCCAAAGACATAATCCAATCAAAAGAGGCAAACGTAATGGTTAGGGCAAATAAAATAATACCAGGGGCGCTCAGAGATTTCATTTTTTGATTGTCTGCGACTTGGTACTTTTGATCCTCTAGCACAGAATGTTTATGCAAAAACATGGCAAGTAAAGACCAAACACCTACAAATACAAATGCTCGAATCATGAAGAAAGGCACGTTAAGGTAAGCTTGTTTGTGAGCAAGCAGATGATCAGTGGGATCCTGATGCGTCCAGTGATACAGACTCTCAAGGCCAAAAAACAGAACAACAACAAAGATCAGACCTAAGTAAGGAATGGTTTTGGCAAAGGTCTCAGAGATCCTGCGAATAACAATACTCCACCTGGCGCCCACCAGATGGTGGATCATGATGTAGAAAAGTGCGCCCAAAAGGATGCTAAGCCAAAAAAGCCCTGCAACCAAAAAGGAAAAATAGAATTGGTCTTTTTGTGTCACCACTGCAACGATACTCAGGACCAAGCCAATCAAGCCAAGGACCAAGCCGTACCTAAGTGCCGTGGGCAGCTTTGTAATATATATATGCTTTTCATCGAGTTTCATTATGGGTTACCTACCTTGTCTCTATGCTCTTGAGGAACATCTTGCAGGGTCGCATTTTGACTGCGCTGGAGTGCGCGTATGTAATGGACAATGGCCCATCGATCTTCTGTTGCAACTTGATACTCGTACGAGGACATATTACGAATGCCATGGGTGATGACATCAAAGAAGTGTCCATCTGGATAGTTTCTTTGCAGCTGACTGTGAAAACTGGTGGGTTGTACAAAGCCTTGAGTTTTGCCCCGTTCATAGACAATGCCTTTACCATCCCCGACAGCTCCGTGGCATGGTCTGCAGTATATCGTGTAACGTTCTTGACCGCGCTGCATGATTTCTGTGGTGACTTGAATAGGGTTGCGCAACACAAGCTCTCCATTGGGATCTCGGCCAGTGTCCAAAACAAGGTTTTGGGAAAGGTCGCCACGCGCAAGGGTACCTTCCACCGGGTGTCTCATGGCTGAGCCGTTCGGAAAAAATGGGTTGGCTTCATAGGGCTCGAACTTTTCTTGGTCGTCCATATTTTGATTCAGGTGAATAATCTCTCTTTCAGAAGGCATCTCTTGAAAGCAGCTGCTCAGTGTCAAGGCCAGGATCATGGCAGAAAAACGTGTCATACCTGTTCTCCAATCATCTCAATCTCAATAGGTTTTAAACTTTCCAAAAACTGTTTGGTTTTTTCCACATCAAACAGAGGGTCAGCCGTATCTATGCCAAGGGCAAAGCCGTTGTCGTTGACGCTGCCAAACTTTTTAGAATTAAAGAGAGGGTGGTACAAAAAACCAAGCTTGTTAAAATGAAACATACCTAAGATGGCGCAAAGGGCAGCTCCTAGAATAGAAAGTTCAAACATGATGGGAACAAACGCCTGGTAACTAAAAAACGTTTTTCCAGATAGCACCAGGGGGTACGCAACCGCCGATGTCCACCATTGCAGTGCAACAGCAACCAAAAACATGCAGAATGAACCAATGGCAGAAATCACACCCACCTTGGAGGGTGCAAGGCCCATGGCATCATCCATGCCGTGGATTGGAAAAGGAGAAAAGGCATCGAACCGTCTGTAACCTGCATCACGCGCCTTGTTCGCTGCTTGGATCAGCTCATTGGGGTTTTCGAAATATGCCATCAATGCGTAGTCTTTGACCTCAGCCATGATGTTCTCCCGTCTGGTTATGGTAATCTTGATGATGAGGGTCAGCCTGCGGCAATACCCCTTTGACTTCGGAGATGGCTACCATGGGGACAAACTTTAGAAAGAGCAGGAACATTGTGAAGAACAATCCAAACGTGCCAATAAATGTTGAGATATCCCAAAAGGTTGGACGAAAGTAATCCCAGCTCGAGGGTAAAAAATCTTGCGCAAGTGACGAGACTACAATAACAAAACGTTCAAACCACATGCCCACGTTGACCAATATGGAAACTACAAACATGACTGGAATGCTGGAGCGCATTTTTTTAAACCAAAACAGTTGCGGTACAAAAACGTTGCAAGAAAACATGATCCAATAAGCCCAGGCATATTGACCGCCCGCGCGTGCTTTAAAGATAAATGATTCATAAGGATTCCCAGAATACCAGGCCATGAAGTACTCAATCGTATAAGCGTACCCAACCATAAGGCCTGTGGCCAAGATGATTTTACAGATTTTATCCAAGTGACCCTTCGTAATGATGTGCTCAATACCGTAGGCCTTGCGCACAACAATCATGAGCGTAAGCACCATGGCAAATCCTGAAAAAATAGCTCCTGCTACAAAGTAAGGAGGGAAGATGGTTGTATGCCAGCCAGGCAATTGAGAGACGGCAAAATCAAATGAGACAACGGAGTGAACCGACAGGACCAAAGGCGTGGCGACACCAGCCAGAATCAAATAGGCTTTTTCATAATGCTGCCATTGGCGGTTTCCACCCCGCCACCCTAGAGCTAAAATACCGGTAATGATTCTTTTGGTCTTGGATGTGGCACGATCTCGCATGGTGGCGATGTCGGGAATCAAGCCTACATACCAAAAGAGCAGTGATACGGTAAAATAGGTGCTTACAGCAAAAACATCCCACAACAGTGGACTGCGGAAGTTGGGCCACATGCCCATTTGATTCGGTAGTGGGAGCGTCCAGTAAATGGCCCATACACGTCCTACGTGAATAGTTGGAAAGACCAGGGCGCACATGACCGCAAAAATGGTCATGGCTTCAGCAGCTCTGTTGATTGAGGTGCGCCATTTTTGGCGGAATAAAAAAAGAATGGCAGAGATCAAAGTTCCTGCATGCCCAATACCTACCCAGAAGACAAAGTTAATGATGGCCCATCCCCAAGCGTTGGGAACTTGAACGCCCCAGATGCCGATGCCTTTCCAAAACAGAAAGCCTACCGAGCCTACCAATAATGCCACGCACGAAAGTGAGCCGAGCAAGAACAGAATCCATACAGGTGGATTCGGCACGCGCCAGGTTTCAGTGATAGACGTTATTTTCTCAGTAACTGATCCAAAGGTCGGGTTGTTTTCGATCAGAGGTGTTTCAATGGATTTGTTGATCTGAATGTCGCTCATGCGTGACCTCCCTGGTGGGCATCGTCTTGCGTGTCGGCTTTCACCAGCTTCGGATTGGGATTTCTGAGCTTGGCCAGATACGTTGTACGAGGCTTGATATTGATCTCAGCGAGCATGGCGTAATCCTGATTTAAGGCCTTTAGTTTCGTTACTTCACTGTCAGGGTCATTGATATTGCCAAACACAATGGCGTCTGACGGGCATGCAACTTGGCACGCAGTTTTGACATCTCCATCTACCATTTTGCGGTTATCTAACTTGGCTTTACTACGGCCTTCCTCAATGCGCTGGGTACAGTATGTGCATTTTTCCATGACCCCTCTAAAGCGAATAGTTACCTCTGGGTTATTGGCCATTTGAACCAATGGGCTAGTTGAGGTGGGAATGGGAGACTCTTTGATATAGTTAAAAAAGTTAAAACGTCGCACTTTATAGGGACAGTTGTTCGAGCAATAGCGTGTGCCAATACAACGGTTGTAAACCATGGTGTTCAAACCTTCATCATCGTGGACAGTCGCATTGACTGGGCAGACCTGTTCACACGGGGCATTTTCGCATTGTGCACAAGCCACAGGCTGAAACACAACCATCGGGTCATCTTCGGTGCCAGTGAAGTAACGGTCCATGCGAATCCAACTCATTTCACGGCCCAACTCGACTTGTTTTTTGCCGACAATGGGAATGTTGTTTTCGCTCTGACATGCGATCATACAGGCGTTGCAACCCGTACACGTATTGAGATCAATCGACATGCCCCACTGATAACCTTGCGAATAGTCGTGCTCTTTCCAAAGTGATTTAAGAGGGGGGTGATGCACGGCCTCTTTGGCAAACTCAGGGTGCTTTTTAAATTCAGCCAGGGTTGCTTCTCGGACCAAGGGCCGCCCCTCCATGCTGCCATGGTCTTGAGTATTGGCAAGGGCTGCAACGTCACCTAGAGGCGATAGAGTGATGCCTGCTGTGGTATAGGCAAAGTCTTTGTCTCTCAAGGGTAGGACATTGGTCCCGACATTTTGGCCCACGCGTCCACATAGGGATCGGCCATAACCCATCTCAAGAGTAATGGTTTGATTGGGTTGGCCTGGTACAATCCACACAGGCACGTCAATAGAAGTTTCACCATTGGCCAATCGCACCTTCTGGCCATTTTTGAGCTTAAAGTCTCTGGCCAGTTGGGGACTGATCAAGGCCGGATTATCCCACGCAACCTTAGTGATGGGGTGGGGCATTTCTTGAAGCCATCCGTTGTTGGCAAAACGTCCATCGTAAACAGAAAAAGAAGGTAAAAACTCTACCTCAAGCTCGGTCGCAGTGCTCTGTGTATCAAGTGTCATAGGCGCTTGAAGCTGGGGCGCTTGCAATACAGGCGTTCCAAAGACCCCATCGTGCAGGGCTTGGTCCCAGCTTTTGCCTTCCCAAGTCTTACGAACCAAGGCATATCCAGATACTGGGGCCAGGCCAGTCAAAAGTTGCGCAATTTCAATCGCAGATTTTGAATCAAACAGAGGTTGAATCATGGGTTGATTGATGGTTTGGATCTGATCAATGGTTTGCGCATCAGACCAGCTCTCAAGATAATGAGACAGCGGGAGGACCCAGTTTGCAGATGCGGTAGATTCGCTTGGTGCAAGGGAAGCTGCAATCCACGTTGTGTTTTTTGCAAGGTCTTTGGTATCCAGACCAAGATCATAGACAGGGTTGCACCCGATCGTGATGAGCGTGTTGATGCTTGGGCTCTCTAAGGTAGCTTTGATTTGTGCCAGTCTAGAAGCGGTGGAGGGAGGTTTTGCAAAATGCACGGTTTGGCCAACATTAGATAGGGCTTGGTTCATCAGTTGTGCCATGACGTGAACTTCAGCACTTTGAGCCAAACCAGCGCTGATGAGCGTGCTGCCAGGGTGTTGCATAAGGTCTGCAGCCAGTGCCTGGATCCACGCTTGATGCCCAAAGGCATCAGCTTTGAACTTTATTTTGGGCAAGGCAATATGTTGGGCCAGGGCTTGGTAAATTGAGGCAACAAAGGCAGGGATTTGAGACGGATTGAGTTTGAGGCGATGGTCTGCGTTTGACCCTGTCAGGGTGAATCCGCTTTCAAGCGCATACAAGCGGCTCATGTACGCATTTTGTAGATCTTGACCAGGTTCTTGAACCCTGCGTCTTTGTGCAAATGCTTTTTGGTAGCGAGGCGCGTTGAGGTCGGTGCCTAGGAAATCATGACCAAGAGACAGAACAATGTCAGCTTTATCATAATCATAGAGGGGTTCCATGCCCGACTGTCCCAATTGGGCCATGGCATCATGCATGTGCTCATGGTGAACAGATTCGTAGTTAAGCCATGTGGCTGCCGGATAGGTTTTTAAAAAAGCGGTTTTAAGTCTCTCAAGCGTGGGAGAAGGGGAGACATGCGTGAGCACCAGCATGTTTTGGCCTTCTTTTTGAGATGCAGGGGCAATGCGGTCTCTCCAAAAGGTTTCAAATTGGGCCCATGTTTTGGGCGTGCCATTTTCCGAAGGTACTTTGAGTCGATCGGGATCATACAAAGACAAAATAGAGGCTTGCGCAAACAGACCTGGTGATCCAAGCGAGGCGGGGTGTTTTTCGTTGCCTTGAATATGCGTGGGGCGGCCTTCGTTATTTTCAACCAACAAGCCTTGGACGTGCTGACCGATGTTCATAGATGTGGCGTAGTACTTGGGCGTGCCAGGGATCATGTTTTTAGGGGATTTTACAAAAGGAAGAATTTTTTCCTTAGGCATGCGGCAAGCTGTCAAACCAGCCAAAGCAGCTGATGCGCCCATGATATTCATGAAATTTCTTCGGGTCAGCGGGTCGGACATTTCTTGGGCACCAGAAGGAAATTCTTTTTCAATATACTGAGCGTAGGTATCTTGATTGTCTTTGTGTTCTAGGTTGCGCCAGTACTTGGGCGCAGAAGCAGATGAGTCAGAGTTGGGCATGAGCGTCTCCTTATGCTGATCCTTTGGAGTTATCTGTGACATACGGAACACTGCACTTTCGGGTTAACATTTTTTTCAATCATAACTTTACGCGCTTGGTCTAGCTGGTTTTCAGCAGGTTCCCAAGTGAATTTGGTAATCATATTCGAAGGCCGAATATGGGGGGCTGGATTTCTGTGACAATCCAAACACCATCCCATGCTCAGGGGCTTAACCTTGGTAACTTTTTCCATTTTAGAAACATCTCCATGGCAGCTTTCACACCCAATTTGAGCACGGATATGCGCTGCATGATTAAAATACGCATAGTCAGGAAGGTCATGAACTTTGATCCATTCCAAGGGCTTGCCTGTTTCCCAGCTTTCGTAGAGTGGGGCAAGTTTAGGATTGTCTTTACCTATCATGCTGTGACAATTCATACAGACTTGCGTAGGTGGAATTTGTGCGTAGCGACCTTGTTCAACGCCCGTATGACAATACCGGCAATCAATACCTAGGTCCCCAGCGTGTAATTTATGACTGTATGCAATGGGCTGGACAGGTCGATAACCCACATCAGTGTATTTTGGAGAAAAGTAATACCAGATAAAAAGTACGGCTGCTGTGACGGCAAAGACCTTCCCGACCACCAGCAAGGGTAGGAGTTTATTGACGCCTTTTGGAAATATTTGACTCAAAGTTCTTCTCTCAATTTTTTAAATTCGCCCTCTTACTACTCTTTTTGAAAGAAAAATCAATCTCAAAGGGTCTGTTTTGATGGAATTTCTTTTAGTTTTTACACATGGGTAGAAGGCGTGAATAAAAACACGTTGTAATCGATTTTTATTTATTGATGATGGACAGGGTAAGTTCTGAAAAATGCTCTAAAGTCCACTTAGGATTGTCTACTTGGCCAAAGCCATAACTTGCAAAGGCAAAGTCGCAGTCTGCAATGGCTGCGGCGTTTGAATCACCCTGGGTATCCCCAATATAAAGAGCATTGTTCAAACCATTGCGCGCTTTAAGCTCGCGGATGTTTTCTCCCTTAGGACGACCTGTGCGCCCGTGATATTCAACATCTTTAATATATTGGGTGACCAGGTTTGTGCAGTGGTCAAAGCATTCAATATAACCCTCTTGGCAATTGCTTACGATAAAGAGCGGGTAGTCTTGGCTGAGTCTTTCAAGCCCTTCTCGCACGCCGGAATAAAGCTGCCACCCATCGCTCTGGGCAATGATCTGGTTTTCTCTTTGCAGAATCTCATGCATGAGCTCATCGGCAAAAGGTATCTCTAGATCTGAAAAAAACATGGCTCTGATTTGATTATGTGTCTTTCCCATGATCAAAGACATATCTGCCTCGGTGATCGTGCGGTAGGGGATGTTTTTTTCCTGGAGTACAAGATTCCATGTTTGCGCACACCCTTGGCAGGTGTCCCAAAGCGTGCCATCCAGATCAAAAATTAAACTGTCAAAAGTCTTCACAGTCACGGATGTATCACATATGTTTTTTTTGTGAGAGCAAAGAGATTTTAAGGTAGGCAAGGGTGATGCGCATACGTCCTTTCAATCCAAAAACAATTCCTAAGCCAAGGACCTTGGTTGATATTGATGGAAGCTCCGTTTTTGATTTGGAGGTTGGGTGTGGCGTGGGAAAGTTTGCCTTGGCGTACTGTAAAGCTCATCCCAAACGGCATCTCATTGCTATGGACAGATCAAGGATGCGCATGCAAAAGTTTAAGCAGGCACGCGTATCTCAGCCGCATGAGCTTACTTCTAACTTGACCTTGGCATGTGAAGACTTTGATAAGCTCTGGGCACATCAACTGTCAGGCTTGGCATTTGAGCGCATTTTTTTTTGGTACCCCAATCCCTATCCCAAACCCGGTCAAGCCAATAAACGCTGGCACCGCATGCCGATTATGGGAAGCATCATTGAGTCATTAAACACTGGCGGTGCTATTTGCCTAGCAACCAACGAAGCTTTCTATGCGCAGGAGGCAAAAAAATTCTTTGTTCAACACTGGCAACTGAGCTTGGCCAAAGAAGACATCTATCAAGACGCATTACCCTTTGAGCCCCGCACGCACTTTGAGAAAAAATACTTGGCACGCGGTCAAAAAATCTATGATCTTGTGTTTACCAAAGCTTGATGCTTTGAGAAGCCCCTAAAAGTTTTGTAATTTGGTGATCATCTTCGCCAGGCGGGTCATTTGCTTGGATGAGGTCCCAACCAAAATGCGGGTCAGCGATTGTGACGTCTTGAGCGCATCAAAAATATATTTGGTTCGCGTTTTTTGATACTCGAGTGCATCCGTAGAAGGGTTTTCTTGGAAGCTTGTTTCAATGTGTTCCATTTTTTCGATGGCATCATCCAAGATGCGCAGCTCACGGGCTTGAATCACATTGGTGATTGATCGCCAAATTTCATCATCGACGCGATAGTAGTGGTGGCGATCTCCCGGAATGCGGGTTTTTTGTACGACCCCCCATCGCAAGAGTTCATGCAAGAGTCCGTTGACATTGCCCTTGGACAGACCTAAGGTTTCTTCAATTTGAGTTTGATTCATGGGAGTCTCGCTCAAATATAAAAGCGCCCACATTCTTCCCAAGTGTCCCTTGAATCCCCACTGTTCGACCAGCTCCTCAATCACACCACAAAACATAAGCTCTTCCTTGAGCAGTTTCTTCTGATCTGGCGTTGGGCTTGCCTGTTCCATAGATGATGTATAACAGGTTTGGTTTAGAGATGAAAAAGACTTTGATCAAAATATGGCTTTTTTTGATCCATCAAAAAATATGGATCGCGCTCGGTGCCATGAGTATTGTGATGGGCAGCTATCGTGTCTCTGGCATGAGCGTTTCTTGGGCAATGGTGTGTTGCGTAGGGCTCGGAACATTTTTGGTCTACCGATCTCAATATTGGCTTTCAAGACGGCGCATTGATATCTGTTATCAAGCTAGGCCAAAAAGGTTTGTGTTATGGGGCAGTGGGGTTGTGATCTTGTTGACACTGCTTATCAGTCAGGTGGAGGCAGGTCTTTTTGTCTTTCTTGCGGTGTTTTCTATCCCGGGGTTTTTATATGGGCTGCCCATGGGGTTCAAAGGGCGAACCTATCAAGGACTTCGCAGTATGCCGTACCTCAAAGTGCCGTTGGTTGTTGTGACATGGATGTTTTTGGTATGTCTGCCCTGGCTTGACGGGCAACCTGCAGTTGCCATGCCGTGGGCTTATCTAGGCATGATGTGCGCTTATCTCACCGCGCTGACATTGCTTTTTGATCTTCGAGATTTAGAATCAGACGTGCATACCCAAGGTATCAAAACTATCTCAGGTTTTTTAGGCAGGACAAAAACAATGAGGCTAATCTACGCGCTTTTGTTTTTATCTCTTACCCTAAGCCTCATCTCAGGGCTGATCATACAAGCCATTTCAGCACAAAAAAGCGCCTATTTTGCCTGCATTCAAGTCCTTATGATCTTTCTTGCCTCCAAAACCAAAACCCCTCGAACCAAAGAGCAAAGTGTTCTCTGGTTCGAGGGGGTGTTGGATGGGGTGTTGATATCTGTTTAATTAATTATCTCATGCTTGATCTTGAATAGTTTTAACGAGGCCTATAAGGTAGGGCTCCAAAATATCATGTAGGCTATCCGATTTTAAAAAAATATTGAGAAGCTTTTTTGGAGTATATTCCTCAACTTTATTCATAATTTTGTCATACTGGTCTTGATCTAAATCAAGACCGTAGGCTACCGAAAACCTTGTTTTTGTGTCACCACAAGAACCATCTTCGAGCATTGAGAATTCGATAACAAGGTTTTTAAAGACAAAGGGTTGATAGGCAGGTGCGTTTTCTTCTGAAACTGTTTTACAAGTGAAGTGGGCTTTGTTCTCACTAGCAAATTCACAGTTTAATAGGGCCCTTGGAAACAGGTCGACATCAATAGGGTTATCTCCGTTTTCGGTGAAGAGTCTCATTCCGGGTGCAGGTTCAAAAACCCATTCATAGAACGAACCATATAAATGTTTGGAAGTGTCAAGCTGAACTTGGTAAAAAGGTCTTTTGCTTTCAGCCAGGTCTACTTTCGAAAAGAGGTCAGTAATTATTTCCAGCTCGGACTTGTTTTCAGTATTGTTTTCGAACCTTGTTTGTACAATATTGTTGTCGTAGCTTGCTATGTTTTCGATACCAGTTGGTTCAAATATTGCAGTTAATTGTGTTTTGTTAAGGTGACTACATTCGCTATAAATTATTGTAGTTTCACCTACTTCTTCTGAAAATGCATAGTTATTAAGAAGTGCGATTGTAGATAAAAAAAATATTGTAAAGTAGTTCGTTAATCGGGTCATAAAAAAGGCCTTTCTTTTATGTGGACTATATAAAATTTTTAGTAAACTTTTCCTACATAAGTAGGGTTTAGCTTGTCTTCTTATTTATTTTTGTTGCTTCTGCTCAAGTTCTTTGAGCTGTTGAATGAGTTTGTTTCTGTCTTGCACCCCCTTTTTATCATTCTCTTTTGTATTGGTTTTCTTTTGAGACTCAGTAGAAATTTTTTGTTTCTTCTGCTCAAGCTTCTCAAGTTCTTTGGCGACTTCCTTTTTTGTAGCTTCATCTAGTGAGTATAAAAGCTTATCAATGTTAGCAATTGCTTTGTCTATAAGGTTAATAGCATCTTGACCTTCAAGGGATTCAAGGTTTTCAAGTGTCGTGTCATAAATATTTTGTATTGTATCAATAGCATCAACGCTTTTTTCTTCACTGGGGGGCATGTTTGTTTTTTCGCCAAACATAGTATTAAAAGTATCACTGTCTGTGACCTGATCGATCATCTCACTTACTTCTTTACCAAGTGTGTCAAGGTTCAATACTACTTCTTCGAAACCTTCAAACGTTTCACGCATTATTTTGATTTCAGCCAAGAGGTTTTCGAGCTTACTGACTTCACCTAGTGCATCCTCTACCTTTTCAGCAAGTTGGTTGAATGTTGTCATGCCTTCGTCCAAGGTGGGTTTTACTTCAGTAACTGCATCTGAACCAAGTTTTACAAGTTTCTCAAAATTGGTGTTTAATCGTTCCATTTGTATTTCGAGGTTCTTATCCATACTCATAATATTATTATTTACATCTACGACTCCTCCAGTGATGTCTTCAAAACATGACATGAGTGTGAGAGAGGTGAGCAGCGTAAAAATGGAGAATGTAATACCCCTAGACATAGATATTGTATATTCATAAAGTTCTGAAAGTTCAATATTTATAAAATGTGTAAAATCAAGTGTTTGGTGCGTTCTTAAAGGTGAATTAGCCTTGAGCGTTAGAGGGGCTGGCTTTAAGGCTTTAATATCTCACATTTTACCAAATCATGCGATGAAACTCATGGGCTTTACTTAGGAGCGTGTATCTGCCAAGTGGGCATTCTGGGCCTGGAGGTGAAGGACGCCTTTTTGAAAGGTCCAAAGGGCGATACAAAGGATGGCAATGCAGAACCAGAAGATGGCCTTGCCGCCAAACTGATTTAGAATCCAGCCCCCTACGATGGGGCCAAGCATTTGACCGACTTTGTGCAGTTCAAGCGCCCCAAAGTACGAGCTTTTGAGGGCAGGGGGACTCATGTCATCTATAAGGACGTTGGTATTTGAAATAAGCAGAATTTCCCCAATAGAAAAAACAACCATGGCAATGCTAAAGCAAAGAAGGTTTTGAGGCAAAAACACAAAAAGAAAAAAACCAAGAATCTGTGGCAGGACCCCAATGGCCATCACAGTGGTGACCGCGAGATGTTTTGTCCACTCTAAGAGTAAAAACTGACAGACGATGATGGTCAGCGCATTGACGGCCATGATTTGGGCGAAGTAGGTCACGCCTTTTTGATCAAATAGTTGATGAAGGTATTGAGGGAAAGTGGTGTCGAACTGAGAAAAAACGCAGGCAGACATCACAAACGTGATCAAAAAATAAATCAACGCCCGGTCAGAGACCAATGCGCAGTAGAGATCTTTGACTTTCAGGTGTGTTGCTTTTGCCTGCGCAGATTGGATTAATTCAGATTTTAAAAGCAGTAAGAAAGGCACACCAAGGCACAAAAATAAAACGCCAGTGATGATAAATGCAAGTTGGTACCCCTTGAGATAAAAATAAGCCCCCGCCAGTGGTCCAAAGCACGCACTGAGATTGACCACATAGTATTGCATTTGCAGAATGGCTTTTTTGTTATGGAGGTCTGACAGGTCAGACAAAAGCGCCGTTAAATTGATACGAAGACCTGTATTGAAGATCCCAAAAATGGCATTGATGACCAAGAAATGCCATATCAACGTAGCACCCGCAAAACCAAAAAAAACAAGTGCGCATCCAAAAATTGAAAGTGGAATCAAATAAAATCTACCCCACTTATCCGCAATAAACCCCACGACAAAGGTACACAAAATACTGGTCAGGGGAGAGATGCCCACAACCAGGCCTGCGAGCATTTCAGATGCATTAAGGTTTTGGGTGAGATGCAGTGCCAAAAATGGCATGGACATAAAATAGCTGCCCCACATAAAAAAACTGCCCAAGAATATAAACCACACCAGAGAAGGGAAGGTCTTCCAGGTGGTCAGGAGCGAATTTGTGTGCGAGTCAGGCATAAAAAGTGTGATGGTATTTCAAAAGAAAAAGGCGCACCTGAAAGTTTCCTTTCAAGCGCGCCCCTAAAGCTTCTATCTAAAAGCGTTTAGTCTTGGTTGAGCCAAGCCGCGGTTACGCCAGCTAGCGCAGCACCTAATAGGGGCGCTGCCCAGAATAGCCAAACTTGCTTAATAGCCCATCCACCTACAAAAAGAGCAGGTGCCAAGCTTCTGGCGGGGTTAACTGAAGTATTGGTTATTGGAATACTGATCAAGTGAATCAAGGTTAGGCATAGACCAATCGCAATTGGTGCAAAGCCAGCAGGAGCTTTCTTAGATGTGCAGCCAATGATCACCATGAGGAACATAAAGGTCATCACCACTTCGGTTAGGAACGCAGAAGCCATGCTGTAGCCACCTGGAGAATGCTCGCCAAATCCGTTGGCAGCAAAGCCACTTCCAGCTAGGTCAAAACCAATGGCTCCACCTGCAATAATGGCCAAAACACCTGCGCCTGCAAGTCCGCCAAGGACTTGTGCGATCCAATAGGGAACAACATCACTCCAGCTAAAGCGACCGGCAGTTGCTAAGCCAAAGGTCACTGCGGGGTTTAAATGACAGCCTGATATATGACCTATGGCAAAAGCCATCGTAAGAACAGTCAAACCAAAAGCCAATGACACGCCATGCAAGCCAATGCCAACCTCTGGGAAAGCAGCAGCCAAAACAGCACTACCACAACCACCAAGGACTAACCAAAAGGTACCTAGGCCTTCAGCAAATAATTTTTTAGACATCAAATCCTCCTTTAAAACGTCAATCGATGAGATCTTTCTCATCGATCTAATTGCTAATTGATACCAACAAAACAGAAAAAGTTTTGTTGTCTTCATGAGCGACCGTATTTTTTTTTGAGACAAAGGTACAGGAATAAAAATAATACACTGCGCAATTTTGGAATTATTTTTTTTGATTTTGTTGTGACTCCACTGTATAAGCCACGGACACCTTAAAGTTGATTCACATCTGAGGTCATGATGTGAAGGTCGATCATGTTTGGTCGTATACTATTAAAAGGTGCATGTTTTCTAAGGAGAAAAAAATGAAAAAAATATTGATTATTTTGGGATTGGTTATTGTTGGTGGTTTTGCGTTTTCTATGCTTACAGGCAGAGATAATGCAATCACAAATGTAACTAAAAATGCAGCTGACAAAACCAAAGATGCTGCTTCAGCTACCGGATCAGCAGTTGGTGGTGCGGTTAGTGCCACTGGGCAAGCCGTAGGTGATGTTGCTGAAGGCGCAGCTAACCTAGCAGGTGATGCTGTGGATGCCACAGTAGATACAGCTAAATCAGCTGGATCAGCCGTAGGTGATGTTGCTGAAGGCGCAGCTAATCTAGCAGGTGATGCTGTGGATGCTACTGTTGATACAGCCAAATCAGCTGGATCAGCCGTAGGTGATGCGGTTAATGCGACTGGTCAAGCAGTAGGTGATGCTGTAGATGCCACAGTAGATGGTGCCAAAGATGTTGTTGGTGACGTGGCAGATAAAACTTCTGAAGTTGCTGGTAACGTTGCTGATGCCGTTAAAGACGGTGCACAAGAAACTGATGAAGCTGCTAAGGATGCTGCAGACAAGTTGAACAACAAGCTCAACAACTAAAAATAAAATCTAAAACTTTAAAAGAAAAAGCCCGGCACGTGTTTTCACATGTGCCGGGCTTTTTGATTTTGTAAGCGATTAAAACCTGGGGCATAAGCCCGAGGATGTAGCTCTTAAGAATCTTCCTGTAAAGCCCTAGTATAAAGGTCAGATCGAGGCGTTGGTCTTTTAGAAAAGTAATGCCTGGGGCGCCTGCGCGGCGCAAGTACACCTGCGCTTTAGAGTGTATGTGGAGAATTTGAGAACTATTCTTTATGTGTTAGAGATTTATAGGTGATACCTAGATCAAAATCCCTAAAGAATAATGGCGGGGCCGACGGGACTCGAACCCGCGACCTCCTGCGTGACAGGCAGGCGTTCTAACCAACTGAACTACGACCCCCAATTTTGAAATTTGTACTTAGCATGTGACGAGATTGGGGTCAATCAAGACTGTGTTGTTTTTGGTCTCAAGTCCTAAAATAAAATGCCCCCATAGATCGTTCCTTCAGCCAGATGTGTAAAGTCATGCCCCTTTTTGGGTATAAAATACAGAATTGGTCGATACTTTGTAGTGTGATGCGCCTCCTTCGATACCCAAAAAACCAACCTTTGCAATGCGATAACGTAGACCTAGTTTAGTTGTACCAAGCGTGTACTTTTGGTCTTTGGCAAAAAAGGCGTTATACCCTAGTAAAGGTTCAATCTATTCCACTGCCAGCCCAGTGAAATGTTGGGAGAGACAGCCCAATAGACATTGGGGTCTAGGGTGACATGATAAACCCGACTGCCTGCAATCCAACCGAAAGCGCCAAGCCTGGGTCCCAACGAAAGACTTGAAACCTTGTGCCCAACAACCCAGTAAATACCCGTAATGAAGACCTATCTCTAGCTTGTCCATGATGCCGTAGTCGACTTTGGCCACGGCAAACGCCCCCCATTGGTTAACAGCGCCCCCGGCTGAAATTTCTGTCTGACCACGTTTGAGCTGGTGGGCAGGCCGAATGACAGACATCGTCGTGCAGCCGGCAAATATGGATACTGCGAAAAAAAGCAGTAGAAGGGTGCCCTGATTTTTTTTAACCTAAGTCCCTAAGGGGCATATCTTTACGCCGTATGTTTTGATGTAAGGTTGCGTTTGGCGAGCAACTTTTTTTGATAACGGCTTTGAACAATGTCCGAGAGAATCAGTATGCCAATAACAAAGTAAAAGGTTCCTTTACCCATAGGTAAAATTTCTGCGCCCCATAGCTTGAGGTGCGCCAAGTGGCCCCCTTCTGAAATAAGTAGAATCCCAACGACCAAAAGAATAAACAACCCCATGACCTCGTACATGCGGTTTCTTTGAAGGAACGTTGCCACCGAGCCTGCAAGTGCAATCATCAAAACACCCCCAACAAAAATGGCTGTGGCCATGAGCCAAAACACCTTGGTGAGTGCCATCGCGCTTAAGATAGAGTCAATTGAAAAAACCAAGTTCATCATAACAATCATTACAATGACCTTGGTCATAGATGTTTTCTCTTTGACTTGATATTGATCTGATTGATCATGCTTCATCATATGGTAAATTTCTTTGAGGGCGGTATTAAGAATAAAAACACCACCTAGAAGTTCAATGATACTATGCAGGTTAAAAGCTCCTTCGATTTTGCCAACCCAGTTGATGGCAAATAAGGTTTGCTGAAAAGACGAAATGGCTTTGAGCAAAACAAAGAGCAGCACAATGCGAAGCACAACAGCAATGCCAATGCCTAGTGTTCGAACACGGGCCTGATCTTTTTCTGGAACCCTTTTGGCTTCTAGGACAATGTACAATAAATTATCAAACCCCAAAACAGCTTGGAGTAGGATAAGCATCATTAACGTAAAAACATGTTCCATTTTTGGGCTCCCTAATATCAAAAATCATTTCTAGTATCAGACTTAGGCTAATGCCATAAGAGATCGAGTTTTTCAAACTATGCCATATTTTCAGAATTTTCAACCTTCTTTGTTTTGTAATTAAAAAAATTTTAGAGAACTTCGAAAAAACATGAAAAAAATAACGCTCTAAGCCCTAGTATGTAGCATGTTACGTGGTGTAGATGCTTTAAGTGTGATGCAAAAAATTAGAATACGTATAAGCTTTAAAAAATGGTGGGCGATGACGGGATCGAACCGCCGACATCCACCTTGTAAGGGTGGCGCTCTCCCAGCTGAGCTAATCGCCCCAAAAGAGAAAATGGTTTATTTCATAGCCTTGGCCATGGGTCAATAGAAATGTATCACTTTAAGTAATCGGCCAGTAGGCCGACCGCACCAAAGATCTAATGAACGGCAGATTCTTCAGAGACCTTGCTAGGCTTGTCTGGTCGCTCACCAGTATCCAACAACCCAAACTCAAACACATCATTGGCATCAAAAAGTTTTTCAGGGGCGGTAAGCTCCAAGGCTATCTTAAGCACCTCATCGGCGTGTTCAGCCAGGTGAAAGGTCATGTCGTCTCTTATTTTTTTAGGTATGTCCTTGAGATCTTTTTCATTGTCCTTGGGAATGATGATTTCACGGATGGTGCCCCGATAGGCAGCCATGGCTTTTTCTTTCAAACCTCCGATGGGAAGCACCTTGCCTCTGAGGGTGATCTCACCAGTCATCGCAATGTCTTTTCTGACGGGAACCTTCAGCAAGGCAGAAGCCACTGAGGTGGCCATCGTAATGCCTGCCGATGGACCATCTTTGGGAATACCGCCTTCTGGCGCATGGACGTGGATGTCAATTTTTTCATAGAAATGATCTTTAAGTCCCAAGGCCTTAGATCGGGAACGAATATAACTCATGGCAGCCTGGGCAGACTCTTGCATGACATCTCCCAATTTGCCTGTGAGAATGGTTTTGCCTTTTCCATGCAAGACTGAAACTTCGATTTGTAAAAGGTCGCCTCCGAGCTCGGTCCATGCCAAACCGTTGGTCAAGCCAATTTGCGATTTGGTTTCGGCCATGCCATATTTGAATTTTTGAATGCCTAGGAGGTCATTGACCGCCTGCTTTGAGATATCCTTGGAAAACGCTTCACCTTTTTCAACGACATCCCGAGCAACTTTACGACATACAGATGAGATTTCTCGCTCCAGATTTCTTACCCCAGCCTCTTTGGTGTACTGCCTTATGATCTCCCTGACACCTTTGTCAGAGAATATAATATTTGCATCTTTGAGGCCGTTTTCCTTTGTTTGTTTGGGAATCAAATATTTGTTGGCAATCTGAAGTTTTTCATCTTCAGTGTAACCAGACAAACGGATGACCTCCATGCGGTCCATTAAGGGTCTAGGTATGCCTGATAATGAGTTGGCTGTGGCCACAAACATAATTTTGGACAGATCATAATCAACATCTAAATAGTGATCCCCAAAGGCGTGGTTTTGCTCTGGATCTAAAACTTCCAACAGGGCTGCTGAGGGGTCTCCCCTAAAGTCCATCGACATTTTATCGATTTCATCAATCAGAAAGACAGGGTTAGAGCTCTCTGCCTTTTTTAAATTTTGTACAATTTTACCAGGCATGGCGCCAATATAGGTACGTCGGTGCCCTCTAATTTCTGCTTCGTCTCGCATGCCTCCAACCGACATTTTAACGAACTTACGATTTGTGGCATTGGCAATGGATCGTGCCAGAGACGTTTTCCCTACACCTGGAGGGCCAACTAAGCAGAGGATGGGCCCCTTGAGGCTTTCAACCAGTTTTTGAACAGACAGGTACTCAATAATACGTTGTTTGGCTTTTTCCAAACCATAGTGATCTTGATCCAATGTCTTTTGGGCTTGCGTAATATCAATTTGGTCATCACTGAATACGCCCCAAGGGAGTGACAAGATCCAATCCACATAATTTCGTACAACGGTCGCTTCAGCAGACATGGGGGACATGGACTTGAGTTTTTTGATTTCTTTTTGAACGCGCTCGCTGGCTTCTTTGGAGAGTTTTGTTTTGGAGAGTGTATGTTCTAATTCCTCGATTTCGTTTTTGCCGTCTTCTTTTTCGCCGAGTTCTTTTTGGATGGCGGAGAGTTGTTCATTTAAGTAGTACTCTTTTTGGGTTTTTTCCATCTGCTTTTTGACACGGCTTCGAATGCGTTTTTCGATTTGCAAGATTTCTATTTCTGATTGCATGCGTGACAAAAGCTTTTCCAGGCGGTCCTCAGCATGTGCTATTTCTAGAATTTCTTGTTTGTCTTTAAGTTTTAATGTCAGGTGGGCTGCGATGGTGTCGGCAAGCTTTGAGGCGCTGTCTATATTGGAGACACTCATGATCATCTCAGGGGGGATGTTTTTGTTGAGCTTTACATAAGCTTCGAAGCTCTTTTGGACTTGCCGTGTAAGGGCTTCTTTTTCAGGTGAGCTCCCTGAAGGGTTAGGAATATCTTGAATCTCGCAGAAGAAAAACTCTTGGTCATCAACGTAGTTTGTAATTTTAACCCGACGGCGACCTTCCACCAATACTTTAACTGTAGAATCAGGAAGTTTAAGTAAGTGCTTGATCTTTCCAAGGGTTCCAATTTGGTAAATGTCTTGGGGCAGGGGGTCATTTGTTTTGGCTTTTTTTTGGGCTGCTAACAATAAGTCTTTACCATGTTTCATGGCATATTCGAGGGCTTTGACTGATTTTTCTCTGCCCACATAGAGGGGGACCACCATGTGTGGAAATACGATGATATCTCTTAAGGGCAGCAATGGCACACGCCCAATGGGTGCAGGCAAGTTGTTTTCTTTTTTAATATCGTCAGTCATTTAAAATCCTCGGGCTTGGTATCATGAGGTTTAATGTAATCACAGAAACAAAACTGGCAACCCATATAATGGGCTTATGAAGATCAAGCAGATTCAGCTTCGCGCTGGTAAACAATAATAGGCTTTTCATCCTTGTTAATCACATCCTCTGAGATAACACATTCCTCAACATTGTCTTGAGAGGGTATATCAAACATGATCTCTAGCATGATTTCTTCTAGTATAGATCTCAAGCCACGTGCCCCAGATTTGCGGGCCATCGCTTTCTGGGCAATCGATGCAATAGCCCCCTTGGTGAACTTGAGCTTTACGTTCTCCATTTCAAAGAGCTTTTGATATTGTTTGACCAATGCGTTTTTAGGTTTGGACAAAATGTCGATCAGAGCCTTCTCATCGAGATCTTCCAAAGAGGTGACCACAGGAACACGGCCAATAAACTCAGGGATCAGGCCGAAACCAATAAGGTCTTCGTTGCGTGTTTTAGAGAAGAGATCACCCACGCTATGCTTGGTCTTACTTTTGATTTCAGCACCAAATCCAATTTGGGTATCAGATAGTCTGCGTTCGATGACTTTATCAAGTCCCACAAAAGCGCCACCGCATATAAAGAGAATGTTGCTCGTATCAACTTGCAAAAATTCCTGTTGTGGGTGCTTTCGGCCTCCCTTAGGGGGCACATTGGCAATGGTTCCTTCAATGATTTTAAGCATGGCCTGTTGGACCCCCTCACCAGAAACATCACGTGTGATGGAGGGATTGTCTGACTTTCGCGCGATCTTGTCGATCTCATCGATGTAAGCAATGCCGCGCTGGGCACGCTCAACATCGTAGTCAGCGTTTTGCAATAGGGTTACAATAATATTTTCGACGTCTTCACCCACATAACCCGCTTCGGTCAATGTTGTAGCGTCAATGATAGTAAAGGGCACATTGAGAATGCGTGCTAGGGTTTGAGCCAGCAGAGTTTTTCCACTTCCGGTTGGTCCCAGCATCAGGATATTTGATTTTTGGAGTTCCACATCGTCAGTAGTTGCGGTGGCTTGGGAATCAATGCGTTTGTAGTGGTTGTAAACTGCAACAGAAAGAACTTTTTTAGCCAACTCTTGGCCGATGACATATTCATCAAGAATGGCCTTGATCTCTTTGGGCTTGGGAATAGGGGTGTGGTCAGGGCTTTCTAGCTCTGGGGTGCCTTCTTCTTCAAGAATATCGTTACAAAGCTCAATGCATTCATCGCAGATGTATACGGTCGGCCCCGCGATGAGCTTTTTGACTTCTTTTTGGCTCTTACCACAAAAAGAACAATGAAGCTGGTTATGGTCTGTTTCTCTTTTTGACATATGTGTTTACGTTCTCAAGCAGGTTTCAAATCAACACGTTTTTCAACAACAGTGTCTATAATACCATATGTTTTGGCTTCCGGTGCACGCATATAATAGTCTCGGTCAGTATCGTTCTGAATTTTTTCAATGTCTTGACCAGTATGTTTGGTGAGAATGCCATTGATCTCGTCCCGAAGTTTTAAGATTTCTTTGGCTTGAATATCTATGTCTGCGGCTTGACCCTGAACCCCACCTAAAGGTTGGTGGATCATGACCCGAGCATGTGGCAGGCAGAATCGCTTGCCGTTTTCTCCAGATGCCAAAAGAACAGCAGCCATCGAAGCAGCCATGCCAAGACAAAAGGTAGACACCTTGGGTTTGATATGTTGCATCGTATCATAAATAGCCAGCCCTGCATACACGCTCCCACCTGGTGAGTTAATGTAGATATGGATGTCTTTATCAGGATTGTCAGACTCTAGAAAGAGTAACTGAGCAACGATGAGGTTAGCAACTTCATCTCCGATTGCGGAACTTAAAAAAATAATACGCTCTTTAAGCAGTCTGCTGTAAATGTCATATGAGCGTTCCCCTCGATGGGTTTGCTCTACGACCATAGGAATCAATGGGGGCATACGGTACCTCTTAAAAAAATATTAACTTAGCTGATGTTAGCCTTGCCGACTAGAAAATCAAGCGTTTTCTGAAAGAGAATCTCATCCTGAACTTTTTCCAAACGATGATTTTTGGAAAGCTCTGATACAAGCTCTTTGGGGGGCTTTTTGTAGGCGTGAGAGAGCTCAGAGATTTTGCGATCAAACTCTTGGGGTGTTACCTCAATATTTTCTTTTTTGGCAATGGCCTTGATCACTATGAATTCATGGACTCTTTTTTGCGCTTCGGGTTTGAGCTCATTATCGAGGTTTTCAACCTTGAAGTCTTCAGGGAGGCTTTGTCCTTGCGCAACGGTGCGGTTAAAAAATTCGGTTTTAAGGCTTATCAATTCTTGTGCAAGAAGTGTTTCAGGCAGTTCAGTGGGGTGCAATTCACAGAGCTGGTTGAGGATATCAACGGCATAGCCCACGCGTTTTTGCATGTCGAGCTCGGCCTGTAAGTCTTCTTTGATCTTAACTTTAAGCGCATCTAAGGTTTTATAAGGGCCAAGGGTTTGAGCAAAGCTGTCATTGATTTCAGGCAATATTTTTTCCTTTATCGCTTTTAAGGTGAGCTCCACATGCAATCCTGGAATGTTTTTCTCTTCGTTTTTAGCGATATTGACTTTTGTGGACTGTCCAATAGAAAGCTCTGCGATGGCATCATCAATTTCTTTGATGGCCGATTCATGGCCTACTTGATGAAGCTGATCTTGGGGGGGCTCAGGTGTTGTGTTTTCTACAGGGCTGCCGTCAGGATTTAAACTTTGGATCTGTACGGAGGCGTACTGTCCTTTTTTTGGGCTTTGTATATCAAGGGGTTTCATGGTTGCATGCATGTCTTGAAACCTTTTCAGGACGTCCAAGATGCTCTCTTCGGTGACGTCGTCTTTGCTTTTTGCCACCTTTAAGCCAGCGTAGTCTTTCAATGTGAGGGAAGGGTGGGTCTCAAGTGATGCTGAAAATGCAAATGTTTGATCTGTGTTTTCTGTGATGTCGGTCACATCAGTGATGTTAATTGGCTCCAATGCATGATCGGCGATGGCTTTTTGAATGCCCTCGCGTTGGATGCCTTGGTGGACTTCTTTTTTGACGTTTTCACCAAAGCGCTTTTGCAACATGGCCTTGGGGGTTTTGCCCTTTCTAAAACCTGGGATAGAGACATTTTTTTGGAGGTCTCGATATGCCTGGTCTAGTTGCGACTGGTATTGGTCCTGATTTAGGAGGACTTGAATTTTCTTTTTGACACTGGAAAGAGACTCGAGTTTTATTTGCATGCAGGTGCATTTACACCATTGGTTTGGTCACGTCTACCCCTGCCACATAGATTTTAATAGCCTCTAGTACTCAAATGGGATCACCATGGTGTCATAACCATAGAGGGTTTCGTCTAAGGTAAAAACCTCCTGAGTGGTGTCAAAAGGGGTTTCGCTGAAATTTTTAATTTCGATGGTAAACGGAACACGCCATGGGTGTGGGTTGTGAATATGAACATCAAAGACACCATATAGAGGGTTTAAACACTCAATCACGCTTTCATGGTGAACCTCATCGTGGGAGAAGCTCCCAAGGAAAAAGCATCCATCAATTTCGAGCCCGTCGTCTTGAACCCATCCTTGATGAGGGCTTTCAAGAAAGGTGTCCAGGTGAGCGTCGTGATGATCCGCATACCAAATAACTGAAAATATAAGACGGTTGGGGGCATCAAAATGATGATGTGAACTTGGGTTAGATTCAACATAGACATTCCACCCTAAAGCATGATCAACATGCCCACTCACATAGACTTCTCCACAACCAGACAGCCACCCCGTTGAGAAAAGAATGATCAATGTGATAAAGACTTTCATAGCTGTAGGCCTAAACATGCCGCTGCCTTGGTTTTTATTTTTCATCATGGTTTAATCATACCCAAGTCCGACTTAATGAAGGCTGAATAAGGCAAGGGCCTGTCGAAAACTGAAAACACTTTACTACCAAAGGCATTCATTTTCAATTCAGTATGCTTCTGTTAATATTTATTCAATGTTGCCTAAAAATATATTCACCAATTTTGCTATTATGTTTCTTATGCCTTTAGGTCTTGTATTTGCAAAGGACCTACCTCTGAACGTTCCCGTAAGGCAAAAGCCTGTATCTCAGGTGAATAACAGCGAGCAACTCCAAATTATTTCTGAGGTTAGAGCAAAGCGACAAGCCGAAAAAATTTATGGTGGGAAGGCATTATCTGCGCAGTTAAGTGATAGTGACGATATCTTGTATTATAGAGTCAAGCTGATTAAAAAGGGCAGAATCAAAATTGTTTGGATCATCGCGGAGCGTTAAGATTGAGACTGCTTATCTTAGAAGACGATCCAGTGATACTCGGCGAGCTTAGCACGCGCTTACGCGAGGAAGGGTACGCTGTCGAAACAGCTTCCACCGCTGAGGAGGGTTTGTTCCAGCTTCAAGAGTATGCCATTGATGCGGCTATTGTGGACATCGGATTGCCAGATCAAAGTGGCTTGGATGTGATTCGGAGTATTCGAGAGTCCGGTAAAAATTTCCCTATTTTGGTGTTGACGGCGCGTAACCGTTGGCAAGAAAAAGTTGAAGGCTTGGAGGCGGGCGCAGACGACTATATGGTTAAGCCTTTTTCAGTTGAGGAGCTATTGGCACGCGTGAGAGCATTGCTTAGAAGAGCAGCAGGGTGGGCAACGCCAGAGCTGACCTGCGGTCCTTTTACGCTTGAGCCTGCAACACATGTCATCCGTAAAAATGGTACGGAAATTATCTTAACCAGTTATGAGTTCAAGGTTTTAGAATACCTCATGATGCACGCAGGAGAAGTGATCTCCAAACAGCGCTTGAGCGAGCATATTTATGAAGAAGATTTGGATCGAGATTCCAATGTTATGGAAGTTTTTATACGACGATTGCGCAAAAAGTTGGACGCCGACCAAAGTCTTAATCCCATTGAAACAATCCGAGGCCGAGGGTATAAGTTTGCCATGCCGCGTGTTTTAAAACATGATTAAATGAAGTCGCTAAAGTGGAAGATGTCGCTGGGCGTGCTTGCCTTGATGGTTGTGGCTTCTTTGGTCTTGGGTATTTTGCTCAATGAAAAGTTCAAAAAAACACTCATTCAAGCTGAAAAAAATCGATTAGAGAGTCTGACCTATGCCATTTTATCTTTGATTGATGTCAAGGGTGGAAATATCAAACTGGACACCACACTTTTAAGTATGTCGGCAGATGATACAAAGATTGAAATTTACAATCAAAAACTTTTGAAGGTTTGGCCCGTCACATCCAACAACAAGCAACTTGAAAAATCGAATCTAATGGAAGTTGGGGCCTGGGATTTCTTGCCACAGCTTAGAGATCGCAGTCATAAATTTATCATGCGCTTTGGCTTTTCGTGGTTTCAAAAAGAGGAAGAAACTGACAACGCATTCACGCTGGTGCTCCTGGACAAAGGCACTTTTTTTCATGCTGAAATGAAAGCATTAAAAAAACAATGGATCCAGTGGCTTGCCATTGGAAGTGTTGTTGTTATTGTTTTGCTTTTGCTTCTGCTGCAATGGTTGCTCACACCTCTGGTGCAACTCTCTGATGAAGTTGGTGCCATTGAATCAGGAAATCAACTCACATTTAATAAGAGCTATCCTTTAGAAGTTGCGCCCTTGATTGCCAGCATTCACTCGTTATTAAATCATGAACGGGGTCTGCAAAAGCGTTTTCGCCGCACGCTGGACAATCTGGCGCATGCCCTAAAGACCCCATTGGCAGCGCTCCAAACATTGTTTGATAATCACAGAAAGGATCAGTCTTGGGGCAAAGAGGTTCAAGATCAGTTGTCTGCGATGAGTATCATGATTGATTATCAACTCAAGAAAGCCTCTGCCGTAGGACATACCTACTATGTCAAACCCATCAAAATTAGACCTATCGCAAACGCAATTGTTTCAGCCGTGTCGAAAGTTTATGTAGATCGCTCAATTGAATTTATTGTTGGCATAGAACCATCAGAAACAATTAAAATGGAAAAAGGCGATGTCATGGAAGCGTTGGGCAATTTGATCGAAAATGCTGCTAAATATGGCACATCCAAGGTTGGTGTGTTTTTTGAAAATGAAACGCTAATCATCGAGGATGATGGAGATGGGCTTGACCCTCAAGATGCTAAGCGCATTCTCAAGCGCGGATTTCGCCTAGATCAACAAGAGGCAGGTTCAGGCATTGGGTTGGCTGTTGTTAACGACCTTGTGGCTGAATACAATGGCGCCATGTCGTTCTCAGAGTCTCGATGGGGAGGGTTGCGGGTTCAAGTATCTTTTTTTAAGGGGCAAGCTGTTAAGGGCTGATTCAGTTGATGTTTGTTAGTGTAATAAGTATATTGGATAAACATAAACCAGGGAGGTTGACGCTTATGAAAGCAATTCAATACATACCAGCAGTTGTAATGCTAGCCTTTACATTGACATGGATGCCTAACGCGCAAGCAGGCACTGTGGACTACAAGCAATCGAAGTATGATGAACTTCGAAAGGTCAGACAAAACTATACAAAGCAGCATGGCAAGCAATATGCTCGCCACGTGCACTCACATCAAAACCGGGCCCACGCGCACCCTCATGCCAATAGGCACAAGAATCATCGCAGAGGATATGGTAACCACATGGGTTATCGATCTCCTAGGCATGGTTATTACTATCCGGCACACCCCTATCGCTACCAAAGGCATCGCCGGAATAGAAATCATGCGTTCGTTCGCCCACACTTCCATGCTGGGATCAACCAACCATGTTTTGATCGATTCCATAACCACGGCCTTAGTTGGGGTTTGAACTTTAACAACCGTGGATGGGGCGCAGGAATCCATTTCGATTAATCTCTTTCGAAGTAGAATTGGGATTAAACCCGCCCTGTTTAAACGCAGGGTGGGTTTTTTTATGTGCTGCAAAAGAATTGGCTTTGATTGAACGTGTCAGGTAAAACAGGTCCATGAAAAAAATATGGATGATTCATCTTTGTCTTTTGCCACTGATGTTGAACAGCTGTGGTGGGAAATTCATCACATTCCCGGATCAAGAACATGAGTCTGGTTCTCTGGGATTCTCTTTGAGCACGGCTGCCATAAATTCAAATCTTGGGATCGTTCAGTCACATACCATTTTGATAGATTCAAAGAACTATTCAGGGGAGGTTCCTTTGTCGATTGATCGCAGCGCTCTTGATCAGGCTTACAGCGCAGGCTCAGATATTGTTTTTTCTTTGGATAGCGCGCGTGCTGATCTGACTGCAGGGCAATTAACGCCTGTAAATATCAACATCAACGTGCTTGGGTCAGCGCCTTCTTTTCTATCAAGTGCCAATGGTGGACAGGGTGAAATTAAATTGATTTCAACCCGACCTGACACAATGGAAGCTACAACCTTAAGTATTCCAATGACTGTCAACGCCATCTATGAAGTCATCCTCAGTGTTGATGGTGGCGGAGCAGGCATGCATCGTTGGAGCCAGCCAGCATCCGAGACCTTTCGCAAACATGATGGAGACCTTGTGATTCGATTTATTAATTCCGATACGACTGTCCACCGCTTTCACTCGACTGGTGAAGCCTTTCCGCATGAGCCTGATAACCCGCCAGCCGGTGGCACATACGAAGTGATTGTTGATCAGACGGCCAGGGATACGACTTACTATTGTCACACGCATGATGATGAAAACATAAGCGGCAATGGCCCTCGCATCTTATCCTTTGGTAACTAGGGCCTGTTAGTGGTTCTTTCCATGAGCAACCCATAGCTTTACGTATTTTATTTTTGTACCGAAGTAGGGATGTGTGGTGTGACCGATAGAACCACTTATACCAATCCCATTAAATAATGACGGAAATTTAAGCATGATTATTTCCCTCCAGGAAATGGCTCGTTGGTGTG
>ENA-ORXR01000431-ORXR01000431.1-marine-metagenome-genome-assembly--contig:-NODE-431-length-57968-cov-127.122437_pt1 | contig 57968 bp, 36 predicted proteins | sample MGYA00237866_ERZ511479 | MGnify/ENA metagenome assembly ERZ511479 | reverse complement strand
GGACAGGGGAATGGTCGTGTCGTTGGTGGACGCGTTGGTTGTTCCTGATCTGGCGCAGCTGGGCATGGTGGTGGCCACGACCGTGGCCTGCCCTTGCACGCGGCGTTACGCATCACCATCAACAAAGCGCATGACCAACGACATCGCCATTCCCCTGTCCCCATTCCTCTGTCCCAAAAAACATGCGCAAAGAGGTTCGAAATCAAAAACCTGGAGGGCGAGGGGCCTCCCGAGCCGGTGCGATTGAGGACGGCCGAGATGCTAGCAGACGTTGGTTCGGGGTTTCATCCCGTTCGTTTTGGATCAGGCGTGTCCATAAATATAAAAATAACAGAACACTAGGTTCTTAGATCTTAATACGGCCAATCGCCTTTTTCGCGGGCAGAAGATCAACTTGCAAATCAACGAACCAGACATCAATTTGTCTCTGAGATACCCGAAGAATTGAAGACGAAGATTGTGGAGATGACGCCTGAGGAGCGCCATGAATTGTCAGCCTATCTTATCAAGCTCGAACTCGAAAATGACCCTGAGTACTGGAAAGTTGTTCGTGAATGAGCAGCAAAGGAAAACCAAAGCTGGGTAAACGTAGAGGTCGCGTAGATCACGAAGACTGACGCTCGCGTTATCGTCGCCCAGTCGCCTTCTTCGCCGGCAAGGTCTTCACCGTCACCTTCTGCAAGGTGATGCAATCCACCGGACACACTTCAACGCAGGCGCCACAGCGGATGCACTGGTCGCCGTCGAGGTAGAGCAGGTTGTAGTCGCGGCTCGAACTCGACTCTTGATAGCCGGCAATGCGGTCCTTTTCGTCATAGATGAGATCGCTGACTTTGACGATGCAGTCGTCGACCGGCATGACGCGCAGGCAGCGGTCGCAGTAGATGCACAGGTCGTTGTCGATCTCGAACTTGTAGTTGCACAGGTAGCAGCGCGAGGCCTCAATCTCGGACGCGGTCTTTCGCAGGCCGAGGTCCACTTCGTCGCGCAGGCCACGCGCCTCGATCGCGCGTTCGGGCATAACTTCCCGCGGCAGCGCGTCCATGGCGGCGGTGCGGCCGGTGGTGGTTCGGGGAATGTCTTCGACCAAGACGCCGTCGATGAAGCGGTCTTCGTCCATCAGGAATTCGTCCACTTTGCGGGCGCAGGCTTTGGCGTGGCCAATCGAATCAATCAACGAACCCGGTCCGGTGCCGAAGTCGCCGGCAATATAGAGGCCGTCTTCGGAGGTGGCGTGTTCGGCGGTGATGATGCCGTGGTAGATTTCGTCGAGCCAGGCGAGGTTCGGGGCTTGGCCGGTGCCGAGCAGAACGGTGTCGGCTGGCAGCTCAAAGGTCTCACTCCCCTGCCCTTCTATAACCTGCGCTTTGCCATCGACCACCTCGGTTCGAGCAAAGCGAACCGCGCCCGCCACGATCTCGATCGGTTGCGCCAGAAACTCGACCTCAATGCCCTCGGCCGGAAACAGCCCGAACTCCTCTTCTGGTATATAGCTGTCCTCCATCCGGCGCCGGTAGACCATCGTGACGTTCTGCGAACCGAGTCGGCGCGCGATGCGCACGCAGTCGACGGCAGTGAAGCCGCCGCCAATGACCACCACGCGTTCGCCGACCGGCGGTTCGCCACCGGCGTTGATCTCCTGCAAAAATTCCACGCCGTGCCGAACCTGCGGCAAGTCGACGCCGGCGATGTCGGGTCGATTCGGACGGAAGGTGCCGGCGGCGATGACCACCGCGTCATGTTTCGAACGCAGCTCGTCCAGCGTCGCGTCGCGGCCAACTTGAAAACCGCAGTTTAAGGTCACGCCACATAGCCGAACTTGGTCGACTTCGCGCCGAACGACATCGCGCGGCAGGCGGAACTCCGGAATGCCTTGGATCATCATACCGCCAGCCTCCTGGTGTTGTTCGTAGATGGTGACCTCGTGACCCCAGAGCGCGAGTTCGCGGGCGGCGGTGAGGCCGGCCGCGCCGCCGCCGATTACGCCGACCGATTTGCCGCTGGGCAGAAAGAGGGGTTCGAGCACCTGCGGGTCGCCGGCGAGCATGTGGTCGTCGGCGGCGCGTTTGCTCCAGCAGATCGCCACGGGTTCGCCGAGGCCTTCCCAGCCGTGACGGCAAGCGGGTTCGCAGGGGCGGGTGCAGACGCGTCCGAGGACGGCGGGAAAGACATTGCTCTCGAGGTTCAGGCGGTAGGCTTTGGCGAAGTCGCCGTCGGTGATGGCTTCCAGATAGCCGGGAATGTCGGTCCCGGCCGGACAGGCGGCTTGGCAGGGAATGTTTTTCTCCGCCCAGTCGAAGTCACGGGTGTGGCGTCCGAGACCGGTGGACTTGGACAGGACGAACTCGCGGGACTGTTCTAATTTGGCGTGGCGATGGGCTTTCACTGGCATGCGGCTAGTTGTTTTCCACGCCGGTGCAAAGCATTTTAGGGGAGAGTTGTGGTCGTTAGTAGCGGGTGATGGCAGAATAAAATCAGTCGGCAGTTCGGTCAGATCCAGTCGATCGTTTCAAATGGATCCCAAATCCTGAAACTTGCCTACTGGTTTCTACCTACTAAAAATCACTTTTTCGAAACGAATTGGCAGGTTTGCTGCGTTTAAACGAACAACGGAGAACCGATTTTGATTCTTCAGTGACAATCTTGACAAAAAATAGTTGAACATGAGACATCCTCTGTGGGTCCACTGCGGAGGCACTAGCGGGAACAACCGCGGAGACAACGACAACAATGACGTATCCTGACAGCCAAAACCAGCCGAACAACGAGTCAAACAATCTTCAACACGAAGACCTGCGAGCCCTCGAACAGGTAAAGGCCGCCGCCGCCGAAATCCGCGCCGAACTCGGCAAAGTCATCATCGGCCAAGACGAAGTCGTCGAACAACTCCTCACCGCCGTCTTTGCGCGCGGGCACGTCCTGCTTGAAGGCGTCCCCGGACTCGCTAAAACGCTGATGGTCAGCACGCTCGCCAAGTGCATGCGTCTCGACTTCAGTCGTATCCAATTTACGCCCGACCTAATGCCGTCCGATATTACCGGCACGGAAGTGATCCAAGAGGACAAGGTCAGCGGCGCACGAGAATTTCGGTTCCTGCAGGGCCCGGTGTTCGCCAACATCATCCTCGCGGATGAGATCAACAGAACCCCGCCTAAGACACAGGCGGCTATGTTGGAGGCGATGCAAGAGAAACAGGTGACAATCGGGGGCAAGAGGTATCCACTTCCAGCCCCGTTCTTCGTACTAGCAACCCAAAACCCGATCGAACAAGAAGGCACCTATTCTCTTCCCGAAGCCCAGCAGGACCGATTTATGTTCAAGGTCCTTGTCGGCTATCCAAAGTACGACGAGGAGTATCGCGTGGCAGAGACCACGACAGCCGCAGCGACCGAGGAGGTCGCGCAAGTGCTGTCGGGTGAGGATCTGCTCCACATTCAAGAACTCGTCCGGCGCGTGCCCGTGCCCGAGCAAGTCATCCACTACGCCCTCCGACTGGTTCGCGCCACCCGCGTGAAGGGAGACGGCGTACCGGACTTCGTTCCCGAACTGCTCAGCTGGGGCGCTGGCCCGCGTGCCGTGCAATACCTCCTGCTCGGCGGCAAAGCCCGCGCTGTCATGGAAGGACGCGCCGCCGTGACCTCCGCCGACATCCGTGCCATTGCCGCGCCGGTCCTGCGTCACCGCATCATCACGACTTTCCACGCCGACTCGCACGGCATTGGTCCCGATGATGTGGTCGCCAAGTTGCTGGAAGGCATCCCCGAACGCCACGAGGGCGACACCATCGCCCCCGAACTGCAGCCAGCGTTTGCCTCCTAGCCGACCGTTCTTCTTCCTTCGCAGGATCACCGTAAGGAACGTGTCGCACCATGGCCGACCCTAAAACAGCAGACAAAGACCTCGACTATCTCGACCCCGAAGTCCTCGGAGGGATTCGCCGCATCGACGTGCGCGCCCGTCTGGTGGTCGAAGGCTATATTACCGGGATGCATAAATCGCCGTTCAACGGTGTTGCGATCGAGTTCGCCTCACACCGCGAATACGTACCGGGCGACGAGATCAAACACATCGACTGGAAGCTTTGGTCGCGTACCGATCGCCTCTACATTAAAGAGTACGAGGAGGAAACAAACCTCCGGTGCACCATCATTCTCGATGGCAGCAAGAGCATGGCCTACGGCGAAAAGAAAGACGGTGGGATGTCGAAATACGATTACGCCGCCACCGCCGCCGCATCGCTGGTCCACCTGCTTTCCCGCCAGCAAGACACGGTCGGCCTGGTTACCTTCACCGACAAAATTACCGCCAACATTCCCCCGTCCAGTAGCAGCGCGCACTTAAAGAAATTGGTGCATCAGATGACGGTCCTGCAACCAGCCGAAGCGACCGATTTTGACGGCGTGTTTCCCGATCTCGCGGCGCAGATACCGCGGCGCGGTTTGATTGTCATTTTTAGCGACCTGTTCGCGGATCTCGGCCACCTAAAGTCGGCCCTGCAACAGTTCCGCTTGCGCAAACACGACGTCGTTCTGTTTCACGTCATGCACGACGACGAGATCAATTTTCCGTTCGCGGAGAACACCAAGTTCGTCGGACTCGAAGTCGACGAGGAACTGCAAACCGATCCACGAGCGCTGCGCGAATCGTATTTAAAAGTGGTCGGCGAATTTCAGGACCAGGTCCGTAAAGAATGTAGCCGCCAAGGCATCGACTATCTCCTGCTCAATACCAAGGACCGCCTCGACGCGGTGCTCAACAAGTATCTCGCGTTTCGCAACAGCACCAAAGGGCAGCGCCGTCTATGATCGCTTTCCTAAATTCGACCGTCTCCTTTAACCTGATCATTGCCTGGGGCTTGGTGCATCCGTTCCTGCTTGGCGCGGGCGCGTTGGCGGTGGCGGTGCCAATCATCATTCACCTGCTCAATCGACGCCGGTTCAAGGTGGTGGACTGGGCTGCGATGGATTTCCTCAAGCAGGCCGAGAAACTCAACAAGCGGCGCATCCAACTTGAAGATTTGCTGCTCCTCTTACTGCGTTGCCTGGCGATGCTGTTGATCGGCTTTCTACTGGCCCGCCCGTTTTTGAAGTCCGGTTTTGTCGGCAGTTTGATCAGCAACGCGCGTTCGGAACGGATCTTTATTCTCGATGACTCACCGAGCATGGGCGCACGCGGTCCGGACGGCACCGCCTTGGATGTTTCGGTGCGCAAACTCGGCGACTATCTCAGTGATCTTGCTGCGGACGAGTCCGGTGATGCGGCCACGCTCTACCTTACATCCGCACCGGAAAAACCGCTGTTTGCTGGCGTTCCGCTCAAGAGCAACAGTCTCACCGAGATGCTCGAAGCCATCGACGAACTAAAACCCTCAGACCATCCGGCCGACTATAACGAGGTGCTCTCGCGGGTTCGGCGACGAATGCAGGAAAAGTCGAGTAGCCTGAACCGCATTCTGTTTGTGATGACCGACCTGCGCCAACGCGATTGGGCCGGCGCCCGCCCCTCGGCCATCGAAGCGGAAGAAGGGGATGCTGAGGAAGTCGTGGTCACCTCAACCATGGCCAACCTGCAGACCTTGTCCAAAGATCTCGCCGGCTGCTTCCTGCTCGACTTCGGCAGCAGCGACACCGCAAACCTCGAAATTATTTCCATAGCCCCGCAGGACAAAACCTTGGTCGGCGGTGTGCCCACGCGCTTCGACGTCACGGTGCGCAACCACGGCAACGCGCCAGCGACCGACGTGGCCATCTCGTTCGGCGCGGCGAGTCAGTTGCCGATGGAGGACATCATCGCCCGGATTCCTCCGGGCGGAACCGCCTCGGTGCCGTTCACGTATTCCTTTGCTCGTGAGGAGTCAGAAGAAGCGGGTGCCACGGGCCGACCGGCGGCGATGCGGGCGGTGATCAAACCCGATTCGGCCGCGGAGGATATGCTAGACGCCGACAACGAACGCCTGTTTCCCGGACGCGTCATGCAAGGCGTGCGCGTGGTGATCGTCGACGGCAACCCCGAGGCGCGCGCCGAGAAAACGGAAAGCTTTTTCCTCAAACGCGCCCTCGCTCCGCGCGGCAGCATGGCCTCAGGTATGGACGTAAAGGTGATGGGCGTGGAGGAGTTCGACGATGTCAACTTGGACGAAGTCCAATACTTGGTTTTGTGCAACGCCTACCGGGTGACCAATCGGGCCGATCGCAACGACGAACGCCTGGAAGAAATTCGCGCGTGGGTCGCGTCCGGCGGTGGACTGTTCATCGCGCTCGGCGACGAGATCGACGAGGATTACTACAATCAGAAATTATACCGCGACGGCAAAGGCCTGCTACCCCTCAAACTGGTACAGATGGTTGGTGACGACACCGGTGAAAGCTGGGCCAACTACCAACTGCTCACCGCCAACCACCCCGCCTTGAAGGTGTTCGAGGGTGACGCGAATCCGCTGCTCGCCGATGTGAAGGTGTTTCGCTGGTGGCAGTGCGAACTGCCCGTGTTCGACGAGGAAGAGAAGCCGACAGATAACGAGGCTGCCGAAAAGGACTCGACGCTTTCGGCGGACGGCTCCGTGCAGATTCTCGCCCGCTTCACCAATGGCGAATCGGACCCGGCTTTGGTCGAGTCGGCGGTCGGCGAAGGCCGCGTGTTGGTTAGCACCACCTCGCTCGATCTTGACTGGAGTAACTGGCCGAAAGAATTTAGCTACTTGATCGCGCAACAGGAGATCGCCCGTCATCTAGCCCGTAACGACAGCGCCAACGGGGTGCTCACGGTCGGCGAACCGATCCGGCAGCCGGTGGACCTGAGCCGCTTTAAAATTGATCTGCAGCTGACCGCTCCGGGAGAAAAACTGGTCGCGTTGCAGGCGCGCAAACCGACTGCGGAAGACAAGAAAAATTCGCCGGTGTGGAGTGTGAATTTTGAAGAGGTTGAGTCGCGCGGTTTCTACGAACTTGCGCTCGAACCAGCGCGTGGTGGCGAGCCCGAACGCGTGCTGTTCGCGGCCAACATGGAAGCCGGGGAAGGCGCGCTCGAGCGGGTCGACACCGAGGGCTTCAAGACACAGTTGAGCGATAGTAACATTGAATATGCGAAAGCGTTCCCGACCTCTGGCAAGGAGATCAACGCTGCCCGCCATGAAATCTGGAAAACCCTACTGTTCCTGCTTGTCGCCTTGCTTTGCGGAGAGCAGATTTTTGCTTGGTGGCTCGGGTTTCGGAGAACTGTCACATGAAACGTCTCGCACACTTCACATCACGCATCGGCACCCTTGTTCTTGTCTTTGGCCTACTGTTCGGCATCAGTCTGCCGTCGTTCGGACAAGCCGCACCGCCCTTGAAGGAACCGCCGTTACGCACCAACAACAGTAGCGATTACTTGCTCCAACGCGCCGATCAATACCTCGAAGAAGGCCGTTCCGCGCTCGCCGCGCAACTCTGGCAACGCGTGATCGACGAGAGCCAAGACACGGTCGCTTCCGAAGGCGAACGGCAGCGGACCCTCTTGGCCGAGTTCAATATTTTCCGTCCCCGACTACCCTCACTCGAACGCATGATCGCGGAAAAACCACGCGAATCGCTCGACGCTTACCGATTGCGCGCGGACGGTGAAGCCAAAGCCTTGCTGGCAAAGGCGGAGTCGCCCGCCGAACGAAATGACGCGCTGATCCAGATCGCAAACCGTCTGTTCTTGAGCAATCTCGGCGACGACGCGGTCATGGAACTCTCAGGAGAAGCGTTGGAGCAGTTCGAATTTGTCACCGCCGAACGCCTGCTGAAAAAGCTGGTCAACATCCACCCCAACCCCTCGGTCGATCTCAACCAAGCCAAACTCCGACTCGCCATGGCGGCCGGCCGCAATAACAACCTCGGCTTGGCTACCCAATTACTCGAAGAGTTGCGGGCGAATCAAACCGTTCCCGCGTCCATGCTCGACGCGGTGGAGAAAGCCCTTCCCGCCAGAAAAATTGCCAAGGAGGCAGGCCCTGCCGGCTGGCCAATGGCTGCGGGCTCAAGTGGCCGCGACGGACTCATGCCCGCGCTTCCCGCGGGTCCACTCTCCTCCTACAAACTCGTGTGGGAACAGCCCTTTACCCTGAACGCCCCCGCCGGTCTCGAAAACGATCTCGAACGCGAGGAGGATCATTTTGGTGACGACACCGCGCTGTTGTTGCGCTGGGCGCAACGCGATTATCGCCCGGTTACCACCCTGCGTTTTGGCGGCTCTTCCGTGTTCTTTCAAAACGATGAACGCCTGATTGGCGTTCGCGCCCGCGACGGGCGCATCGTAAAAGCGTTTCCGAAAATGGGCTACCAAGACCCTAATATGCAAAGCCTGCAGCAAAATGCCATGCGCTTTGGTCGGCCTCTGCCCACCGACCCCAGTGCACCCAAGAGCTTGGCCGAGTCGCAGTTGTTTAAAGCGAGTCTCGAACAGTCGATGTTGTGGCAAGATGATGTGGTGTTCGTCGTTGAACGACCGAGCCCGCTGGAGATGCCACGTCAAGCCCAAGCCCAACGCTTTGGTGCCTTCTTACCTGTTACTCGTTTCCGCAATAACCGTCTGGTCGCGTACGGCGCGAACCCACGCAAGGCGAGCGAAGAGCAATGGGCGTACCAGCCGGAAAACAGCGGTTGTATTCTCGGCGAACCGACCCCATTCCGCAACAGTGTCGTCGTTCCCATTCTCGAACGCAACCGGATCGAACTCGTCGCCCTCGACAAAACCACCGGCAAACAATTGTGGCGTTCCTACCTGTGCGAAGAACAGGTGGGCGAAGTCGCGCCGTACGCGGAAGCCACGCTGGCGGTGTCCGGCGACGATATCTACGCACTGACCGGCAACGGTATTCTGGGCGCCTTCGAAGGGACCACCGGAAACCTCCACTGGGTTCTGCAACACGCGCGTTCGGTTACCAAGAAAAACATCCGCGTTGCCGGCGTCGGCGTCGAGATCAACGGCTGGAAAAAAAATCATCTCATGGTCAGTGGGCCCAACCTGATCGTCGCTCCGTCCGACATGGAATACATGTTTGCCGCCGACCGGCGGACCGGGATGATCCGCTGGCGTCAGTTCATGTATTTTGACGACGACGAATCCACGCCCTACCCGCTTGGCATCGTCGGCGACCATCTCTACGTCGCGTCCAACCAGACCTTGCGCATGCAACCGGTAAAAGACGGACGCATCATCAAAGGTCGCCCTGAACGTCCGCTCGCCAAAAAGGACAAAGACTTCACCCGCTTCTTCGAGTCCTACGGACGCGGTGCCCTCACCGCCAATGAAATCCTCATCCCGCACAACAACGAGGTGCTGCGCTTCGACCACGAACTCAACTTGATCGACCGCGCCGCCCTGAACGATGATGACAGCATCCCGCTCGGCAACTTGTTCAGCGACGGCAAGCGTCTGTACCAGGTCGGACTGCGTTCGATCCAAGCCTTCGAACCCGAGCCAGAAGAAGAAGAAGAAGAAGCCAAACCCACCGACGAAAAGGATGTGACCCCATGAAGCCCTTGCTCTCCCTTTTGACTGCCGCCCTTGGCCTCCTCCTCCTTTCCGGCCCCCTTGCACACGCCGAGAAAACTGCGGAAGAGTTGATCAGTCCGCGAACACAGGCCGCGATCGACAAAGGCCTCCGGTATCTCGCCAATCGCCAGATCAAACGCGGTCCCGACTCCGGGGCCTACGGTGGCGGCAGCTTTCCCGGCGCACCCGGCATCGTCGGCCTCACCGGACTGGCGTTCATGTGCGACGGTTCCACGCCGGGCATCGGCCGCTACGGCGCCGAGGTGAAACGCTGTACTGAGTTCGTCGAACGCAACACCGCCGAGACTGGTTACATCGCGCGTAAAGGCGACGAGGCCGGCAATATGTACTCCCACGGTTTCGCCACCTTGTTCCTTTCCCAAGCCTACGGCATGACCCAGGACGACAAGGCCAAAGCCAAGCTCAAAGCCTCGGTCGACATGCTGATCGCCGCCCAGAACGACCAAGGCGGTTGGCGCTATCAACCGCGTAAAACCGACGCCGATCTTTCCGTCACAGTCTGCCAGATTATGGCCCTGCGCGGCGCTCGCGACGCTGGCATTCACGTGCCGGAAAAAACCCGCGACAAGTGCATCGAGTACGTGAAGAGGAGTAGCAATCAAAACGGCAGTTTCTCCTACACGCTCGGCTTTGGCGGCGGCGGCTCGTTCCCGCTCACCGGCGCCGGACTGGTCTCTCTCTACAGCGCTGGCATCTATGACGATCCGATCATCAACAATGGGCTGAAGTTCCTGCAGAACAACCGCAACCCGCGCCGCGCAAACTACTACTTCTACGGCCACTATTACGCGGTCCAGGCCTTCTGGCACGCGGGCGGCGATCCCTGGGAGAAATGGTACAACGACATCCGGGTCGAACTGCTCGAAAAACAAGACGCCAGCGGCGCATGGAACTCGAAGTACGGCACCGAGTTCGCCACTGCCATGGCCCTGATCATTCTGCAAATGCCCAAAGACGTTGTCCCCGTTTTCGCCCGCTAAGCGCAGAGCGCCCACCCCCCTCCTTTCCCCCCAGCTACCTCCCAGCTACCAGCTACCTTTCAACTACCGGCTACCGGCTACTATCTACTCAACATGAATTGGCTCCTCAGACTCCTCGGCTCCAACGCCGGCGACATTCCCGAAGACGCGCGCGCCGAACTCGTTTGGGAAAACCTGCCGTCCTCGTGGGGCGTGTTCCTGTTGCTCGCCGTCGTGATCGGGATTGTCTGGCTAGTCCTGTGGCTGTACCGCCGCGAGACCGTTCCCGACCGGCCACCGCGTGAGAAGTGGATCCGCCGCGCTCTCGCCGCGTTGCGGCTCGCCACCCTCGCGACGCTGCTGTTCATCTTTCTCGGACCTGCCATCCGCGTGAACCGGCGCGACGTTCTCAAACCCAACATTGTCGTCCTACGCGACGCCTCGACCTCGATGGCCGAGAAGGACAAGTACATCGACGATCGCAGCGCCAAGATGGCCGCCCAGGTGCTGGATACCTCAGTGAAAAAGCTGCGCAAAGAACCGCCCGCCCGCGCCGATCTGGTCAACGCCATCCTCGAGGACGACGACTACCGCCTGCAACGCGAACTCGAAAAGCTCGGCAACCTCCGCGCGTTTGATTTTTCCGACTCGCTCACTCGCGTGGACAAGTTCGGCCAACTGGTTGGCGACAACGATCCCAACCGTCTCGACAATCTGACCAACGACGTCACCAATGTCCGCGAACCGCTGCCGCCGCTGGTAGCGAACGGTCCCGCATCCGACATTTTCGCTGCCTTACGTGAAGGCCTCAACGACAAGCAAACCGCCGCCATCGTGCTCTTCTCCGATGGCCAACACACGGCTGGCGGTGCCCTCGCCGAAGCCGCCCGCGACGCGAAGGCGAAGAAGATTCCCTTACTGATCGTCGGCACTGGCGACCCGACGCCGCCGCGCAATCTCAGTGTGTCCGATCTCTACGCCGACCCTCAAGTCTGGAAGGACGACCCGTTCGAACTGCAAGCGACCATCACCAGCGAAGGCATCGGTCCTGAGACCGTCGAGGTCGAGTTCTATGAGATCGGTGGGTTCGGCGAAGGTGCCGCTGGCGTTGAAGACGGCAGTGAAACCTCGATTGAAACCCGAACCGTCCAACTGCCCGAGGAAGACGGCCCGTTGCGCCTGTCGTTCCGCCACTCTCCCGGCAAACCCGGCCGCCATGCCTACGGCGTTCGCGTAGTGCCGATCGAGGACGAGCACCGAACCGAAGACAACGCAGCGCCTGCCCCCGCCATCGTCAAGGTGCTCGACAATCAAGCCAAGGTCCTGCTGATCGCCGGTGGTCCGAGTTGGGAATACCGCAACTTGAGCGTGCTGCTTACCCGCGAGAAGTTCATCGAAGTTTCATGCTGGCTGCAGAGCATCGACGACGGACGCGCCCAAGCCGGTAATCAGGCGATCAACGTACTGCCCGAAACCAAAGAAGAACTGTTCGCCTACGACGTGATCATGATGCTCGATCCGGACCCGACCGAGTTCTCGCCGGAGTGGATCGAGTTGCTCAAGGAGTTCGTTCGCGAGCACGCTGGCGGCGTCCTGTATCAAGCCGGCCCACGCTACTCAGGACGTTTTCTTGGTGGCGACGACACCGGCGCCGTGCGTGATCTGTTGCCGGTTCGTCTCGGCGATATCGCTGATCTCGAAGTTCAAACCATGCTGTCGGTAAACAATCAGGAACGGCCCTTCCGCCCCTTCCCGCCGAACGCCGACCACCCGGTCCTGCGCTTTTACCAAGACAGCGACCAGAACACTCGGCGCTGGCAGACCCTCCCCGGCGTCTACTGGTCGTTCCCGGCGGAAGAGGCCAAACCCGCGGCGAAAGTCCTGCTCGAACGACGCGGCGGCGGCCTCGAACGCCCGCTGATCGTCAGTGGTCGCTTCGGCTCAGGACGTACCGCCTACCTTGGTTTCACCGGTACATGGCGCTGGCGTCCGATCGGGCGCGAAAACGAATTTTACAACAGCTTCTGGGTCCAAACCGCTCGCTGGTTGGTCGAAGGACGCGCCATGGAAGGCCGCCGCCGCGGCACCATCGAAACCGAACAGCAGCGCTACCAAGTCGGCGACCGCGTTCAGATTGTCGGCAAGCTCAAGGACGAGCAATTCAATCCGCTCGAAGACGCTGAAGTGCTCGGCACGCTCAAACTACCGAACGGCGACACCCAAGATCTCGCCCTCAAAGCCGTTCCCAACCAACCGGGCCGCTACCAGTCTACCGCGATTGCACAGGTCCCCGGCTCGCACTTCCTGGCCATCGAACTCGACTCCCGCGACGGTCCGCCCACCCGCATGGAAATCGACTTCGCAGTCACCCTGCCCCAAGTCGAAACCCGCGCCGTCTGGCTCAACGAACCCCAACTTCGCGAACTCGCCGAGATCTCTGGCGGCAGCTACTACAACGTCAGCACCGCCCCCAAACTCTACGAGCAAGTCCCCAACCGCACCCGCGTCCTCGAAACCCAAGGTCCGGCCACACCCATCTGGGACAACCTCCGCATTCTCCTCTTTCTGGTGCTGCTGCTCGCCCTCGAGTGGTGGTTCCGCAAACGCTACAAACTGCTTTAACCTCACGTCCCAGGCCGAAGGCCGCCGAATCCTAGGCCGAAGGCCGGCCTCTCCGACTACTGACTACTCGCTACTGACTACTTGAATATGACCGCCGGACACCAGTCGCTCGATAACATCCGCCGCCAGCTTTCTGAGCTGCGCGGACGCATTCGCCGTTGGTTCCTGATCGACGGCCTCGCCAAGGTTGGTCTCACCATTCTTGCACTGGTGTTCGTCGATTTCTGGATTGACCGACTGTTCCGCATGGACCAGCCACAGCGCTTCGTCATGCTGCTGCTGATGATCGGCGTGGTCGCCTACGTGGCCCGGCGCTTTCTTTGGAAGCCACTCAAAGCGAGCGTCACGGACGACGCGCTGCTGCTCGAAGTGGAAAAACAAAATCCCGCCCTGCACGAACGTCTGATCAACGCCTTCCAACTCTCCCGGGTGGATCCCGAGTCGTCGCACGCCTCCCCTGCCCTGCTCGAAAAAGCCATTGCCGACGGCGTGAGCGAAGCCGATAACGTGCAGTTCTCAAACGTGCTCCACGTCGAACGCGGTCGGAAGAACAAAGGCCTGTTTGCGGTCGCCGCCCTCGGCTTTCTGATCCTGCTCAGTTCCTTCGCCTTCGCCAAGCCGATGCGCACCTGGTTCAACCGCAACGTCATGCTCGGCCAGGCCCAGTGGCCGCAGGATTACTACCTGCACGTGCTCGGTGCCGAGGACAACAAATTGCTCGTCCCCCGCGGCGAGGATTGGCCCATCATCGTCAACGTCGAGAAGGTGCTCTCGACCCCAGATTCGTTGCAACTGGAATACGATAATTCCCAGTCGGTGCGGCGCGAGATCATGAACCGCGTCGACAAGCTTTCGTTCGAATCGACCCTGCGCGACGTGCAAAGCGAATACCGGTTTCGCATTGTTGGCCGCAAAGGCGTGGCCTCGCCATGGATCGCCATCAAACTGGTCGAACGCCCCGAAGTCATCGGCACCACACTCGAATCCGAAGCGCCTGAGTACACCAAGCTCGGAACCACCGAACTTCCGCCGGGGGCCGGTCCCTATTACGTCTTCGATGGCAGCACAGTCCGCATCGCCGGCGTTTCCTCCAAAGAACTCCGCGGCGCCGAACTCCTGCACGAAAAGCAAACCATCGCCCTTGAGCTCACCGACGGAAAAAATTTCAGCGGCATCATCCCGCCCGAGAAACTACAACCCGGCGTCTACACCATTTCCCTGCTCGGCACAGACGAAATCGCCCGCCCCGGCGAAGCGGGCTTGATCCCCCTGCGCTCCTCCGACACCGCCCAGTTTACGTTGCGCACCAAGGAAGACAAGCCGCCGAAAATCAAAGCCAAGACCAGCGGCATCAGCAACCTCGTGGTCGCCGACGCCCGGGTGCCCTACAAACTGAATGTGGTGGATGATTTCGCGGTACAAAAACTCGAACTCGACACCGCGTGGAACTTGGCGCGTGACGACGGGACTGCGACCAACGGCATGTTTCGCACCGAGGCTGCGGGTATCCAGGCCCAGATCGGCCAAGCCGAGATCAACAGCGATAGCGCGTTCGAACTGGGTCTGTCCAATGCCCCTGAAGGCGCACGCGTCGCGCTCCAATTCCTCGCCGAAGACAACAACACGATCAACGGTCCCAGCACGGGGGCATCGCAAGTCGTCTTTCTCCGCGTCGTCTCGCCGGTCGAACTGCGCGAGGACATTCTGCGTCGCAACAAAGAGATCCGTCAGCGCATGGATATCATTCGCAAGAAGCAGAACGACATCGGCACGGACATCCTTGCGCTCAAAGCCGACACCCGTGGTGTTGCAGCGATGAACGACAACCAGCGTTTGCAACTTAACAAAGCGCAGAAAGAACAGAAGCTGCTCGGCACGCAAATGATGCAGCTCCACCGCCGCCTCGATCAAATTGCGTCCGAGCTATTGAACAACAATCTCGAAGACGAAAACAGCGCCCTCATCGGACGCCTGCGCCGCGACATCCTCGCGCCGATGGAAACCTTGGCTCAGACCACGATTCCCGCCGCTGCCGGATATTTGGATGGCATCCGGCGCGTCGCCGGAGAGGAGCGCGGGGCCGCGTTCGAACAGGCGGGTATCACCAACGGGGAACTTCTGGCTGCGATGGATGAGATTTTGACGTTCATGGAGAAGAACGAGGACTTCCAACTTGCGGTGAACCTCCTGCACGAAATCCGCAAAGCGCAGGAGGGGGTTCGGAAACGGACCGAGGCCGAACGTAAGCGCCGAATCAAAGATCTGATCGACCAACAAAAACGCGACAACAATTGAACGACGGAGAATGAACAAAAACCCCTGTCCATTCCGTTACATTTCCTGAATCATCGCGTATGTTCCGAGAGAGAATTCCCATGAAACCAGTCCACCCGCTCCTTCTCGTCCTTCTGTCCCTCCTTCTTTGCCTGCCGGCGTGGACCCAGAATCCTCCCGCGGGCGAGCCCGAGTCCGCCCTGGGTGTCCGTCAGGACCGCGTGAAAGGCATGATGCTGCAACTCGAGAAGAAAATGGAGTCGCTGGCGCAAGTGTTGCAGAAGACGGAACCCGAACAAGCGGAACGTCTGATCAAGGCCTACCAGGAGGCCAAAGAAAAACTGATGACGCCACGCATGGACGACATCACCGGCTTGCTCGACGATGCCAAACTCGAGTCCGCCACCGAGGAACAAGACAAGGTGCTCGCCGACCTTCAGGAACTCATGGACACGCTGCTCTACGAACAGAGCGAACTCGACGAACTGATGAACGAGATCGAACAACTCGAGGACATGCAGGAAAAACTCGAGGACATGATCGAACGCGAGAAGGAGCTGCTCAAGGAAAGCAAAAACCTCTCCGACCCCGAACAAGCCAAAGCCCAACTCGATCGCCAGATCGGCCAAGTAAAAGAACTGATCGAACAACAGGAAGGGATCGTCGACGAGACCCAAGACGCACGTTCAGAGGGCGACCTCGACAAGATGAAGAGCGTCGGCAAAAAACAAAACAACGTCCGCGAGGAAACCAAAAAACTCGCCCGCGAACTCTCCGAAGCCGGCGACCCGCTCGGCAGCCAAAAGAATCCGAGCGACGGCGAACAACAGACTGGAGAGCAACAATCCGGTGAACAGGAGTCCAGCGAGCAACAATCTGGAGAACAGGAATCTGGCGAACAGCAGTCCGGCGAACAGCAGTCTGGCGAACAGCAGTCCGGCGAGCAGCAATCCGGAGAACAGAAATCTGGGGAGCAGCAATCCGGAGAACAGAAATCTGGGGAGCAGCAGACCGGAGAACAACAGTCTGGAGAACAGAAGTCTGGCGAACAGCAATCCGGCGAACAACAGCCTGGGGAGCAGCAATCTGGCGAACAGAAGTCAGGGGAACAACAGTCCGGCGAACCGCAGTCTGGCGAGCAACAATCTGGAGAAGAGAAATCCGGCGAACAGCAGTCCGGCGAGCAGCAATCCGGAGAACAGAAATCCGGCGAACAGCAGTCTGGGGAGCAGCAGTCTGGAGAACAACAGTCTGGCGAACAAAAGGCCCAAGATGACGAACCTCAAGTCACCGAATCTCAGGCGACAGCCCAAGCCCGCGCCGCACAACAAATGGCCAACGCTTCGGAAAACCAAAAACAAGCCGAAGAAAAACTGAACGATGGCGATGGCCGTCGCGCCGAGCGCGAAGCGAAAGAAGCCCTCGACGACCTCAAAGACGCCCTCGCCGAACTCGAAGAGGAACGCGAACGCTTAGAAAACCAAGACGAAGAAAAAGCCTTCGACAAACAAGCCCGCGAACAAGGCAAAGCCGCCGAAGACCTCGCCAAAATGCAGAATAGCGGGGAAGAAAAACCGTCCTCCGACCCCCAAAACGGCGAACAGCAGAACGGGGAACAACAAAACGGCGAACAGCAGAACGGGGAACAGCAGAACGGGGAACAACAAAACGGGGAACAACAAGGCGAACAACAGCAAGGCGAACAACAGCAAGGCGAACAACAGCAAGGCGAACAACAGCAAGGCGAACAACAGCAAGGCCAACAACAGCAGGGCCAACAACAGCAAGGCGAACAACAGCAAGGCCAACAACAGCAGGGCCAACAACAGCAGCAAGGTCAGCAACAGCAGGGCCAACAGCAACAACAGCAGCAGGAAAACCCCGCCCCGCAAGAAGCCCAGGAGGCGATGCAGCAAGCGCAGGAAAACATGGAGAAGGCGCAGGAGAATCTGGAAGAGCAGGATGCCGAACAGGCCCAGCAAGAGCAGGAACAAGCCATTGAAAATTTGGAGGAGGCAAAAGAAGAAATTGAGAAAAAGCTCGCCGAGATGAAGAAAGAGGCGCCCCAAGACCAAGTCGAACGCCTGCTCGATATCTTCACCGACATGCTCGCCAAGCAACAGGGGATCAATGCCGAGACACTCGACTTGTTTGGGCGCACCCAACTTCCCGAAGACGAGCGCCTGCGCCGAGCCGAGTCCAAACTCGGACGCAAGTTATCCGAAGAACAAATGGCCCTCGCCGAACGCAGCGCCGACGCCCATGGCCTGATCATCGACGAATCCATGAGTGTCGTCTTCCGCCGCCTCGTTCGCAATTTGCAAGAAGACCAAGAGGAGGTTTCCGATCGCCTGTCTGACATCGATGTCGCCGAACTCACCCAGCTCCGCCAAGTCGAAATCGTCACCACCATCGAGGACCTCATCGAGGCGCTCGACGAGGCCAAGAAAGAACAGGAAGAAGAGGAGAAACAAGAACAGGAACAGCAAGAGCAACAAGAGCAGGAACAACAAGAAGGCAAACCCGCCCTGCTGCCCCCGTCCGCCGAACTCAAGCTGCTCAAAAAGAACCAGCTCCGGGTCAACCGTTACACCGGGGCGCTCAACCAGTTGCGCGACGACGGCAAAGCGCTCGATGCGCTCAACAAAGAATCTGTCCGCGCCTCCCGCCTGCAAACCCAGATCCTCGACATGGCCCGTGAACTCGGTGACGTGATGAAAAACAACCGCCCCACGGAGGCCCAATAATGCGAGCGTTCCTCTTTCCCATCCCCGCGTTTCTCCTCGTTTTTTTCTTTCTCGCGCCGACCACCTGGTGCGGGGAAAGTGACGACGTACAGAAGGTCATCGACAGCTATCTCAAGCATGTCGAAAAATCCGGACTCAGCCCCAAGAAAAAGGCGTCCGCCAAAGATATTGTCGAAGCGGTACGCGAAGATGAGGAGATGCAAAAATCCGCCATCTCCGATGCGCTCCGCGACGTCTACCCGAAGTTCGACGACGCCATCGCCCAACTCGGCGAAGACGATCTCGCGCCGGCAGTGCAAGCGCTCGAAACCTTCACCGAAGCCGAGGACCCCTACCTCGCCGCCGAAGCCACCTACTTCCTATCCCGCGCACACATCCTGCGCGAAGACTATGAGGCCGCCCTGCCCCATCTCGAAACGCTCAACGACATCATGACCGACCGCATGACCCGGCGAGCTGACGCCCTCTTCTACGAAGGCGCCAGCCGATTTCACAATCTCGACCGCGGCGGTGCCATGCAGAAATTGCAGGCCTTCCTCGACTACAGCGAGACCGACAGCGAGGACTCGCTTATTGGCGAGGAATGCGAACGCATGCTCGAAACCATCGCCGAACTCGAGACCGGCTCGATCGACGACGTCGCCGAACACATGGACTACGTTCGCCGTCGCCTTTCACTCGACGATTCCGGCGAACGCACCGTGGAAACCCAAGAAACCATCATCGACATGCTCGACGATCTGATCGAGCAAGCGGAAGAACAGGAACAGCAGCAACAACAGCAACAGCAACAACAACAACAACAGCAGCAGCAACAACAGCAACAACAACAGCAACAACAGCAACAAATGCAGCAGCACCAACAGCAGCAACAGGGGCAGCAGCAACAAGGTCAGCAACAGCAACAGCAAGGCTCGCAGCAGAGCCAGACGCCCGGCCAAAACGAACGCGCCGAGAATGACGACGGTCTCAACAAACCGCGCCGTAATCTGGGTGATGCCAAGCGCTCCGAATGGGATAACCCGCGCGAGCGCGCCCGCAAAATCGAAGCGCTTTCCGCGCTCAAAAAGCAATTCCCCGCCCGTTACCAGCAGCTCATCGAGCAATACTACGAAGACCTCCAAACCGAAGACTTCTAATCCGACATGCGACGCTTCCTCCGCCTTCTCCGTATCTCCGCGGCCACTGTCGCCGTTAGTTCCATCGGCTTAGCCGCCGAACCACTTATCACCTTCCTCGACGGCAACGAATTGGAGGGGGCCACGGTTTCCGCGATCAATGCCGAAGGCACCGTCTTGATCAAAGGTCAGAAGGAAACCGCCGACGTCGATTTCCTACGCCTGATTCTCACCGGCACCGAGGCGAAGCCAGTCGACGCCACGCAAGCCATGCACTTGCAATGGATTGATGGCAGCCAAACGACGGCCACGTTACTCACCGTAAAAGGCGAGCGGCTGACCTTCGCTGGTCCTGCCGTCAACGCCTTGACCCTGCCGATCGACGCGATCGAGCGCGTTCGGTTGCAGCCAGAAAACAAGGCCGAACGCCATCAGGAAGCGTTCGCCACCGCCCCCGGCGATCTCGATCTCCTCCTCGTCCAGATCGAAGGCGAACTACAAAAAGTTCGTGGCTTCATCGTCAAGATCGACGACAACAGCGTCGAATACGAGTTTGAAGGCGAACGCGCCACGTTCGAACGAGAACAAGTATACGGCATCATCCTTGCCAAACCCGACATGGAGATTCCCTACGCACAGGCCGCCATCCACACCGTCGACGGCAGTGTGATCCGCGGCAATGTTGCGACCTTGGCCGCCGACAAACTCGTGCTCAAGACCATCGCCGACACCCGCATCACCATTCCTTGGGCCCAGGTGACGGAGGCCTCGCTCAACGCCGACCGGCTCGCCTTTCTTTCCGACCTCAAGCCGGTCGATTACAGCAAAGCCCCGATTGTCGCCCCAAACCGGGAATGGGCCGCCGACCGCAGCATCAAAGGCTTGCCGATTGTGCTTAACGGCAAACAATACCGCAAAGGCCTCGGCATGGTTTCCGGCATGACCTTGGTCTTTGAACCCGCGTCCAAGTTCGATATCTTTTCCGCCACCATCGGGATCAACGACGACACCGGCAACCTTGGCGATTGCGAATACATCGTCATCAAAGACCGCAAGGAGATCTTCCGTAAAGTGGTCAAAGGCACCGACCCGCCAGAGAAGATCAACTTGGACATCACCAACGCCGACACGGTGACACTGAAAGTTGATTACGGCAAAGACCTCGACCTCGCCGACCACGCCGACTGGGCCGAAGCCTGCTTTATCAAAAACCTCGAAGAGTAACCACGCTGCTGAGGTCTGATTCTGAAGGATCACAAGGAGGTCCTGTCCAATGAAACCCGCAGTTAAAACAGGGTGCCTCTGGGGGTTCGCGATCGTCCTGTTGTTGTTGGCTGTCGCTTGTGGCGTCTATTCCTATTTCCGGGGCAAGGCCGCCCCATGGCCCGAACCACCGAACCCGCCGGTAGATCTGACGTTCCCCCATACCGCGCTAAAGCCGGACGAAATCCCCCCCGACAATGGCTATTCGGCGTTACTGGAGTTCGGAGCTACGCTGGGATACCAGCCGAACTAGTTCGAGATCCGAAGCGAATGCGATGCCTACCATCTTGGCCGTTTCAGGGAACACCCAACCAACTTCCCCACGCTGGTGCAGCTCGGCAAGGTCGCTCCGGAGCTACTGGATTTGTGGTCCACCGCCGCCAACGGTCCAGCTTGGCCTGATGTCGTGTATTATAGCTTCGATGAGCATGTTAGAGAAATCCAGGCCTACATCGCACACCAATCCGCCATGCGCATGTTTGAAGGCGACATGAAGGGCCTTCACAAACTGCTCGCCGACTCTCTCACGGTCAGCACCCGCTTCGCGCAGATTCCAACCGGATCGAATCTGAATCGCGGATTCCAAGGCGCCATCCAAACCGTGAGCTTTTTCAAAAGCCCAAAACTTCTGGCGCCACTATCGGATGCCGAACTGAAGCAATGGCAAACGAACTTTTTGGATGCGGCCAAGGTCAGAAGCAAGACGGCAGATATTCTGCGCTACGAGTATCAAAGTGTTCCCGAGATGATGCCCGAAGTTTTTGAGAGCTCTGCTTTCTTTGGACAATATCACACGATCGAAATCCCGCGCGTCTTTCTCAAACCATTGGGCAGCGATCCCGACACCACGACGAAAAACATTGGCGTCATCTATCAACACTTGATCGCCGGGATCGACGATCCATCCCGTTCGGGAATCGCTGAACAATTCGCGCGCGATATTAATGCCAATTCAACCTATTGGCTTGGCGATGATCCGGTAGGTCGACAATGGGTGATAAAGGGGATGAGTTCAGCGGAGGCATTGGTGCACAAGGATGCGATACGTCGGACCATGCTCCACGGCGCGGCACTGATGGTCGCGATCGAGCGGTATGCGAAAAAGAAGGACGTATTGCCTTCGACCCTCAACGATCTCGTCCCGGAGATCCTCCCCGAACTCCCGCTGGACTTCTTGAGCGAGACTCCGTTCATCTATAAGCCGAACCCCGATGAAACCTACCTTCTGTATTCACGCGGACCGGATAGACTCGATGGCGGAGGTGTCCAAGATTCCGATCTGATTATCCGATCGAGGGAGCACTATCCAACGATGGTTGCACCCTGAGCCTTACCGCATTGGATTTTGCCAATCGACCTTCAACTCCTTACCAACAAGCCCTTTAGCGATACTCGGCTTGAATTGACTGCCCGATCGCGAACATTTTACTTCGCCTCCGGTCCGTTTTCTTGAATAGAATCGGCAACAGATACGACAGACTCTCGATGAAACCGATGCTCACTGCCCCCAGGCTCTGCACCCTTATGCTGCTCCCACTTCTGGTCTCTTCCGGCGTTCTCTTCGCGCAGGGGACCATTCCGGGCACTGCTCCAGTTGCGGCCCATGATCCAACCCCGGCAAATTGGCCGTATCCATGGCGGGTCGGCGAAGACATCGAATATAAAATCATCTACGGCGCGCTCAATGTCGGCAAGGTCACTTGCGAGACCGACTGGATCAAAACCAACGGATTGGATCTCGTTCGGATCAAAGTGAAGGTAAAGTCCAACAGACTCATCTCCGCCGTCTACCCGATCGAGGGAACGCTGGAAAGCTTGGTCGACCCGGTGACCTTTCGCCCGCTGATATCAACCCGTGTCATGCGCGAAGGCAAGCGGCGTACCAATGAGGTCAATGTGTTCAATCGAAACACCATGACTGGACACTGGGAATCCATCACCAAGGAGAAAAAGAAAGACTTCAAGATCGGACCCAACACCCTCGACGTCCTCAGCTTTATGTACGACCTACGCGGCACCCCCTTAACCGTTGGCACCTCGACGAAGAAACAGGTGATGTCCGACGAGAAGGTCTACGACCTCGAACTCAAGTTCGAAAAGAAGGAACGACTCAAGGTGGTGAAGGTCGGTAAGATCGACTGCATCAAAGTCCGTCCGACCGCGACCTTCAACGGACTCGTCAGCTTGAAAGACAAAGGCGACATCACCGCTTGGGTCTCGAACGACGCGCGCAAAATCTGCACCAAAATCGTGGCGGAAACCCCGTTTGCGAACCTCAAGATCGTGCTCACCGATGTCGATGGTCCGGGCACCGACAAGTGGGTGAAGTAGAACACCCGCTGTCGGATCTTGCTCGGATTCGAGTTCGGCCTACTTCCTGCGAGCCCTGAAGACTGTTCCGACCCGAGAACTACATCTCGCGCAACAGATCGATCGCCACTTGCCGCACTTCCGGGTCCTCCGAACGCGCAGCCTCCAACAGAGCCTCGCGTGCGTGGACGCCCATCTCTTTCAGGAGGATCCGTGCGTCGCGGCGGCTGGCATAATCGGTGGCGCCGAGGTTGCCCACGCACGTCTTGATCAGCGCCTCAATGTCACCATCGACATCCAAGGTGACCGTGACGATATCGCTCACGGCTAATTCGTCGCTGCGACTGTGGCACTGCACCTGAATGATTCGTTTACCTTCTGGGACCGGATATAGTTCCACGATGTTCCGCCAGGGGCCACCGTCCAGGCGGGTACGCACCCGAACTGATTCTTCGGGGACGTCGAGCTCCCCTACCGAGATGCCGATCCGGTTCGCTTCGGTCCGGGTGTCCACCTTGAACGTGTAGCGCTTGAGTTCGGGACGGACCATCACCCAGCGATGTGAAGATTTCTTGCTGCCATAGGCGAGAAACAGCCCGCCGTCGCCGTCTGGTACCAGACGCGTGATCGCCTCGACCGCCGCCGGGCTTCCAGCAAGACTCACCTCAACCACATTGGTGCCGCGCACCCCGAGTAAGTGTCCTCCCGCCGTCAACCACTGGTTGCCAAAGCGGTCGGCTTCAACCAACTTGACTTTGCCATACTTTTTCAAGCGTTCGTCGTCTTTGAAAAAGGCGATGTTCGCCGCCACGTTCGCACGTCCAAAGCGCAGATCATTCCCGCCCAATCCAAATTGTGCCTGCTCCATCTGGAACGCCCCGCCTTGAAACCGTTGCTGAAGCTGCATGTTCCCGCTGGCCTGCACCATTGCAGCGCCGCCCTGCGTGACCATGACCAACCTGCCCTCATTGAAGCCCATGATGTCTTTGCCTTGAATCACACGCGGACGTCCGCGCCGGTTTAGATAGGGAGCCCTGGTGAAGGTCATCCGGTTGCCGGCATTCTTGTAATGCAGCGAGGTCCATGTTCCATCGCGTAAAATATTGAGCCGATGGCTGCGGTCGACAAACCAGATCTCGTCTTGGTCGACAATCAACGGACGGTTGAGACCCATTCCGTATTTCGGGGTGCTAGGATAGGCGGGCATGTAGCCTGGCCTTGCTGCGGCAACTTCAGCCTCGAACGCTTCGAGAGGTGTCGCGTAACGCGTCCAAGAGGTCTCGTCTTCTGCGACAAACACGGTGGTCGTCATCGAGGAGGCATACGACCAAGGACGGTTGGCGGAATCGAATGCGAAGCCGCCGGAATTTGTCAGGTCGAGCGGAAAGGCTGGCCCCTCGAGCCATTCGCCATCTTCCCATCGATCAAGGCGAATAACCTTATTGCCTTTCAACACATGCAGGCGGCCAAGCAAGTCGGCTCGCATATCGGACCATGTGGTGAATGGCACGATCTCTTCATTCACGGTTGCCGGGAGTTCATGCCAGTTTCCGGCGACGGTATAGAGTCCCTTCTTCGAACTCATGAGGACAAAATGTCCGCCGGTGAATACCCGAGTGATTTTCAGACTGGGCATCCCATGACGCCAGTCGAGCCACGTCGCACCGCCTTCTTCCCGCCAAGAGAACAGACCCGCGCCGTGGGTGCCGACATGCACCTCGTCTCGGGAGACAGCTGCGATGTCAGGAAAGATGTGGCCGTAGTAGGTCAAGTCGTTCTCTCGCACTGTGTCGATGCCATCGTGGACGACCTCCAAGCGTGAACCATCCCAACGCCAGAGTCGGTGAAAGCGGTCGGCTTCGCGTTCGGTCAGAGCGTCGTCACTGCCGCGGAATGGCGTGGACAACATCCACAGGGTGCCGTCGGGAGCCTGAGCCGCTTGGAACACCGCATGGTTGCCTAACTGAGCGGGATCGAATCCTTCTGCGGTGGCGGGTTCGCCGGTGGAGCCGTCGAGCACCATCCCGGGTCGGTCCGAGAACGCGATAAACACCCGATCGTTTGCAAGGGCGACGACATCAGTGGTCCGCGGCTTCTCACCGATGTCGATTTCGCGCATGACGCCATCCTTGAACTGCATCGCCTTGCCCATGGGACGAAAGCTGTCGCGCTGAAAACTATCTTGGGTGACAAACCAGACCGCACCGCTGGTGGAGGTCGCGGAGGTTAGGGCCTGCATGCGGCCGTCCGCCACCCCAGGGCAGATGACCACATCCATTTGTTCCGCATCGGGGGTCGGCAGAAAATTGATCACCCCGGCACCGTAGATGCTGGCGTAGGTTCGGCCCGATGCATCTGCACCGAGGCAGGTCACGTAGCTGTATGAATTCTGTGGCAGATCACGAACGGTCCAGCCATCCAGCGGCTTGGTGAAATCAAGGACGCCGAGTTTGCGCCCCTTCTTGGCGTTCCAGACCGCCACAAGTTTTTCGCCGCTCTGGTGAAGCGACTGAAAGCTGCGCATGTCATCTTCGGGAATCGGCAGCGGAACCGCGCTACCATCTGGTTCGACCACGACCAAATCGGTGCCGCTGAACATCGCGATCCCATGCTCTGTGGCCGAGGCGTCGCGAAACGCCATTTTCCAATTGGCCACCTCGGCGAGGGGATGAACGCCCTCCTCGAAACGTTGGCCAAACACCAAGATGGAGGCGAAAAGAGACAACAAAAAGGGCAACAATATCCAACGGAGCATGCAACAGGATAGGCGTTGCCAACTAGGACTGGCAAGATTTTTAACAGAGCCAGAGCAGCGTGCTCGTAGCGAATGCTAGCTGCCCACATATTCCTTGGGCAGTTTGCCGAACTCGATCTCGCGGGTGAAGCTCACCCGGAACGGCAGCGGAAATTCCACCAACACTTCGGTCTCCGAATTGAAGCGGCAGATGGTGTCGTTGCCGGTGCCGCAGATCCACACCATCCCGTCGGGAGCCACGTTCAGCGCGTAGGGAATCTGATGTTCGTAGTTCGGCAGCGGGTAGGTTGTCCAAGTTTCGGTGTTCGGATCGAAGCGGCCAAACAAGCCCGAACCAAAGCCCGGCACCCAGACCATTCCGTCCGGCGCCACATGCAGGCGGCGCGGCCCGCGGAACGGCGGATTCCATTCCGTGATGTCGCCGTCGGGCGCCCGCAGAATTCTTTCTTCCTACCGGGGAAGACCACCGAGTCTTCCACTGCGGTCAAGATACCGGCTGACGGCGAATCAACCTTTATCGCTACCGGTTGCGGCCGTATTCCTCATGACTGGTGACCCAGTCCGAGGCGGAGATGGCCGACACCAGCGACAGCTCGCCGGCGAGGACTGTGGCGGCGACGATTTCGGCGAACTTGTTGACCGTGCCGGTGCCCGAACAACCGAGCAGACGCAGACATTCGTTCTGGGTCGGTAATCCGGTACCACCGCCGTAGGTGGCAACAATCAGCGAGGGCAGCGTGATACTGATGTAGAGATCTTTGTCCGGTGTGAGTTCAGTGTGGAAAATCGCGGCCGAACTCTCGGCGATGTTGGCCACGTCTTGGCCGGTGGCGATGAACATGGCGGTAATGCCGTTGGCCGAGTGGGCGCCGTTGTTGTTCACACCAGCCATCATGCTGCCGACGTTGCCGACTTGGTTGTGGTAAACGAAGGTCTCGGGTTCGACCCGCATCATCCCGGTGAGTAAGGCGCGTGGCACGACGGCCTCGGCGGTCACCCGCTTGCCACGGTTGTGCAGCAGGTTGATTTGCGAGGCCTTTTTGTCGGTGGCCATGTTGCCTTCGAGATAGAAGTGTTCGAGTTCGTGATGGCCCTCTTCCGATCCGTAATGGTGTCGGATCCATTCGCAGGCGGCGTGCGTGGCTTTGCTGACCATGTTTTGTCCGGCCGCGTCGCCGGTGGCATAGTTGAATCGTAGGAAGGCGAACTTGTTGGATTGGAAACCCTGAATGTGGATGAGCTTGCCGACGCGCGTCGTCTGCTCGGCCGCCTCGGCGATATCGGCCTCGTTGGTTTCCACCCATTCGATAAAGTCGCGGGCAGCACGGGCGTTGTGGAACACGAAGGCCGGCGCGCGTTGCATCGAGTCGGCGCTGATCGTGGTGGTCACGCCACCGGCTGCGGAGAGAACCTTCATGCCGCGGTTGTAGCTGGCAACCAGCGTGCCTTCGGTGGTGGCGAGCGGGACGTGAAATTCGCCGATCGCATATTCGCCGTTGATCAATACCGGACCGGCGAGACCGACCGGCACTTGGGCCACGCCCATGAAGTGTTCGATGTTACCGGCGGCGACATGTGGATCGAACGCGTAATGTCCCACATGAGTGAGATCCACGCCGGTAGCATCCTTCACGAACGCGCGCCGTAGCGCGGCCGCCTCGGGTACGTAGTCATCTGCGCGCAATCGCGGGATTTTTCGGAGATCGTTTTCTTGTTGTTCGTCCATAACGGGCGGGAATTTCTCCCTCCATGCAAAGCAGAGAATCGAAAATATGCAAGGGATCGAATGGCTTGTTCGTTAAGCTTCAACGCTTGATCCTTGTATTGATCAAACCCCCACTCTACGAAAAAGTTTCAAGGGTTTTCTTGGTTGGGAATCCGCTGTACCTAAAAAACATATCACCCTAGAGGTTTGCCATGGTTTGTAGAAAGACCGTCTTTCTCGCGTTGTTCTCGATGATTTTCACCACCAGCTTGGTGGTGTTCGCGCTACCGATCGCCGGCACTGCTTCGGCGGATGGCATCTGGGCGGAACATGAATTGTCCGACGCGCCGATCACCGGCGCGGCGACCAACACGCAACCGTCCGCCTATCAGCTCTACCGTCTGGATTCGTTCGTTCTTGGCTTTTTCCTGAACAGCGCCCCGCTGGAAGGCAACGGATCGCTGGCGCTTTCCTTACCGATGCCAGACGGCAGCTACCGGACCTTCAACATCTGGCAGCGTCCGGTGCTCGATGCCGCGACACAAGCCGCCCATCCCAATATTCTCGCGCTCGCTGGTGAAGCTGCCGACGACTCTCGGGTACGCATCGTCCTCGACTATGCACCAACCGGCTTCAACGCGATGATCGATCTCACCGGCGAAAAAACGTGGATGATCGATCAGCATCCGAATGGTACCGACGATTACGTGATCGCCTATCGGGCCGGCACCACGCCGCGTGCGATCACCTGTCTCTGTCCCGACCACATTGAGGAAGACGTCCCGCACAACGCCGGCGCGAACGTCGTCCCGGAAAATTGTGTTGGCGGCGTGCTACGGAAAATGGATCTCGGCATCGCGGTTAGCGAACGGGTGACCGCCGCCCTTGGCGGCCAAGCGGCGGCGCTCAACCACGTCAACACCTTGGTCAACCGAATCAATCTCGTGTTCGAACGCGACCTCGCCGTCCGCTTCATTTTGGTCTCCGGCACCGCCACCATCTACGACGCCGGCAACCCTGAACCCAACGTCTACCCGCACGAGGCCTCGGTCCAGACTGGTCCGAGCGGCATCGACCTCAACGTCAGCGATGCCAATCTCGACGCGGCGCTCGGCGCAAACGGCTACGATGTCGGCTTTTCTCTGACTCAGTTCGACCTCGGCGGCAACGGCGGATTTGCCGGTTCGGGTCTGGCGCAAACCCCCTCTCTCTGCCTCGCCGGACGGGGTGACCAAGTGACCGCCTACAGCAACCACGCGATCAACGACAGTTACCTCGGTCTGGTCATCCACGAGGTCGGGCACCAGTTCAGTGCTGGCCACACCACCGCCGGAAACACCGGAAACTGCGCTCCGGCAAACGGCGGCTTTAACCCCAATTCGGCGGTGGAGACCGGTTCGGGTTCGACCATCATGAGCTACGCCGGCATCTGCGGTAGCGACAATTTGCAAAACAATAGCGACCTCTACTTCCACGGATTCAGCCTGCAACAAATGAACACCTGGATTGCCAGCCGCAGTTGCTATGAGGTCTGTCCACCCGACGGCAATACCATCCCGACCGTCACTGCCGACGACTGCGTGGTGCCAGTGGAAACGCCGTTTACCCTAGAAGCCACCGGGAACGACGCCGACGGCAATCCACTCACCTACACCTGGGAACAAGTCGACTTGAGCGTAAGTCATTCGGTGTCGCAACCGGACAATGGAATGATCACCTTATTCCGTTCGTACCCGCCGACCGCCAGCCCCACGCGGGATTTCCCGAGTTTGTCCGGCGTGCTCTCCGGCGTGTTGCCGCTTGGCGAAAAATATCCGCTGGTGTCCCGCACCCTCAACTTCATGGTCACGGTTCGAGACGGGGTAAACGGCGCTTGTTCGCATGCGGTCCAAGTTGTAGTCGCCGACGTGGGTCCGTTGACGATCTCCCTCCCGAGCGCAGGCCAAGTCTTACAGTGTACGCAGTCCATCACCTGGGATCCCGTTCTCACGGAAACGCTCGCCGGTGGCGCCAACGTCAATATCCTGCTGTCCACCGACGGCGGCAACACCTTTCCCACCACGCTCGCCGCCAACGTGCCGAATGACGGTTTGCAAGCGGTCACCTTGCCCAACCTCTCGAGCACGACCGCGCGCATTCGCATCGAACCCGCGAGCGGTTGCTGGTGGGTTCTGTCCGAGGAGTTTAGCATCGAACCCTGTCCGTCCGGCAAACTGTTCGCCACCGGCAACAACACGATCGACGACACCTGCGGCAACGGCAACAGCAACGAGAACGGCGTGATCGATCCCGGTGAGTCCGGCTTCCTCGCCTCGATCGAACTCTCCGCCACCACCGCGCCGGTGAATGGCATCGTCGGTACGCTCGTGTCCACCACCCCCGGCGTCATCGTAACCAGCGGCACGCAGCTCTGGCCGAACCTCAATCCTGGAACGCCCGCATCCAACAGTAGCCCGTTCACCTTCGCGGTGCCCGCCAGTCACCCCTGCGGCGCGCCAGTCACCTTCGACCTCACGCTCAACACCTCCTCTGGCAGCTGCACCCTGCCGGTCAGTTTTGCCACGGGCCGGCCTGTGACCAACGTCTTTTCCTACACCGGTCCGATCGTGAACGTGCCCGCCGGCAACGGCGGTTCCAACATCACCCTGCCGGTCAGTGGTCTCGGCGGCAATGTCATCGACGTCGATTTGCTGATCGACGGCGCCACCTGCGACGGCTTTTCACCGTCCAGCAGCAACGGCATCAATTATCCCGGACCCGGGATTGTCGAACTTACCCTCACCTCGCCCGGCAACACCTCCGTAGTCGTACAGAACGGTGTCCCCGGCGGCAATGTATCATCAGCCAACTCCAACATCTGCGGCACGGAATACGATGACGAAGCACCCGGCATAGCGATTCCAGCCACGATCAATGGGAACTTCATCAACCAAAATTTCTTTCCCAGCAACCCGCTGTCCACGTTTGACGGGCAAACCGGAAACGGCAACTGGATCTTGAACGTCACCATGAGTCCGAACTTCGGCAACGGCCCGACCTTCGGCGACCGAACCGTCACGGCCTGGGGCTTGCGAATCACTACTCTCGTCTGCGATCCGCCCAAGGAAAGCGCCGATTTGATGGTGATTAAAGGGGGGCCGGCCACGGCCGAAATCGGCGTCGCCTTTCCCTACTCCCTCACGGTTATGAACAACGGCCCAGACACCGCCACCAATGTCACGCTCACCGACACCCTGCCGGCAGGCGTGACACCAGCCAGCGTCGGCCCGTTCGCGCTGGGCACACTCGCGGCAGGCGCAAGCACCACCGTAACCTTCATGGTCACCGCCGCCGGCCCGCTGCGTACGATCGAGAACTGCGCCAGTGTCAGCAGCGCGGATGTGATCGATCCGGTCATGGTCAACAACACCAACTGCGCATCGACCATTCTGATCGGCGCGCTTGGCGATGTCAGTCTCAGCGCCTCCGGCCCGGCCACGGTGGATTGCGGCGAGAGCTTCGCCTATACGTTGATCGTCTCCAACTTGAGTCCGTTTATCGCCTCCAACGTGGTCGTCACCAGCACCGTTCCGAGCAGCTGTGTCATCGTTTTGGACGCGACCGATCCCTGTGTCGTCGTCTCCGCTGGCGAAGTCGTCTGCACCATCCCGAACGTGGCCATCAACGGCTCCGTCCAGCTCGACATCGATGTGATGGTGGCCGCTTGCTGCGCCGTCTGGACCAATGAATCGATCTTGTTCCTCGCCAACGACACCGATGCTGCCAACAACGCCGCTAGTGTCGTCACCACGCAAACAGCAGACAACACACCGCCATCGTTCACCGCGGCCATCCCGAACACCCTTGTACTCGGCTGCAACCCCACCCCGGCGCAATTCCCCAATCCGGCATTCATTCTCAACACCGCCGTCGACAACTGCGGCGTCTCGACCAGCTTTTTCCAAAACGCCGACAGCCAAACCGGCTGTAATTTCACCCGCATCATCTCCTACACCACCGTCGATATTTGCGGCAACAGCTTCTCGGCCAACAGCGAGGTGACGTGGACCGAAGACACGGCTGCGCCCACGTTCGGCCTTGCAATCCCTGCCACCCTCGATCTTGGCTGCAATCCGACCGCCGCAGACTTTCCTGACAACGCCGCCATTCTTGCATCAGCGACCGACAATTGCGGCGTCGTGAACCGCAGCGTCACCGCCATCACCAACGGCGGCCCTTGCGTGTTTCGTTCGACCATCAGCTACCTCGCAGAGGACGGCTGCGGACTCACGGCCACCGAAACAACAATCGTCACTTGGAGCGAAGATCTGCAGCCGCCAAGCTTCGGTAATTGTAGTCCGGCGGCGTTCAATCTTGGCTGCAACCCTGTGGCGGCCGACTTTCCTGACCCCGCAGTAGTCCTCGCATCAGCTCAAGACACCTGTGGCGTCGTAAGCAGCTGGGTCGAGTCGGTCCGAACCACCAATGATTGCGACATCACCATGGTTCAAGATTTCTACGCTGTTGACGCCTGTGGATTCACCGGCACTTGTCAGCGAACCATCCAGTGGATCGAAAACAACGGCGCCCCCACCTTCCCAGCCGCCCCCGCCGCGACGCTCGACCTCGGGTGCAATCCGGCTGCGGCTGACTTCCCAGATGTCGCCGCCGTTCTCGCCTCCGCGACCGACGACTGCGGCATCACCACCAGCAGTTCGACCGTGATGACCAATGGAGGTCCCTGCGCCTTCAGCGCCATCTACACGTGGACCGCCGTCAACACGTGCAACATGACTTCCGAAACGGTCAGCGTAGTTGACTGGCGAGAAGATCTGGTCGCGCCGACGTTTAGCGACTGTAGTCCGGCGTCGACCAATCTCGGCTGCAACCCCCTACCCGCCGACTTCCCCGACCCCAGCCTCGTGTTGGCTAGCGCCTTCGACGCATGCGGCGTCGTGACCTCTTGGGTTGACGCGGTTCGGAATACCAATGGCTGCGACATCACCATGGTTCAGGATTTCTACGCCGTTGATGCCTGTGGATTTACCGGTACCTGCCAGCGGACCATCCAGTGGACCGAAAGCAATGCCGAGTCGAGTTTCCCGCTCGCGCCAGGACCGCTACTCGACCTTGGTTGCAATCCTGCCGCCGCCGATTTCCCCGACGTCGAGGCGATCCTCGCCTCGGCCAACGCGGCCTGCGGAATTTCTACCAGTAGTGCGAGCGCGGTGACCAATGGCGGTCCCTGTGTGTTCGATGCGACACTGACGTGGAATGCAGTAGATCGTTGTGGTGTGACCGTTGAAACGGTCACCGTGGTAAACTGGATTGAAGACAGCGAAGTCCCGACCTTTACCGATTGCAGTCCGGCCATAACGAATCTGGGTTGCAATCCACTGCCCGGTGATTTCCCCGACCCGGCCATCGTTCTTGGATCCGCGACCGACAATTGCGGTGTGGTCACTAGCTGGATCGAGTCGGTGGAAAGGACCATCGGCTGCGATGTCACCCGCGTGGAGAATTTTTATGCAGTCGATGCCTGCGGCTTGACCGGCACCTGTCAGCGAACCATCCAATGGTCCAGCAGCACGGAGCCCCCAGTCTTCGCCGCCGCGCCTGGGGCCGTACTGGACCTCGGTTGCAATCCCGCCGCCGGTGATTTTCCGGATGCGGACGCCATTCTCGCTTCCGCCACGGACGACTGCGGCATTATCAACAGCCAATCGATGGTAGTGGCGAGTGGCGGTCCCTGCCAGTTCTCGGCCACCTATACGTGGACCGCCGTCGACGGTTGCGGCGTCACTGGTACCGCCGTCACGGTGGTGAACTGGACCGAAGACAACGCGGCGCCGACTTTCACCGACTGTGGTCCGGCCGTTACCAACCTCGGCTGCAACCCCGCCGCGTCCGACTTCCCCGATCCGGCTATCGTGCTCGCTTCCGCCGTGGACAATTGCGGCGTGGTGACCTCGTGGGTTGAGGCGGTGCGGATCACCAACGGTTGCGATGTATCGATGGTACAAACCTTCTACGCGGTCGATACCTGCAACCAAACCGGCACCTGCCAGCGGACCATCCAGTGGATCGAAAGCAGCCAGCCGCCGCGTTTCACCGCCGCGCCCCCCGCCCTCTTGGATCTCGGCTGCAACCCGGCCGCCACCGACTTTCCCGACAGTGCTGCGGTGCTCGCCTCCGCCAGCGATGACTGCCTTGTCGCAAGCAGCGAAGCCAGCGTGGTCACCAACGGAACCGCCTGCGCGATGAGGGCCACCTATACCTGGACCGCCGTCGACAGTTGCGGCCTCACCGGTACCGCCGTCACGGTGGTGAACTGGACCGAAGACAACGCGGCGCCGACTTTCACCGACTGTGGTCCGGCCGTTACCAACCTCGGCTGCAACCCCGCCGCGTCCGACTTCCCCGATCCGGCTATCGTGCTCGCTTCCGCCGTGGACAATTGCGGCGTGGTGACCTCGTGGGTTGAGGCGGTGCGGATCACCAACGGTTGCGATGTATCGATGGTACAAACCTTCTACGCGGTCGATACCTGCAACCAAACCGGCACCTGCCAGCGGACCATCCAGTGGATCGAAAGCAGCCAGCCGCCGCGTTTCACCGCCGCGCCCCCCGCCCTCTTGGATCTCGGCTGCAACCCGGCCGCCACCGACTTTCCCGACAGTGCTGCGGTGCTCGCCTCCGCCAGCGATGACTGCCTTGTCGCAAGCAGCGAAGCCAGCGTGGTCACCAACGGAACCGCCTGCGCGATGAGGGCCACCTTTACGTGGACCGCCGTCGACAGTTGCGGCCTCACCGGTACCGCCGTCACGGTGGTCAATTGGATCGACGACAGCGACGCCCCGACGATCACCTGTCCTAGTTCGGTCTCGCTCGGGTGCAATCCCGAACCCGCAGACTTCCCCGATCCGTCCCTGACTCTCGCCACCGCGACCGACAATTGCGGCGTGGTTACGAGCTGGGTGGATGTAGTTCGAACCACCAACGGCTGCGACCGGATTATGGAGCGCACCTTTTACGCGGTCGACGCCTGCAGCCAAACCGGCAGCTGTGTGCAAACCATTGCCTGGACCGAGGACAGCACTCCCCCGAACCTCAGCTGTGGCCCGAGCGCCGACCTCGGATGTAACCCCGCCGCGATTCCGGCTGCGGAGGCCACCGCCACCGACGACTGCGGCCCCGTCGCCCCGGTACTTGTCGCCAGCCAAACCACAAACGGCTGTCAGGTTACCTTGGTTCGGGTATGGAACGCCATCGATGCTTGCGCGCAGAGTGCATCCTGTACCCAAACCTTCACGTGGACCGTCGACCTGCTCGCCCCCAGACTCGACTGTCTCGACCAAACCATTCCGCTGGTGTCAGGGGCCGCTCTACCGGGGCCCGCGACGCCAACCATCAATGACGACTGCGGTGCAACGCTCACGGTTATCACCAACACGATCAGCACCAACATTCTGGGCGATGTCGACACCGAGTATGTTTACCTCGCGACAGACTGCGGTGGCCGCTCCGACATTTGTCGAGTGATCTATGCCTACGATTTGCCGATCGACCCACCTACAATTGATTGCCCACCGGGAGCGACCGAACTTGGCTGCAACCCGATCATCCCATCTGCGGACGCGGTCCTCGCTACGGCAACCGGGGAATGTTCGATCGCGACGGCGGATGCACGTGACAGCATCACGATGGACGGCTGCATCGCTACACTGACGCGTGTCCATACGGTCGTCGATACCTGCGGCCTCGCCACCATATGCACTCAAGTCTTCACCTGGACCGAGGATGTCGAAGCGCCGACATTCACCTGCGAACCACCACTGGACCTCGGCTGCAATCCGACGACATTCCCAGACGCCGCAGTCGTGCTAGCCACCGCTGCCGACAATTGCGGGATTGTGACCAGTTGGTTCGAATCCGTGGTTGGACAAGCGGATTGCCAGATCACCGAGACGCGCACCTTTTATGCCGTCGATGGTTGCGGCAACACCGGCAGCTGCATTCGTGTTCTCCAATGGATTGAAGACCGAACCCCGCCGGTCCTCGAAGGCTGCCCGGCAGAGACCTTGATCGTCGTTCTTCCCGGCGAACTGCCGCAACCACCGACGATCAGTGCCAATGATAATTGCGGCACGCCCAGCCTACGCACGGAAATCAATCCGCTCTCGACCAACGAGTTCGGAGTGGATGTCGAATACGTCTACACCGCCGAAGACTGTGCCGGTGCGCAGACGGTGTGCCGCGTCACCTTCACGTACGATTACACCTCTCTGCCGGTTCCAACCATCGACTGCATTCCGGACCCAGTGATCCTAACCTGCGGTGCGGGCTTCCGCGGCCGACCGAGTTCGGCCGCCGTTCTTGCGACCGCTGCTTCAGCTTGCGGCATCATTAGTAACCACGTGGAAACCACCCAGATGGACACGCCTTGTGGCAGCACTCTGGTGCGCACCTACACCGTGTTTGACGCGTGCGGACGCAGCTCCGTCTGCACCGACAGCTACACCTCGAACCGTCAGGACTTCAACCCGCCGATCCTAACCGTTCCTGTCGATACGAGCATTTGCAGTGGTGGCAACATCGCCCCCGCCTTCACTGGGATCGCCACCGCCACCGACGACTGCGGTATCACCGAGATCACCTTTGTCGACACGCCCCTCAGCAACGATTGCGGTACTGGCATCCAACGGAGCTGGACCGCAATCGACGTGTGCGGCAACTCCGCCTCACTCGACCAGCTCATCTTGGTTGCCGAGAATACTCTGCCAGCCTTTGACTGTAGTTCGGATGGCTTCTTGGAACCAGCGCCACCGCCTGCGACGGGCTTCCTCGTTCCCGACCTCACCAGCCAGTTGCTGGGCGACCAAGCCTGTCCGGTCTTTGTCACGCAAACGCCAGCCGCCGACACCATCGTCACTGCGGCGACCGTGGTCAACGTGGTCGTCAGCAATGCCTGCGGACAGTCTGATCGTTGCCAAGTGTCACTCAGCATCCCTGTAGGACCACAGGCCATTATCGGCAACGAAGTCTGGGAAGATCTCAACGCCAACGGACTGCGGGAAACCAGCGAACCCGCACTACCCGGTGTCACGGTTCTCCTGCTCAACGCCAACGGCAGCACGGCCGCCACCACCTTAACCGATGCTCAGGGCCTTTATCAGTTCATCATCGACTTCGGCTCCTCGCCCCCGATCGCCCGCGGAGCAAATCCGAGCGTTAGCTATCTGGTCGCCTTCAACGCGCCGCAGTTTGCCGCAACACCCGGCGGCAAATCCGTCATTCTTGTCGGCGGCAATCAATCGGCGCCGTTTGACGTGGCGTCCGGCGATGTCATCCAAGACAAGGACATTGGACTCGTCCGGCCGGGTTCGATCACGGGCGTCGTCTGGCAGGATCTCGACAACGATAACATCCCCGACGACAATCTCTCCGAACTCGGCGTCAACGGCGTCACCGTCGAACTCCGACGGATTGAAAATGGCGCGCCAGTCGCCGTTGGTTCGACGCGCACCGCCACCAGTACCCAAGGGGAACAAGGCAGTTACACCTTCGACAATCTATTGCCCGGCGAATATGAAATCTACGTCGACATGGCGACGCTACCGCAAGGCAGCACCCTCACGCCCGCAGATGGTGCCTTGCGGGTGACCCTAGCATCCGGGGCGGCGATCACGCCGAACGACCTCCAGTCCAACTTCAATTTCACGCCCGGCCCCACCGCTGCGGTCCTTCTTTCGTTCGCGTCGGAATTCGGTATCGCGACGTGGCACATCGGCACCGAAGATCAGACGCTCGGCTACCAGCTCGTCGATCTCGCAACCGGACTGGTCGTCGGTGACGGCTTCATCCTCGCAACTGGCGGCGGCGAGTACCGCCAAGCCGGACTCGAACCCGGCCAGTACGCGCTGGTAGAGGTCGACTCGGATCTGACCCGCAATCCCTTGGGCGAACTCACCGTCTATCCCGAAGCCGACGCTGACCCCACCGGCGAACCAACACGCCTGCTTGAAGCCGGCGCAGACGGTCGCTTGTCGTTCATCACCGAGTCCGGAATCAACAGCTACTTCGTCACCGGCGTCGCCAGTCAGGCGATCGTGTTGGATGTATCTCGCCCGGATTCACCCGTACGCTTACGGGTGCAAACCATCGTCAACGAACAAGGTACCGCCCTCTATTTCAGTTGGCCGGCCGGCGCATCCCTACAAATTCGATGAAAACGCGGTCAAGGCGACCGAGTAATCCTTTGCACCGGAACGGCTTTCGCGCATAGACGTGGCGATATGCGTTCCATTTTGGTGATTTTTCTCGTCCTGTTCTTTCCCTGCCACCACGCGTGGGTACAAGCGCAAGAGACAACGATCAACTCGATCGAGGTGGAAACCAATCCGATCTTTGACCCGGCGGACGCCGAGAAATTTCTCCTCTACCGCCTAATCAACTGGACCCACTGGACCACCAAAGAATCGACCGTTCGCAAGGAGCTCTGGCTGAAGGACGGCGACACGTACAATGACCAAGACGTGCGGGAGATTGAACGCGAGTTACGCAACACCGGTTTGTTCGCCACCGTCGATGCCAGCGCCGAATCGGGCGATCTCAACATTGATACCAGTGACCTGTTCAGTTTGCGCCTCGCCGTTCTCAGTTCCTTCGCCGGCGAAGTAGGCAGCTACGGGATCCTGCTTGGTGACCGCAACTTGTTCGGCAGCGGCAATGACATCCGCTTTCAAGCCGAGTTCAACGACAACGACGAAGAGATCATTTCCCTCGCCTACCTCGACCGCCACTTTCTCGATTCCCCCGTTCAAATGCGCACCCATTTCGGCACCACCGAGGAAGGCGATTTCTACCGCGGAAGTTTCACCAAACCCTTCCGACATCTGGAAGATCCATGGGCCTGGGGCGTCGCCGCCGCCTCCGAGGAAAATGCCATCGACTTTTTCGAAGCCGGCGAAAGCGCCGCGGAGATTCCGCGCGAGAGTCTCGGATTCGGTGCCAGCTTAACGCGTGGCTACGGACCACGCGACGCACGTCGCCGACTCGGTCTAAGTTTCGGGGCGGACGACATCGACTACGGCACGCCCGAAGGAGAAGCCGCCGACCGCTTCACTGCGCCGAACGGGGTCCGACGCCTGAGCTTGACCCCGTCCTGGAGTGTCAACGTAATCAAGGCGCGAGAAACCGTCCGCGATCTCGACACCATTGACTACACCCAGGATATCGAACTCGGATGGTTCCCTTCCGTTTTCGTCGGCGGCCAGCTCCGCGACGAGGACGACAGCGACAACGAACTCCACGCGACCGCCGGGTTCGGACTACGTTCGGCAGCTCGGATCGGCGACCGTAGCTATCTGACCACCAACTCGGGCGCGTCGTGGCGGGGCGACGCCGACCGCAGCGAAGGCTGGGCCGCCAGCACCGCCATCCACGCCTACCACCGCGTTCATCCTCGCCACCTGCTCGCCACTAGTTGGACCTACGACCAAGCTTTTGAAGGCGAAGGAATTCCCGCCCAACTCACCCTCGGGGAAGACAATGGACTGCGCGGCTACCCCGCCCGCCAGTTTTCTGGAACGCGCCGTATCCGCGTGAATCTCGAGGACCGGATCAAAACGGATTGGGAGTTCCGCTCCTTCCATCTTGGCTTGGTCGGCATTGTCGACGCGGGTTACATCGACGGAGATGGTGCGGCCCCTGATGATATTCTTGCATCCGCTGGACTCGGCTTCCGTCTTGGCTCCAGCGAGTGGTACGGTGGCAATGTCCTGCGTTTCGACCTGTCCTTTCCGATCACGTCCGTGGACGGTCTAGATGAAAAACCGCTATTTTCAGTGGCGCTCGGCCAGGTCTTCGGTTTCTTCGGCAATAGCAACACCTTGCCGTCGCGTTAACCGTAACAAAGTCCCAGATTTTTTCCCAGCGTAGTGGGTTTCCAGAAAATAGTTCGGAAAAAAGCTTTGACCGCTTCGTTCAGCAGGTCAGCCAATCGGAACTCAATCTAACTATATTTCCTCATGGACAATCAGCAGCAACAACAAGACGGCCTCGACATCCACCTTTGGGATTATATGCGGATCGTCTTAAGCCGGATGCATATCCTTCTTACCGTGTTCATCAGTGTGGTCCTTCTTTCCATGCTTTACACGTTCACCCGGACCCAACTCTACGAAGGATCGTCCCGCGTTGAACTCAAACGCAACTCCGTGCAGATCGTCCAGTCCGAGGGCACCATGGAAGAGGGCGGCTTCTCCGGAGTGGACCGTGAATTCGTACCCACCCAGATCAAACTGATCACCTCGCAACCGGTACTCGAGAAGGTGGTTGAGAAAATTCTCGATGAAGGTTCGCGCAAGCCGAACCTCCGACAGAAGTTCACCGAGATGCATGATCCAATCCGCTATCTGGCCGACAACTACAATGTCAGCCAGGTGCGAGGCTCGCGACTCATCGATGTGAAATGCATGCAGGATAAACCCAAAGACACTGCCGACCTGGTCAACTTTTTGGTCGATTCCTACAAGTCGTACATCCGTGAACAGCGCCAGCAAGTCTCCGATGAAGGTCTGGTCGAACTCAAAAAAAAGCGGGAGGAGTTGCGCAGCAAACTCGAACAAGCCGAGGAGGACATCGACGACCTTCTGGAAGAAGCTCAAATCGTGTCGTTCGAAGACGCAGCCGCCATTTCAATGCAACAACTCAAAGGACTCAGCGATCTCTACATCCGCGCCGAACCGAACCGTCTCGACTTGAAAGCTCAAGTCGAAACGGCGAAACGGGCGCAGACCGCCGGCAAAGATTTAAAATCCCTTCCGGTGGTCATTCAATCACCGATCATCATCCCGCAGATCACCAAACTCTCCGAACTTGAAATCGAACTGCGCGATAAAGAAACCCGTTTCGGCAGCAATCACCGTGAGGTCGTCGGACTCAAAAGCCAAATCAACACCCTCACCAAAAACATCAGCGAACTGGCCGTCGCCGTTCTTGAATCACTACAGACCCAAGCCAAACTCGCCGAGGAGGCGTCCGCCTCGTTGATGGGGGAAATCGGGAAGAAAGAAAAGGAAGTCGCAGAAATTGGACAATATCGCCGCGAACACGAGCTCCTGAAAAAAAACCGAGATGTGATCGAACGAAGTTGGGACAACGTCGTCAACCGGATGGAGGAGATCGAACTCTCTTCCCTGAAAGGCCAAGGCGAAAGTATCTTTGTCGTTAGCCGGGCAAAAACGCCGAGCCGTCCGGCCTGGCCCCGAAAATTCCGCAACCTGATTCTCTCCGGCCTGCTCGGCGGCCTGCTCGGCATCGGCGCCTGCTTCTTCATGAACTACATGGATACCACCGTGAAGAGCATCGATGACATCCGCGACATCTATAAGGTCGAAGTGCTCGGCAGCTTGCCGCCGGAAGGCGTCGACAAGGTCACGGGCGACTTTATCGCGGTCGAAAAACCTCGAAGCCACTTCGCCGAATCGTTCCGCATGATTCGAACCAACCTTGCCTTTGCCGGCGGAAAAAATCCGCCCGGCGCCATCGCGGTTTCATCGGCGGTCCCTTCCGAAGGAAAATCCATCGTCAGTATCAACATTGCCATTTCGCAGGCTCAACTCGGCAAGCGGGTACTGCTGCTCGATGCGGACATGCGCAAGCCGCGTCTGCACGGTGCGTTCGATTTCACCGAGCCCGGCAACGGCCTCGCCCAGTTGATCGAAACGGTCGACGAGGGAACCACCATGGAATCCATCAAGGAATTCGGCATCGCGACCGACAAACAAGAAGGCCTCGTTGTCATCACATCCGGCACGACGGGCCTCAACAACCCGGCCGAGTTGCTCGACTCCCCGCGCTTCAAAAAGCTCGTCGCGACCCTCCGCGAAAACTTTGATTTCGTCGTCTTCGACTCTCCGCCTTGCGCCTCTTTGGTCGACTCGTTCATTATCTCGAACGCGACCGACGGTCTGGTCATCGTAGTAAAAACGCACTCCACACCAAAAGGCGTTTCGGCCTATCTGGCCGACAACCTGCGCAACTCCGGCATCAATGTGCTTGGCGTCGTCTGCAACAACAAAGATGCCCCAAAACGAAGCCGCCTCTCTTACTACTATGGGTACGGCAAATACGGTTACGGTGGCGGCTACGGCTATGGATATGGCTACGGCAACAAATACTACGAAAACGAAACCGGATTATTCGGTAAGATGTTCGGCGCCAAAAGCTGACAATCATCAAAACCCCGGCGCGGGAACGCTTGGTCCGCCACCAAGCAAGAACGGACGAAACGCATGGCTCAGTGGTTCGCGGTAAACCAAGCGCCGCAATGATCTGAAGCTTAGCGGCTACGCAAGGCAAGCAGCAGGCGTTGCCACGGGGAGTAGTTCACGACGGACACCGGTTCTGCGTGTCGGAAGCGATTCAAGTCCGCCACGAACTCGCCCATGCTTTGGTAGCGGCGCTCCCGTGGACGTTGCAGGGCTTTACGACAAATCGCATCCAACTCGATCGGCAGTTCCTTGCCACCTGGGTGGTTGGCCGGCAGCCGAAGTTCGGGCACGGGCTGGCTCGACACCTGTCGAAGCACGGTGGCGCGGTCCTCCCCCTGGAAAAGACGTTGCAAGGTCAGGGCCTCGAACAGCACGACGCCGAGACTAAACACATCCGCCCGGCCATCGATATCGATTTCACCGCGCGCTTGCTCGGGCGACATGTACTGCGGGGTGCCGTAGGTCAGACCCGCCAGAGTGCGTTCGAGATCGCCGTCGTTGTCGTCCAATTCCAACGGTAAGATGCCTTGCTCCCAGTCCCCCAAAACTTTGGCCACGCCCCAGTCCATCAACATCACCTCGCCGAACGAACCAACGAGAATGTTGGACGGTTTCACATCGCGGTGCACGACGCCGAGGCTGTGACTATACGCAAGGGCCTGGCCGACCGCGATCACCACCTCGATCCGCGCTTCCACCGAACGCAGCTGTTGCACATCCGGAAGCCCGACCGAGAGGGAGTGTAGGATGCTGCGGAAGTCGCTGCCATCGATCCGTTTCATCGAAAAATACGGCGTGCCCTCATCGTCTTCACCCAAGTCGTAGATCGGCGCGGTCGCCGGATGCTGAATCATCGCCACGACCCGGGCCTCGCGTAAAAAGCGCCGTCGCATATCGCCATTGTCGCGAAATTTCGGATGCAGGGTTTTCAGCACCACTTCGCGTCCAAGAACCAAATCGCGAGCCGTCTCCAAGATCGCCCCGCCTCCCTCTGCCAAGGGTTGGCGTTCCACGTAACGCGCCATGCCCGACGAGCCGACATCAGGCAATGGCTGGTCGGTCAACTCGCGCCCGATCTTGGCGTTCGCTGGGTTCTGAGAACGTGGGTTCATGTTCAGTTACGGTACGTTGAAACGGCGTAAATGGCAGCGAAATAGAGATTTCTAACGAAAATACCCTATAAAACATGTTGCTTCGGCTGCCAAAGCCCTTTGCCGCGCAAGGCTTTGCAATAAAAGTGAAAATAACATGAAACGAAAAAGAGGTTCAGCGCGTCTAATAGATAGCAACCAAACCTTTGACCCGCGGTGCCGACCGGACCTCCTCGCCTTGCTCCAGGAAGCCTCCAATCCGGTTGACCCGCGGGTCATCTTTTATGGTGCCAAAGTCCCCAATATGCAACGATGAATCTATGCCGATCATCGCACTAAGCAATTGGAAGAAAGAGGGTGATGTGATGGTGGTTGGTTCGAGCGCGGGCGGCGGAATGGCTGCTTACATGCTCGCGCTGAACGGCCTCAACACCAATGCGCAACGGCGCCACGAACGCTCTTTACCGCACTCGACACCAGACACCTTGAAATCGAGCATGTTCCCGACCTCGAAGACGACCAACGGTGAATCTCACTCCTACTCACCGATCGGTTAACCAAGGGTTGCATGCGCGTTCAGGCATCGCTACAATTACCCAACTCATTCCAACCACAATCCCCCTCCCTTTAAAGGAAATCTATGATCATTTTCGGAACCCGCGGCTGCACATCGAAGGTCGAACAAGGCACCTTTTTCTGTCCCCAGTGCCATGGGGAAACTGGCTACACCCACAAGAAAGTCCGCCGTTGGTTCACGCTGTATTTCATTCCGTGTATTCCGCTCGATCAGCTTGGCGAGTACGTCGAATGCAATACCTGCCAGTGCACCTTCGTTCCGCGCATCCTTGAATACGATCCCGCTCAAAGCGAAGACAGCGGCGCTAACGTCGAAGCCATGTTCCTAGTCGCCTGCAAGCAGACGATGATTGCCATGCTCTTGGCCGACGGAATTATCGACGACGATGAAGTCCAAGTCCTGCAAGACACCTTCGAGACCCTGACCGGGGTCGAAATTACTGAAAAAGATCTGCGGGAAGAAATCGATGCGGTTGCAGCTTCCGGTTCGAACGCCTTGGAAATCGTGGAGGAGGTCGGTCCTCACCTCAATGACGCCGGTAAAGAAATGGTGATGAAATGCTCCTATTACATCGCGATGGCGGACGGCGTGATGGCCTCCCAAGAACAACAAATGCTGGAGAAAATCGGGCGAGGGCTCGAACTGTCCTCATCGCATGTGCGTGGCATCTTGCTCGAACTCGAGGAAGAATACCAACGCCAGAAATAACGCCGCCCGTCCAAGCTCCTGCCTGAGCCACCATGTCGAAGAAAAAGATCAAACTCCAACGCATGATCGGTCAGGCGGGCGATGTCGCGTTCGAACTGCGCAGCCTCCATTTTTCCGACTACCGCCGTCTCGAAAATTGGGTGCCCGCGGTTAACGCCTACCGCTATGAGAACCGCTTCGAACTCGCGGTAGATCTTGCCGGCGTTGAACTCCGCGATATTGAAGTCACAGTGGAAAGCCGACGCATCATCATCAAAGGTGAACGCGTGTCCCCCACGCCGCCAATCGACGAACCCACGCAAGTCCTCGCCATGGAAATTGAAAATGGTCCCTTCTGTCGTCAACTTACCCTCCCTGAACCCGTCAACGTCGCCCAAGCCACAACCCGCTTCGAAAACGGCCTGCTCTGGGTTGATCTACCGTTCGAGGAATAACGTGCGGCAAACTCTCACCGCTGTCGCCGTGGTTTGCTTCGGCGCTCTTGCCAGTTTCGTCCCAAACGCAAGGGCCGCGACAACCAGTCTGCCAAATATCGTCATCATCTACGCTGACGATTTAGGCTTCGGCGACCTGTCCTGCTACAATCCCGAATCTGCCTACAAAACCCCGCGCCTCGACCGAATGGCGGCCGAAGGGATCCGCTTCACCGACGCGCACAGTCCCTCCACCATTTGTTCGCCCTCTCGATACGGCCTATTTTCTGGGCAACAAATCTACCGTTCAACCGGACGCGGCGGCGGCGCATTCGAAGGCCCAGGTGGACCAAGCTATCTGAAGCCAGGAACCTTGACGCTGGGCGGTATGCTGCAGGAATCCGGCTACCGGACCGGCATCTTTGGAAAATGGCACGTCGGGCTCACGTGGCTCGACAAGGACGGCAAACGCCTCGGTGGCGGGTTCAAAAACTCGTTGCTGATCGACTACGAAAAAAGCACCCCGCTGCCCGATGGTCCGAGCAAACGCGGGTTTGACGAGTCCTTCGTCACCCCCAACTGCCCGACCACTGACCCGCTCTACGTGTACATCGAAAACGGCATGGTCCCCGTCCCCGCCAGCCAACGGCACAAGCGCGACAACCTGCCAAACCCCGGCGGCAAATGGCGCTGGGACAACGACGAAGGTTGGATGTCTGCAGGTTATGAATTCGTCGAAGCCGACCTGCTCTTCTACGAGAAAACCAAGGCCTTCATCACCAACCACCGCAAGACCAAGCCCGAACAACCCTTCTTCGCCGTGTTCTCCACGCAGATCTGCCACGCCCCCGTGTTGCCCGCCCCGGAGTTCCGTGACAGCACGGATGCCGGGGCCCGCGGGGACTTCGTCTTTCAGTTAGATGCCTTGGTCGGACGCGTTCTCGACTTGCTCACCAGCCTGGACATCGACGACCAAACGCTCGTGCTATTCAACAGCGACAATGGCGCAGAAACGCTGCACTACGCTTGGATGCGCGAAGACCACAATCACGATGCCTCCGGCGGCTGGCGCGGGGTCAAACGCGACGGCTGGGAAGGCGGACACCGCGTGCCATTCATCGCCCGCTGGCCCGGACGGATACCGAAACAACAAGTCTCCGACCAGATGACCAATACCACCGACATCTTCGCTACCCTCGCGTCCGTCGTCGGCTACACCCTGCCGGACAACGCCGCACGCGACAGCTTCGACATGCTGCCAGCGATGCTCAGCACGCAGGACGAGGACACATCCATTCGCCCGCATTTATTAACCCAAAGTTTTCGTGGTGAATTTCAGATCCGCGCAGGCGATTGGAAGTATCTCGACCACAAAGGATCAGGAGGCAACGGCTATGACAAAGGTATCATGGCCAAGTACAAGATCGCGGAAAACGCGTCCGAAGCACCGGGCCAACTCTACGACTTGGCCAAGGATCCCGGAGAGACCACCAACCTGTACGAGACGCATGCGGCGAAACGCGAGACCATGCAGGCCCTGCTGAAAAAACTCAAAGAGAGCGGGCGCAGCGCGCCGAAGGGCCGAGTGCCCTTGAGCATGAAGAATATTCCGCAGCTCAAATAAGTAGCGCAAAGGCTTCATGCCTTTTCAAGGCGTGCCGAGACATGGGCCTTTAGCTCGGAGTCAAAGCATGGAAGAGGGGGGCGACAGCAGCCATTAAACAGCCTCTAAACAGCCACTAAGCAGCTACGACGAACGCCCCCGACTGCGTCGCCGAACCGCCCCTAACACCTCGCCCAACTCCGGACTGCGAAGGGCCAGCGTCGCAGCGAGGTAAGAAAGGACGCCGACAAGAACCGCGCAGAGCGTCACAATCACTTGTGCCACTTTTCCCTTCTCCATGAACGATCCCAGTCCGCGAACGACCGCCCAAGCGCACAGCGCCATCACCAGTGCGGCCACGAGGCAGCGGCCCCAACTCGCAAACACGCCGCGCCAGCCTTCGATCCGGATGCGACGACGTAGAACGAACACCAACACCACCACATAAACCGTCTCGGCTAAGACCGTGGCCAAGGCGATGCCCGCGTGCTTGGTCCCCTCGGGCCACGTCCGGATGAAGATCAAATTCAGAACGAGATTCAATAACACGCAACAGGCGGCGATTTTCACCGGGGTCTTGGTATCCTGCATGCCGTAAAACGCGGGCACAAAAACTTTCGCTAGGGCGAACACAATCAAACCCGGTGCATAAAACTGAAGCGCCATCGCGACTTGGCCCACCGAGGTATCGCTGAACGCATTCCACTCGAAAATCATGCGCACAATCGGCACCGCCAACACGCCAAGACCGATGGCGGAGGGAATCATCACAAACAGCAAGGTGCGCAGGCTGCGGGTGATTGTTCGGCCCATCGCCCCTGGATCGAAATCTGCCGCTTGCGCACTGAACGTCGGTAAGAGTACCGTGCCGAGCGCGGTGGCAAACAGGCCAAGGGGGAGGTAGATCAGGCGTTCGCTGAAGTACAATGCGGCAGCGGCGTAGTCGCCAATCCAATACGCAAGCATGCTGTCGATCATCACGTTTACTTGCGTGATGGACGCGCCGAGCGCGGCGGGCAGCAACAGGTAGAAAATCCGCTTCACCGCTGGATCTTTTCCTGGTTCGCGCCAGCGGAAGCGGAAACCGAGCGAACGAAGCAATGGAAACTGAATCATCAGTTGAACGATGCCGGCGACCACAATGCCAATGGCGACGTAGAACACGCGTGGATCGAGTCCGGGATCGACGTGTGTTCGGCCGCGCCAAACTAGAAAGCCAAGTACCGAAATCCAGATGAGGTTGAGCACGCACGGCGTTGCGGCTGGCAGCGCGAAGCGGTTGTGCGAGTTCAGCATGCCCATGCACAAGGCGACAAGACAGATGAACACCATGTACGGCAGCAGCAGGCGGATTAACGGTGCCGCCACCAGTAAGCGTCCCCCGAGTTCGGAGGTGGGTTCGGGGCCGTACCACATGATGAGGGTGATGCCAATTTGTAGCAGTGCCGTGATGACGGTGAGGAACACGGCCAGCAGGCAGAACACCCGCGCCGCCAGATCCCACGCGCCGGCCTCGCCCCGTTCCTTGCGGGCCTCGATAAAAACCGGGACGAAAGCCGCCGACAAGGCGCCCTCGCCGAACAAACGTCGGAACAGGTTCGGAACGCGGAACGCGAGCGCGAACGCGGACATGGTGAGGCTGGTACCAAACAGGCTGCCCATCAAGGCGGTGCGGACCAATCCGAGAATGCGGCTCAGTCCGGTGAAGGCCCCCACGACACCCGCCGAACGCAGCAGGTTCGGGCGGGCGGAAGACGTCTCCTCGCGCTTCAGTCCGCGCTTCTCCGCTGCATCCGACGAGTCGATCGGCGAGGGTTCAGGCATTTCCGCCATGCTCGCGTCTCCGCCTGCGGTTCTCCTGCCATTCAATTTCGCGGATCTTGCTGTACTTCAGCAACACCCCGAACGCACTCACCGAGGCGATGATGAAACCACGTACCCCATCGAGAAAACCGAGCTTCAGGATGAAGCCCTTAAAAAAGCGGAAGGCTGGACGGATCAGAATATCGGACAAGCGGAAGCGTCGGCCTTCGGCATACTTCGAGTTTGCGCTGATTGTACTGAAACGGTCCATGGTGGCAATGTGGTCGCCGAGGTTCTCGTAGGTGTAATGGAGCAACTTGCCCGACAGCTTTTTCACCGGGCCGTCGACAATCACCATGTCGTGCGGTTCCTGTCCGCCGCTATACCCGCGGTCTTTCAAAAAGAGGCGCAGCTTCACATCCGGGTTCCACTCGCCGTGTTTGATCCACCGATCAAGGTAAAACACCTGCCGCGGAAAACTGAACCCGACATACTGCTGGGTTAGTTTGCCCTCGCGAAAAATTCGTTGGAATTGGTCCCGCAGTTCCAACGACACCTCTTCGTCGGCATCGAGAAACAGCACCCAATCATGGCTCGCGTACTCGCGCAGCAAGTTGCGCTGGCCAATGTAGCCCATCCATTCGTGAAAGTGGACCTTGGTGGTGAACTCATGGCATATCTCGACGGTCCGGTCGGTGCTGCCACTGTCGAGCACCACAATTTCCTCGCACCACGTGAGACTTTCCAAGCAACGCCGAATGTTTTTTTCTTCGTTCTTAGTCATGACACAGGCGGAGATTCTTACCCGGCGGGATTCCATTGCATGCCTTAAGAGCAAAGCGAGTGACGAATCAACGACTGAATTTCGGCGGCCCCGCAAACCAAGGTTTTCGCCACGTTTAGAACACAAAACGAAACGAGGGTTTGAGCACGCTTCCATCAGCGGCGAGAATCCTGTTGCGCTTCAGCAGATCGGTCACCTCCTGCGCGTGTTGGACCAATTTCGGGTGCCCGCTGCGCGCTGCTAGATTGAGCCGTGCCACATGCTCGGCAGTTGGCACCACCGCCGGGTACACGACCTTGTTGTCGAGAAATTCGATCAGCAAGCGTGTGTCGGGCGAATTGGCGAGACGGTCGGCGGTGTGGATCGCTTCAGGCGGATAGAGGTGTCCGATCACGTGACGCAAGCCTGGGGCCTGGTTCCACCAACTGTAGATGTCGTTGTCATAGTTCCAGGCGACAAAATCGCCACAGTAACCGGTCTGCATCCATTTGCCGGACGCGGCCTTTTCTAGCGCACGCGGAACGCGTTCGGGGAAGTCAGTGAGGGTGTAAACGGAGAAGCTTTTGATGAACTGGTTGCGGTGCCAATCCTTTTCGAGCGGATAGAATCCGAGAGTTCGAAGTGTGGTGGTGGTCGCGTCGGTGACGATTTCGCTGTGCAGATATTTCACCATCGGATCTTGCAGCGCCAGCAAGTCCATCAGCCCGGCCGGATACACGCCGATTTGCTTCACCAGGCTGCCCATGCGCGAGTTCCCAAGATGGAGCAGGGTAATATCGCCGGGCATCGCCAGAACGGCGGCGGCAGCTTCGGCATTGGCCACCCGCAGCGGGGCCGCTTCAAGAATCTTGTTCGACACGACTCGGGAAGCTTTCCCGTCAACCACATCGGCGGCCGTGGACCAGTGGCCGGTGGACGCGCAGCCGGAGGCGAATAGAAGGAGAAGGGCAAGCGCGGACGCGAGGCGGGTGATCGAACTGGAAATCATAGCGGGGACTTAGGGTGGTTCCGTGCTAGGTGCAACTGCTTGCAATGCCCTCCGGCGAATTTTATAGAAGCGCCATGTTGAACTGTTTCGCGACGCGACTCCTGCGTTTGTCCCCTGCTCTGCTGCTCATGCCGCTGCTAAACGGTTGTGGTAGTAATCATACCGAGCCAACCCCGGCCAAGCCACTCGAGGCCGCTTCCGATCCCGGCTTGGAAGCGGCAAGGTTAACGACACCGCCCGGGATGGTCTTGCTGCCGGGTGGGAGCTTTCTCATGGGCAATCCCAAGATCCCGGATGCGAGACCCGTTCACAAAATCTCGGTCAGCCCGTTTTATATCGATACGACCGAGGTCACCAACGCACAGTGGAAAAAGTTCGTCGCTGCCACCCAGTTCAAATCGTTCGCCGAACGCATCCCAAGCCCTGAGGACTTTCCTGGCATCGCGCCCAGTAACGTTCCGCCGGAGATGCTGGTGGCCGGCTCGGTCGTCTTCGCCCCACCTAACCACCCGGTTCCACTCGAAGACCACTTGAAATGGTGGAGTTTTGTCGCCGGCGCCAATTGGCAGCATCCCAGCGGCCCCGACAGCAACATCGACGGACTCGACGATCATCCGGTCGTCCACCTCACCTACGACGATGCGCTCGCGTATTGCGAATGGGCCGGCAAACGGCTGCCGACCGAAGCCGAGTGGGAGTACGCCTCGCGCGGCGGTCTCGAGCAACAATCCTTTCTTTGGGGCAATGAGAAAAACCCGAAGGGCAAGCGCCTTGCCAACATTTGGGAAGGCGCGTTCCCGTGGCGCAACCTTGAGATCGACGGATACAGCGGTAGTTCGCCGGTGGCCACCTATCCCGCCAATCCCTATGGCCTCTACGACATGGCCGGCAATGTCTGGGAGTGGACCTCCGACTGGTATCACCACAACACCTATTCGATGCCGGACCGAGCCACCGTCAATCCCGTCGGGGCCAGCGAAAGCTTCGACCCGCAAGAGCCGCACATTCCCAAGCGCGTGACCAAGGGCGGTTCGTTCTTGTGCAACGACGATTATTGCATCCGCTATCAAGCCGGCACCCGCGGACGCGGCGACCCGTACACCGGCACCAACCACACCGGCTTCCGCTGCGTGAAGGACATCCCGAAAAAATGAATTCGTTCCGCGTTTTTCCGCTGGCTGCATTCGCGCTGCTCGTCGGTTCCGCACGTCCTGCCCCGAACGCGGAAGCGGAACGCCCGAACGTGCTGGTCATTCCGCAGTCGATCAAGCTGGGTTCGGAGACGTGAACGGCACCTGCGAAATCTGCCTCCGCGAGGACCTCAAGCTCACCAAGCATCACCTGATTCCCAAGGCCACGCACAAGCGCAAGCGAGTGCAGAAGCAGCACGACAAAGAAGAGCTGCATGGCCGCTTGTTGTGGATTTGCCGTGGTTGTCACAACCATGTTCACGCGACGTTGTCCGAACGCGAGCTCGCAGACGAGTACAACACGATTGAGACCTTGTTGGCCCACCCAGAAATCGAGAAATACATCGAATGGATCCGTGGCAGGAAAGTCACCGGCAAGGTTCGGTCGGCGCGTTCGGCGCGGCGTAAACGGCGTTAGAGGATGTACCCAGCGCCCTGCTTGGGAAAAAATCTGAAACTCAGATTATGCCCCTCAGAAAATCCACATAGCCCATCCCGCCTCCCATCATTCTATCAGTGCGGATGGCAGTTCGGCCCCACTTCGTTCAGCATGTGTTCGACAATCTCCTCCGGATCGTCGGTGAGCACTAGCCGCTCCAAGTCGCAGTCGGAAATTTTTCCGCCTTTGTGCATGGTGCTTTTGATCCAGCTAATGAGTCCTTTCCAGTAGGCCTCGTTGTAGAGCACGACCGGAAAATTATGGATCTTGCCGCATTGAATCAGGGTCAAGCTTTCGAACAGCTCGTCGAGCGTGCCGAAGCCGCCGGGGAAGATCACGTAGCCGCGGGCGTATTTTACCAGCATGGTTTTACGGCTGAAAAAGTATCGGAATTCGAGGCTGATGTCGCAGTAAGGATTGATGTGCGTCTCGAACGGCAGCTCGATGTCGAGCCCGATCGACTCAGACTTGCCCTGTTGTGCGCCCTTGTTGCCCGCCTCCATGATGCCGGGGCCACCGCCAGTAATGACGCTGAAGCCGGCGTTCGAAAGCAGCTTGCCGGTCTTCACGGCCGCCTTGTAATCGGGGTCGCTTTTCTTGGTGCGCGCCGAACCGAAAATGGTGATGGCCGGACCGATGTTGGCGAGTTCGTCGAAGCCTTGCACAAACTCGCTCATCACCCGGAACACGCGCCAGGATTCGGGCGAATCATTGAACTCGTTCGGACCTGGCGGGGCGAGCAGTTTTTCGTCTTCGGTCAGGCGGGTGGCGGTTTTCTTTTTGTTCGAACTCATGACCTTCCCTTAATCCGTTGATGGGGCTTGGCAAGAGTCGGAGGCGAAGTTCGCCGACCCAAGGAGGTCGTCGGACTTCTGCGCTTAGACCGCTCCGCGAAGGCAAAAGATTTAGCGCAAAGGAATGGCGTCGTGCGGCTTGGCCAGTGGGATCTCGGATGAGAGATTCCGCGTGCTCCGCGCTTTTCCGCGGTCCATAAAAAGGTCAGCAAAGAATCTGCCTTAGCTTGGGACTTAGCCGCAGCCAGCCAGCGCGGTTGACCAGTTGTCGTCTTCCCAGGCCGACCTTGGGGAGGTCGATTCCTGTTTCCGCTGCAAGCCACACAAGAAAACCATTGCCTCCCCGCTCGCTGGCAGAGATGAATCAAACGACAACACGACCGTCGGACAAGATATGGAATTTGGACTCAGTTTAGGATCGAACCTCGGTGACCGCGAAGCGCACCTGCGCGCCGCCCGCGAACGCCTGCTTGCGACGGCCGACGCGACGCTGCTCGCGGCCTCTTCGCTGTACGAAACCGAACCGGTCGGGGTGCAGGAAAAATACATCGAGATGAAGTTCGTCAACGCGGTTCTGATTATCGACAGCGAGGAATCCGCAGAAGACTGGCTACCTTGGCTGAACGAGATCGAGTCCGAACTCGGCCGCGTTCGGGGTGACGACAAAAACGCGCCGCGACCGATCGACATCGACATCCTCTACGCCGGCGACCGCTGCATCGGTTCGCGCGGCACCGACGAAGAACAAGTGGATGGCAACCTCATCGTGCCGCATCCGCGTTGGACCCAGCGCCGCTTTGTCATTGAACCACTGGCCGAAGTACGCGGCGAATTGATTCTTCCAAACCAAAGCAAAACGGTGGCAGAACTGCTGGCCCTGCAGGAAGATGCCCCCTTGGTGAAGCTCGACGTCGATTGGCGTTCGGAATCGGAATGGATCAACGAAGAACAAGACTCTGGCATCCGCGGTGTTTCCGTCGTCTGTCCCTCGTGTCACGAGGCGTTCGAGGTCCCCTGCCCCGCGCTCGCAGAAGTGCCGTGTGACATCGACTACGATTGTGAGATTTGCTGCCGCCCTATGCGGGTCGGCCTGAGCGAAGCCGACGGCGAGATCGTTGGTCAAGCGTATGGCATTGAAGATTGAACGAGAGGAGGCCACTCGCCCTCCAGCGTTTTACATCACCTATTCCGAATCTTCCAACGAATCCAAACTCGCCCGGAACGTGGCCAAGCCCTCCGCCCCAACCCGCTTCCAGCGCTTCGAACGCAGTCGCTTCTCCAGCGCGTCCGGCTTGATCGAAAAACTGGTCACATGCTTGCCATCTTTACCAAATACATGGGCGCGCCCGTGCGGATGGTAGGCGACGTAAGCGTCATTGCGCTCTTCAAAAAATAGAGATTCCTCGCTGACCCTGCGGGCATCCTCATAGGCTTTCGCAGTAGGCCGACTCGATTCGCGGCGGCGCACTTCCGCGTGCTTCGTCCGACGCTTGCGCTGACGGTCGCCGCGACTCAACGAACGGGAAAACTTCCGCAGCACCCCGCCGATCTTGGCCATGTGTTGCTGAAAGCGTTTCGGGTCTTTGTCCTCGCGCGCGTGCGCCGCCATGCCTTGAATTTGCGCCAACTGTTCGATGGTCTGTAGGCGGGCCCGACGCAAGCCGGGTTGCCAGTCGCCGGAGAACAGTTCGACCGGGGTCGGCACCAGTCCATCGTGTACAATGGTGTTCAGGCGCAGGTCGAACGTCCCCCCGCGCCCGCGCGTTTCGACTACCTGAAAGGTGATCGCGAAACTACGATCTTTGGCGGTCGGATCACCGAGATGTTTGGGCAGATTAAAATAGCCAATCGCCACCTGACCAAGAACCGAATAGGTCTTGGACGCCTTGCCGAACGAACTCAGTTGGCCCTCTTTCAACTCCTTACCGAACTGCAACAAGTTCAGCACCGCCGGCTTCTTGCCGAACAGCAGGTGCACGTCCTCCTGCTTCGCATTGAGCAACTTCTGCGCGAAATCACACCACTGCGGCTGGCCCATGCTGTCGTATTGATCGAACACCGAAATAGGCGTCGGCGGCGAACTGCATTCGCAGTTCGCGGAGTCGTGATGAAAACAAAACACCCGCCCTTCGACATAGGCTTCGAAGTCGGCTTCCTGATCTTCCAACTGGCGCAGCACCTGCGTGGCCAGCGGCGGATCAAAGGAGAGCGCCCATTTATCTTTAGGTTCCATGTGCAGCCGGAACTGAAAATCGAGCGGGTCCAGTTTCTCTTCGTTGGCGGAATAATGCTGCTGGAATAAATCGCGGATAGCGGTTCGAAGCGCGTCGGTGACCGCCTTCTCCCGCCGTTCGTGCATGCTAAGTTTCGGCGCTGCCGGCGGCGCGGTCGCTGGCGGCGCGCTTGGCTTATTTGCCTCGGCTGGCTCTATACCCTGTGTTGGATTGACTGCCTCAACTGCGACAGGTTCCGGCTGCGGAACGGGCTGCACCTCATCGTTCATGGGGGAGGGTATATGTGAGAATCTGCGAATCAGAAAGGACAAACGCTATCCGATCAAAAGCTGTCGCAAGACAGCCGGTATATAGCACGGATGTGCGAACCGTGGGAGCGAAGAGTACACGCCGTGACTCCCAAGATTTCGTTCGGTCATGGTCAGCCGGAGTGAATCACGGAGCACATAGGGTTACTTTTTCGGCTTTGGATTTTTTCGTTTGGAATGAACCAGCCGAGGCCGCTCCACCTTGTCAGACGGACCGCGCATCACGTACGGGTCCCACGCGGCGCGGGCGGCTTGCCACTCCTCCAGCGAACGGGTCGGGTACCACGCCGGCCAACCGGAGGTGTTGAAGTCCGAGGTCGCCTTGTTGGCGTCCACCCAATCATCAACCGTGCCTTCGGGCTTGGTCCGAGGAAACACGTCTTTGGCGCGAAACTCTTTGCTCACACCTTGGTCGTCGATCACTTTTTCACACCAGGTTTTTAGCGTCGCCAACAACTGGACTTTGATCTCCTGGTACGCCGTATCCTCGGCAAGGTTGTTCACTTCGTGCGGGTCTTTTTTTAGATCGTACAGTTCGAACTTCGGCTTGCGCGGCGCCATGAACGCGGCCTGGGCCGGCGTGAGTTTGCCTTGCATGTGCAGCACATTCATCTCCGCCAACATCGGGTACGACCCTTCTTTGTAGCGGTTGAACTGGCAGTACGGGCGTTCGGGCATGAGGTTGTGGATTAGCTTGAAATCCTTGGAGCGAACCGCCCGCATCGCGTCGTGGGTTTCGTCCATTTTATCACGCGCCGCGAACACATATTCCCGTTCCGTTGTCCCGTCGCCGAGCAAACTTTGCCCATGCAGCGGCACCGCCGAACGCGCCCCCGCCACCTCGACCACGGTCGCACAAATATCGAGCGACATCACCAGATCGTCGTTCACCTGGCCCGGCTTTACCTTGCCCGGCCAGCGCATGATCATCGGAATGCGAATGCCACCATCGTAGAGGAATTGTTTGCCCCGGATGTGGCAACGACCGTGGTCGCCGATGAAAAAGACCAGCGTATTGTCCGCGAGTCCCTCGTCGTCGAGGCGCTTGAGAATCGCGCCAACTTCGCGGTCGACCAACTGCATTTGTTCGAGGCCGTTGGCCCAGTCGCGGCGGCAAAATTCGTTGTCGGGATAGTACGGCGGGAGGTCGACGGTTTTGGTGTCGATCGGGCGTTCGGGGTCGCGCTTCCAAGTGCGGTGGGTGCCGCCAAAGGTGATGCGGGCGAAGAAGGGCTGGCCTTCCTTGCGGTCTTTCCAGTCGGTGCCAGCAAACAATTCCGAACGCGTGTTCGGGGTGAAATTGCAGTCGGTCTTCCAACTCAGGATCGCCGTGTAATAGCCGGCATCCGCGAGCAGATGCGGGATCGGCCGAATGCCATGCGGCAGCGGTTGCTTGTTGTGTTCGCGGTGCTGGTTGGCGCGGATGTAGTTTTGATGGAAGCCGGTCATCATCGCCGAACGCGAGGTCGAACAAACCGGCGAGGTGGTGAACGCGCGTTCGTAGCGGACCCCTTCCGCCGCGAGTTTATCGACATGCGGCGTGTGTATGCCCTTGGTTCCGTAACATGACAAGTCGGCGGACCAGTCTTCGATGGTGATCCACAAAATGTGCGGTCGCGGATCCGAATGAGTTGGCGAATCTTCCGCCCACAGTAAACTCCACGGTTGAACGAACGCGGCAACCCAGAGGACGATGAAGAAGTGGGTGATCGATTTCATATGGTGGGTCCTGAAGACTGGCGAGAACAAGGTACTTGGTCGCCATCACTCGCGGCGAACGCGGAAGAAATAATGAGGGTACGGCACGGTGTTGGTCGGCACATCAACCGTCTCAAGTTCGCCGCCGGCGACACCCTGATGCAACAACACCCACGGACTGCCCTCAATCTCGGGAGTCCCTTCTAAGATGTAGCTGGTCGTCGGCAAACTCTCCCACTGCAACAAAAACAAGGGCGAGTCTGGCGTGTGGTTCAAGGTGAGCCGAATGGCGGCGGCTTCGGCAATATCCACGTCGCCCATCGGATAGCGCAAGTTGGCATCCACGCCCGCTGTCTGCAAGCGAATGCCGGGCGCGTTCGTTCGCGAATGAATGACCGCCACGCGCAGGGAATACGTGCCGATTGGCAAGCCGAACGCCGAGACTTCTATCCTCGACTGACGCGTTGCGCCGGGCAGAAGATCACGCAGCGAAACCGGATCCCGGCCGATCGCCACCGGTACGCCAGCCGCGTCGCACAAAGCCACTTCGATCAGATAGTCATGGTAGGCGGGCGCGCTGCCGGTGTTGGCGAGTTCGACTTTTACCTCGAACGCACCATCTTGGTTCACCGAGTCTGGCCAGATGCACGAGGCGATGTGATATTGGTAACCCAAGGCCCGCTTAATTTTAGCCAGTGGCACATCATGCCCCGGGTCTTCATGCGGACCCGCCGGACCCAGAAAGGAAAAGTGATAGGTCTCCAAGGCCAGCACCACATTCGCCGTGTCGTTGAGCCACGTCTGCTGTTGTTCCGGAAGCGGACTCTCGCCCGAGATCGCGCCGCGCTGCCAGTTGTCCTGCGCTTCCGGCAAGGCATTCAATGCGTAGGCCAGAATCGTGTCGCCATACTCACCACACAAAGGGAACCCCCACGAACACGGCGCGGTGAAACTGGGAAAATAGTCCTCGTACACCCCGAACTCGGCGCCGCCCGTGTCGGTGTCGCGCATCAAACGCACTTGCACCGGTGTCTTGGTGAACGCGGCCTTGTAGGCATCGCGCACCGCCATCCGCGCCGCCGCCAAGGGCTGCAAGTCAGGACAACCGAACTGATGCCATTCGCCCCACATGCCAAGCAGCCCAGCTTGGATCGTGGTCACTCGTTCGTCGCCGTCAAAGTATTCGCCATACGCTTCAATAAGCTCCTCCATCTGCGCGATCATCGCCGGATGATTGTATTCCGGATTCCGTCCTGGTCCGTCGCCGTTACAACTCGCATAATCGACGATCGGAACCGACACCGGCGCTTGCTCCAACCACAACGGGTAGTCGCGGTTGGGATCACCGCCGGCATAAAAACGGTTGATCTCCGAACCCGGACCGTTCGGGTAATCGGCCACCAGGCGGAGCAGAAAAGTCGCGTTGGGATAGGCGTCCAAAATCGGTTGCAAGCGCCGCGCCTCAAGCCCCGCCCAATCAAATTGCTGATCCGCCGGCTCCACCTCGCGCCAAGGAATGTAGACGTGGAAAATTGAACTGTCGTAATGGTTGCCCACCGTCCCACCCGCCTGAAACGAACTACCCCAGAAGACAAAGCCTTGATGCGGATTCGAGAGGTCGAGCGACAGCTGGGGCGGCGTCACCGTTTCGGCGCAGAGGGGCACAGCGCAAAGAAACAGGCAAGCCACGAGCAACGATTTCATGCCCCAAGTCTAAACCATGTTGAGCCGGACAAACAGAGTGAAATTTTCAGCGGCCCCTCAGCCCCCACGTCTCATGGACTTGGAGC
>ENA-ORXR01000430-ORXR01000430.1-marine-metagenome-genome-assembly--contig:-NODE-430-length-58077-cov-3.910345_pt1 | contig 58077 bp, 63 predicted proteins | sample MGYA00237866_ERZ511479 | MGnify/ENA metagenome assembly ERZ511479 | reverse complement strand
GGGAAGAGGCACGAGGCAGCGCGCCGCACTGGACCTTCGTGCCCTCAGCCCCTAACTGACTGGCAAGCGTGTTGAGACAGGAGCGGCGCATGGCAACGGCTGAATTCGACGAACTGGTCGAGGATTTTGAATTTCTGGAGGATTGGGAGGACCGCTATCGGCATGTGATTGATCAGGGCAAGGCGATGGCAGCGCTGGATGCGGCCTTGTGCGTGGAGGCGACCAAAGTGGACGGCTGCGCCAGTCAGGTCTGGCTGCACGCGGAGATGCGCGCGGGGCGGATGCATTTTGACGGCGCGTCGGATGCGATGATCGTCTCGGGATTGATCGCGGTTTTGCGCACGCTTTACAACGGGTTGACGCCTGCGCAAGTGCTGGAGGTCGATGCGCGCGCGCAGATGGGGCGGTTGGGGTTGAACGACCATTTGTCCGCGCAACGCTCGAACGGGCTGACCGCGATGATCGAGCGGGTGCGCGAAACGGCGGCGCGTGCGGCCTGAGGGGCAGAGTGATACGGGACCGCAAGGACAGGGGCGCTGCCCCATCGCTGCGCCTTGCGGCGCGCTCCCCCCGGAGTATTTTCAGTCAGAGAAAATAGGGACTAGAGCTGTGACAGGGCGGTGGCGAGGTCGCCGTAGCCTGTGAAACGGCGCTCGAACCGCAGGCCGAGGCGCTTGGCGCAGGTGCGGGCCTTTTGTGTGAGGGCGGGATCATCGGTCTGGGCCTGATAGACGAGGGTTTCGTAGTTGCCGAAGTACATGTCGCGCAGTTCGGGGTGGCGGTCGAGGCCCATCGGTTTGATGATGAAGGCGTCGAACTGGCGCACGAGAAAATCGGTGAGGTAGAAGGTGGTGATTTCTGTTTCGCTGGTTTTGGCGAAGCGGTCATTGCCCTCGAAAAAGCTGTAGCAATGGGGGCCTGCGATCATCTGCACGCCCAGCTCGGTGCAGGCGGTTTGCAGCAGCCCGCCCGTGCCGCAGTCGGCATAGGCTATGAAAATCTCGGCATAGGCGTTGCGGTGTTTGGCAACACAGGCGCGCACGGCATCGGTAATTTTATCGGGGTAGAGGTGGTAGTTGGCGGGCAGGCAGGTCAGATCAAGGTGGGTCCAGCCGTTGGCGGTTTTCAGATCGATGATTTCGCGTGCCAGCGCGCCGCAGGCGATAACAAGGATTTTGCCCTGAGCCTGCCCCAGCGGTAGCCCGTCACGGGTGAGTGTGGCATCGTCGGGGATCATGTCTGGGATCATTTCGGGAGCTTGCGCAAGGCGAGCGCCGCAATCAGGGCGGCGGGCAGGGCGAGCAGCAGCGCCGTCGGGCCCAGACCCGAGAGGAGCCAGACCGTGAGCGCGGCCGCTGCGATAACGCAGGCGAGGAGGATGAGCAGAGGGACAGGTGGCATATCGGACCTTTCGATCAGCAGTGTAGCATCAAGATAGGGAGGCTGTGGCAAACAAAAAAGGCCCCGCAGGTGCAGGGCCTTTGATCGCGGTTGGGTCGCACGCTCAGGCTGTGGCGCTGTTGTGTTTGCGGCCGACCCATTCTTTTGCCGTTTCGACCGCCACGGCGGCGTCGCGGCAATAGGCATCGGCGCCAATGGCCTTGCCGAATTCCTCGTTCAGGGGGGCGCCACCGACCAGCACGATATAGTCGTCACGGATACCTTGTTCGACCATCGTGTCGATGACGACCTTCATGTAGGGCATTGTGGTCGTGAGCAGGGCGGACATGCCCAGAATATCGGGCTCTTCCTTTTCGATCGCCTCAAGGTAGGCCTCGACCGCGTTGTTGATGCCGAGATCGACGACCTCGAAACCCGCGCCTTCCATCATCATGCCGACAAGGTTCTTGCCGATGTCGTGGATGTCGCCCTTGACCGTGCCGATGACCATTTTACCAACGCGCGGCGCGCCGGTTTCGGCCAGCAGGGGTTTGAGGATGAACATCCCGCCCTTCATCGCATTGGCGGCCAGCAGAACCTCTGGCACAAACAGGATGCCATCGCGGAAGTCGGCGCCGACGATGGTCATGCCGCCCACCAGTGCTTTTGTCAGGATGTCGTAGGGGGCCCATTTGCGCTCTAGCAGAATGTTGACGGCCTCTTCGATCTCTTCTTTGAGACCGTCATAGAGATCGTCGAACATTTGTTGGACCAGTTCTTCATCGTCGAGTTCCGACAGGATGATTTCGTCTTCGTCAGACATGGCATTCCCTTTGATTGGCGGGCAGGTTGCGCTGCGTTGTATAAGTTTTGCCAGACTACCCTGAAAATACTAAATCATTTGCGACATGCAAAGCACGAGCCGCGACGTGGTGTCGCGGATTTGCACTGCGGGTAATCAGCTGCGGCGGCGGCCCCGGCGCGGGCTGCGGGTGGGGGCGTTGCCGTCGGTGCCGTCGCTGTCAGAAGAGAAAGCCCCGAGGGCATCCGTGATCTGGGCCAGTTCGGGGGCGGCCCCTTTGGGTGTGGTATCCAGTGCCGCGCGCATCCGTTCGAGGTGGGCGGGCATCGTGCCGCAGCACCCGCCGATGATCTGTGCGCCGCAGTTGCGCGCCATGACGGCGTAGGTGGCCATCAGGTCGGGCGTGCCGTCATAATGGATATGGCCCTCGTGGTACTTCGGGATGCCAGCATTGCCTTTGGCGACCAGCGGCACGGTGCTGCCCTTGGCCGCAAAGCCCAGCACCGTGCGCAACAGATCCGACGCGCCGGTGCCGCAGTTGGCCCCGAAAGCCTGCGGCGGGTTGTCCAGCGCCTCGACCATTTCGACCATGCCGGCCGAGGTCAGGCCCATCATCGTGCGCCCTGCTGTGTCAAAGCTCATCGTGCCGACCCAGGGCAAACCGGCCAGCGCGAACCCTTCGGCGGCTGCGCGGTATTCCTCGGGGGCCGAGATAGTTTCCAGCCAGCCGATGTCGGCGCCGCCCGCCTTGAGCCCGTCTGCGGTTTCGTGGAACATCTCGACGGCAGTGGTGTGGCTGAGGGTGCCGACCGGCTCCATGATCTCGCCGGTCGGCCCGACTGAGCCTGCGACGATGACCTTGCGCCCGGCTGTGTCCGCGATCTCGCGGCCCAGCTCCGCGCTGACGCGGCTCAGCTCGTGCGCGCGGTGTTGCGCGCCGTGCAGTTTGAGACGCGAGGCATTGGCACCAAAGCTGTTGGTCAGAAAAATATCCGATCCCGCCTGCACCGCGCCACGGTACAGCGTGAGGATCTTTTCGGGCGCATCGGTATTCCACATCTCGGGCGCGTCGCCTGACATCAGCCCCATGTTGAACAGGTTGGTGCCAGTGGCGCCATCCGCCAGCAACACGCCTTTTTCGGTCAGAAGATCGGTGAGGGGGTTCGTCATCTGCGCGCTCCGGTCAGGTGTCTGGCGGGTTTGGCAGCTTGGTGCGCCTGCCGCAAGATTCATAATCTTCATCTTGATTATGAGGTGCATTGCGCGATCACGCGTTACTTGCAGCAGCGGGCGGGGTGGATTAAGACAAGCGCAACACGTCACGGGACAATTCCTGTGCGCTAAAAACAGGGGACGCCCATGGCCCGCCGCAAGAAAATCTACGAAGGCAAAGCAAAGATTCTCTATGAAGGTCCAGAGCCCGGCACGATTGTCCAGTATTTCAAAGACGACGCCACGGCGTTCAACGCTGAAAAGAAAGCGGTGATCGACGGAAAAGGTGTGCTGAACAACCGCTTGTGCGAATATTTCATGACCGGTCTGAACCAGATCGGCGTGCCCACGCATTTCATCAAACGCCTCAACATGCGCGAACAGCTGGTGCGTCAGGTCGAGATCGTGCCGCTGGAGGTGATCGTGCGCAACTATGCGGCGGGGACATTGTCCAAGCGGCTGGGCATCGAGGAGGGCACGCAGCTGCCGCGCCCCATCGTCGAATACAGCTACAAGGACGATTCTCTGGGTGATCCGTTGGTGAGCGAGGAGCATATCGCCGCCTTTGGCTGGGCCAGCCAGCAGGACATGGACGATATTCTGAGCCTCGCGCTGCGGGTCAATGATTTCATGTCAGGTGTCATGTACGGTGTCGGCATCCGGCTGGTGGACTTCAAAATCGAGGTGGGGCGAGTCTATGACGGGGATTTCCAGCGCCTGATCGTTGCAGACGAGATTTCACCGGACAGCTGCCGTTTGTGGGACATCGAGACGGGGCAGAAGCTGGACAAGGACGTGTTCCGGCGCGATCTCGGCTCGCTCACGGATGCCTATACGGAAGTGGCGCGGCGGCTGGGCGTGATGCCCAAGACCTCGACGCCGATTACAAAGCCGACGCTGATCAACTGAGGCGGATGTCGCAATGAGTTTAGTTGGAAAAATGAAGAAGAGGGTCTGCTGATGAAAGCGCGCGTGCATGTGATGTTGAAGGCGGGTGTGTTGGATCCGCAAGGCGAGGCCGTGCGGCATGCGCTGGGGGCGATGGGGTTTGACGGCGTGCAGGGTGTGCGGCAGGGCAAGGTGATCGAGCTGGATCTGGCCGAGGGATCCAGTCGCGCGGATGTCGAGAAGATGTGCGAGAAGCTGCTGGCGAATACGGTGATCGAGAGCTACGCGGTGGAGCTGACCTGATGCGCGCAGCGGTTGTTGTGTTTCCCGGCTCAAACTGTGACCGCGATCTGGCGGTGGCCTTTGAGCAGGCGGGCGCGGATGTCACGATGGTCTGGCACAAGGACAGTGATCTGCCGCAGGGCATCGACATTGTGGGAATTCCGGGCGGGTTTTCCTATGGGGATTATTTGCGGTGCGGCGCGATTGCCGCGCAGTCGCCTGTGTGCAAATCTGTTGCGGCCCATGCGGCGCGCGGCGGGTATGTGCTGGGGGTGTGCAACGGGTTTCAGGTATTGACCGAGACGGGATTGTTGCCGGGGGCGTTGCTGCGCAATGCGGGGCTCAAGTATATTTGCAAGACTGTGGGGCTGGAGGTGCGGACCGCCCAATCGGCGTTTACCGCAGGGTATGCTGCGGGTGATGTGATCGACATCCCCGTCGCGCATCATGACGGCAATTATTTCGCGGACGCGCAGACGATTGCCACGCTGGAGGGCGAGGACCGCATCGCCTTTACCTACACTGACAATCCCAACGGGGCGCAGGCCGATATTGCCGGTATCCTGAGCGCGAACCGCCGTGTGTTGGGCATGATGCCACACCCCGAGCGGGCTGCGGATGCAGGGCACGGGGGCACGGACGGGGTGGCGCTGTTCCGCGCATTGGCGGGTGCCCTGACTGCCGCCTGACTTGAGCGTGGGGGGCCCAGCCCGTATGATAGCGCGATGAGTACGGATAACCGCGATACATTGGCCCCCTGGCAACCCGCCGCGATCAGCTGGCGGGTGCGGATTGCGCTGTTGTGCATGTTGATTTTTGCGGTGGGCGTGATTTCGGTCACCAACCGCCTGCTGACCGACCGTTTCACCGAAAGCACGCGCAACCGCGCCGAGCTGCGGATCGCGCTGTATGGCGGCAACCTGCTGGCGGAGCTGCGCCAGAATGCGATTGTGCCGCAATTGCTGGGCCGTGATCCCACCCTGATTTCCGCGTTGGAGAGTGCCGATTACTCCCGGTCGACACAGCGGTTGATTTCCTTTGTGGAGGAGATCGGCGCCGCCTCGCTGATGCTGCTGGACACGGACGGGCGCACGGTGGCTGCGACGGACCGCAACCGGATCGGGGCGATGCACCGCTCGGACCCGTATTTTGTGGATGCGATCCGGTCCAATGCGACGATCTTTAGCGTGATCCGCGACGAGAGCGCAGGTTACCGGTTTTTCTATTCGCGCCGTGTGCAGAATGGTGGGACCACCGTGGGGGTCATTGCGGTCGAGGTCGATCTCAAGAAGTTCGAGCGCGCCTGGGCGGGCATTTCGGATGCGGTGATCGTGACGGACAGCAACGGGCAAATCCTGCTTGCGACAGAGCCGCGGTGGCGCGGCAAGACCGAGGCGGAGGCGCTGGCCAACCAGACCCCGCAAAGTGCGATCGAGCGGGCCATTCAGGCCACTGCCGACTGGACGGCGCTGCCTGCCGATGCCTACCTGCAAGGCGAGGCGGTGATGCGGCTGGACGCGCGGGTGAATTTTCGCGGCTGGCGCATGGTCAGCTACACGACCTACGCGAGTGTGCGCGAGCGCGTGAATGGCGTGCTGGCGCTGGAGGTGATGGGATTCGCGATCCTGCTGGCGCTGACCTTTTATTTTCTGAGCCGCCGGACGGCGGGGCGCGCGGCGATTTTCCAGCGCGAGTCGGCAGAGCTTCGCGCATTGAACGCCGCCTTGCAGCGTGAAATCGCCGAGCGGATGCGCGTGCAAGAGACGCTGGCGGTGGCCGAACAGACGCTGGAGCAGTCAAGCAAGCTGGCCGCTTTGGGGGAAATGTCGGCCGCAGTTAGCCATGAATTGAACCAGCCGCTTGCCGCGATGAAGACCTATCTGGCGGGTGCGCGGCTGTTGTTGCGGCGCAATCGCCCCGAAGAAGCGCTGAGCAGTTTTGGCCGGATTGACGACCTGATCGAGCGGATGGGCGCCATCACGCGGCAGCTGAAATCCTATGCCCGTAAGGGTCAGGAGGCGTTTTCGCCGGTAAATATGGGGGATGCGCTGGCGTCCTCGCTGTCGATGATGGAGCCGCAGTTGCGCCAGCGTCAGGTGCAGATTGCGCGTATCCTGCCTGACACGCCGGTGTACACGCTGGGCGACCGGATGCGGATTGAACAGGTTTTGGTCAACCTCTTGCGCAATGCGCTGGATGCCACCAAGTCTGAGAGGAACCCGACGGTGGAGATTATTTTGAGTGCAGGTGAGACAGCGACCTTGACGGTGCGCGACAACGGCCCCGGCATTGAGGACTTGGATGCCTTGTTCGAGCCGTTCTACACTACCAAGCAGCCCGGCGACGGCGTTGGTCTGGGCCTTGCGATCTCGTCGGGGATTGTGGCCGATCTGGGCGGGCGGCTGACGGCGCGCAACGGGCAGGGCGGTGGCGCGGTTTTCGAGATGCAATTGCCGATCCATGACGGCACGACAGAAACACAAGCGGCGGAGTAACACTATGGCACAGGCAATGAAGATTGCGATCGTCGACGACGAGCAGGATATGCGGCAGTCGATCAGTCAATGGCTGGCGCTGTCAGGCTATGACACTGAGACATTTCCCAGCGCGGAGGATGCGCTCAAGGTGTTGGGGCCGGATTATCCGGGCATCGTGATTTCGGACATCAAGATGCCGGGCATGGACGGGATGCAGTTTTTGAAAAAGCTGATGGGCAGCGACAGCGCCTTGCCGGTCATTATGATCACGGGTCACGGCGATGTGCCGATGGCGGTCGAGGCGATGCGCGTGGGTGCGTTCGATTTTCTGGAAAAGCCGTTCAATCCCGACCGGATGAGCGAGCTTGCCAAGAAAGCCACTGCTTCGCGCCGGTTGGTCATGGACAACCGTCTGCTGCGCCGCGAGCTGTCGGATGGTGGCCAGCTGATGAAAAAGCTGATCGGCCAAAGCCCTGTGATGGAGCGGCTGCGCGAGGATATTCTGGATCTGGGGCAGGCGGACGGCCACGTCCTGATCGACGGGGAAACCGGCACGGGCAAGACGCTGGTGGCCCATGCGCTGCATGCTGTAGGTTCCCGCGCGGGCAAGAAATTCGTGCTGGTGAGTGCGAGCGCCTTTGAGGAGGACGCGCTGGCGAAACGTCTGTTCGGCCCGATGCAGCCCGAGGATGCGCAGCTGCCCGCGATCGAGGAAGCGCGCGGTGGTACGCTGGTGCTGGAGGACGTCGAAGCGCTGAGCGAGACACTGCAAGCGCGCCTGCTGTCTGTCATCAACGAGCAGGGCACACCCGCCGAGACGCGGATCGTCGCGATCTCCAATCTGCAAGAGGCGGGGCGCACTTCTGAGGACGTGCTGCGCTCGGATCTGTTTTATCGTCTGGCGGCACTGCGGATCACCGTGCCGCCCCTGCGCCAGCGCGGGGAGGATATTCTGACGCTGTTCACCCGCCTGAGTGACCAGTTCGCGGATGAATACGGCTGTGACGCCCCGCAGGTGACCGCACAGGAGGCAGCGCAATTGTTGCAGGCCCCGTGGCCGGGCAATGTGCGCCAGCTGATCAACGTGGCAGAACGCGCGGTGCTGCAAGCGCGCCGCGGCTCCGGCACCATCGCGTCCCTGCTGATGTCTGACCACGACGAGATGCAACCGGTGATGACGACCGAGGGCAAGCCGCTCAAGGAATATGTCGAGGCGTTCGAGCGGATGTTGATCGACAATACGATGCGCCGTCACAAAGGTTCGATCGCGAGTGTGATGGACGAGCTGTGTCTGCCGCGCCGGACCCTGAACGAGAAGATGGCGAAATACACGCTGTCGCGGTCCGATTATCTTTGATGCGATCCGGAATTGGATGTGGACACGAAAAAGGGGCGCATGAAAATGCGCCCCTTATTGCCGACAAGCTGGAAGCGGGAATCAGCCTGTGCCCATGCGGTACATTTGTGTCGCGGTGCCGCCGTCGTCCGTACGGCACATCCAGCGTTCCTGCGTTGTCGGCACGTCGATGATGTACTGGTTCACCTCGACCACAGGCAGGACAGTGTTTTGCACAGCAGGCGCGCCCACTTGCGTTGTGACGGCGCTCACGCAGGTGCGGTTCGCACGCGCATCACGGCGCACATCGGGGTCGGGATCGACAAATTCGGTGAGGTCACAGGCGGCAAGGGCCAGCGTGGCCATGCAAAGGATGAGGGCAGGGCGCGTGGGGATTCGCATATTGTCTCCTAAAGTGCAGCAATGGGTGCGCATGCACCTTGATTGTTTCGCCATAGCCTACTGTTAAACCGGCCTGACAGCAACACATCGCCCGACCTTTGACAGCGCATTTTTGCTGGTGAATTTCGTCTAAATGTCGGATTTGACACGTTCAAGTGTGATTGCCCATTGTGTTTGCAGCGCGCCTGCATTTACTTAGGGACGTGGCCAACCCTCTCTGACACGCGAGGGTTGTAGCCCTTAGGATGAGTTTCGCTGCCTGACGGATCACACGATGATGCGCGGCAGACCGGATATGCCGGAAACGGCAATTGAGATGCTGATGACACCCGCAGGCCAACCGCCTCAAGTGGCACAGTTTTAAATGGATGCCCTGTGCGCCCCGCCAGTCGGGATTGCGCGCGGTGCATTGGAGAAGAACCGCGATGACGCGCGCAAACGCTGAATACAGTATCGGGAGTGGCCCATCGGGCCGCACCGCTGTGCCGTCACCCATCGCCCTGACAAGACACTTGGCCCAGCGTGCCGCCCCCCCCGGGAGGCGCGCACGCCTGCGCCCGTGCAAAAGAGTACCATGCCAAAGAAAATGCTTATCGATGCCACCCACGCGGAAGAGACCCGCGTTGTTGTGGTCGACGGAAACAAGGTCGAGGAATTCGATTTTGAATCAGAAAACAAACGCCAGCTTGCCGGCAATATCTATCTTGCAAAAGTCACGCGGGTAGAGCCATCGCTGCAAGCGGCCTTTGTGGATTATGGCGGCAACCGCCACGGCTTTCTCGCCTTTTCCGAAATCCACCCCGACTATTACCAGATTCCCGTAGCCGACCGTGAGGCGCTGCTGGAAGAAGAGCGCGCTTATGCCCGCGCGCAGGCCGCCAAGGAGGACGAGGAGTCAAAGCCAAAGCGCCGGTCGCGCTCGCGTTCGCGCAAATCCAAGGCAGAGGAAACCGTCAGCGACGATGCCAAAACCTCCGCCGAGATCGAGGGTATGGAGACTGTCGATCTGGACGCTGACGAGGTTGACGTCTCCCAGGATGAGGCCTCCTCTCCGATGGAGCGGGTCAAGGAGACCCCCGTCGAGACGCCCGATGTGAGCGAGGACAGCCACGACGAGGATGACGACGACGACGAGGTCAAAGCCGACGCATCCGAGAAGGACGACAGCATCGAATCTGTCGCCGACGAGGACGACAGCGAAGACATCCGTCCCGCGCGCAAGCCACGTCCGAAACGCTATAAGATTCAAGAGGTTGTAAAGGTTCGCCAGATCCTTTTGGTGCAGGTCGTCAAGGAAGAGCGCGGCAACAAGGGGGCCGCCCTCACGACTTATCTGTCCCTGGCGGGTCGCTATTGCGTCCTGATGCCCAACACTGCGCGCGGTGGTGGCATCAGCCGCAAGATCACCAACGCCCCAGACCGGAAAAAGCTCAAGGAAATTGCGCAGGAGATCGAAGTGCCACAGGGCGCGGGCCTGATCGTGCGCACCGCCGGGGCCAAGCGGACAAAAGCAGAGATCAAGCGGGACTATGAATATCTGCAACGCATGTGGGAGCAGATCCGCGAGCTGACGCTGAAATCCATCGCACCCGCCAAGATTTACGAAGAGGGCGATCTGATCAAACGCTCGATCCGCGACCTGTACAATCGCGACATCGACGAGGTGTTCGTGGAGGGGGAGCGCGGCTACCGCATTGCCAAAGACTTTATGAAGATGATCATGCCGAGCCACGCAAAAAACGTGAAGCGGTACGAGGAAAACCTGCCGTTGTTCGCGCGCTATCAGGTCGAGGGCTATCTGGCGGGGATGTTCAACCCCACGGTACAGCTGCCCTCGGGCGGTTACATCGTGATCGACACCACCGAGGCGTTGGTCGCCGTCGACGTGAACTCGGGGCGCGCCACAAAAGAAGGCAGCATCGAGCAGACCGCGACCAAGACCAATCTGGAGGCCGCCGCCGAGGTGGCCCGCCAGCTGCGCCTGCGGGATCTGGCCGGTCTGATCGTCATCGACTTTATCGACATGGACGAGCGCAAGAATAACGCCGCAGTCGAAAAGATGATCAAGGACAAGCTGAAAACCGACCGCGCGCGCATCCAGATCGGGCGTATCTCGGGCTTTGGCCTGATGGAAATGTCGCGCCAGCGTTTGCGCCCGGGTATGATCGAGGCGACAACACAGCCCTGCCACGCCTGTCACGGCACCGGCCTGATCCGCAGCGACGACAACCTTGCGCTGTCGATCATCCGCGCCATTGAGGAAGAAGGCACCCGCCGCCGGTCGCGCGAGGTGCTGATCAAGGCGCCGGTCGGCATCGCGAATTTCCTGATGAACCAGAAACGCGAACACATCGCCCAGATCGAGGCCCGTTATGGGCTGAGCGTGCGCATCGAGGGGGAGCCGCATCTGGTCAGCCCCGATTTCTCGATGGAGAAGTTCAAGACGGCGACACGCGTGCTCAACGCCTCGGCGCATGTCGTGTCGGTCGACACGTCGTTGATGGATAAAATCGACGAGGATGACGCCGCCGCCGCAGATGCCGCCGAAGCCGCAGATCGCGCACAAGAGGAGGCGGGCACCGACCAGCGCGCGCCCCAGCATCACCCCGATGCCGCCGGTGAAGACGGGGAGGGCAAGCCAAAGCGCAAGCGCCGTCGTCGTCGCCGCAGCCGTGGCGGGCGCTCGAACTCGGACGAGAACGAGAACCATAACCAGAACGAGGGCGACGAGGATCAAGGCCGTGGTGGTCAAGGCGGGGAAACGCGCGACGATGCAACAGAGGTGAAAACCGCTGATGCCGCCACGCAGGCCGAGGACAAGGACGAGACGGCCAAGCCCAAGACGCGCAGCCGTTCGCGCAGCCGCAAGCCCAAGGAAGAGGCCGCCCAAGCCGAGGCCGCCCAAACTGACGCTGTCCAAGCCGAGGCCAGCACGCCCGAGGGTGCAACCGCACCTGCACCTGATGCGCAGGCCGAAGAGAAGCCGAAACCAAAGCGCGCCCGCGCACCGCGCAAGCCAAAGGCTGAACCCGCGCCAGACGCCGCTACAGCGCAGGACGCCACAGCGCAGGGCGCCGCCGAACCTGTCGAGGCACCAGAGGCGGAGGCCAAGCCCGAGAAGCCTGCGCCGAAACCCCGTGCGCCGCGCAAGCCCCGTGCCAGCACGAAAAAAGCAGCCGAGCCGGAAGGGGCCGATGCCGCACCAGAGCCTGCCGCTGCACCCGCATCCGCCGAGGCCGCAGCAGAACCTGCCGCCGCTGCACCGCAAGCCGCGCCAGAGCCTAAGGCCGTGCCTGAAGCCGCACCAGAAGCCGCCGCCGACAAGCCACGGCGCAAAGGCTGGTGGTCACTGGGCGGGCGCTAGATCTGCGCAAAACATCGTGAAACCGGAAAAAGGCAGGCCGCGCGGCTTGCCTTTTTTCATGCGGGCCGCGTTATTTGCGCTGTGGATCAGCCCGATTTTTCAAGGACATAGATCTGCACGCCATTTGCGTCACTGCTGCTCTCGATCAGCGTGTGACCGGTTTGGGTGCAGAAATGCGGCACGTCGATCACAGCAGCGGGGTCATCCGCGCGCATGCGCAACCGCGCCCCTGCGGGCATGGATTGCAGGCGTTTGCGGGCCTTCAGGACGGGCAGCGGGCACAACAGCCCTGTGGCATCGAGTTCTTCCATCATACCGTGCGATGTAGGGCCGATGTTACAGCCTGTCCACAGTCTTGTGACCGTGTGCGCAGGTGACGCCGTGCGCGCGGGCGTATAGCAAGGGGGCATGTTTGGAATCGAAATCATCGACGCGAGCCTGCTGCCCGCCATGACGGTCGCCCTTGTTGCGGGGATCATCAGCTTTTTGTCGCCCTGTGTGCTGCCCATCGTGCCGCCCTATCTGGCCTACATGAGCGGCGTGAGCCTGAGTGACATGAGTTCCGAGGCCGCCGCGCGGCGCCGTGCAACCATCGCGGCGCTGTTTTTCGTGATGGGGCTGAGTACGGTTTTTCTGATCCTCGGCTTTACGGCATCGGCCTTTGGCGCGTTTTTTCTGCAAAACCAGATCCTGTTCAGCCAGATCTCGGGCGTGGTCGTGATCATTTTCGGCATTCACTTTCTGGGCATCTTTCGCATCCCTTTTCTGGATACCGAGGCGCGGATGGATGCGGGTGACAAGGGGGGCAGCAGCTTTGGCGCCTATGTTCTGGGGCTTGCCTTTGCCTTTGGCTGGACGCCGTGCATTGGCCCGCAGCTGGGCGCGATCCTGTCGCTGGCCGCCTCCGAGGCGTCGGTGACGCGGGGGACCGTTCTGCTGGGGGTCTATGCGCTGGGGCTGGGTATTCCATTTTTGCTGGCCGCGATGTTCATGACGCGGGCAATGGGGGTGATGAACCACCTCAAACGCCACATGAAAACGATCGAGCGGGTGATGGGCGTGCTGTTGCTGGTCGTCGGCATCGCAATGCTGACGGGGGCGTTCTCGACCTTTAGCTTCTGGCTGCTCGAGAGCTTTCCCGCCTTGGGCAATCTGGGCTGACGCAAGGGTCTTACCTTGGCCCGCATCCCGCGTTAGCATGGGCCAAACAACAATGAGGCCCGCGCAGACCTATGCCCGTCCCCGAACAGACAGTCGCGCGCCGGCGGGTATTCTACATCCCCGGTTATGATCCTATTCATCCGCGCCGCTACCGTGAGCTGTACCGCACGGAATCCGCTGCGCAGGCGGCTGTGTCGGGCTATGAGATCAGCCTCTCGGCCCGTCAGGGTGGCGCGCGCTATGGCTGGGATGTGGCGGCAACGATGGAGGGCGCGCAGGTTGCCTCGCAGCTGGATGTGCTGGTCTGGTCGGACATTGTGCGCGACAGTATGGATACCTCGATCATCGCGACATACGGCCAGCTGTTGCGCACGGCCTGGGTGTATATCGGCAGCGGCGCGCTGTGGCGGCTGATGCGGTTGCGCAAGGGGCCGGTGATTGCGGCGCTCTATCCGGTCGGGATGCTGCTGGGGCAATTGCTGTTGTGCGTGGCTGTCGGGATGGGGCTGCTGCGGCTGGGGCAGGCGGTGGTGGACGGCGCGGCCGGGCATGTCCTCGGGGCGGTGGCGGGCGGCGGTGCCTTTGTCTGGCTGATGCGCTGGTTCAAGGCCAAGGACGCCAAATTTTTTGCCTACTACCTCATGCATGACTACGCTTTCGGGGCGGCCACGCGGGGGGCCAACACGCCCGCGCTGGAGGCGCGGATGGCCGAGTTCGGCGCCGCCATCGCAGAGGCGCTGGACAGTGATGTGGACGAGGTGCTGGTTGTGGGTCATTCGTCGGGCGCGCATCTGGGGGTGTCGGTGCTGGCAGATCTGATCCGTGCGGGCCGTGTGCCTGCGGATGGGCCTGCGCTGGGGTTTTTGACGCTGGGGCAGGTGGTGCCGATGGTGTCGTTCCTGCGCGATGCGCAGCGGTTGCGCGGTGATCTGGCGTATCTGAGTGCCTCGCCCGCGCTGGCGTGGGTGGATGTGACCGCCCCCGGCGATGGCTGCGCCTTTGCGCTGTGCGATCCTGTTGCGGTCAGCGGTGTGGCACCGCGCGACAAACGCTGGCCGCTGGTCTTTTCCGCGGCGTTCACCCAGACCCTCAGCCCCGCCCGCTGGAAGGAGCTGCGCTGGCGCTTTTTCCGGCTGCATTTCCAGTACATGTGCGCCTTTGACCGTCCGCGCGACTATGATTATTTCCGCATCACGGCCGGTCCGCTGACGCTGGCGGCACGCTACCGCGACCGGCCACCGTCCAAATCGCGGCTGACCAAAGCGGTCAATAAATTCACGGATGTGGTGCCATGATCCTGCCCCCCAAACCGCCCAGCAGGCCTGACAAGGTTTCGCTGTGGCGCTATGCCAAGCTGTTTCGCGCCGATATCCTGTCGGCGCAGCCTGCGCGGCTGTACCGCGCGTGGATGGCTGAATTCAAAACACCGTTCTTTCGCAGCTATCTGATTAACCAGCCCGAACTGGTCGCACGGGTCCTGCGCGAGCGGCCCGATGATTTCCCCAAATCCACCCGCGTGAACGAGGGGCTGCGCCCGCTGCTGGGCAATTCGGTTTTTGTGACCAACGGCGAGACATGGAAGCGCCAGCGCCGCATCATCGACCCTGCCTTTGAGGGCGGTCGCCTGCGCGAGACATTTCCGGCGATGTGGGACGCGGCAGAAGCAGCAGCGGCCCGTCTGGCCCCGCACGCAGGCACCCAGATCGAGATCGAGGAGGAGACGAGCCACGCCGCCGCAGATGTCATTTTCCGCACGCTGTTCTCCCTCCCGATCGAGCATCATCTGGCGCGCGATGTGTTCGAGGAATTCCGCACCTACCAGCGCAGCCAGCCGATCCTGAACCTTGCGGCGCTGGTCCCCTTGCCGCGCTGGATGCCGCGGGTGTTTCGGCGCGACACGACCACCAGTGCTGCGCGCATCCGCGCCCTGATCACGCAGCTGACCCAAGCGCGCGCAGATGCCATTGCTGCGGGCACCGCGCCCGATGATCTGGCGACCAAGATCATGACCACCCCCGACCCCCTCACAGGCGAGACATTCAGCACCGAAGAAATGGTCGATCAGGTCGCGATTTTCTTTCTGGCGGGGCATGAAACCAGCGCGTCGACGCTGGCCTGGGCGTTGTACCTCATGGCGCTTTATCCGGACTGGCAGGCACGGCTGGCCGAGGAGGCGCAAGCGCTGGAGGAGGCCGATTTCAGCGTGATGAGCAAACTGCGGCTGAGCCGCGATGTCTTTCGCGAGACGCTGCGCCTGTACCCGCCCGTACCGATGATGGTGCGCCAGAATGCCTGCCCCGAGGAGATGCGCGACCGCCCCGTGCGCCGCGGCTCGCAGCTGGTGATCAGCCCGTGGCATCTGCACCGGCACACGCGGCTGTGGGATAATCCCGACGGGTTCGATCCCGCGCGCTGGCAGACGCAGAACGGCAAAACCTGCCAGCGCACCGCCTTTATCCCGTTCAGCGCGGGGGCGCGGGTCTGTCCGGGGGCGGGCTTTGCGATGATCGAGGGGCCGCTGCTGCTGAGCCGTATCTTGCGGGACTACCGCGTCACGGCAGGGCCGGTGCCGGTGCCCGTGGCCCATCTGACCGTGCGTGCAAAAGACGGCATTCGCCTGAAAATCGAACGCCGCTTGCGGTAATATGACCGGTGCATCTGGCGTTGCATGGTCAATCTGGCTAGAAACGCCAAAACCGCGCAACAGATCAGAAAAGGCATTCCTCATGGCTTCACACGACGCACAACGCACCCGCATCGCCACCGCGCCCGGCTTTATCGCGGCGCTGGATCAATCGGGGGGGTCGACGCCCAAGGCACTGGCCCAATACGGGGTGGAGCCGTCGGACTATAGCGGTGATGCCGAAATGTACGCCGCCGTGCACGCCATGCGCAGCCGGATTATTCTGGCCGACGATTTCACCTCCGACAAGGTATTGGGGGCGATCCTGTTCGAGCGCACGATGGACAGCATGATTAACGGCAAACCCTCTGCGCAGGTATTGTGGGAGGACCGCGGCGTGGTGCCTTTCCTCAAGATCGACAAGGGGCTGGCAGCGGAGGCGAACGGCGTGCAGCTGCTCAACCCCATGCCGGAGCTGGACGCGCTGTTGGAGAAGGCCAAGGCAAACGGTATTTTCGGAACCAAGGAGCGTTCGCTGGTTCTCGAAGCGAACGCAGGCGGGATCGCGGAGGTCGTGGCCCAGCAATTCGAAGTTGCCCGTCAGGTCGCCGCCGCAGGGCTGGTCCCCATCGTTGAGCCGGAAGTGCACATCGACAGCCCCACAAAAGCCGAGGCAGAGGCGATGCTGGAAGCCGAGATTATGAAACATCTGAATGGCTTGCCGGATGATGTTGATGTGATCCTCAAGCTGACGATCCCGACCACTGCGGGGCTGTATGACACGGCCGCCGATCATCCGCGCGTGCTGCGTGTTGTGGCCCTGTCGGGGGGCTATTCCACCCAAACGGCCTGTGCGCTGTTGGGGCAGAACCACAAAATGATCGCCAGTTTCAGCCGCGCCCTGGCCGAAGGGCTGAATGTGAAAATGTCGGATGCGGAATTCAACGCCGCCCTCGGGGCGAACATCGCGACAATCTACGCAGCCTCGGTCGCGTAAGGCGCTGTGGCGCGCGGGCCTTAGGGCTGGCGCGCCTTCACCTGTTGCAGAACATAGACGCGGATGGCAGAGGCAAGGCCGCTGTCCATCCCGCGCGCCGCATCAATCTGGGCCACCAACGCATTGATCGGCATGGATTTATCCTGCGCAATCGCGCGCAGCTCCGCCCAGAATTCCGCCTCCAGCGAGATAGACGTGCGGTGACCGTGCAGGGTGACGGAGTGTTTGACGGGCCGCGCGCTCATGGCTCGCGTTTATGCCCTTCCAGTGTGCGGGTAATCTGCTCGGCCCGGGCTTTGAGCGCCTCTTTCTGCGCTTTTGACTGGCCGAATTTCACGGTGTTCTCATCTGCACGGGCTTTGCGGGATGTGCGCCCACGTTCCTTGCGGATTTTGTTGAGGTTCAGCGGCGTACTCATGCTTTCGGGCCGATCATGTTTTCGGGCCGCACCACGCGGTCGAATGTCTGCGCATCGACAAAGCCCAGCGCGATCGCCTCTTCCTTCAGGGTCGTGCCGTTTTTATGCGCGGTCTTGGCGACCCGTGTCGCGTTGTCATAGCCGATTTCGGGCGCCAGCGCCGTCACCAGCATCAGCGACTCGCGCATCAGCTTTTCGATCCGCACCGGATCAGCCTTGAGGTCCGCCACCAGATTATCGGTAAAGGCAGAGGCCGCATCGCCCAAAAGTTGCATGGATTGCAACACGTTATACGCCATCATTGGTTTGTATACATTCAACTCGAAATGGCCCTGCGAGCCGGCAAACCCCACGGCGGCATCGTTGCCGAAGACATGCGCGCAGACCTGTGTGAGGGCCTCGCATTGGGTCGGGTTCACCTTGCCCGGCATGATCGAGCTGCCCGGCTCGTTCTCGGGCAGGATCAGCTCCCCCAGACCGCAGCGCGGGCCAGAGCCGAGCAGGCGGATGTCATTGGCGATCTTGAACAGGGAGGCCGCCACGGTTTTCAGATGCCCCGAGATTTCGACCATCGCATCATGCGCGGCGAGGGCCTCGAATTTATTGGGCGCGGTGACAAAGGGCAGGCCCGAAATGCGCGCCATGTTGGCCGCGACCGTTTCGGCCCAGCCCTGCTGCGTGTTCAGCCCCGTGCCGACGGCCGTGCCGCCCTGCGCCAGCTCGTAAATCCGGCCCAGACCGTCCTCGACCCGCCGGATCGCCATCGCAACCTGATGGGTGTAGCCGGAAAATTCTTGTGACAGCGTCAGCGGTGTCGCGTCCTGAGTGTGGGTGCGGCCGATCTTGATGATGCCGTCGAATTCCTCGACCTTGGCTTGCAGCGCGGCGTGGAGCTTTTTCAGGCCCGGCAGCAGCACCTCATGGGCGGTGGTGGCCGTGGCGATGTGCATCGCCGTTGGAAAGGTGTCGTTCGAGGACTGGCCCATGTTGCAATGGTCGTTGGGGTGCACGGGGTCCTTACTGCCGATAGTGCCGCCCATGATCTCGATCGCGCGGTTGGCGATGACCTCGTTGGCGTTCATGTTGGACTGCGTGCCGGATCCGGTTTGCCAGACGACCAGCGGAAAATTATCGTCGAACTTGCCCGCGACGACTTCCGCTGCGGCCTGCACGATGGCCTTGCCGCGCGCGGCGTCCAGCCCGCCCTGTGCCATGTTCGCCTCGGCGCAGGCCTGTTTGATCACCCCCAGCGCGCGCACGATGGCGACGGGCTGTTTCTCCCAGCCGATGGGAAAGTTGATGATCGAGCGCTGCGTCTGCGCGCCCCAGTATTTGTCAGCGGGGACTTCCAACGGGCCAAAGCTGTCGGTTTCGGTACGGGTATCGGCCATTGGGCGCTCCTGATGGGGGTATTTTTAGGTTTTGCGAAAACTGTCGAGAGAGACGATGTCCGCCTCTTTAACCGGATCCTGACTGACTTCCAGCTCCGCTTCGTCGATCTGGGGCAGATCCGGCTCTGCGCCGTCTTCTTCCTCGACGGATTTTTTGTCGCTTTCGTCCTGCTGTTCGAACCGCAGGCCGAATTCGACAGAGGGGTCCACAAAGGTGCGGATCGCGTCGTAGGGAACATAAAGCGGCTCTGGCGCGTCGCCGAAATTGAGCGTGATGGAAAACCCGTCTTCGGTCACTTCGAGGTTGTCGTACCAGTGCTGCATCACCACGGTCATTTCGCCGGGATAGCGGTCGGACAGCCAGTCGGCCAGTTCGGCGTCGGGGTGGGCCGTGTCAAAGGTGATGAAGAAGTGATGCGCGCCCGGCAGCCCGTTCTCCGCCACGTCCAACAGAACCTTGCGGATCAGGCTGCGCATCGCGTCATGCATCAGATTGCCATAGTCGATCGTCCGGCTCATCCCGCGTGTCCCCCACAGTGTATTTCTAGCGCTATCATAGGCGATTCCCCTGCGGAGGGAAGGGGCGACCTCAGATCAGGGCCAGCCCCAGCCCGCAGCCCGCCAGCACGGCCATCGCAGGGACAAACGGCGTGCGCAGGCCCAGCATCAGCAAGGCAGCAAGGACGGTGAGCATGCCCGCGCGCGCATCAAAGCTGGCAAGCTCGGGCAGGGGCAGCGCCAATGCGCCCCAATTGCCCACGCGACCAAACAGCACATGCAGCGCGAACCATGCGCCGATATTGGCAATCACGCCCACGACGGCGGCGGTAATTGCGCGCAACGCCCCGTTCAGGCGCGGCTGCGCGCTGATGCGTTCAAGATACGGACCGGCGAGGAAGATCCACAAAAAGCATGGGCAGAAGGTGACCCACAGCGCCATCAGCCCTGCGGCAATCGCCCCTGTGGGCCCGCTTTGTGCAAAGCCTGCCAACAGCGCCACGAATTGCGTCACGAGGATCAGCGGGCCGGGCGTCGTCTCCGCCAGCCCCAGCGCGTCGATCATCTGCTGCGTGGTGATCCAGCCCAGATCGCTGACGACGGTCTGCGTCATATAGGCCAGCACCGCATAGGCACCGCCAAAGGTCACGACCGCCAGCTTGGAAAAGAACAGGCCGAGTTGCAGCAGGAAATCCGCCTCCAGTGCCCAGACGGCCAGCAAGGGGGCGGCCCACAGTATACCCCACAGGGCAATGACGCGGACAGGGCGCGCAGCCACCACCTGCGCAGGCTGCGGTGCGGGCACAGGCAGGCTGCGGGCGTGCCACATGCCAAAAGCACCCGCCGCGATGATGACCAGCGGAAAGGGCACGGCAAACGCAAACAGGGCGATGAACGACAGCACCGCCAGCGTGACGCCCTGCGCGCCCTCCAGCGCCTTGGGCGCCAGCCGTTGCAAGGCTTGGAACACGACGATGATAACGGCTGCTTTGATCCCGACAAATGCGGCTTGCACCAGCGGTAGCTGTCCGTAGGCCGCATAGAGAAACGCCAGCACCGCAATCACCGCCGCACCGGGCAGCACGAATAGCAGCCCCGCCAACAGACCCCCCGCCGTGCCGCGCATCCGCCAGCCGGCATAGGTCGCCAGTTGCATCGCCTCCGGGCCGGGCAACAGCATGCACAGGCTCAGCGCGCGCAGATATGCCTGCTCGCTCAGCCAATCGCGCGTCTCGACCAATTCGCGGTGCATCAGGGCAATCTGTGCGGCAGGCCCGCCAAAGGACAGCAAGCCGATGCGCCCGAACACGCGGATCATCGTGGGCCAATCCGGCCTGCGCATGTCAGATGCTCCTGCTGTTGGGGCACGGGGATGTGCGCAGCTAATCGCAGGGGCGACCTGCGGTCAAGGCAGCGAGGAGGGGAAGTAGTGCAGGTTTCTGTTGCCAGGTACCTGCGAACCCCGCCTTAGGTCGCTAAACGTAAGGACTTAGGTTTCAATAGTTCCGGTCGCTTACGCGGCCATCGCCATTGGAGCACGATTGTCATTTGCAATTGTACATTTTGCGCCGATACGGTGGCAGCCAGCCGAGATAAAGCATAACCCCTTTAGACGTTCGTCGATCCTGTTTCGACCCCATGATCCGCAAATGACGGATGGTTGGTGGAGTCGCCGGGTACCGCCCCCGGGTCCGAACCGCTTATTACGAGCGCGTTTATATCCATAGTCCCGAAGGACACCCCTTAAGTAGACGCAGGCGGCGCCCAGATCAAGGGGGCGCGGGGGGTTTGACCGCTGCGCTTTCATTATACCTGCGATCCGCGGATGCGCGGCAATGATGCCACAGGGGGTATGGAATTCCATAGTTTTGAGGGGGTTGGGGGATTTAGTCTTTGACAGGTTTCATTTTCAGAGGTCGAATTGTGGCATCTGGGAAAAATCAATTAGAAAGTCTGCCACCATGAAAATTCTAGCGATCGGTATGCTCTGCGCATCACTTGTCCTGTCCATTCCGGCTGCCGTTGATGCGGGTCAATTGCTGGCAAAGGTCGATGTCTCCGAACAGACCATGCGGGTCTATAAAAACGGCAAGCAGATCCACAAATGGCGCGTCTCAACCGCGCGCAAGGGCAAGTATACGCCGCGCGGGACATGGCGGGGCAAACACCTGTCACGTCACCATAAATCGAGCCTGTATAACAATGCACCCATGCCGTACTCGATCTTTTACAGTGGTCATTACGCGATCCACGGCACCAACGCGATCAGCCGTTTGGGGCGTCCTGCCTCTGCGGGCTGTATCCGGTTGCACCCCAACCACGCGGCCAAGCTGTTCAAGATGACGCAGCAGGTCGGGTTGCGCAACCTCAAGGTCGTCGTGCGCAACTAACGCCCGCATCCGTATTCCCCGACGCCGTCGGAAGCCTGATGATACGCCCTGCCGATGCGGGGCGTATTGGCTGCTGGCCATTGCCCCCGACAGCGATCTGATCGACGAGAGCACGCGAGGTCGGCCGACGCTGTTTGACTATGGCTCAGCTGTCTTTAGTGGCGTGACAGTTCCCTGCATGGTCCCTGTAGGGGCGGCGATCCTGACCACGGTTTACCGCTGCACCGCGCCCGCCGCAGGCTGAGCGGCGCGGGCCGCGAAAACCCCCGCCGCAAGGGTTTGGGTTTCCTCCTCCAGCGCTGTCAGGCCTTGGGCAACAGCGGTGCCATCGTGCGCTTGCGCCGCATCCGCAATGGCCGTGTGCAGCGCGATGATGCGCGCGCGGTCGCGGGCGGAAAAGGTGATCATGTTCATCAGCGGCTGCATTGCCTCGACGGCGCCGGCCAGTTGATAGGACAGCACAGGATTGTCGGCGGCATCGACCAGCGCGCGGTGGAACGTCACATCAGAGGCGCAAAAGGCCTCGTCCGTCAATCCGGGTTGGGCCTGACGGTGCAGCTCGGCGCGCATGGCCGCCAGATGATCCGCCGTGCGCCGCTGTGCGGACAGCATGGCGCAGGACCGTTCCAGCGCGAAACGCGCCTCGCAGGCGGTCTCGAAACTCACGTCATTCATCGACAGCAGCAGCGTCGAGGTGGTGATCTGCTGCGCATAAGCCTGCGGAAAGCTGAGGCGGTTGACGAAGGCCCCGCCCGAGGCACCGCGCTGGGTGCGGATCAGCGATTGTGCGGCCAGACGTTTGAGCGCCTCGCGCACTGTGGGTCGCGACACCTCGAAATGCTCTGACAGTTCCGCCTCCGAGGGCAGGCGCGCATCCACGATCAGGCGGCCGGCGACGATCTCGTCGCGGATGGCGGTGGCGATTTGCGCCGACAGATCGGCAGCACTTTCAGGATCAATTTTCATATGTCTTACATTTACTGTTTGGCAAACTTGTAATTGTCTGACATTAAATTTGCAACGACCTTGGGGGAGGAGCCGGTCATGCCACATTTTCTGCGCTCGACGCTTTGGCTGGGGTTTTTCGGCCTGATCCTCGTGTCGTGGTGGATGATGGTCTCCATGAGCACTTCGATGGGGCTGGATATTCTGGGCCGCCCCGACGCGATGGGCGAGGCGATGCGCCGGATGGACCCGCGCATGGATATGAAAATGCCGATGGCCGAATTCGGACCGCTGGCAGCGATGTGGGCGGCCATGATGGCGGCGATGATGCTGCCGACACTGGTGCCCACCCTGCGCGCCTATGAGGATCTGATCGCCCATGCGAATGGCACGCGCGCGGGTTGGCTGGGCGTGATTGCGGGGTATCTGGCGGTCTGGGTCGGCTTTGCGCTGGTGCTGGCGGGCACGCAACTGGCCCTGCTGTTCGGCGGGGTGATCGACATGCTGGGCATCGCCACCTCGCGCTGGTTCGCGGCGGCGCTGCTGCTGGCGGTGGGGCTGTTTCAATTCACCCGCGCCAAGGAGATTTGCCACGGGGTCTGCCACAGTCCGGCGATGTATTTTCTGGGCCACTGGAAAACCGGATTTGCGGGGGGCGCGCGCATGGGTCTGGGCCTTGGCGTGTTTTGCGTCGGCTGCTGCTGGGGATTTATGGCGCTTGGATTTGCGGGCGGGGTGATGAACCTTGCATGGATGGGGCTGGCCACGCTGTTCATGGTGCTGGAAAAGCTGCCGCAGGTCGGACATTTCGTAACAAAACCAATGGGCTTTGCCTTGATCCTCGGCGCGGGTGCCGTGGCGGGCTGGCCCCTCATTTCGGGAGGATAGAAGATGGGTAACAGAGAGATGACACCGGCCAATTGGGCCATCAAGGGGGAGCTGTTCCTCAATTGCTCGTGCGAGCTGTTTTGCCCCTGTGTGGTCAGCCTTGGGGCGCATCCGCCCACCGAAGGGCACTGCCACGCGTGGATGGCCATCGCCATCGACGAGGGTCATTTCGAGGGCGAGGATCTGGGCGGTCTGAACGTCGGTCTGCTGGTCGATATTCCGGGCCGCATGGGCGAGGGCAACTGGCGCGTGGGCGCCTATGTCGACGAGCGCGCGAGTGATGCGGCCTATAACGGTTTGCTGCAAATCTTTTCGGGTGCGGCGGGGGGCACGACGGGGTTGTTCACCATGCTGGTCTCGGAGATCATCGGCGCAGAGCGCGCGCCTGTCGAGATCCTTCGCGATGGCAAAAAGCGCAGCATCAAGATCGGGCGCAAAATCAGCGGCGAGATCGAGATGATCGACGGCGCACAGCCTGACCATCCGGTGATGATCTCGAATTCCAAATACTGGATGGGACCGGACATCATTGCCGCCGTGGGCGTGAAATCGAAGGTGCGCGATTACGGCCGCGTCTGGGATTTCGGCGGCAAGTCGGCCGAGATCTGCCCGATTGACTGGAAGGGCGCTGCGTGATCCAGAAGGACTATGTGCTGCTAATGGCGCGCTATAATGCGTGGCAAAACAGCCAGTTGAAAGACATAGTTCAAGCGATGAGTGAGGACGAGCTGAACAAGGATCGTGGCGCGTTTTTCCACTCCGTGTTCGGCACGCTCAACCATATCCTGTGGGGCGATACCATGTGGATGAGCAGGTGGTGCAGTGATGTGCCCGCCCCCGAGGGCGGCATTTCCGACAGTGCCACGTTCACGCAAACGGCAGGCGTCTGGGACGCGGAGCGGTTTCGCATGGACGGGCGCATACGCATCTGGGCGCAAACGCTCTCCAACATGGATCTGCACGACCGGATCAGCTGGTACTCGGGCGCGACGCAACAGGATGTATCCAAATCAATGGGCACATGCGTGGCCCATATGTTCAACCACCAGACCCACCACCGCGGGCAGATCAGCCAGATGCTGAATGCCGCAGGCATTGCCCCGCCGGTGAGTGATCTGGTCTTTATGCCAGAGGATGTCTGATGGCGATTATTTCACAAACACGCAGGCTGCGTCGCACGCCGTTCTCGGAAGGGGTCGAGGCGGCGGGGGTCAAGGCCTATACCGTCTACAACCGGATGCTGCTGCCCACGGTTTTTCGCAGCATCGAGGAGGATTACCATCACCTCAAGTCTGCGGTGCAGATCTGGGACGTGGCGGTCGAACGTCAGGTGGAGTTGCGCGGCCCCGATGCCGCCCGCCTGATGCAGATGCTGACCCCGCGCGATCTGCGCGGTATGCTGCCGGGCCGGTGCTTTTATGTGCCCATCGTGGACGAGACGGGCGGCATGCTGAATGATCCGGTTTGCCTGAAACTGGCCGAGGACCGCTGGTGGATTTCCATTGCGGACAGTGATTTGTTGTTGTGGGTCAAGGGGATCGCCAATGGCTACCGGCTGGATGTGCTGGTGGATGAACCTGATATCAGCCCGCTGGCGGTGCAGGGGCCGCGTGCGGATGATCTGATGGCGCGGGTGTTCGGGGATGCAGTGCGCGACATCCGGTTTTTCCGGTTTGGCATGTTTGACTTTCAGGGCTGCTCGATGGCGGTGGCGCGGTCGGGCTATTCCAAACAGGGGGGATTCGAGATTTATGTCGACGGGTTCGAACGGGGCATGCCCTTGTGGCACGCGCTGATGGAGGCGGGGCGCGATCTGGATGTGCATGCGGGCTGTCCCAACGGGATCGAGCGGATCGAGGGCGGATTGCTGAGCTATGGCAACGACATGACCGACGACAACACGCCCCACGAATGCGGGCTGGGCCGGTTCTGCGACACGCAGACGGCCATCGGGTGTATCGGGCGCGATGCGCTGTTGCGCGTGGCCAAGGAAGGCCCCGTCCAGCAGGTGCGCGCTATTTCTATCGGGGGGGACAAAGTACCCGGCTGTGACCGCGTCTGGCCCTTGTTGGCGGGGGATAAACGCGTGGGGCAGGTGACCTCGGCCGCGTGGTCACCTGACTTTAACACCAACGTCGGGATCGGTATGGTGCGCATGACCCATTGGGACGCGGGCACGCAACTGCGGGTGCAGACACCGGGCGGGCAGCGGGACGCGACGGTGCATGAGGCGTTCTGGGCCTGACACATCGGGCCGCACGAGATTGGGGATGGTGCCGGACCGGGGCCAGCCCCGGACCCCGGAGTATTTCGGGCCAGAGAAAATAGACGAAGAAGAAATAGACGAAGAATTAGGGGCAATCCCCAAAAGGAGAAGATGATGTTTGATGCGTTGATTGTGACCAAGGATGACGAGGGCAAAACCTCGGCTGAAATTACACAGATTTCCGAGGATCAGCTGCCCGAGGGCGAGGTGCTGGTGGCGGTGGAATATACCACGGTCAACTACAAGGACGGCCTGTGCATGAGCCCGGGTGGCGGCGGGTTGGTGCGGAATTATCCGCATGTGCCGGGCATTGATTTTTCGGGCACGGTCGAGGAGTCCTCGGATGCGCGGTACAAGCCGGGTGACAAGGTTGTTCTGACCGGCTGGCGTGTGGGCGAGGCGCATTGGGGCGGGTATGCGCAAAAGGCGCGGGTCAAGGCCGACTGGCTGGTGCCGCTGCCTGCGGGGCTGGACGCGCGTCAGGCGATGGCGGTGGGCACGGCGGGGTTTACCTCGATGTTGTCGGTCATGGCGCTGGAGGATCACGGCATCAAGGACGGGCCGGTTCTGGTAACGGGTGCGGCAGGTGGTGTGGGGTCGGTGGCTGTGGCGATCCTTGCGCATCTGGGGCATCAGGTTGCGGGTGTGACGGGGCGACCCGAGACGGCGGATTACCTTACGTCGCTGGGGGCCAGCCAGATTGTTGCGCGCGAGGAGATCAACGAGACGGTCAAGCGCCCGCTGGAGGGGGAGACCTGGGGCGGCTGCATTGACGCTGTGGGCGGTGCCATGCTGGCGCGGGTTCTGGGGCAGATGCAATACGGTGCGTCAGTTGCGTCTGTCGGGTTGGCGGGCGGTGCGGGCCTGCCTGCCACGGTTATTCCGTTTCTGTTGCGCGGGGTTAATCTGTTGGGCATCGATTCTGTGATGCAACCCTATGACAACCGTCTGCGCGCCTGGGAGCGGGTCGCCAAGGATTTGCCGATGGACAAGCTGGAGGCGATGGTTGTGCCTGCAAAACTGTCTGATTTGCCCAAGCTGACGGCGGATATTCTGAACGGTCAGGTCAAGGGCCGCGTTGTGGTCGACGTCAACGCATGATTGCACGCGCCTGCGACGTTCCGCGCGACGGGTTGCTTGCGCCCTATGCGCGGGACGCTGAGACCTACACCGATTGTTTCGAGGCGATGTCGGTGCATGAGGTGGATTTGGCGGCCTTCATCCGTGCCTTTTATACCACGGGGCTGTTCAGGATGGAGCGGGCCGTGCTGTCGGTTTTCCTGCGCCGCTGGATCAGTGATGCGCAGGTTGCTGATCTGGCACAGGGGGCTGCGTCCTTTGCCGTCTGGACGGTCGAGGGACGCGGTGCGCGCGAAATCGTGCTGAGCGATGCGCGCGGGCTGACGCGGTCCTACCTTGCTGTCTCGCCCAAGGCGGGCGGCGTGACGCGGCTGGTGTTCGGGTCGGCGGTTGTCGGGCCGCAGGGCAGGGGCATGCGGGCGCTGATGCCGCTGCACCGGCTGTATTCGAAACTGTTGCTGCGCACGGCCGTGTGGCGGATTGCGCGGTTGGCCTGAAACGGGTGCAGCGCATCTGAAAACCACAGCACGCCGCGCGTTTTGCATTTGACGCACGGCCCGGGTTCAAGGAACGTGGCGCCATGACAATGGATATTGAATTTATACGCAGCCAGTTTCCCGCGTTCGCGGAACCTGCGTTGCAGGGGCAGGCGTTTTTCGAGAACGCGGGCGGTTCGTACACCTGTGGCGCGGTGATTGACCGGCTCACGCGCTTCTACACCCAGCGCAAGGTGCAGCCCTATGCGCCTTACGCGGCCTCTACCCTTGGGGGGGAGGAGATGGACGAGGCGCGCACGCGCATGTCCGCGATTCTGGGGGTTGCGCCGGATGAGCTGTCTTTCGGGCCGTCGACCACGCAGAACACATACGTTCTGGCGCAGGCGTTCGGGCAAATGATGAAGCCGGGCGAGGCGATCATTGTGACCAATCAGGACCATGAGGCCAATACCGGCCCGTGGCGGCGGCTGGCCGATCGCGGGATCGAGGTGCGCGAGTGGGGCATTGATGCGCAGACCGGCGCGCTGGACCCTGCGGCGCTGGAGGATTTGCTGGACGACAAGGTGCGTCTGGTGTGCTTTCCGCATTGCTCGAATGTGGTGGGGCAGATCAATCCGGTGGTCGAGATCACGGCGCTGGCCCATGCGGCGGGGGCGTTTGTGTGCGTCGACGGCGTGTCCTATGCGCCGCACGGGTTTGTGGATGTGGGCGCGCTGGGGCCGGACATCTATCTGTTTTCCGCCTATAAAACCTATGGCCCGCATCAGGGTTTGATGGTGATCCGCCGCGCGCTGGGGGAGTTGTTGCCAAATCAGGGGCATTATTTCAACGCCGATAGTCTGTATAAACGCTTTACCCCTGCGGGGCCGGATCATGCGCAGGTGGCGGCCTGTGCGGGGATGGCCGATTATGTGGATGCGGTTTTTGCACACCACCACAAAGGGCGCGGTGCGGATGCTGCGGATGCGGCGGCGCGCGGGGCGGCTGTGCATGACCTGATGCGCGCGCATGAGACGGGGCTGCTGCAACAATTGCTGGATGCGGTGAGTGCGCGCAATTCGGTGCGCCTGATCGGGCCTGCGCAGGCCCGCGCGCGCGCGCCTACCGTCGCACTGGCGCTGGCGCGCGGGGGTGAGGACGTCGCCCGCGATCTGGCGGCGCGGGGCATCATGGCGGGGGGCGGCGATTTCTATGCCATGCGCGCACTGGCGGCGATGGGGGTGGATATGGACAAGGGCGTGTTGCGGCTGAGCTTTACCCATTATACCACGCAGGGCGAGATGGATCAGCTTTTGAACGCGCTTGATGATGTTTTGTGAAACCTTTGCCTTGATCCTGCCGTGGCTGGTCTAAATCGTTAACAGACGACGAACAAAAGGCAGACCCCTGCGTGAGTGATACATCCCCTATTCTGATCTGGCTGCGCCGCGATCTGCGGCTGAGCGATCACCCCGCGCTGCATGCCGCCTGTGACAGCGGCAGGCCCGTGATCCCCGTCTATATTCTGGATGCGCTGGATGAGGGGCTTGGGGCGGCGCCAAAATTCCGTCTGGGACTGGGGCTTGCGCATTTCGCAGACACGCTGGCGGAAAAAGGCAGCCGGTTGATCGCGCGGCGCGGGGACGCGTTGGAGGTGCTGCAAGAGCTGGTCGCGCAGACCGGCGCGGGGGCTGTGTTCTGGTCGCGGCAATACGATCCCGACGCCGTGGCCCGCGACAGTGCCGTGAAATCCGCCCTGAAGGAGAGCGGCATCACCGCGCGCTCGTTCGGCGGGCATCTGATGTTCGAGCCGTGGACGGTCGAGACAAAGACCGGCGGCTATTACAAAGTCTACACCCCTTTCTGGCGCAACGTGAAAGACCGCGACGTCGAGGCCCCGCTGGGCGCGCCCGCACAGATCACCGCGCCACAGGTCTGGCCCGACAGTGACGATCTGGCGGACTGGCAGATGGGCGCGCAGATGCAGCGCGGCGCGGATGTGGTGCGCCCCTTTGTGCAGCTGGGGGAGAAGGCCGCGCAATCGCGGCTTGGCGCGTTTCTGGCCCATAAGGTTGCAGACTATACCACCACCCGCGATCTGCCCGCCGTCGACGGCACTTCGTGCCTGAGCGAGAACCTCGCCTTTGGCGAGATCAGCCCGCACCAGTGTTGGCACGCAGGGATGCGCGCGCTGCACGAGGGAAAGGGCGATGCAGAGGTTTTCCTCAAAGAGCTGGTGTGGCGCGAATTCGCCTATCACCTGATGCATCATACGCCCCGCATCCTGAGCGACAACTGGCGTGAGGACTGGGACGGGTTCAACTGGAACGAGGACGAGCGGCGCGCAGAGGTCAAAGCGTGGAAGCAAGGGCGCACGGGCGTGCCCTTTGTCGATGCGGCCATGCGCGAGATGTACGTCACCGGCCGGATGCACAACCGCGGCCGCATGATCGTCGCCAGCTACCTCACGAAACATCTGCTGTGCCATTGGCGCATCGGGCAAAAATGGTTCGAGGACTGTCTGATCGACTGGGATCCGGCCAGCAATGCGATGGGCTGGCAATGGTCCGCAGGATCGGGGCCGGATGCGACGCCGTATTTCCGCGTGTTCAATCCGGTCACACAACTGGATAAATTCGACAAGACACACGCCTATGCCGACCGCTGGATTGCCGAAGGGCGCGCCGATCCGCACGCCGATGCGCTGGCCTATTTCGACGCCATCCCGCAGCACTGGCAGATGGCGCCCGATGCGGCCTATCCCGATCCTGTGGTCGATGTGGCACAGGGGCGCAAACGTGCGCTGGAAGCCTATGAAAACAGGGGTTTTTAGGTGTATCCCCGCGCAAGCTTTTACACCTGTTCCCCCGATACATCCGCGACGCAAGGATAGACTATGATTCTGACGACCACAGACGGGCAAACCAACCTGCCGCGCTATTTCGCACGGGTGATGGGGATGGCCTCTTCGCTGCGCTTCGGGCGGATTGATTTCGTGTTACCCGACGGGCGACGCTTTCGTGCGGAGGGGCCAAACCCCGGTCCCGTGGCCGAGCTTGATATCCACAACGATGATCTGTTCGCGCGACTGATCCGCGAAGGTGATCTGGGGTTTTGTGACGCATATCTTGACGGGTGGTGGAGCACGCCGGACCTTCAGGCCTTTATGGATTTTATCCACGCCGACAACGAGGACATCTACGACGGCTTTCCCGGCATGGGTCTGGTGCGCCGGTTCGAGCAGGTCCGGTTCTGGCTGCAACGCAATTCCAAGGCACAGGCGCGCAAGAATATCTCGTACCACTATGATCTGGGAAATGATTTCTACGGTCTGTGGCTGGACGAAACCATGAGCTATTCCAGCGCGATTTTCACCGATCCGCAGCAAAGCATGGAGGCCGCACAAACCGCCAAATACAAGTCGATGGTCGACGAGATGGGCGTGGTCGCGGGCGATCATGTGCTCGAGATCGGCTGTGGCTGGGGCGGGTTCGCGGAATATGCCGCCGCTGAGCGGGGGCTAAAGGTGACCTGCCTGACGATCAGTGAAGAGCAGTTTAACTACGCGGTGGAGCGCATTGAAAAGGCTGGTCTTTCCGATATGGTCACCTTCAAGCTTCAGGATTACCGCGACGAGCGGGGCCAGTATGACGGCATCGCCAGCATCGAGATGTTCGAGGCGGTGGGTGAGCAGTATTGGCCGGTCTATTTCGAGACGGTCCGCGAGCGGCTCAAACCCGGCAAGACGGCGACATTCCAGATCATCACCGTGGCCGACCGGCGCTGGAAGGTCTATAAACGCGGCGTTGATTTCATTCAGAAATACATCTTTCCGGGTGGCATGCTGCCCAGCCCCACGGTGTTGCGCCAACAGATCGAGCGCGCAGGCCTCGGGGTGGAACGCTCGGTCGAGTTCGGCAAAAGCTATGACATCACGCTGCGCCGCTGGCACGAGACATTCAATGCCAAGTGGGACCAGATCGCGGGCCTCGGTTTTGACGAGCGGTTCAGACGGATGTGGAACTTTTATCTCACGTCCTGTGCGGCCACGTTTGACAGCGGCAATTGCGATGTGACGCAGATTACGGTACGCAAACCGGGTTAGTCCCACCGCGATTTGCGAAAGAACCTGCCGATGCCCACAGCCGCACGCCTTGCCGCCGCCTTTCTTCTTGCCGCTCTGGCGTGGATATTGTCGGATCTCATCCGCCCGCTGATGCCCGAGGGCACGCCGATGGGGCGCTTTAACTATGTGAACGTCGTGATCGCGATTTGTGTGGGCTGGGTGGTTGTCGGCAGCCGCGCGGGGCGCGGGTTCGTGCCCGCGATCAACAACGGGGTGACCGGCGTCGTCGTGTTGATCCTGTGGGGGTTGGGCGTGCATGCCTGCTACGAGATGTTCCGCCTTGCCATGCGCAACCGCTATGACGGCCCGATGGAGGCGATTACCGCCATTTTCCTGATCGGGTCCGAATTCGGTGTGATGATTATGACTTATTCGGTCATGGTGCCTGCATTGATCGGGGCGATCGTTGTCGGGCTGGGGACTGATTTTGTTGCCAAACGCTGGCGCTAGGCCATGATGCTGCCGCTGTTTTTCTATGGAACGCTGCGCCATGCGCCGCTGCTGGAAATCGTGCTGGGCAGGCCGGCAGGCGCGATTGCGATGCGCGATGCGCAGCTTGAGGGCTACAGCGTATGCGGTGTCGCAGAGGGGCCGTTTCCGATGCTGGTGGCCGGACCGGACCAGACTGCCCCCGGTCTGCTGGTAGAGGGATTGAGCGCACAAGACATCGCGCGCCTTGATTTCTACGAGGGTGGTTTTGACTATGATCTGGTCGAGGTGGTGTTGGCCTGTGGTACTGCGGCGCAGGTCTATGTCTGTCCGCAAGGGGCATGGCACGCGCAGGGGCCGTGGGATTTTGCGCAGTGGTGCGCCGACTGGGCCGCGATGTCGTGCTTTGCTGCGCAAGAGGTGATGGGCCATTACGGCCTTAAGACCCGCGCCCAAGTTGCCGGAATGTTTCCACAAATCCGCGCCCGTGCCTGGGGCCGTGTGCTGGGCGCGCTGGGGCAGGCCGCGCAGGGCGTCTATAGCGGGTCCGTCGAGGTGCTGCACCAGACCCGCGCCTATACCGGATTTTTCGCGCTGGACGAGGTCACCCTGCGCCACACCCGTTTCGACGGTACCCTGTCGCCCGCGCTGGAGCGGTCGTATTTCATCGGCGGCGAGGCGGCGCTGGTGCTGCCCTACGACCCTGTGCGCGACCGCGTGCTGCTGGTCGAGCAGATGCGCGTCGGCCCGCTGGGGCGCGGCGACCCCGAGCTGTGGCAGCTGGAACCGGTTGCGGGCCGCATCGACCCCGGCGAGACGCCGGAGCAGACCGCGCGGCGCGAGGCGCAGGAGGAGGCGGGCCTGACCCTTGCGCAGCTTGAGCCGATTGCCAACTGCTATGCCAGCCCCGGCGATTCCACGACCTATTTCCACATGTTTCTGGGCTGTGCCGATCTGCCCGACAGCGTTGCAGGTATCGGCGGGTTGGCAAGCGAGGAGGAGAACATCCGCTCGCGGCTGGTGGATTTCACCGATTTCATCGCACAGGCAGAGCGGCGCGCGCTGGCCAATACGCCGCTGGCCCTCATGGCCTATTGGCTGGCCCATCACCGAAGCAGGTTGAGGTCCGCCTAGCGGCGCGCTAGACCTGATCCACACTATACCGCCAGCAATACAAGGGGCACGGGCATGCATATAGCGCGCGATCTGGAACATGCAGTGGGCAACACGCCGCTGATCAAACTGCGCGCCGCGAGTGAGCTGACGGGCTGCGAGATTTACGGCAAGGCCGAATTTATGAACCCTGGCCAGTCGGTCAAGGACCGCGCGGCGTTGTTTATCATCCGCGATGCGATTGCGCGCGGGGATCTGAAACCGGGCGGCACCATCGTCGAGGGCACGGCCGGCAACACGGGCATCGGCCTTGCGCTGGTGGGTGCCTCGATGGGGTTCAAATCCGTGATCGTCATCCCCGAGACGCAGTCGGAGGAGAAAAAACAGATGTTGCGCCTCGCGGGGGCCGAGCTGGTGCAGGTGCCTGCCGCCCCCTACCGCAACCCCAACAACTTTATCCGCTATTCGGAACGGCTGGCAGCGAAACTGGCGCGCGACAGCAACAAAGGGGTGATCTGGGCCAACCAGTTCGACAATGTCGCCAACCGCCAGTCCCACATCGAGACGACCGGCCCCGAGATCTGGACCCAGACCGATGGCAAGGTCGACGGGTTCATCTGTGCCGTAGGCTCTGGCGGGACACTTGCGGGGACAGGCATGGCGCTGCAACCGCGCGGCGTGAAAATCGGCATCGCCGATCCCGACGGTGCGGCGCTTTACAGCTATTACACCAAGGGGGAGCTGGCGACGGAGGGCGGATCAATTGCCGAAGGCATCGGGCAGGTGCGCATTACCAAAAACCTCGAAGGGTTCACGCCGGATTTTGCCTGCAACATTCCCGACAGTGAGGCGCTGCCGCTGGTGTTTGACATGCTCCAGAACGAGGGGCTGTGCCTTGGCGCGTCCTCGGGGGTGAACATCGCCGGGGCCATCCGCATGGCGCGCGAGATGGGACCGGGCCACACCATCGTGACGATCCTGTGCGACTATGGCACGCGGTATCAGTCCAAACTGTTCAATCCGGTCTTCTTGCGCGAAAAGGGTCTGCCGGTGCCTGACTGGCTCGACCGCGCGCCCGCAGAGCTTCCGGCGGTGTTCGAGGACGTATGAGACGCGCGCTGCGTCAGTGGGCGGTGCGCACGGTCTGGGGCGCAGGCCTGTGGGTGATCTGCGCGCTGGCCACGCTGGCGCAGGATTTGCCGGACGTGGATATGGCGCAATGGTCGGCGCTGGCCGAACGCGCCGAGGCGGCAGTTGACGATCCGGCGACGACCACACAAACGCTCGATACCTTGCGCACGCAAATCGCGGAGTTCCGCGAGGGGTTCAATGCGGCGCGCGGCGTTAACGCCAACCGGATCGCCAGTCTGCGCGACCAGCTGGCGTTGCTGGGCGCGCCGCCGTCCTCGGGGGAGGCCGCGCCAGAGGCCGCAGACATCGCCCGCAAACGCGCCGATCTTGAGGAGCAACTGGCCGCGCTGAGCGCGCCGGTGCAAGTGGCCGACAGCGCCTATGCGCGTGCCGACGGTCTGGTGGGCGAGATAGATACGATTGTGCGCAGCCGTCAGACCGAGGCGCTGTTCGAGGTGGTCGAGACGCCGCTCAATCCCGTGCACTGGCCTGTGGCGCTGGCCAGTCTGAGTACCGCCGCCTCGAAGCTGTGGGTGGATGTGACCCCCTTGCAGGCAGAGCGGCGCGCGGTGGTGTTGCGCCAGAACCTGCCCACGATCCTCATCAGTATGCTGGCGGGACTGGTCCTGATCCTGCGCGGACGACTGTGGTCGAAGCTGGTGATCGAACGGTTGCGCGCGCGCAGTTTGCGCGGCTCGGGGGTGTGGCGGTTCATCGCGTCGCTGCTGCGGATTATCTTTCCGCTGCTGGGGCTGAGCCTGCTGGCCTATGCCGCGCGCAGCACCGGCTATCTGGGCGCGCGCGGTGACCAGCTGGTGACGCTTGTCCCGCAGCTGGGCGGCATCATGCTGGGCTACCGCTGGGTCGCCGAGCAGGTGTTCGCGCGCGAGGACGAGGATGCGCTGCTGGAGCTGGACAAACCGGCCCGCAGGCAGGCCCGTTTCTGGGTGGGTGTCATCACGCTGGCGGTTATCGTCGACCAGTTCGTGCTGCGCATCGTCGAGCTGGACAATGCAGGCGATCTGACGCGCACGGTTCTGGGCTTTCCGCTGACGCTGCTGGTGGCCGTTGGGGTGTTTCGCATCGGGCGGTTGTTGCGCGGCTATGGCACACAGGAAATAGAGGCCGAGGAGACGGACACGCCGCGCACCAGCTCGCTGGGGCGTTTGGTGCGCAGTCTGGGCAGCATTGCGATGATCGTGGCCGTGGCCGCGCCGCTGTTGCAGGCCGCAGGGTATTACAACGCCAGCACCTCGCTGTTGCATCCCACGGTTCTGACGCTGGCGATACTGGGCCTTGTGCTGGCGCTACAACGCTTTGGCGCGGATTTATACGGTGCGGTCACGGGGCAGGGCATTCAGGCGCGCGAGGCGCTGATGCCGATCTTTTTCGGGATGGTGCTGTTGTTGCTGTCGCTGCCGGTGCTGGCGCTGGTCTGGGGCGCGCGCGTCGCGGACCTGACCGAGATCTGGACCGCCTTCCGGCGCGGCTTTGCCATCGGGGACTCGCGGATTTCGCCCACCGATTTCCTGACGTTCGCGCTGATCTTTACGGTCGGCTATCTGGCCACGCGGCTGGCGCAGGGCGCGCTCAAGACCAATGTGCTGCCCAAGACGCGGATCGACAAGGGCGGGCAGAACGCGATGGTGTCGGGCGTGGGGTATGTCGGGATTTTCCTGGCTGCCCTGCTGGCCATCACGGGGGCGGGCATTGATCTGAGCAGCCTCGCGATTGTCGCGGGTGCGCTGTCGGTCGGCATCGGCTTTGGCTTGCAGAACATCGTCTCGAATTTCGTCTCGGGGATCATTCTGCTGATCGAGCGCCCGATTTCCGAGGGCGACTGGATCGAGGTGAGCAGCGGGCAGATGGGCTATGTGCGCGACATCTCCGTGCGCTCGACGCGGATCGAGACATTCGACAAGACCGACGTGATCGTGCCCAACGCCGATCTGGTCAGCGGTACGGTCACCAATTACACGCGCGGCAACACGCTGGGGCGGGTGATCGTCAGTGTCGGCGTGGCCTACGGCACGGATACAAAGCGGGTGGAGGGCATTTTGCAGGAGATCGCGAATGCGCAGCCTATGGCGCTGGCCAATCCTGCGCCCTCGGTCCTGTTCGTGAATTTCGGTGCCTCGTCGCTGGATTTCGAGATACGGATGTTCCTGCGCGATGTGAACTGGATGATGGCTGTGAAAAACGATGTGAACCATGCGATTGCCAAACGCTTTGCCGAAGAAGGGATCGAGATTCCCTTTGCCCAGACCGACCTGTGGCTGCGCAACCCCGAGGCCCTGCACAGCCCGCCTGCATCTGCCAAACCTGCCGCACCCGCAGCCCCGTCCAAGGCACGCAAATCAGGCCCGCCCAGCGATGCGGCAAAAGGGGAGGGCGACAGATGAGTGTGAAGCTCTATGAGCGTGATCCCTACGCGCGCGAGGCCGGATCGCGGGTCACGGGGCACACGGCAGAGGGGGGCGTGGTGCTGGAGCAGTCGCTGTTCTATCCCACCGGCGGTGGCCAGCCCGGCGACAGCGGCGTTCTGGAATGGGACGGCAAGCGGTTGTCGATCGCGACCACGGTCAAGGGGGAGGGGGACGACATCGTCGCGGTCCCCGCCGAGCCGCTGGCCCTGCCGCCGGTGGGCGCGCATGTGGTGCAACATCTCGATTGGGACCGCAGGCACCGCCACATGCGCGTGCACACGGCGTTGCATCTGCTGTCGGTGGCAGTGCCTTTTGCGGTGACGGGGGGACAGATTTCGGCCACCCACGGGCGGCTGGATTTCAACATGCCCGATGCGCCCGGCGACCGGGACGGCCTTGAATACGCGTTGAACGCCTATATCGAGGGGGACGCGCGGGTGAGTGACGGCTGGATCACGCAGGCAGAACTGGACGCGGCGCCGCAACTGGTCAAGACGATGGCCGTCAAGCCGCCGCGCGGTGCGGGTGACATCCGCCTGATCCGCATCGGCGAGGAAGACGACTGGATCGATCTGCAACCCTGCGGCGGCACCCATGTTGCGCGCACCGGCGAGATCGGGCGCCTGCGCCTTGGCAAAATAGAAAAGAAAGGCCGCATGAACCGCCGGATTTACCTGCATCTGGACAGCTAGGGAATTGCGCGGCCTGCGCCCATTTCGGGCTTGCACACACGCGCCCACCCTTGTTAAAGACGCCGCACGGACAGGTGGCCGAGTGGTCGAAGGCGCACGCCTGGAAAGTGTGTAGGCGGGAGACCGTCTCCAGGGTTCGAATCCCTGTCTGTCCGCCACCCCCCCTTTTTTTGAGCCTTTCAAGCCCTTGATAAGAATTGTTTATATACCTTACTTCCGTCGCTACCGGCGAGATTTGCATAACATTGGGTAGCTTTAGGACGCTGTAGCGTATGGGGCCAGACATGGTAGGCACAAGCAATTTGATTCAGTGTCAGGGGGTCTGACACCTTTTCCGGTGCGTTCCTAAACGGTTTGCCGATGTTGATCCACGCCCGATGTTCTCAAAATCGCTCGAAACAAATTCTGTGAAGAATGCGCGGCGCAAGGCGGATGCTGTTTGGGATGCACAATTGTTAATGTGGCAAGCCAAGCTGGATGGGCGGGCAGGTGATGCGCGGGCGTCAACCATTAACGCACCTCATCCAACCATTCTAAAAAGACCCGGATTTATGAGGTGCTAGGGGGTGATATGCGATTTACGAGCGGCGTGCAGAGGGCATTTATCTGATGAACTGATCAACGTAATCGGCTCCTAAACCGACTTTTTCATAGTGCGCGCGGCAGTTGTCGATCTTTGTAAAGACATCCTCATACCCTTGGATTTTACCATATGGATCGACGTAGAGCATCACACCGTTGACTTGGAAATGCGTAATCATTTCGTCTACACCATCGGGCACAACCAAGGTATGCGTTTCGCCTGGTGGCTCGTAAACATAGCTGCCGGCAGTCGCTTCCCAGTCGTGTTCAAGATAGTGCCATTGCCCTTTGATCACATAGCCGTGTACCGGTTGGGGGTGCCGGTGGCGTGACAGCACACCCGACTTGCGCACGCGCAGAAGGTTCATCCAATAGCCCTGTGACCGGTTCAGGCACAGCGGACGGAACCAGACATTTTCAGCTTGCGGCACCCAGACACGTTCGTCCTCGGGAATAGCGTGGGGGATGACAATTTCTTCTTGTGCATCCGCTGGAAACGGCAGCTGGTAGGGTGTCCGTTCGTCGTAGTCTTTATTATCATCGGTCATGTTCATTCCTTAGATTGCAGAATAGCCGCCATCGACGTTGTAGATGCTGCCGGTGACAAAGGATGCTTCGTCAGACAGTAACCACGCAGTGAGCGCGCCAACTTCGTCCGGTTTGCCCCAGCGGTTCAGAGGGGTGCGCGCAAGGATCGGATCATTACGCGATTGATCGGCCCTGAGGCCCTCGGTCATTTCGGTTTCGATCCATCCGGGTGCGATGGCGTTGACCCTGATATTGTCAGCGGCCCATCTGCCTGCCAATGCTTTGGTCAGCTGCGCAACACCGCCCTTTGAGGCAGAGTAGGCAGGCACCAGCGGCCCGCCGAAATAGCTGAGCATCGAGGCTGTGTTCACGATCGCCCCGCCCGAGACGCGCAGCAGCGGTGCGGCGGAAATGCACGCGCGCATGGTGCCGTTCAGATTGATGTCGATGACCCTCTCGAACGTCTCCATCTCGTATTCCTCGCCGCGCACCAGAATACCGGCGCAGTTCACCAGCCCGTCCAGCTGTTTGATGCCCGCGAAATAGTCCTGAACGGCAGCGTTGTCGCGCACGTCAAGAATGGCGCAAGGTGTGTCGGGGTGCGCAGCCTGATAGGTTTCGACCTCTTGCGCGCCTACGCCTGTCACGCTGACGGACCAGCCTTTTCCCACAAGCGCTTGGGCCACACCCGCACCGATGCCACGCGTCCCGCCAATTACGACTGCATGCGTCACTGGACACCCTCCGTCAGAAAGGCGTTTACGGTATCCGCATGCGGCATGGGGGCGACCGCACCGTAACCCCGGGTCGAAAGGGCCGCCGCAGCATTCGCATATCTTGCCGCGTCAAACGGGGTGTCGCCCGCGACAATGCGCGCCAGAAATGCACCGTCGAATGTATCACCGGCCGCCGTGGCATCCACGACCTTGACCTGTCGCCCCTTTATGCGCTGCCGCTCTGACTGTGTCGCCACCAGCGTGCCATCCGGTCCCAAGGTCAGCGCGACCGTTTCGGCCCCCAGCGACAGGTAGAAATCAGCGATCTTGTCGGGATCCTTCAGCCCTGTGAGGTGTTCGGCATCATCCATGCCGGGCAGGGCGATTTGACAATGTGCCATAGCGGCGTGCGTGATGGCGCGGGCGCGGTCCAACGGCCATAACTTCAGGCGCAGATTGGTGTCATACGATACCTGACCCCCTGCATCCCTTACGGTGTCGATCGCAGCGAATACAGTGTCGGCTGCACTATCGGAAATGGCTTGGCTGATGCCGGAAACATGCAGCATCTTTGCCGATTTCAGTGCTGCATAAGGCAGATCCTCCGGCGTCATCTTGCTGGCAGCTGACCCTTTACGGAAATAGCTGAACGCGTGCCCGTCCGCACCGTGGGTTACAAAATACACTGCCGTTGGGGCATCCGCAATTTGCCTTACCGTCGAGACGTCGATGCCCTCGGCCTTCCAAAGGTCCATAAATGATTGCCCGAATGTATCTGCACCCAACTGCCCGACAAAGCCCACTTTGGCCCCTTGGCGGGCAGCCGCCACAGCACAATTGGAGGTGTCCCCCCCGTGTCCCGGCAAGTAGTTCCCGTCGGGCTGTTGATTAAATTCCAACATCGGTTCGCCAAGGCACAGAATTTCAGGTTTCATAGGTTCTCACGATTTGAAAAGGGGCTGCACCCGAAAGTGCAGCCAGTTTGGGAGATGCTGTATCATTATCCTAAAGCCCCGTTCTGTATTCGGAACATTAGGTGGTGTGCACCCAAGGTGGATCGTTTGCTAATTTACGTTCAGATGCGTCCGTATTTCGCCAGACCTTCTTTCAGGGAGCCGCTCTCGAGGATCAGTTTCGCCTGCTCTGCTTCACGCTCGTCAATCTCCTTGGCCATGGCGAGGATTTCTTCGGCGTGCTCGCGCGGGACGCAGACAATGCCGTCAATATCGCCGACCATGATGTCGCCCGGGTGCACGATCACGTCACCCATCGCCACTTCTACGTTCGACGCGATGGTCTTGATCCGGCCCAGTGTGGTGCCGGGGGACACGCATCGGGAATAGACAGGAAAATCAAAATCGCGCTTGATCTCGACCAGATCGCGCAGACCACCATCCAGGATCGCCGCCTCGTGTTTGTTGGCGATTGCCCCTGCGGTCATCAGACCACCCCATAATGCAACGTCCGTCGTGCCATTCGTGGAAATCACGATGATCGAGCCGGCATCTGCGTCATCAATTGCATCAAGCGCGTGCTGGGGTGGTAGAAACTCGTCTGTTGGCCCTTCCAGAACAGTCACGGCGGGGCCGACAATTTTGTTCTCGTTGATACGCGGCTTGAACGCGGCGGGCAGGAACCCGGTACGGCCTGCAATCTTGTCTACTGCGTCGGCAGCCGAAGCAGTTGCAACGTCTCGGAAACCCGCAATAAGTTCTTCAAGTGTCATAGTCTGTTCCTTAATTTACCAAAGATTGAATGTGTCTGGATCACCAGCGGTTGACCCAGTGTTGTGGCGGCTCGCCGCGCAAAACCCGCAGAACTTCTTGCGCGGCATTGTGTTGCAGAACCTTGACTGAGCGTTCGGAGTACCAAGCGGTGTGGTCCGAAACGACTGTGTTGGGTGCGCCGAGCAAGGGATTATCCAGTGCCACGGGTTCGTTTTCAAAAACGTCGATACCTGCGCCAAACAAGCGCCCGTTTATCAAAGCGTTGGCCAATGCGGCCTCATCCACCAGACCGCCACGCGCAACGTTAACCAGTATCGTCGTTGGCTTCATCATTGTAAGGGCCGAGGCGTCGATGATGTGGTGGGTGTCGGGGGTCAGCGGGGCATGGATGCTTACGACATCGGCTTTTTGGCAGAGGGTCTTTAAGTCCGCGTGCTCTAGCTTGTGTTCAAGCGCTACTTCATCCGAAAGAAACGGGTCGAATACCAACACCTGCCCGAAACCCAACGCGCGAAACTTTCGCGCCGTCTCACGCCCGATGCGCCCGCCGCCGATCAACCCAAGAATTGCATTTTCACGGCTCGGGATCATCGCGTCCTGTCCCACGGACCACTTGCCATTGCGCACCTCGCTGTCGCGCTGCACCAGCCTGTGTTGCGCCGCGAGATAGAGGGCTACGGCATGTTCGCTCACTTCGTTTTCGGCACCGTAATCGGGTACGTTCGCAACATAGATGCCCTGTGCCTTTGCATGGTCCAGATCAATGTTATCAACACCCACACCGTAGCGAACGACGACTTTGAGAGTGGGGCAGGCGTCCATCACGGCCGCCGTCACGTCACGTTCCCGCACCATGACAGCGACTGGATCAAGCTGCGATAATCGCAAGACCGCATCCACATCCGCCCCGACCGGAACGATGTCCACAGAATGTTCTGCAAGCACGTCCCGCTCGGTCTGGTACGCGGCGTAACCGGGTTCCAGAACGGCGATAGTGTGGGTGATGCGGTCTTGCGTCATCGGTTTACTTGGTCCGATAGGCTTGGACAGCCGCATCGAGCTTGTTCGGCCAATCCTCACCGATTTCGCCCACGATGAATTCACGCACCGCTGGCTGTGCAATATCGCGGAACATTGCCTTTTGATCGGGACTGACGGGGACCACTTCCATGCCTTTTTCAGACAGGATTGCCGTCGCGTTGGCGTCTTGTGCAGCGGTCATGCCACGGTGGATCACCTTTGAAATTTCGGCGCATTGGTTCAGCGCCTTTTGCTCGTCTGCGGTCAGACCGTCATAGAATGAACCCGACACCAGATAGGCGTGCCAGCTAAAGACGTGACCATCCAGAGAGACGTATTTCTGGTTTTGATACAGCGATGCATCCACGATGTTCGTCACACCGTTTTCCTGACCGTCGACAACCCCTTGCTGCAAGGCTCCGGGCAGTTCCGGCCACGGCACGGGCGTGGCCGAGGCACCAAGGCTTTCCACCAGCGTCACCCAGACCGGCGATGTCATGACCCGCATCTTGAGGCCGTCCATGTCCTTCGGCTCGGAGATGGGACGCACATTGTTGGTAAAGTTACGCACACCGTTGTCCGCAACGCTCAGCATGCGGATGCCGGTTTTTTCCAGCATGTCATCTGCCAGCGCTTGCCCGAATTCACCGTCCATGACGGACCATGCCATTGCCTGATCGTCGAACAGATAGGGCATCGCAAGAACCGAAAACGGCTTGTACGCGGCCGAGATCGGACCGTCGTGGATCACTGCCATCTGGACGGTGCCCAGTTCAAGGCCTTCCATGATTTCTGACCCGCCGCCAAGCTGTGAGCTGGGGAAAATCTGGACGTCGATGGTGCCCGATGTTTTGCCCTCAAGGCAGCTCTCGAAGGCCAGTGCCGCGGCATGTTTTGGCGCGCTTAGGTCAGCGGCCTGAAAATGTGCGTACTTGAGGTCCTTTGCCATCGCACCGCCAGCCGTCATGGCAAGGCATGTGGTGGATACAAGAATTTTTGATAAAGTAGTCATGTCGTTCCTCCCGTTTTAGTTACTGAGCAAACCCAAAATAGTTGGGTACGAAAGTGGTGATGCCGGGGATCGTAATCACCAGCAGCAACACAATGAGTTCTGCGAAAAGCAGGGGTAAAATGGCGCGCGACAGCGCTTCGATGCGCAATTGTCCAACCGTGGCGATGACGAAAAGCACCGGCCCCACAGGGGGCGTGACCATGCCGATGGTCAGGTTGAGGACCAGCATCATCCCGAATTGCAGCGGATCAATCCCTGCGGAATAGGCGATGGGGCCCAGCACCGGTGTCAGAATGATCAACGCCGGCAACGTGTCGATAAACAAACCGCACGTCAGCGCAAAAGCGGCAAGAATGAACAAGATCGCCAGCTTGTTATCGGTGATGGCCGTGATCGTCTTGGCAATTTCCTGCGGGATTTGCAGATACGTCAGCAGCCACGCAAAGATCGAGGCCATCGCGATGATCATAAAGACCGAGGATGTCACGATCGCCGCGCGTGCAAAGGCATCATAGAGACCACGCAGGCTGTAGGCGCGCAGGGCAAAGCCCAAAAGCAACGCATAGGCCGACGCAACCGCACCCGCTTCAGTCGGGGTGAACACGCCAAACAGAATGCCGCCAAGGATGATACCGGGCATCACAAGCGCCGGAATGGCCGCACCGGCCGCGTTGCGCAGTTCGACAAAGCTCGCGCGGGTTTCGCGGCCCTTGTAGCCATGCCGCGTGGACACGATGTGGTTGGCGATTGCCAATGAGGCGCCCAGCAGAATACCCGGAACGATACCGGCAAGGAATAGACCCGCGACCGTGACACCCTTGGTAGAGATCGCAAAAATCACAGCAAGGATAGAGGGCGGTATGATCGGACCGATCGTGGCTGTGGCCGCAGACAGGGCGCCGGCGTAATTTTTGTCATACCCCGCCTCGCGCATCATACGCATGACAATTGCAGAGGGACCAGCCGCATCAGCCAAAGCGGACCCGCTGATCCCCGCAAAGAGCATCGAAACAAGGATATTCACATGGCCAAGTCCGCCGCGTAAATGTCCGACCAGTGCATTGGCGAAGCGCAGCAGCGATTTGGTCAGGCCACAGGCCGTCATCAATTCGGACGTGAGAATGAAGAACGGGACCGCCATCAATGGAAAGCTGTCGATCCCTGCAAACATCCGCTGCACAGCGATCAAAGGATTCAAAGATCCGTCAACATAGATCGCAACGATCCCTGCAATGCCCATTGTAAAGGCAACAGGTACGCTCAGCACCAGACAACCAAAGAACAGGAATATAAGGGTTTTTGCCATACTAATGCGGCTTTGTGGTCAGGTCGGCGCCTGCATCGAATTCAAATTCTTGCGCAACGAAACGGCGGGCAAAAAATGCAAGCTGGATCAGGAATAATGCGCATCCGATGGGCACTGCCATGTACGGGATGCCGCGCGATATGCCGGTGGACATCGTTTCTTTGTTCCAGCCGAATTGGACGAATTGGATGCCCAACCAGCACATTACCGCCATAAAGCAAAACATTACGATGACGACGCCCCATCGCAGAATATACGCAAATTTGGGCGGCAAAAGATCGGGCAAGATACCAATGGCAACCAACCGACCTTCGCGCAGGGCAAGACCTGCGCCCGCAAAGCAGCCCAATATCATCAGATGCCGGGCGGATTCTTCGACCCAGGCAAAGGATGTGCCAAAGCCGTAGCGACCTATCACGTTCATCAGAACAATGGCGAATGTGACAGCAAGCAGGGCCGACACAAGGGCGCGATTGATAGCGACGAATATGGCCTCGACCTTGTGCACAAAAGCTCCTCCCAGGCTCAAATGACTCGATGATCTGAAACTGGCATACGGTATGCCAGTTGTAAAGCACCATATTGTATGCCAGCCGGTTTGCGCGTAGAGCTACGTTTGAGGAGAACCGGATGACTTCATTTGAGCGCCCAAAAACATTAACGGAACTCGTCTCCAAAGCACTTCAGGATATGATCGTGTCAGGGCAGCTTGAAATGGGGGCGCATTTGTCCGAAGCGCGTGTCGCCAAGGAGCTGAACGTGAGCCGGACCCCCGTGCGGGAAGCGATCAACCGCTTAGAGATGGAGGGGTTGCTGACGGTTGAACCCCAACGCGGCACTTATGTTTTTCACCTAGAGGGGCACGAGCTTGCGAAATTGTGTGATGCGCGTGTCTGTCTTGAAACGACTGCGTTGAAGGCGGCGATTTTATCAAATCCGGTGGAGCTGCACGTCGCCCTGACACGGTGCGTCGCGCAGATGACAGACGCACGCGGCAAAGGAGACGACAGCGCTTATCTGGGTTTGGATACCGATTTTCACCAATTGATATTCGACCTGTCCGACAACAGGTTTCTTGTCGGAGCCTACCAGACGCTGGCGCTGAAGATGGCGGCGGTGCGCAATCGGCTTGGGCGCCACCCTGACCATATGGCGAAATCCTATAATGAACATATCGCACTGGCGGCTGCTGTTGGCGATGGGGATGCCGACACCGCACTGGCCATACTGCGCGGACACATCGACCGGAAAGAAGGGTCATATTGGGAAGTTGCGACAGATCTGAAAGAGGCCTGATGCCAACGATGATCTGGCTTGCCGATATCAGCAATCCTCTTGAAAGGCGACGATCTTTGGATCGTTGACGTCGGCGCGCCACAGCCGAATGGTGGCTATGTTCTTGTTCTTTAGCTCACTCGCCGCCTCAATGGCGATATAGGCATGGTTAACGAGCAGATCAAACGCCCGAAACTGATGCGGCTATCGGGATACGCACGCGCAGAAATCAGGCACCTGAAACACTCCCCCTGCCGACGCGTGTCCTGTGCATCTAGTGCTGAAGCTGCACACCTGAGGGTGGGGGCGTGGCGGAGAGACAGGGATTCGAACCCTGGGAAGGCTTGCACCCTCAACGGTTTTCGAAACCGTCCCGTTCGACCACTCCGGCACCTCTCCGCGGGGGTCTTGGGGTGATGCATTAGGCGCGAATGCGGGGCAGGGCAAGGGGGGCTGCGCACATCTGTGCCGGATAAGGGAATTTTCATTGCAGCGGCCTATAGAAAAGCTAGGCTATAGCCTGAGGATTGAAAAGGGATGGCTCATGGTGCTGATCAGACAGATGTGTATCGCTCCGGTTTTGGTGTTGGGGCTGGGGATGATGGCGCCTGCGGTGTTGACGCAGGGTGCGGCTGCGCAATCGGCACAGGTCCAGACGCAAGTGCCGGCACAGACCCCGCAGCCCCCCGCCCGTGCCGAGCTTGAGGCGTTTCTGGAGGTCACCGGTTTTGACGTGGCATTGGAAAGCATCCGGCTGTCTGCGGATACGGCCCCGCAAATGCTGGGGCTGGCGGCGGATGATTTCGGTTCTGAATGGCAGCGGCTGGTGCGCGAGGTGTTTCGCACCGATCTGATGCACGACATGGCCCTCGACATCCTGTCCAAGACCTTGTCGCAACGCTTGCTGGATCATGGTGCCGGTTTTTACGCCAGCGATCTGGGTCAGCGGTTTGTCGCGGTCGAGAATGCGTCGCACATGGAAACGCAGGGCGAGGTGAAATCCGAAAGCGGCAGCCAGATCATCGAGGGGCTCAAACGCATCGGCTCCCCGCGCGTTGCCATTCTGGAGCGGCTCAATGCGGCCAGTGGTGGGGAGGATAACACCCTGCGCGCCCTGCAAGAGGTGCAGATCCGGTTCCTTATGGCCGCGGCCGGCGCGGGTGTGGTCGAGCTGCAAATGGACGAACCTGACCTGCGCGAGGCGATGCGCAGCGGGGCCGAGGAAATGCGCGCGGGCCTGCGCCAAAGCGCGCTGGAGGGCGCGGCCTATACCTATCAGGCGTTCTCGGACGCCGAGATGACCACCTATGCGGAGGCGCTGGAACATCCCGACATGAAGGAAGTCTATGCGCTGATGAACGCCGTCCAGTACGAGATTATGGCCAACCGGTTCGAGGCGGTGGCAGACCGGCTGCGTCTGATGCAGCCCAGTCAGGATTTGTAGATGCGCCGCGTGATTGCCCGCCGCACCCTTGCCCTGTTGCTGGTGGTGCTGACCGCGTTGCCCGTCTGGGCGGGCGCGCGCCACACTGTGCTGATGGACGTCTTGCGGATCAACGAGCTGAGCCAGATTTTGCACGCCGAGGGGATGCAATTCGGCGCCACGCTCAACACCGAATGGCTGGACGGGCAGGGCGGGCCTGCATGGTCGGGGCAGGTCGCGCGCATCTATGACCCCCAGCGCATCAGCGAGGGGATCAGGGCAGGTCTGGAACCCGCGCTGGAGGGGGAGGTGCTGGAACAGGTGATCGCCTTTTTCGCCTCGGATCTGGGCACACGGATTGTCACGCTCGAAAATTCGGCCCGCCGCGCGATGGCCGATCCGGTGATCGAGCAGGGCGCGCGCGACAGTTTCGCCGCCGTGCAGGACACAGACGACCCGCGCATTGCCCAGATCAACCGCATGATCGCGGCGGGCGATCTGGTGAACCGCAATGTAACCTCCGCGCTCAACTCCAACTTCCAGTTTTTGCGCGCATTGGTCGACGGGCAGGTCTATCTGATGTCGGAGGAAGAGATTCTGGATGACGTCCTGTCAGAGCGCGACGACATTCGCGCAGACACGAGCGGCTGGTTGGGGGCCTTTTTGATGCTGGCCTACAGCCCGCTGTCGCTCGAAGAGCTGACAGCCTATGCCGATTTTACACAAACGCCGGCAGGCAAGGCCCTGAATACGGGCTTGTTCGCAGGGTTTGATCCGCTTTATGAGGATATTTCCTATACTCTGGGGCGTGCGATGGCGATGAACATGGCCGCCGAAGAGCTGTAGCAGCGGCCAAATCCGCGCGCGGGGCAACGGCTTGCGCATATCCGCTTGACTTGATCGCCTATCCACCGGATAAGCCGCGCACCCGACAGGCAGTGCCTGCATGCGGGAATGATATCAATGACGCCCCGCAGGGGCGCGCTGTTCGAGGTGGTGACGGGTACAGCCCGCACCAAAACGCCCTTAACCGGGGACCACAAGACGCGGAACACATGAAGGAAGACCTATGTTTGCGGTCCTGAAAACAGGCGGTAAGCAGTATAAAGTCCAGCCCGGCGATATGCTGCGCGTGGAACGTATTGCGGCCTCTGCTGGTGAAACTGTCCAGTTCAACGATGTGCTGATGCTAGGGGGCGACACGCCTCAGGTTGGTGCGCCCCTGATCAAAGACGCCGGCGTGCAAGCCGAAGTCGTCGACCAGATCAAAGGCGAGAAAGTCATCCATTTCGTCAAACGCCGCCGGAAGCACTCTTCCAAGCGCACAAAGGGTCACCGTCAAAAGCTGACTCTGGTCAAGATCACCGAGATTATGGCCTCGGGCGCGGATAAATCCGGCGTGATGGCAGCCATCGGGACAGGCTCTGTCTCGGCCGCTGCTGTGGCAGCGATCACAGGTAAATCCGTGGATGCGGCGCCTGCGAAGAAAGCCAAGAAAGCAAAAGCCGACAAGCCCGTGAAGGCCGCACCGGTCAAGGCGAAATCGGGTGCAGCACCCAAGGCCGAAGCGAAAGCCGAGGCACCCAAAGCTGACAAGCCCAAGCCTGCGCCAAAAGACGAGAAGCCAAAAGCAGCGGCCAAGCCCAAGAAGGCCAAAGCAGGCGGCGACGACCTGACCGAGATTTCAGGCGTGGGTCCGGTGATCGTCAAGAAGCTGTCGGATGCCGGCGTGACGACATTTGCACAGGTTGCGGCATGGACCGAAGCTGATGTAGAAGCAATTGAAGAGAAACTGTCGTTCAAAGGTCGTGTGGGTCGTGAAGACTGGATCGCACAGGCCAAAGAGCTGGCAAAAGGCTAAGGAGAGACCTAATGGCACATAAAAAAGCAGGCGGCTCGTCCCGCAACGGACGCGACTCAGCTGGTCGCCGCCTTGGCGTCAAGAAATACGGCGGCGAAGTTGTCGTTCCCGGCAACATCATCGTGCGTCAGCGCGGGACGAAATTTTGGCCGGGCCAGAATGTCGGCATGGGCAAGGATCACACGATTTTCGCGACGGTTGACGGCAACGTCCAGTTCCACAAGGGCCTGAAAAACCGCACATTCATCTCCATCGTACCGGCGGCCGAGGCTGCTGAATAAGCCGTACCTGATGAAATGAAACATTCAGGGGATCGGCGGAAACGCCGGTCCTTTTTTCGTTGTTGCCCCTGATGTTCAGAAATGACCTTCCAGACCTATACGCTGGAAATGACGCCCCAGAAGGGAGAGGTCTGATGCCACAAACCACCTTGCCTTTTGCGGCCCATCGGCGTTTTGCGCCTGATGCATTACTGTGGTCACAGGCATGAGCATCGCGATCCTTCCCCTCGCCATCTTTGCCGCGAGCCAGATCGGCACGCCGGGTCCGGCGAATATGGCGCTTATGGCGACCGGCGCACGGTTCGGGTTTCGCGCGGCACTACCCTTTGTGGCAGGTGTTGCCTTGGGCAAGCAGTTCATTATCTGGCCCATCGGTTACGGTCTGATGGAGCTGGCAGAGGCAGCGCCTGCCGTGTTCACCGCGCTCAAATACATCTCGGCGGCCTATATCATCTGGCTGGCGTGGAAGGTGGCGAACCTGCGGCTGGGCACGGGCGAGGGGCCTGCGACACCGCCCGGCTTTCTGGCGGGATTGATCGTGCACCCCCTCAACCCAAAGGCATGGGCCATGATCGTCGGCAGCTTTACCGCCTTTGTCGGACCCGATATTGCGACATTCACGGCCACGGTGACGGTTGCGGCCGTGCTGCTGGGCTGTCAATTGATGCTGCATCCGCTTTGGACGCTGGGGGGGCAGGCGATTGCGCGCACGCTTGCCGGCACCCGCGCCGAGCCTTATTTGATGTGGTCATTGGCCGCGCTCACCGTTGCGTCTGTCTTGTTTGTTTTGTTTGCCGGAGGGTCCTGAATGCCGACCACACTCACCCCAGTTCAGGCCACGTTGCACAGCGCGCGTTTTGCCCTGCGCCCCGTGCGCATGTCCGATCTCAGCCAGATCGAGCATTACACAAGTGACGTGCAGCTGGCCGTGCGCACCGCCAGCATTCCCCATCCGCTGCCCCCCGGCCTGATCGCGGCCTTCATCGAACGTGCCACCGCCCCGGCGCGTGAGGAGGACGTGTGGGTCATGGACGGCAGTGCCAACGCGGGCGCGCAGGCGGGGGCAGAGGTGATGGGCGTGATCAGCCTGATGCGCCTGTGCCGCAATCAGGCCGAAGTCGGGTATTGGGTGGCGCCGCCTTTTTGGGGCCAGCGTGTCGCGACAGATGCGGTGGCGACCCTTGTGGCAGGCAACCCGCTGGGCAATGATACGATCTTTGCCACCGCCTTTCAGGATAACCCCGCCTCTGCCAAAGTGGTGTTGAACGCGGGCTTCACCTATCTGGGAGAGGCCGAAACATTCTGCACCGCCCGCGGCGCCACTGTGCCAACCTGGACCTACAGCCTTAAACTCCGCTAACCCTCAGGATCCCGACATGAAGTTTCTCGACCTTGCAAAAGTCTACATCCGCTCTGGTGCTGGGGGCGGGGGCTGTGTGTCGTTCCGCCGCGAGAAATACATCGAATACGGCGGGCCGGATGGCGGCGATGGCGGCGGCGGCGGCACTGTCTGGGCCGAGGCGGTGGACGGGCTGAACACGCTCATCGACTTTCGCTACCAGCAGCATTTCTTTGCCAAAAACGGCCAGCCCGGCATGGGCAAGCAGCGCACCGGCAAGGACGGCGATGATATCGTGCTGCGTGTCCCTGTGGGCACTGAAATTCTGGACGAGGATCAGGAGACGGTGATTGCCGATATGACCGAGCTGGGCCAGCGCGTGCAGCTGGCGCGTGGCGGCAACGGGGGCTGGGGCAACCTGCATTTCAAATCCGCGACCAATCAGGCGCCGCGCCGCTCCAACCCCGGTCAGGACGGGGTGGAACGGACGCTGTGGCTGCGCCTCAAGCTGATCGCGGATGTGGGACTGCTGGGGCTGCCGAACGCGGGCAAGTCTACGTTCCTCGCCGCGACGTCGAACGCGCGTCCCAAGATTGCGGATTATCCGTTCACCACGCTGCACCCCAATCTGGGCGTTGTGGGCGTGGACAACACCGAATTTGTCGTGGCCGATATTCCCGGTCTGATCGAGGGGGCGCATGAGGGGCGCGGCCTTGGCCAGCGGTTTCTGGGCCATGTCGAGCGGTGCGCGGTGCTGTTGCATCTGGTCGATGGCACCTCTGACACGATCACCGAAGACTACGAAACGATCATCGGGGAGCTGGAGGCATACGGCGGGGATCTGGCCAACCGACCGCGCGTAACCGTGCTGAACAAGATTGATGCACTGGATGAAGAAGCGCTTGCAAGTGCCTCATCCGAATTGGAAAAAGCCAGCGGAGGTCCGATCATGCAGATGTCTGCGGTTGCCAAGACGAATACCGTCGAGGTGCTGCGCGCCCTGCGCGGGCAGATCGACGAGGGGCGGTTGCGCCAGAAACCCCAAGTGGAGGAAGCGCCGTGGCATCCCTGACGGACGCGCGCCGCGTCGTTGTCAAAATCGGCTCTGCCTTGCTGGTAGATCGCGACACGGGCGCGTTGCGTGCGGACTGGCTGGCGTCGCTTGCGCAGGATGTGGCGTGGCTCAAACAGGGGGGGGCGGATGTTGTTCTGGTCTCCTCCGGTTCGATTGCGCTGGGGCGCGGGGTGCTGGATCTGGGCAGTGGGGTGCTGGCGCTGGAGCAGTCGCAGGCCGCCGCTGCCGTGGGTCAGATCCGTCTCGCGCGCGCCTATGAGGAACGTCTCGCGCCCCACGGGATCACGACTGCGCAGGTCCTTGTGACGCTGGAGGACAGCGCGAACCGGCGCCGCTATCTCAACAGCCGCGCCACGCTGGAGACGCTGCTGGCGCTTGGTGCGGTGCCGATCGTGAATGAAAACGACACGGTCGCCACGGATGAAATCCGGTTCGGGGACAATGACAGGCTGGCCGCGCAAATCGCCGTGACGGTGGGCGCGGACCAGTTAATCCTGTTGTCGGATGTCGACGGGTTCTATTCCGCCAACCCCGCACAGGACGCAGGTGCCACACGGTTTGACGTCATCGACCACATCACCCCGCAGATCGAGGCGATGGCAGGGGATGCGGGATCGGGGCTGAGCAAGGGCGGCATGAAAACCAAATTGATGGCGGCCAGAACGGCCGTCTCGGCGGGCTGTGCGATGGCAATCACCGACGGTTTTGTGCAGCACCCGCTGGGTGCGCTGGCGCAGGGGGCGCCTGCGACATGGTTCACACCCCAGACCGATCCACAGGCCGCGCGAAAAAGCTGGATCGCCGCGATGAAACCGCTGGGCACGCTGACGCTTGACGCGGGCGCGGTTGCCGCCCTGCAAGCCGGCAAAAGCCTGCTGCCTGCGGGTCTGAGCGCCGTTGAAGGTACGTTTCAGCGCGGCGACGCCGTGACGCTGGCGGGGCCGGACGGGGCGGGCATCGGTTACGGGCTCACGCGCTACTCGGCCGAGGAGGCGCGGATGATCCGCGGCCTCAAAAGCACACAGATCGAGGGGCGGCTGGGCTATCCCGCGCGCGCCGCACTGGTGCACCGCGATGACATGGCGCTTTGATAACAGGGAGGCGAGGATGAGCCAGGACAGCGAAATCACGGATGTGATGGCCGACATCGGTACACGGGCAAAAGCGGCGGCAGCGGTGCTGTCCACCGCCACGGCCGAGCGTAAACACGCGGCGTTGATCTCGGCCGCCGAGGCGGTGTGGAATGCCCGCGAAGAGATTTACGCCGCCAATGCGCAGGACATGGCGTTCGGCGCGCAAAAAGGGCTGAGTGCTGCGATGCTCGACCGGCTCAGGCTGGACGAGAGCGGCGTGCAGGCCATCATCGACGGGCTGCGCGCGATCGCAGAGCAGCCCGATCCCGTGGGCGAGGTGCTGGCGGAATGGGAGCAGCCCAGCGGGCTGAACATCCGCCGCGTGCGCACGCCTTTGGGTGTCATCGGCGTGATTTATGAATCGCGCCCCAATGTGACTGCGGATGCGGGGGCGCTGTGTCTCAAGGCCGGCAATGCCGTGATCCTGCGCGGCGGATCAGAGAGCTTTCATTCCAGCGCCGCGCTGCACGCCTGTTTGCAGCAGGGCCTGCGCGATGCGGGCCTGCCCGAGGATGCGATCCAGCTGGTGCCCACGCGCGACCGCGCGGCCGTGCGCGAAATGCTGACCATGACCGATACCATCGACGTGATCGTGCCTCGCGGCGGCAAGGGGCTGGTGGGGCTGGTCCAGCGCGAGGCCCGCGTGCCCGTGTTTGCCCATCTGGAAGGGATCGTGCACATCTATCTCGACAAAGACGCCGATGCGCAAAAGGCGCTGCGGATTGTGTTGAACGCCAAAACACGGCGCACGGGCATTTGCGGGGCGGCGGAATGTCTGTTGATCCACAAGGACATCCGCGCCAGCATCGGCACGGGTGTGCTCCGCGCGCTGATGGATGCGGGGGTCGAGGTGCGCGGCGACGATGCGCTGCAAGGCATCGAAGGGGTCGGTCAGGCAACAGCCGGGGATTGGGGCCACGAATACCTTGATATGATCATCGCGGCGCGCGAGGTGGACAGCCTTGAGGCGGCCGTGGCGCATATCCGGCGCTATGGTTCGAACCACACCGATTGCATCGTGACCGAGGATGCGCAGGCCGCAGCCACGTTTCTGAACACGCTCGACAGCGCGATCGTGATGCACAATGCCTCTACCCAGTTTGCCGACGGGGGAGAGTTCGGCATGGGTGCCGAGATTGGCATCGCCACGGGAAAGATGCATGCGCGCGGCCCTGTCGGGGCGGCGCAGCTGACCAGCTTCAAATATCTCGTCACGGGTGACGGGACGGTGCGCAGCTAGGTGCGGATCGTCAGCAAGGTGTCGCGCGCGCTGGTCTGGACCTCGCGGCGGGTGTCGGCGGCAATGACCGGCAGCAGGCCGAATTGAACATGGGCGGGGCGCAATGCTTCGTCGCCCGGTTGCCCGCGCAGATGATCCCACAGCGCATCGTCGATGTTGAACTTGTCCGCATGCCCCTTGAGAACCATATCGTCCCCTTCAAGCGCGACCTCGATCCGGCCGCCATAGGGCATGCCCGTTTCCATGCACATCAGCGCCAGAAACGTCAGCCGGACCAGTCTGCGCGACTGCCCCTCCAGCGGGGCCCATGCCACATCCAGCCGGGTGTCGGCGTAAACATCCTTGAGGATCGAAACAACTTCCGAGCGGCCCATGATCTGCGCCCCCGCCGCACCAAATGCGATGCGGAAAAACCGGATGCGGGCGCTGGCGTTGGTCACGCTTTGCGAAATCAGGGCCATTTCGGGGCTTGTGGCGACTGTGGACATTTCCATCAGCTCGATGCCGTTGTTGATCGCGCCGATTGGCGATATCAGATCATGGCAGATGCGGCTGCCGATCAATGCGGCAAAATTGGTGTCATGGCCCAAATTGAAGGCCTCCTTTAAGCGAGTATTGTGACATGGACGATCTTAATGCGATCTTCACGCCGGGTATGCTGGTACGGCATCCGATGATGCCGGATTGGGGGGTGGGCCAAGTGCAAAGTAATGTTGCAGCCAAGCTCACGGTTAACTTTCGGGACGCGGGTAAAGTTGTTATCGATAGCACACGGATTGCGTTGGTGCCCGTGTTCGACATCTAAAGGAACGACCTGTTAAAAATTGCAGGTCTATCTTAACAAAACGTAACGATTCCACGCGGCCTTGGGTATCCCACCTATGGTTGAATGTGTTGAAATCGCCTGCACGTTGCCAATATACATCTGAGCGCTTATCTGGGGACCAGACAAACAGGAAAGATGCGATGATCCGTTCCGGGGGTACTGAATTCACGGTCAAGCTGGCGCAAACCCCGCAAGAGCTGCGCGCGGCGCAGCGGCTGCGCTATGATGTTTTTGTGCGCGAACTGGGCGGCACCGGCGATATGGTCGACCATGTCCAGCAGTTGGAGCGCGACCGCTTTGACCCGTTTTTCGACCACCTCATCCTGACTGAAAAAGGCTGCGAGGATGTCATTGGCGTCTACCGTTTGCTGCGCGGATGCCGTGCGAAAGAGGCAGGTGGATTCTACTCGGCGGCGGAATATGATCTGGCACCGCTCATGGCCACGGGCCGGCGTGTGCTTGAGCTGGGGCGCTCGTGTGTGCATCCCGACTACCGGGGCGGGACGGCGGTGCATGCGCTGTGGGGCGGGCTGGCAGAGTATGTGGCCGCGCACCGGATTGATCTGCTGTTTGGTGTTGCCAGCTTTCGCGGGACCGATCTGGCCCCGCTGGCTGCGCCGCTGTCGCTGTTGCACGCGCGGTTTCTGGCGCCTGAGAACCTGCGGGTGCGGGCGCGCAACGGCGTGTTTCAACGCATGGACCTGATCGCGCCACAAGATCTGGACCACCGCGCGGCGATGGTGCAGATGCCCAGCCTGATCAAGGCATATCTGCGGTTGGGTGGCCGTGTGGGGGAGGGGGCGTTTGTCGACCACCGTTTCAACACGACCGATGTTTGCCTGATTATGGACACCGCCCGGATGACCGCCACACAGGCCAGACGTTTCGGGCGACCCGCTGCATGAGCAGTGCATGGGACGAGGGCGCGCACCCCGACGCGCGCCCCTTAGGCCAGGGGGATCGGCTGCGCGTGGTGCTGCGCGGTGGTGCGCTGATCGTGCTGGTGGCGGGGGGGCTGATCGCCCTGCTGGCCTTGCGGCTGATAGAGCGTCCGGTGTTCGGGCAGGGCCGCCCGTGGACGCCCTATGTAACGCAATTCGTCTGCCGCACGGCGTTTCGTATCATGGGGATCGGGTTCACGATTTCGGGCGTGCCGATGCCGCAGCACGGCGCAGTGGTGGCAAACCATTCAAGCTGGCTGGATATTTTCGCGCTCAATGCGGCCAAGCGGATTTATTTCGTATCCAAATCCGAGGTGGCCGGCTGGCCGGGCATTGGATGGCTGGCGCGCGCGACGGGTACTGTGTTCATCGTGCGCGACCGCGCGCGTGCGCGTGAACAGACAAAACTGTTCGAGGACCGGCTGCTGGCGGGGCACAAGCTGTTGTTTTTTCCCGAAGGGACCAGTACGGACGGGCGGCAGGTTATCTCTTTTAAAACAACGCTGTTCCAGTCGTTCTTTGCGCAAAACATTAAGGACCGGATTGCAGTGCAACCTGTCAGCGTGCTCTATACGGCGCCGCCCGGCGCGGATGCGCGATTTTACGGCTGGTGGGGTAATATGGATCTTGCGCCGCATTTGCTGGCAACACTGGCGCCAGCGCAGCAGGGTCAGGTCCATGTCGCCTATCACACCCCGTTGCGGGTGGCGGATTTCGCAGATCGCAAGGCGCTGGCGCTGGCCTGCGAGGAGGCCGTGCGCGCAGGTCATCATGCGCTGCTGGCCGCGCCCTAGTCGCCGGCAAATCCGAAGGCGCTGTCGGGTGTAGGGCGCAACTTGCCGCTCACGCTCCAGTCCATCATCAGGCAGGCCGATCCCTTGCGCTGGAAATACGTCGCCTCCAGCGGATACCAGCCTGCGGCGGGCACCGAAACCGTGACAGCGCCGGTGCGGTCACAGCCCCGCACGCCATCGGCCAGCGCCACCTGCTGCCCGCCGATATAGGCTTCCAGCCCGTCGTTGCTGAAAAACTCGATGTCATAGGTGCCTGCGGTCTCGAAGCGGATGAAGCCGCTGATCGTGGCGGCCAGTTTCTCCTGCGCGTCCGAGGTGAGGACGCTCTCGCCCGCCTCTGTATCGCGGTAGGACAGCCCTGCCAGTGGTGTGCCGGTTTTCGCGCGCTTGAGCTTGCTTTTCGCCTCCTTCAGCGTGCGCCCGCCTGCGCCTTTGACATAGGCCACCGACAGGCCTTCGGTGAGGGCTGTGGGCTGCGGGTCGGCGGGGGTCAGCACCAGCGGCTGTGCAAAAACAGGGGCGGCGAGGAGCATCGCGCACAGGCTAACGGCAGAAAGGGGAAGGGCAGGGTGCATTGGGACAATCCTTTTGTTTCCGGCCCGATACGCGGACCTTTAGCAGACGGGTTCGCAGAACAGTCTGCGCGCTCTTGCAAGGGATGTCTATGTGATTGGGTCAGGCCCGCTCAATCGCTGAGCAGGACCAGCGTGCCTGCCGACAAACCGGCAAGGATGCGTACAAGCATCAGATGTTCGGGGTTGATCAGGGAATCGCCCGCTTTTGCGCCGCCGAATTCAACCGTGCCATAGACCCGCCCGTCAAACGCCACCGGCGCGCCGATGAAACGGTAAGGCCGCAGGCCCGTCTGGTCGATGTAATCCGGTTCCGGGCTGTCGTCGGGGGCGTCGAAATGGGTCATCTCGCGGTTGCGACTGATCATATGGCTGAGTGTGATGTTGCCGGGACGGGGCGGGCGGACAACCATACGGGCCGAGAAATAGGGCACCGACGACACCGGTTCCTTGGGCAGTGTGATATAGGCATAATCCATGCCCAGCACCTTGCAGGTGCGGTTCAGTAGAATCGAAAAACGCTGTTTGATCGGCAGGGCGGGCAGGGCGAAAACATGCACCATGTGGTGCGCCAGCTCCTGAGTGGGCGTGCCAGTTGGGCCGGTATCGCGAGGGGCGCCGCCGTTGATATCTACAACTTTCATATTCTCACACTTGTTTTCTGAAATATTGGCTGCGAAATGTCGCATGGCAATTCGGCCGCGGCCGTGGAGTACTGTTTGACGGGTATCCGTCTGTGAGCGCTACAATCATAAACTCTTGCAGGTTATTGCACATCCCGCGCCGAGTGCAAGCATTGATCGCGACTTTGGGCTTGCGCAAAATGGAAACCTGCGCTAACTGCCGCCTACTTAATCCCGCAGTCGGGGATGGGACACCGGGGGAGACATCCCCGATGTTCCGCCGGTTGGCCCGCATCCGCAGGGTCATTCCCCCGACGAGGCTAAACCGGAAAGGTATAAAGACATGGCTCTTCCTGAGTTCTCCATGCGCCAGCTGCTTGAGGCAGGCGTTCACTTTGGTCACCAGACACAGCGCTGGAACCCGCGTATGGGTCCGTACATCTACGGCGCGCGCAACGGCATTCACATCATGGACCTCACGCAGACCGTCCCCATGCTGGACGAAGCGTTGAAAATCATCCGTGATACAGTCGCCAAAGGCGGCAGCATCCTGTTCGTCGGCACCAAGCGTCAGGCGGCCACGACCATCGCCGAAGCCGCCGAGAAATGC
>ENA-ORXR01000428-ORXR01000428.1-marine-metagenome-genome-assembly--contig:-NODE-428-length-58128-cov-9.972696_pt1 | contig 58128 bp, 53 predicted proteins | sample MGYA00237866_ERZ511479 | MGnify/ENA metagenome assembly ERZ511479 | reverse complement strand
CAGGTCTTTGATTTTGAATCGGTGGCCCATCTTGGCAATCGTAAGTTTCTACTGAAACTTACGATTGCCAAGATGGGTCACCGATTCAAAATCAAAGACCTGACCCCAAATTCAAAAATCAAAGACCTGACCCCAAAATCAAAGACCTGACCCCAAATTCACCCCAAAATCACTAGGTTTTGGTTTTGAATTCAGATTGGATTTGATCGAAGCTGATGTGGCGAATGTCGCGTCCTTTTACCAGATACACAACGTACTCACAAATATTCACCGAATGGTCACCGATGCGTTCCAGCGCTCGGGCACACCAGGAAATTTTCAATAGGGTGGATACGTTTCTTGGATCTTCCATTAAGTGCGTGGCCAATAGTCGCGACAGTGTGTTGTACTCGGCGTTGATGTCTTCATCTCTGGCTGCAGTTTCAATTGCGGCGTCTACATCCAACCGAGCAAACGCATCAAGTGCGTCGCGTAGTATGGATTTCACCAGCTCGCCCAAGTGTCGCAACTCTTTTCGGTAGGTCACTACGTTGGATGATTCGGTTAGTTCAGTGGAAAATCGGCCCATTTTTTCAGCTTCATCACCGATACGTTCCAAATCTGTAATGACTTTGATCACTGTTACAATCAGTCGTAAATCACTCGCCGCCGGTTGTCGTCTCGCCAGTATTTGAATGCATTCCTCATCTATATCAACTTCAAGTTTATTAACTTCAAAGTCGGCAGTGGCAACTTCATTACCCAAGTCACCATCAAGTTCGAGCAGGGCGGTCAGACCTTTACTGACTTGCTGCTCGACCAGCCCTCCCATAGCCAAGACTTTGTTGCGTACATCCTCTAGCTCTTGATTGAACTGCTGTGAAATGTGTTGATCTAGATGTAACTTGTCCATAGGAATCTTTTCGCTGGTTGTAGGTTTAAGGATAGTTATCCAAATCGGCCGGTGATGTAGTTTTCAGTTAGCTCATGCGCAGGATTTGTAAATATTTGATTTGTGGTCCCAACTTCCACCAGTTTGCCCAGGTGAAAGTATGCGGTGCGTTGCGATACTCGCGCAGCTTGTTGCATTGAATGCGTCACTATCGCGATGGCATAGTTTTGTCGAAGTTCATCAATAAGTTCTTCAATTCTTGCAGTAGCAATAGGGTCTAACGCAGAACAAGGCTCATCCATTAGAATAACCTCTGGGCTAACAGCGATGGTGCGCGCTATACAAAGTCGTTGTTGTTGCCCGCCAGACAGACTGGTCCCTGGTGCATCAAGGCGGTCTTGTACTTCCTCGTAAAGCCCGGCTTTTTGCAGTGAGCCGATTACAATTTCATCGAGTTCGGCACGGTTTCCTGCCAGTCCATGGATGCGTGGTCCGTAAGCGACGTTGTCATAAATACTTTTGGCAAAAGGATTGGGTTTTTGAAACACCATACCGACCCGTGCCCGTAACAGCACCGTATCCAGGTCGGCGCCGTACAGGTTTTCTCCATCAAGTGACATCTCGCCGGTGACACGGCAGGTTGGGATAGTGTCGTTCATGCGATTAAGGCAACGCAGAAAGGTGGACTTGCCGCAACCGGATGGGCCGATCATGGCGATCACTTCGTTGTTTGCAATATCAAGGCTGACATCAAAAATGGCTTGTTTGTCGCCATAGAACACATCGACATTGCTCAGGCGCATCTTTGGATTATCAACGGTGACATCACCAACCGTGCCGGTTATTTTGTCAAACGCATCTTGATGAGTATCATTCACAGTTTGTTTTCTTTTTTAATTAAGTTCATTAAACAGGTTCATTCATTAGTTCACTAAGTCAATTCACTAAGTCAATTCACTAAGTCAATTCACTAAGTCAATCCACTAAGTCAATCCACTAAGTCAATCCACTAAGTCAATTCACTAAGTCAATTCACTAAGTCAATCCACTATATAAGTTCGCTAAATAAATTTACTAAACAGGTTCGCCAAAATAAGTCCGTTTACTAATAACGCTGGCGTAATGACCTGTTTTATTGTGATTGTCTTAAAACCACATTCCAAATAGTTACAAAACTAAACAACATTGATACGACTACGTTTATACCAATTAACACACCAGCATGACAAGTGCATTAGCGCAATGACGAATAGTCGTGAACTTGCTACCACCGGCGCTCAAATCGCTTTCGCAGTAATACTGCGACTGCGTTCATTAAAATAAGAAACCCGAGCAACACAATAATGGCAGCCGAGGTTTTCTCAACAAACCCGCGTTCAGGGCTGTCCGCCCATAGAAATACTTGTACGGGCAACACGGTTGCAGCATCAGTAAATCCGGCGGGAATATCCACTATAAAAGCTACCATGCCTATCATAAGTAGAGGCGCTGTTTCGCCCAGTGCTTGTGCCAGTCCAATAATGGTGCCCGTTAGTATGCCGGGCATGGCCAAGGGTAATACGTGATGCCAAACCACTTGTTGTTCTGATGCCCCCAATCCTCGCGCCGCTTCTCTTATTGAAGGTGGCACGGCTTTTAAAGCCGCGCGCGAGGCAATAATGATGGTTGGCAGTGTCATCAAGCTTAAAACTATACCGCCAACTACCGGTGCTGAACGCGGTAGATGAAAAAAGTTAATAAACACAGCCAGGCCTAATAGGCCAAAAACAATGGATGGCACTGCTGCAAGGTTATTGATGTTGACTTCGACAATATCAGTCCATTTGTTCTGTGGCGCAAATTCTTCCAGATAAATAGCGGCCGCAACAGCGATGGGAAAAGACAACATGAACGTGACTAGTAACGTTAGCGCAGAACCAATGAGCGCAGCTTTTATTCCGGCTTGTTCTGGCTCGCGTGAATCACCGTTAGTAAAAAAGACCTTGTTGAAGCGCGTCTGTGTTTCACCAGCATCTTTCAACGTTTTTGCAAATCCGATTTGCTGGTCGCTCATTCTGGTCACGATAGACTCAGGGTTTGACAAGTCATCGCCAAACTTTAAAACTGCAGCGAGCTCGTCGTCTGCCGGTAACCACGTCTCGATTGTGGTGCCAACGATTTCCGGGTTGTCCTTAACCATGTTGTAGAGCTGGTATTCGCCACTGGAGCTGATTAGCTGGTATAGCTCTTTTTTTGCTTTGCGTTTTGTGACATCGGGGAACCGCTCACGTAACGATTCTTTTATCAGTCCTGAAAAATTCGCCGCACGAAGTTCCTGAGATGTCGGATTTTCAGACAAACCCAAGGTGTCAGCGTCGAGTGTCAGGTTCATTTTCACATACGCGTGCGTAAACGCAGGCCAGCCTTTTATAAAAATGCTGGTGAGCAATACAACCAAAAAGGCGAGACTGGCAGCAATCGCAAAAATCCCGTAAAACTTAAAACGCTTTTCGGCCGCGTAGCGTCGCGCAAGCGTGGCTTTAACAAGACTGGTGGTGTCGCGTTTGGGCGAATCGTTAGTTGATGGTTGCGACGCGTTTCGCTTATTCATGTCTGAATCGCCACTATCTGTACCATTACCAGAATCAGTCATATTGTTCTCGGTATTTTCGCACCACCCGCAAAGCGATGACGTTCAAAATTAATGTTGTGATAAACAGCAACAAACCCAACGCAAATGCGGCCAGTGTTTTTGCGCTATCAAATTCCTGATCGCCAGTTAACAAGGTCACTATTTGCACGGTAACCGTGGTCACGGCTTCCAGAGGGTTAATGGTGAGATTTGCCGCCAAACCAGCAGCCATCACCACAATCATGGTTTCACCAATAGCGCGTGATGCCGCCAGCAACACACCGCCGACAATACCTGGCAGGGCAGCGGGAAACACCACTTTTCTGACTGTTTCTGACTTAGTCGCGCCCAGGCCTGATGACCCGTCTCGCATGGCTTGCGGCACAGCCGTTATAACGTCGTCCGATAACGATGATACAAACGGGATAATCATGATGCCCATAACAGTGCCGGCAGCCAACGCACTTTCAGAAGACACGCTAAGTCCAATGTGTTCGCCCAGATTTCTTATTAATGGTGCAACCGTTAATGCTGCGAAGAAACCGTAAACCACCGTTGGAATGCCTGCAAGAATTTCTAAAAGAGGTTTAACAATAGCGCGCGTGCGAGGCGATGCGTATTCAGCCAGATAAATCGCTGACATTAATCCAAACGGTACGGCAACGATCATGGCGATAGCCGAAATCAGGAGTGTGCCAAGGAACAGCGGAATCGCGCCGAACGATCCTGATGACCCGGCTTGATCGACACGTATCGCTGTCTGCGGGCTCCACTTGGTGCCGGTGATAAATTCGATGACGCTGACTTGCGAGAAGAAGCGCATGGCTTCGAAGAACACCGAAAATACGATGCCCACGGTTGTGAGTATGGCGATCGAGGCTGACGCTAATAAAAAGAATTCGATAATGCGTTCGACGATGGGTCGAGCACGCGTATGTAGTTTAATTTTGCGGTAGGCAAGGGCGGCACCAATGATTGCGACCGCGATAGAGAATAGAAACAATGCGACCGAACTGTAGCTGCGCAGCGTGTTAAGGCGTATGGCAGCCTGTTGTTTAGCTGCGTCGGGATCGGCCGTGATGTTGCCTGAGGCCGCCAGGTTGTTTATTTCGTTTTTGTACAGCTCGATTCGCTTCTCACCCTGTTCGACAATGGCTTGCGGAACAGAATTGTCCAGTAAGGAACTGACAATCGGGCCCTCAAACAACTTCCAGCCAATAATAATGGCCAGCGCGGGTAGTGCACACCACAGTCCCACCATAAGTCCATAATGGCCTGGCAAAGAATGTAACTGACTAACACCTCCGCTGCTGCCGGCAATGCGGTAGGCCTTTTGTCTGCCCATGACAAATGAGACAAACGCAAGGCACACAGCCACCAGCAATATGGTTGTTGTAGACATAAAAATCGATTCGCTAATTTACTTTCTTAATGGCCTTACCAACAGTGCACACACGCTACGGTGTGTGCACTTTTACGAAGGCAATCTTTTAATGCTATTGCCAGATTATGTTTGAACTAGTTGCTGTTGAGCGTTTAAGCAACTTGTCAGAACGGGTTGCAACCCCGGGCTTGCTTATTCAAATTGCAGTGCTTTTAATTCACTGACAGCTGCACTGACTTCATCGCGCTCATCTTTACCCAATGGAATCATTCCTTTGTCAGCCAGATAACCATCTTCGCCAAAAGCGCCTTCACTGGTGAACTCGGCAAGGTATTCTTCGATACCTGGAACCGTACCGGCGTGTTGTGCTTTTACGTAAAAGTACAAAGGTCTTGAAATAGCATAGTCACCATCAGCGATGCTATCAAAGTCCGCCTCAAATCCATCGACCACCGAACTTTGAACCATGTCCGAGTTTTGTTCTAAAAAGCTGAAACCGAATATACCCAGTGCGTTTGGGTTGGCGTTGAGCTTTTGCACAATCAGGTTATCGTTCTCGCCAGCTTCTACATACGCACCGTCTTCACGCATGGTGTGGCAAATGCGTTTGTGTGAATCACCGTCAGAGCTTTTCATCTCTTTAATAAAATTGAAGGTGTCGCATCCACCTTCCATTGCCAGCTCAACAAACGCATCTCTGGTACCAGAGGTTGGTGGGGGACCCATAACTTCGATTTTTTGCGATGGCAATGTATCCTTAATGTCAGACCACATCTCGTACGGATTTTCAACCACAGTGGCACTACCATCCGGGTTTGGTACTTCGGCTGCAAGTGCCAGAAAGATGTCCTGGGTTGAGAGAACAAATTGTTCCGCTTCAACTGAGTTGGCAATGGCGATGCCATCATAACCAATCAGTACCTCGACGATATCGGTTACACCATTGTTTTGACACATATCGTATTCGCTGACCTTAATGCGTCTGGAAGAATTTGTGATGTCAGGTGTACCAACCCCGATACCGCTGCAAAACAATTTTAAACCACCGCCTGAGCCGGTTGACTCAATTTTGGGTGTTTTGAAATCAGTTACTTTGCCAAAGCGTTCTGCAACCACTGTCGCGAAAGGATACACGGTAGAAGACCCAACAATGCTGATGTAGTCGCGTGCTATTGCCTGTGTGCTCAGACCCATCGTGGCAATAGCGGCACCCATCAGCAAAGTGGGCGTGTTCAATCTCTTTTTAGTCAATGTAGTCATTTTAATATTGGTATTCCAGTTAAAATTACTGTGAATTAAGTTTTGGTAGTCACTTGTTACAAACAGGATCTTATTAGCCCAATATGACATCTGCATGACATCAACACGTGTGATTCGCACTTTAATAGTAAAAAGCGCACAGTATTTGCGCGAATTAACCGGCTGGCAGAGGATAAATGCAAGCTAGTGTTACATGTTCATGACTTTGGCCGCGCTGACGTGGCGCGATGCCGGAAATTCGATCTGAAACTGTGAGCCGTGACCGGGTGTGGAATTAATCAGCAATTGCCCACCGTGACGTTGCGCTGCGTGTTTTACGATAGCCAGCCCCAGTCCGGTGCCGCCGTTCTCGCGAGACCGACCTTTATCGACCCGATAAAACCGTTCGCTAAGACGATGCAGGTGTTGTGCTTCAATGCCAGCGCCGTTATCTTCGATAGTGAGCAACGGCATACCTGCATCGTTCAGGTGCCAGGATGCGCTAACGCGTGTGCCGGGTTGGGTGTAATGGATTGCATTGGCCAACAGGTTATTGAACGCGCTATAAATTTCACTTTCCGACCCAAGTAGCAGTAGCTCTTCATCGGCATCAACGATTAATTCGTGTGAGCTACCGATGCTCTCTTTAAGCACTTGCACGGTATTTTGCAGTAGTGACGCTATGTCGATGGGTTGCCCTTCATTATCACCAAGAGGATTGCCTTCGAGTTTGGAAAGCTCCAGCAAATGCTCGACTATGTGCTGCATGCGATCACTTTGTGCTTGGACATTAAGCAATGCAGCATGGGTCTTGTCGTCCGTTTTTGCTAAAACATTTTTATCGTCGAGTATCATTTCAAGATACCCTCGAATAACGGTGAGTGGTGTACGCAATTCGTGCGACACATCAGCGACAAAGGCCTTGCGCATTTCCCGTACTTTAACGCGCTGAGAGATATCACGAGCAATCAACACAGTCATGCCTTTACCGGCTTTGACTTTTATCATCGACAAGGTTTTTTCGGGCGTGATAGGTGAGGCGACTTCAACCTCGTTGCCTTCATCTTCCTGGGCCAGATAGTTCAACATCTCGGGTGCCCGAAGTAGATTATCAATACGCTGACCCTGGTCTCGCTCTTCATGAATATTTAGCAAGGTACTGGCCGCGTGATTACTCCACTGAATGTTGCGCAAATTATCAAACACAATAGTTGCATCTGGCAGCACCGCCGCCAAGTGATTGAATCTGGCCAGGGTCGAGCGATAGCGGTTTTTTTGTTTGCGGCTGTAGGCTTTTTCACGATGTATCAAGCCAACAACCTGATCCATCAAACCCGTGGTGGGTGGCGCTTTTGAAGACGCTGCTCCGCTCTCCAGCCATTTAACAATATTAGCCATTCGCTGTAGTAGCCACACAGTGTAAATGACGCTGGCCAGTAACATAAACTGCAGTGGCGCACCCACGATCAAGCCGGCCACCAACGCGCTCACCAGGGCAAGCGTATACCAGCCCAACTCGCTGCGCAGCAAAGCGGTCACTTTGATCATATTTGAGCGTACTCAGCCATGACCGGATAATACCGGTTTGAGGGTTGGCAATGGGTAGAATCAGGAGTGAATTCGCGCTCAACACACAAAAACGTTGCGTTTTAATTTAGGAAATATAATTCACTGATTACTGTCTAATGCAGTGGCGTCCAGGCGATAGCCTGCGCCACGTACGGTTTCCAGCATTTTATCGGCCTTGACGGGTTTTAAGCTTTTTCGCAGTCGCAATATATGAACGTCGACAGTGCGTTCGCCGATGTAGGTGTCATTGCCCCAGACTTGGTCGAGTAGCTGGTCGCGGCTGAAAACGCGCCCCGGGTGCATCATAAAGCAGCGCAAGAGTTTGAATTCTGTGTGTCCGAGGGGCACTTCGACCTCGCCAGCATAGACTCGATGCGTCTGCGTGTTAAGCGACAAGGGGCCGACCTGTAAAGCCTCGTTAGCAGCCAATTCATCGCGAGACCGGCGCAACAGGGCGTTAATCCTTGAGAGCAGCTCCTTTGGCGAAAAGGGCTTGGTTATGTAGTCATCAGCTCCCGCATCAAGCCCCTTGGATACGTCCTCTTCGTCGGTCCGCGCCGTTAGCATGATGATGGGTAATCGCCGGGTTTGCTTGTCTGTGCGCAGGGTCCGGACCAGCTCAAGCCCGCTTCCGCCGGGCAGCATCCAGTCCACCAAGGCAAGGCTCACATCGTCGGCGTTCGCCAACACTTTTTTTGCGGCGGCCACGTTGGCAACAGCTGTTACTGTGTGGCCTGCGCTCTCCAGTGACAGGCACAGCATATCCCGGATGGCTTCTTCATCCTCGATGGCCAAAATGTGTGCAGATAGAGACAATGGTTAACCAGTATTAATGATAAAAGTAGCAATCGATGTTGCCCGACGAACACATTGAGAGTCTAGTGTGAGATTATGACATCTCAGTGAAATGAGGTAGTGGTTGCAGCAATTCGGTTCTGCGGCGAGAATACCAGAATACCAACTGAGCAATGGTGTTCCGTATCGGCACTCTCGCGACGTGAAACTGTGAACCCAGTCAGGCCCGGAAGGGAGCAGCTGCAGCAGTGGAATCGGGCGCCGGGATGCGGCTGGTGCGGAATGCCGCCTTTCACCTCAAAAACCGTTCTGGCGCATGCTAATCAGTCACTCTAGACAGTAATGCTAAACAATGAGTAGCTACCAAGTTCTGGCGCGTAAGTGGCGTCCTCAGAAATTTGCCGATATGATCGGTCAAGATCATGTGTTGCGAGCATTGGTCAACGCACTTGATAATCAACGCATTCATCACGCTTACTTATTTACCGGTATGCGCGGCGTCGGGAAAACCACGATCGCGCGCATTTTTGCTAAATGCCTCAATTGTGAAACCAAGGGTGTCAGTGCTGAGCCTTGTGGTACTTGTTCTGCTTGTGTAGATATCGACGCCGGACGCTTCTTTGATTTAATCGAGGTCGATGCAGCATCGCGCACCAAAGTAGATGAAACGCGCGAACTGTTAGAGAACGTTCCTTACGCACCAGCAAGCGGTCGATACAAGGTGTATCTGATCGATGAGGTGCACATGTTTTCAACCCACAGTTTTAATGCGCTTTTAAAAACCCTTGAAGAACCTCCTGAGCACGTAAAGTTTTTATTGGCCACAACCGATCCTCAGAAAGTGCCCGTAACGGTGCTCTCGCGTTGTTTGCAATTTAATTTAAAACGCATGGCTTCAACACGCCTTGCTGACTACCTGTCGCACATACTGGAAACAGAAAGTATGGCGCACGACAAACCAGCCCTGGAGCTAATCGCCCGTGCAGCTGACGGGAGTGTTCGCGATTCTTTAAGTTTGGTTGAACAAGCTGCAGCGTTTGGCGGTGGTGAAGTACGTGCTACTGATGTCGAGAGCATGTTGGGCCGAGTGTCCACTGATCGGCTGATAGAGTTAATTGCCACACTAGGAGATGGGAATGCTAAAACGTTATTTGAACAGGTTGATGCATTAGCTGAATACGCACCTGACTATGTGCAGGTTATCGGTGAAATGTTATCGCTGTTGCACCAAATAGCAATGATACAAACTGTACCCGAATCTGCAGATGCTGAACTTGCTAGCACCGCGCAATTGCAAGCGTTGGCTCTAAGCATCAGTGCAGAAGAGCTTCAGCTTTACTATCAGATTGGCCAGCACGCCCGACGCGATTTGCCGCATTCAAGCGATCAGCGAGAAGCGTTTGACATGGCATTAATGCGGATGATGGCCTTTGCTCCGCAGTCAGCTGTTGTTGCATCTAACCCAGCATCCGGCCCAGCATCCTGCCCAGCTTCTGCCCCGGCTTCTGCCAAAAGCACGGCGGCGGCAGCTGCCATACCTGCGACTGGTTCGAGTGCCGCCGCGGGCAAATCTGCAACCGCTGCAGAGTCAAACACTTCGCCTGCTGCGCCGGGTCACCAAGATGCCAAAGCAGCAACTCAAACCAAAACAAGCAGTGAAATTGCTTCAGTTGCTCCAGTCGCCAAATCAACAACCAAATCTGGCAAGCCTGATCCTGCAGCAAAGAAAAAAGGCGCAAAGAAAACCAGCGCTGAGCGAAGTTTAGCGGCAGCAGCATTGGCCGCAGCCAACGCGCCAGACGATGACAAACCAGCCAGGGCTGAAAAAAAAACACCAGTAAAATCGACTGAAGGTAAACCACCTCCGGTTGCAGCGGCTTTAACGCAGACACCCGCTACACATGAGCCATCTTCCATTATGTCTGGTGCTGAAACCGAATCGCCTACTAATGCAAATGTAAAGTCGTCCGGCAAAGCGAAAAATGATGAGTCATCTTCTCATCACGCAAAGTCTCATCAACAAAAGCCCGATCGGCAAAAGTCTGATAAACAGAAGCCTGACGGACCAAGCTCAGACAAGCCAAGCATCGACAAACCTAGCATCGACAAACCTAGCATCGACAAACCTAGCATCGACAAACCAAATACCGACAAACCAAGTACCTACAAACCAAGTACCGACAAACCAAATACCGACAAACCAAGTACCGACAAACGACGGCCTGATAAGCCGGCATCTAACAAGCCCTTGTCTGTAGAATCTATCACTACAGATACTTGGCCAGACACAGTTGAAAAGCTGGGCTTGTCTGGCATGCCAAGACAGCTGGCCAGTCAATGTATTGTTGATACGCGCGAAGGCACGACAATTCATCTGAAAATTGAAGAAGCGCAATCGCATTTAAACACGACCCAGTTCAGTGCACGCCTGCAAACCGCGATCAGTGAACGCACGCGATCGGACATTACCCTTAACATTACGCCAGTCGAAGGTGAGCTACATACACCGGCACGTATCGATCAGAAGAACAAAGATGATGCACTTGCGGCAGCGCGAGTGGCAATAGACGAAGACCCAATGGTTAAACAACTGTTGTCCAGTGTGGATGGCGTTGTTGATGCAAATAGCGTACAACCGATAGAAGATAAAATACCCGTTGACGATAAATAATCGTTTGAGACTAACGTAACGTTTAATAAATGCGAGATAAGGAAAAAAAATGAAAGGTGGTTTAGGCGATCTTATGAAACAAGCCCAGCAAATGCAGGCTGATATGCAAAAGGCACAGGAAGAACTTGCCAACTTGCAAATTGAAGGTCAAAGCGGTGCGGGTCTGGTGAAAGTAACCATGAACGGTCAACACGAATTATTACGAGTTTCTATTGACGACTCTTTAATAGGTGACGACAAAGACATGCTTGAAGATCTTATAGCAGCGGCCGTTAATGACGCTTCACAAAAACTGGCTGCCGAAAGTAAGGATAAAATGAGTGGCTTGACGGCTGGTATGCAGCTTCCTCCAGGCATGAAAATGCCGTTTTAACTGGTCAACACTATGAATAACGGACTACTCGACGAGCTGGTTGATGCCTTGCGTTGTTTGCCTGGTGTAGGACCAAAGTCGGCGCAGCGTATGGCTTTGCATTTATTGCAGCGTGATCGTAAGGGTGCAGCACGTTTAGGTGATGTTATGACTCGCGCAATGCAGAGTGTTCAGCATTGCCAGCAATGTCGTATTTTTACTGAAAATGAGCTGTGTTTATGGTGCACTGATCCGTCCCGGGACCCCACGCAATTGTGCGTTGTTGAGAATCCGGCTGATGTGCTCGCCATAGAAAAATCCACAGAGTACCGTGGCCAGTTTTTTTTATTATTGGGTCATCTGTCGCCGCTTGACGGGGTCGGTCCAAAAGACTTGGGTTTGGATTTGTTAGAGTCGCGATTGAACAAAGGTGAAATAACCGAACTCACATTAGCGACTAATCAAAGCGTTGAAGGTCAGGCGACCGCCCGTTATATAACAACCTTGGCTACCGATCGTGATGTGGCCGTTCTGGAGATTGCTCGCGGTATACCGATAGGCAGCGATCTGGAATTTGCGGACAGTAATACTTTATCGGTAGCGTTTGAACATCGCAGCTCGGTTTAGGAGACTCAGTCCGAAAAACCGGTCCGGAAAAACCTTGTCCGGAAAACGCAGTCCGGAAAACCCAGCCTGGCAAAGCCGGTCGGGCAAACCTGACCCTGAAACTCAGGTCTTAAAGTTCAGTCATATAAACTATGAGTACAAACTAGATAGTAAATACCTTATCGCGATAAAGTTGTAACTCGACAATCGATTCACGAATATCATCCAACGCCAAGTGCGTGTTCTGCTTTTTAAAGCCGCTTGCGATTTCGGGTTTCCATCGGCGCACCAATTCTTTTATAGTGCTGACGTCTATGTTGCGATAGTGGAAGAAGCTTTCCAGTTCTGGCATAGTACGAACCATAAAGCGTCGGTCTTGGCAGATGCTGTTGCCACACATCGGTGATGCGCCTGCGCTAATCCAATCCTTCAGAAAATCGATGGTGTCCAGTTCGGCATCGCGCATACTGTGTGTACTTTTGACAACGCGTTCTAACAAGCCGGATGAACCATGATGGGTCTGGTTCCACTCGTCCATACCATCGAGAAGCGACTGCTCACATTGAATTGCCCGAACAGGGCCTTCAGCCAGAATAATTAGCTGAGCATCGGTGACAATGGTGGCAATTTCGATAACTGTATCGGTATCTGGATCCAATCCAGTCATTTCAAGATCGACCCAGATCAGGTTGTCGTCGTTCGCTGGCATTCCTTACGCTTCCAGTTGGTTTGTCGGTCAGTATTCAAGCATACTTTTACACGCTTGGCAGGACTTCGTGTATTCATAGTTTTTGGGGTATAGTCGGGCGCTATGCAAATTTATCGACATTTCCCATTTATAGAGTAGTTGCAAATTTCCGTGCCGCCGTTGCCGTTATGGATGAGGCAGGGCAGATACATCGTGCAATGCCACGCACGAAACTTCCTCAGCTGGTGGCTGGTGATCTGGTTGAGTGCGAATTCGACGGTGGGCTTGCTGACAATAAGTCCGCAGACAATGAAGTTGCAAACAAAAGTGCTGCAGACAAGGGCTCGAGCTTGCGAGTGGCCAAACTCATTGAACGAGATGGTGTGCTGGCTCGGATTGATCGACGCGGTCAACCGAAGCCACTGGCAGCCAACGTTTCTCACCTGGTTATCGTCTCGGCATCTAAACCCGGCATCGACTCCCTGTTAATTGATCAGTTTTGCGTGGCCGCAGAATTAGCGGGTATCGGTGCAATGATCGTCATCAATAAACAGGACTTGCTCGATGAACAGCAGCTGGCGCAAAGCCAGGCTATGCTGGAGACCTACCGAGCCATAGGTTATCCGGCCATGTTAGTGGATACCAAAACACCAGGGCGGTTAGATATTTTGGTTGATGCTCTTTCCGGGAAAACCGTGGTGCTTGTGGGTGCATCCGGAGTGGGTAAGTCATCGATCGTTCAGCAACTGCTGCCAGACCAGGAGGTCAGGGTGGGTGCGATTTCAGCTGCAACCGGATTCGGCTCTCACACCACCAGCGTAACCTTTTGGTATCAAATGGCAAATGGTGGTTCCATTATAGATTCACCAGGCGTGCGCCAGTTTTCGGCTGCACATCTTAGTGCTGAGGATGTCCGCACCGGTTACCGCGAAATAAATGATGCGTCCATTAACTGTAAATTTTCAAACTGCTCTCACCGAGTAGAACCGGACTGCGCCGTACAAACCGCCCTGACTGAACAGTCGATTGCGCAGTGGCGCTTCGATAACTATTGTAAGCTCGCCGACGAAACCAGCTCGGATTAACAGGGACGGCAGATTAAGGGGACGGAGGGATTTATCGAATTAAAGGGGACGGAGGGATTTATTATTGTCCACAGATTTTCTGTGGACAATAATAAATCCCTCCGTCCCCTTTAATTCGATAAATCCACCCGTCCCCTTTAATTCCGCCGTGCTTTTAGAGCTCTATGGGTGTGTCTTCGCGATTTCCCCAGGCAGACCAGGCGCCGTCGATGGCGCTGACTTTATTGTAGCCAAGGTGCTTCAGCACGAGGTAGGTTAGTGAGGAACGTTGATGGGTTTGGCAGTAGACAATCACGTTTTGCCTGGTGTTCATCCCGATGTTGGTAAACAGCGCTGCAAGCTCATCGTCTTGTTTCAACAAACCTGTCTCATCAAACGCCTGTGTCCACTCGCTGTGAATGGCATTGGGAACACGGCCACCTCGTGTGGCGCGTACATCGGTTCCATGGTATTCGCCAGCGGATCTCACATCCAGTATGGTCTGGTTTTCATCGTTTAATGAGGCCATCAATTCCTCAACACTGATCACATTGCCTGGGGTGAAACTCAAGGACGCGGAGGCGTCGCCAATCTCGACTGGGTCGGTGGTGGTGGGTAGCCCTGCAGCTGACCAGGAATTAAACCCACCATCTAACCAACTGATGTTGTCAAATCCGTAAGCGTGCATTACCCAGACTAACCGGGCGGCAGCTGTGCCTGCACCCGCATCGTAGGCCAGGATGTGATCATTTTTTTGTAACCCGATTCTTTGAGTCAAGACATTGACAGCCGCCTGATCAGGCAGTAATCCACCAACAGCATTATCTTTGCGGCTGAGCAACGCGCTATCCAAATGCACAGCATTGACCAGATGTGATTCTGCATAGGTCTCAGCGCTACGCAGGTCGACTATTTTCAGATTGGCAGCAATTTCGTTGTTTAGCTCCGCGGGTCTGACAATGAGAGGCAGGTTCATGACGAGGTTCTCGAAAGGAAAAGGTATTTGTGGGCTGTTTGCTGAACTATACCTGTATTTGCGGTCCTAATTAGTACCCCCAAATAGCTCCGTATGGAGAACACTGATATGATCTTGTCAGCCAAAAGCGCCGTTGCTTCAAAATTCTTAAAGAATTCAGGAAATAGCCCGGCGTTTGCTTTATCAGATAATGGCCCTCGCAACACGCGCCTACCAGCGGCGCGATTGCCTGTGGAAGGGAACAAACCGTTGAGCGAGAAAGACATAGATTTCGCGTTAGTCCAGCGCGTGCAGCGAGGGGACAAAAAGGCCTTCGATCTGCTGGTGCTCAAATACCAGAGCAAAATCGGACATTTGGTGGCTCGCTATGTGCACGATGTGCATGAATCACAGGACGTCACTCAAGAAGCTTTTATTAAAGCGTATCGAGGCTTGAAGAATTTTCGTGGCGACAGCGCTTTCTACACCTGGCTTTATCGCATAGCCATAAACACAGCAAAAAATCACTTGGTCACCATGAGTCGCAAAATCTCTGATACCGGAGTGGATGCAGCTGATGCAGAACAATATGAAGGCGGAAGTGCGTTAAGGGAATACGCAACGCCTGAAAGAGAAATGGTTACAGAGCAAATTGCTCAGGTTGTTCAGGATTCCATCAACGCATTGCCTGAAGATTTACGTATGGCAATTAGCTTGAGAGAATTTGATGGCATGTCTTACGAAGACATCGCCAGTGCAATGGATTGTCCCATTGGCACAGTACGATCTCGTATTTTTAGAGCAAGAGAAGCAATAGACACTAACCTCGAGCCTCTGCTCGATGAGAAGCGCAGGTAATCGGTATGAGTATTGACGACAAAGAAACATTATCCCAATTGATGGACGGTGAGTGGCAAGACCTTAACCCGTCAAAAAGCGTTGAAGCCGCCTGTGCTGACGAAGAGCTCAAAGCAACATGGTCTCGTTATCACTTAATTAGAGACGTCATTCGTAACGATGCCATTTCTGTTGATACGTCATTAGCATCGCGTATTAGCCAAGCCGTTGCAGATGAGCCCAGCTATACGAATGTATCGGCCATTGGTCATTCCGCCGGCTCATCGACGGTTAGCTCTGCAGTTAATGAAAGTGCTGCCATTGACCCGTCCGTACCGGCCTCGCGTGATACATCCGGGACCTCTGCCAGAACCTCTAAATGGGGTATGGGCATGAGTGGTGTCGCATTGGCAGCGTGTGTCGCTCTGGCCACCGTGCTTGGATTGAATTTCTGGCAAGGTGCACCTGATTCTGCAGGACCGGGTTTGGATACGGCACAGAGTTCTCCTGTTAGCGTACTGGGTACGGTCATTCCTGAAGTTGAATTTGTTTCGAATAACGGAATCTACTGGGAAACACCGGAACCGAGTCGTAGCGCAGCGGCTGAGAAACGCCTTAATATGTTGCTGTCAGCGCATATTGAAAACTCACCCACGGCAGAGCGAACCGGTTTACTACCGTACTCACGATTGGTTGGTTATGACGAGGTAACACCCGAATAACATGAGAACGTGTGCAACACAACTTGGCAAAGGGCTTTTTAGATTGCCTGCTAGCGTCCTAACCAAAGCGCTGGTAAGTTCACTGGTAATAGCGTGTGCTGCTATGCCGATGTTTGCTGTTGCAAAGAGTGTATCGGCAACCCCTGCCGAGCTCATACAAGATATGTCCAATGCGCTTAAAACACTTAACTATGAAGGTAGTTTTGTGCACATCCAGAACGACAACGTAGAAGCAATGAGCATCGCGCACTCTAACCATCCTGATGGTGAGCTTGAATATATGTTGTCGTTAAACGGTGAGGCGCGCGAAGTCTATCGTAATCATTCATTGGTGACATGTATCTGGCCCGGAACTGAGTCTGTGATTATCAGTGATTCCAAATCGCGTAAATTGTTACCAGCAGTCGATGCAGCCCTGGCTAACACCGACATCTATACCTTAAGTATGGGTAAGCCTGACAGGGTCGCTGGTATTGAGACCCATGTTGTTGAAGTGACACCCAAAGACAAGCATCGTTACGGCTATCGTTTTTGGATTGATAAAAACACTAGCATGTTGTTGCGTTCAGTCCTGCTCGATGATGCAGACAAAATAGTAGAGCAGTTTATGTTTACAAATATTAGCTATCCCGAAACAATACCTACGGAGCGATTTGATACTCCTACTGACAGAATTCAAGCTTATAAAAAACAAACAGCACCCAAGCCGATTTTAGTGGAAGCGAAGAACAGAGTGGATTTTGAAGGGCTGCCGGCAGGGTATAAAGAAGTATCAGAAACCTACCAGCCAATGCCAATCAACGATGGCCCTGTCACTCACGTAATGCTTTCTGATGGTATGGCTTCGGTGTCTGTGTATGTAGAGTACATGGATAAAGCATCGCATGATGATATGGCCATGGGTGTGTCATCTATGGGCGCAATGAATGCTTATATGCACAGTCTTGATAATGCTTTAATCACGGTTGTTGGTGAAGTCCCGTCGGCAACAGTTGAGGTCATTGCCATGTCGGTTCGACTGGTTGAGTGATACGTTCCGGAGTTGTTGTTGCTGTTGACTCGGCACGGCCAAATACATCGCACACAGACAATGCTCTGTTAGGTAAACCGCTGGCAAACAAACCGGGCCAGCAGTTCGCCACGGCTGACCACACATCATTAAATAAACTGGCTTCCACGCTCACTGTTCGGCTCGATACCATAGTGGGCTGCGGGTCGTGCAGCGCCGCTGGAGGTTGTGGAATTCAGCTGCTACCTTCTGCCAACAAACCGATTCAGATTGCTTGCTCATTACCCCCAAATTATCGCGTCAGTGTTGGCCAAACAGTGCAGGTAAGCATCCCGGAGCCCTCTCAGGGGTGGCTGATGCTTGTTCTTCGCGCATATGGCTGGCCCACCATCGGGATGCTCTTGGGTGCTATCGCTGGGTTCTGGAGCGCCACGTTACTCAATGTTGCCCAACACCAGGAGCTGTTTAGTGTTATCGGATTTGTATTTGGGCTCTCTGGTGGGCTACTTGCATGGGACAGAATGAATAAATCCGGTGACCTTGCTCGAACACCAGCATTGCACTTTGAACTGACCGGTGGACTGACTGGCGAACTTTTGCTGCCCTCTGAGCATGCCGACCAAATTACCGGTCAACTTACCGGCGGCCAGCAACTCAGTCAGCAACTTAGCCAGCAAACAAGTCAGCGAATCATTAAAAAAAACAGCCCAGCCGCTGATACATGCAGTCATATCCTTACACAGGAGAAAAAAACATGAGAACAATGTTACTTAAGCTAATTGCTTTGGCATTGCTAATTTCCCCCAGCCTGGCATCTGCACTTAGCGGGTTGCCGGATTTTACGACGCTGGTCAAACAAAACCATGAAGCAGTGGTCAATATCAGCACCCAACAGTCGGTTGACCGTGATGGCGAATTTCCCGGTCTTGGCGATCCTGATATTGATAAACGCATTGAAGAATACGAACGAGATCGAGGCGGTGCTCCCAGGTCACCGTTTGAAAGTAGCGGAATGGGGTCAGGTTTTATTATCTCAAGCGATGGTTTTGTGCTAACCAATAACCACGTTGTGGAAGGCGCTGATGAAGTTATCGTCCGACTACACGATCGTCGCGAACTGCGTGCAAAAGTGGTGGGTACCGATCCGCGCTCTGATGTTGCTTTGTTAAAAGTAGAAGCTAATGGCCTGCCAACGGTTGTCGTTGGTAACAGCGATGACCTGGAAGTGGGTGAATGGGTGTTGGCTATTGGTTCACCGTTTGGTTTTGATTTTTCAGTGACTGCAGGCATCGTCAGCGCTACGGGTCGAGCCTTGCCCAATGAAAGTTATGTGCCTTTTATACAGACCGATGTTGCGATAAACCCCGGTAATTCTGGTGGTCCATTGTTTAACTTGAAAGGCGAGGTTATTGGAATCAATTCGCAGATTTACAGCCGTACCGGGAGCTTCATGGGTCTCTCTTTTGCCATACCCATTGAGCTGGCAATGGATGTCACTACACAACTGAAAACAGCCGGTCGGGTATCACGTGGCTGGCTTGGTGTACACATTCAGGAAGTCACTCTGGATTTGGCCGAGTCGTTTGGTATGCAAACCGCTCACGGCGCCGTTGTACGCTCAATATTACCTGACAGCCCGGCGGCCAGATCGTCACTGCAAGTGGGTGATGTCATCACGCATCTCGATGGTAGAAAAGTTGATAGGTCATCCTCGTTGCCACCTCTGGTTGGAAGAGTCCCGGTCAACACAGACGCAACTTTGCACGTGGTTCGCGAAGGCAAACAGATTGAGGTGCTTGTCAATATCGGCGAATTACCTGGCCAGGAAGAATTGGCCCAAGCGGTTAGTCCGCAGCGCGGGCCTGTGCCCAATGCCTTGCAGTTAAATGTCGAGGCGCTCGATGATGCAACACGCGAGCAGTTTGGTATCGATCAGGGTGGGGTTATTGTCAGTCGCGTTATCGCCGGCGGAGCCGCTGATCTGGCGGGTGTTGAGCCAGGCGATGTGCTGTTAATGGTGGATAACAAGCCGGTCGATTCCCCACGCGAATTCTCCTCAGTGGTGCGCTCATTAGATGATGCCAAGTCAGTGGCTGTGTTGGTACAGCGCGAATCCGGGCCAGTATTTTTAGCCCTGCAGTTGAAATAGCCGTTGGCAGACGCAAAGCCCATTCCCCTGACGCTTTACCGGCGTCAGGGTTGTCATTTGTGTGAGGATATGGAGCAGCAAATTACTGAGCTGCTCGATGCAGGCACTTTTACGCTCACTTTGGTCGATATCGACGCCGATCAGGCCTTAAAGGTGCGTTTTAATGAATGGGTTCCGGTGCTTTATCACGCCGATAAGAAAATATGCCACCACTTTCTTGACTTGAACGCGCTTCGTGCGGCGCAGGCAGGCTACAATACTGGATAGCCTGCGAAAGCGCAGAACCAAACCCATTCGGCACTCACTACTCGTATTCACTTGCCAAGCCATTTAGTCACTAGCTTAATTCATGCAGCAAAACATCCGCAATTTCTCCATCATCGCTCATATTGATCATGGCAAATCCACGCTGGCCGATCGTTTCATACAAGTGTGTGGTGGCCTGAGCGAACGAGAGATGTCCGAGCAGGTGCTCGATTCTATGGATATCGAGCAAGAGCGCGGTATCACCATCAAGGCACAAGCGGTCTCACTGGATTACACATCGCGCTCGGGTGAGGTTTATCACCTGAATTTTATTGATACCCCTGGCCACGTTGATTTTTCCTATGAAGTGTCGCGATCATTGTCAGCCTGTGAAGGAGCGCTGCTGGTAGTTGATGCCTCGCAAGGCGTTGAAGCGCAAAGTGTGGCCAACTGCTATACCGCTATTGAGCAAGATCTTGAAGTGCTCACGGTGCTTAACAAAATTGATTTACCTGCGGCAGACCCTGAACGCGTTGTCGATGAAATAGAGGAGGTCATTGGCGTTGAAGCGCACGATGCGGTTCACGTGAGTGCTAAGACGGGTGTTGGTGTTGAAGACGTTCTTGAGCAAATCGTGACAAGAATTCCGGCACCAGTGGGCGATGCAAAAGCACCTGCAAAAGCGCTGATCATTGATTCGTGGTTTGATAATTTTGTTGGTGTTATAACGTTAGTGCGCATGGTCGAAGGTGAAATCCCGCGTCGATCTAAAATACAGATCATGTCTACCGGCCGAACCTTTCAGGCTGATCAAGTGGGTGTTTTCACGCCCAAACGTACACCGACAGATTCCTTAAGCGCCGGCGAGGTGGGTTTTATTATCGCTGGTATCAAAGAGATTGAAGCGGCCAGAGTAGGCGATACCATCACCCTGGCATCACGGCCAGCGGCAGAACCACTGGCGGGCTTCAAAGAAGTTCAGCCACGCGTATTCTCCGGCATGTACCCGATAGATGCTGACGACTACGAAGCGTTTCGTGAAGCCCTGCAAAAGCTGCGCTTAAATGATGCTGCGCTGCATTTTGAACCCGAAACATCCACCGCTCTTGGCTTTGGGTTTCGTTGCGGGTTTTTGGGTATGTTGCACATGGAAATTGTGCAAGAACGATTGGAACGTGAATACAATCTGGACCTGATTACTACCGCACCCACGGTGGTGTACGAAATTGTCGGCACCAACGATGAGATTACCTATATTCATAATCCGTCAGGTTTACCAACAGTTAATAACATCGCCGAAATTCGTGAACCAATAATACAAGCCAACATTTTGTTACCACAAGAGTTTGTTGGTGATGTTATCAAGCTGTGTGTTGAAAAGCGTGGTGTGCAAATAAACATGCAATATCTTGGACGACAGGTTTCACTGGTCTACGAGCTTCCATTGAGTGAAGTGGTATTGGACTTCTTTGACAGGCTTAAATCAGTCAGTAAGGGCTATGCCTCTTTCGACTACGAATTCAAACGTTTTCAGGCATCCGATCTGGTTAAGGTTGATATTTTAATCAACGGTGAAAAGGTCGATGCTCTGGCCAGCATTATTCACAAAGATCGCTCACAGTCGCGTGGTCGTGAGTTAGCTGAAAAGATGAAAGAAATTATTCCACGGCAAATGTTTGAAGTTGCCGTGCAAGCGGCGATTGGCTCGCATATTATTGCCCGCTCAAGCATCAAAGCTTTGCGTAAAAATGTCACGGCCAAATGCTATGGCGGTGATGTTTCCCGAAAACGTAAGTTGTTGGAGAAGCAAAAAGCAGGTAAGCGCCGCATGAAGCAGGTAGGCCGAGTAGAAATTCCGCAAGAGGCCTTTTTGGCTGTGTTGCAGGTAGACAGAAAATGATCGCAAAATCTGGCATGACCACTAGGCTTATAGAATGAATTTTCCATTAATATTGGTTGCCATAACAGCGCTGACGGGTATTTACTGGTTAATAGACTCGCTGTTGTTCGCGCGCAAGCGTGAGGGTGAAGAGCCCCTGATGGTCGAATATGCTCGCTCGTTTTTTCCGGTGTTGTTTATTGTTCTGGTGTTGCGATCGTTCCTGTTCGAGCCGTTCCGTATTCCCAGTGGTTCGATGATACCCACGCTGCTGGTGGGTGACTTTATTCTGGTGAGTAAATTTAGCTACGGTGTCCGACTGCCGGTCGTGCATACCAAGATTCTGGATACCGGCAAGCCCGAAAACGGTGATGTTGCGGTATTCCGGTTCCCTGATAACCCCAAGGTTGACTATATCAAGCGGGTAGTGGGTATCCCTGGGGACAAAATAACCTTGCGTGGTAAGAAGTTGCTGTTAAATGGTGAGCCGGTCGACTATTCGGCCAACGAGCCTTATGTGATGCCCGGAACGGACGATATTACGGTGGGTGCAACAGTTCTAAGTGAATCGCTTGGAGAGGTTGCGCACGAAATATTGGTCTTTAACAGAGGTCGTGGAATGCCGGGTCCCCATAGGACGAATTTAGGCATTGCCGATGACGACATTGTTTTTGACGATACCGGGTCTATCATCGAATACAGCGTGACCGTGCCTGAGGGTACTTACTTTATGCTCGGTGATAATCGTGACAACAGTAACGATAGTCGCTTCTGGGGCTTTGTTCCTGAAGCCAACCTGGTTGGAAAGGCCAAATACATCTGGATGCACTGGAATAAGGGCATCTTGTGGAGCCGACTAGGAGACCGAATCCAATGAGCGATTCAGCAGTAAATGATTCAGCAGTAAAACATTCAGTTGCAACGGCAGTACCTTCAGTTTTGTCGCGTCGCACGCCTAAAAAGCAAGCCGGCATGTCTTTTATAGCTGTGTTTTGCTTGGTTGGGCTACTGGCCTTTGTTGGCTTGTTCGCATTTAAAATTGTGCCTGGATACGTTGAATTTATGACAGTGTCTAAAATTGCTGATGACACGCAGGCTGACGCTGAACTGATGCGGGCTCCGAAAAGCAAGGTTATTGCTTCTATCAGTCAGGCTTATCGTCACAATAACTTGTGGGACTTGAAAGTTGAGGACACAATCAAGTTAACCAAAGACGGTGCCAAAGGTTATCAAGTTGAAGTTGATTATGAAAAGCGCGCTAATCTGCTAAGCAACATCTATGTGGTTCAATCATTTAAAAAGGTTGCAGGCGAGAAGTAATGCCTAAAGACGAGGCAGGTTGTCATTGAACGAGCTGCCTCGTCTCTATAAGCGCATAGGCTACACATTTACCGATGAATCCCTCGTCGAAGAAGCCTTGTCACACCGCTCTGTCGGAAACACCAACTACGAGCGTCTTGAATACCTTGGCGACTCATTGCTTAATTTTGTCATTGCCGACGAAATTCACGAAAAACACCCCGAATTAAATGAAGGCTCGCTCAGTAGATTGCGTGCATCGCTGGTGCGCGGTTCTACTCTGGCTTTGATCGCCCGTGAACTGGAGCTTGGCGAATTTCTTCGTATGGGCACAGGTGAATTACGCAGTGGTGGGTTCAATCGCGATTCCACATTAGCAGACTTGGTTGAATCCCTTATCGGCGCAACCTACCGCGATTCCGACTTCTTTACCGCCCGAAACCTTATCCTGCGATTATTTGCTGAGCGCCTGGATAACATCACCCCGGCAGAAGAGCTAAAAGATCCTAAAACCCGATTGCAGGAGTTATTGCAGGGTCGTGGTCTGGAACGCCCTGTTTACAGTGTGGTGAAAACAGAAGGTAAATCTCACGAGCTGGCCTTTACCGTTAACTGCCAAATTAGCGCTTATGATGTCAACATCAGCGCTGTCGCCAGCAGTCGCCGTAAGGCCGAGCAAACTGCCGCAGCTGAAATATTAGATCGGGCATCGGTGCTGCTTCCCGCATAAGCGCAAAGAGAGTCCCAAGAAAGCCGTTCAAAAGCCACAGTTTATGTGGTCAGTTGTTAAACTGTCAGCATGACAGACCCCGAAAAAACCCTGACCGACCATACCCCCACAGATAAACCCGAAACGCACTGCGGTACTGTCTCTATTGTTGGCAGACCCAATGTGGGCAAGTCTACTTTGCTCAATCGATTGGTTGGGCAAAAGCTCAGTATCACGGCGCACAAGCCGCAAACCACTCGTCATAGTATTGTTGGTATAAAAACCGAAGACAATGTGCAAATAGTGTATGTCGATACACCAGGTATTCATGTCGATGGAAAGCGTGCCCTTAATCAAGTGCTCAATAAAACTGCCTCGTCATCGTTGCATGATGTCGATGCGGTGCTGATGTTGGTGCAGGCCATGGTGTGGAACGATGATGACAAGCGCACTTACGAACTAGTCAGTCATGCAGCTACTCCGTTTTATATTGTGGTAAACAAAATTGATACGGTAAAAAATAAAACCGAATTGCTGCCGTTTCTTACCCAGCTACCCAGTCATGAAGCCTTGCAGGACGTTTTGTTAATTGGTGCGCGATCGGGTGACGGTGTGCCCGAACTGGAATCACGCGTGGTAAAGCACCTGCCTGTAGCACCGTTTCAATTTGGTGCTGACGATTTAACCGATCGCTCATCGCGCTTTTTAGCATCAGAAGCAGTAAGGGAGCAGCTCACGCGCTTTTTATCTGCCGAGCTGCCGTATGCGTTGACAGTTGAAATTGAGCAATTCGAAGAATCACCTGAGCTACTGCGCATTGGTGCTGTTATATGGGTAGAAAGAAATTCGCAAAAAGGCATAATTATTGGTAAAGGCGGCGAACGTTTAAAAGAAGTGGGTTCGCGAGCCCGAAAGTCTATGGAAGTGTTATTTGATAACAAAGTATTTTTGCAGTTGTGGGTAAGGGTCAAAGAAGGTTGGGCGGATGACGAGCGTGCATTACGTTCTCTCGGTTATGAAAAACCGGCGAATGAAAAACCCGCGAAAGACAAATCCGCGAAAGACCAATTCAGAGCCGACAAATCTGAAACCGATTTACCCGAAACCGAGAAACCCAGGAACGACAAGTCGTGACAGACGCTGTCTCATTAGAGGCGGGTTATCTGTTGCATTACACCCAATATGGTGATGCAAATTTTATCGTTGATTTCTTTTCGCTGAATCATGGTCGTGTTGCGTTAATGGCGAAAGGCGCGCGTTCTTCAAAACCGCGCACGCGCGCTTTGTATCAACCATTTCAGCCCCTGTTAGTTTCGTGGTGGGGGAATCATGAGCTTCGTACCTTGACCGGTATAGAGGAGAGTGGGAAAGCACTGGTGTTGCAAGGTATGGCTCTGCCCTGTGGCTATTACTTAAACGAAATTATGATTCGCCTGCTGGCCAAAGACCAGCCCTATCAAAACTTATTTGCGCACTATGCACTGAGTCTGTCAGAGCTTGCCGAAGCTGACAGTGGGCCCGAAGCCGTATTACGCCGCTTTGAATTGCAATTACTGGAAACCTTGGGTTTGTTACCAGACTTTGCGCATGTGCGTAACGATGGTGAGAGCCTGCAAGCGGATGAGCATTATTTATTTTATCCTGGTTCGTCTCAAGCGGTGCTCGTGCCCGATGAAGATAAACATATCGCTATTCCAAAAACGAGGCAGCCAGAGGCGGTATTTCACCCGGATGGCGAAACGCTGGATGTAGGTGTGCCACTCAGTGGTCGAACATTGCTGGCTCTGGCCGAATTTGATATTGAGGATGCAACGGTATTAAAAGAAATAAAACCATTGATGCGGCGGCTTTTGCGAGCGCATTTGGGTGACAAGCCATTGAATAGTCGCGAGCTGTTTAGTTCGCTTACCCCACCACCTCCACCGCCTCGGCGAACTTCAACGGAAAACCCAACGGACCCGCCATCAGCAGGCACGGCAGCAGACCCGTCAGCAGACCCGTCAGCAAATCCGTCAGCAGACCCATCAACAAACATGGAAAGTTCTGAGCGTGACTGAACAGGTATCACTGCTAAGCGATGATGTCTTCCTGGCGGTTGAGAAGGTGCTAATGCATGAGCACCCTCAGGAAAAAGCGCAGCTGAGCATCGCACTGTATGCAAATTGGCAAACACTGACAGAATCACAAAAAGTCGAGGCCTTGGCTAAACCGAGTGCGTCTACTGTGTTAAAACTTGAGGAGCCGGGCAGACCGACAAAACCAGAACTGGTTGATGCTAAGCATTTGGCGCGACGCGGTCTTGGTAGTTTGGCTGGTCGAACTGCTTTGTTGCATTCACTAGCGCACATCGAGTTCAACGCCATAAACCTTGCTTTGGATGCGGTATATCGTTTCCGCGATGTGCCTGCAGATTATGTTACCGATTGGCTGAAAGTAGCCAGTGATGAAGGTGAGCATTTTATGCTGTTGTCTGATCACTTGCGTTCCCACAACAGTTTCTACGGTGAACTTAATGCTCACACCGGTCTTTGGGATATGGCACTAAGAACCGACCATGATATTTTGGTTCGCATGGCATTGGTACCGCGCATACTTGAAGCACGGGGCCTGGATGTTGCGCCGCCCATGATTAAAAAACTCGAAGCGCAAAAAGATTTTGACAGCGCCGCTATTTTGCAACGTATATACACTGACGAAATAACCCACGTAGCAATAGGAAATCGATGGTTCCGGTATGTCTGTGAGCAGCGACACTTGAATGGTGCCGCAGTTTTTCGTGACCTGTTGGCTGGGCCGTCCAGTGCTTATTTACGCAGTCCGTATAACGATGAAGCTCGTCTTGAAGCCGGTTTTACAGTAGAAGAAATGCAAGTTATACGCGATATGGAAAATGAATACCGGGAATCAATGCTGACGTAAACAACATGAATATTTGCATCGTTATGTCAATCGTTTGGGCTACGATCGTTCGTAAGTCTATTCAAATTTTTCAAGTGTGAGCAACTCATTTTCAAAACGCGCAATCATGGCGTGATCAGCTTTCCAGTCGCCTAACACCAGTCGACGTGATTCTTGTTTGTTAACGAGCTTGTTTGTGTGCTCGCTAGCGTGCTGGCTAACATGCTGGTCAACGCTTTTACCAAGCGAGGCTGCATGGTCATAAGGCCTGTGTGTATGACCATGTATTAGGCAATCACTGGCATGTGATTGAAAGTGCTTCAAAACGGCATCGTCATTCACATCCATAATGCCAGCACTTTTCTCAGATACTGCCGCTTTGCTTTTGTCGCGTAATGCCTGTGCCTGCGCAATGCGCTTCTCAATACTTAACGCTAAAAAATCTTTTTGCCATTGCTTGTTGCGCACCATGCTACGTAAGCCTTGATAACCGACATCATCGGTGCACAACGTATCGCCATGCATTAAAGAAAATCGATGAGTTCCAGCGGTTAGCAATACATGATCTGCACGCATTAGTGTTGCACCCACGCTAGCGGCAAACTGTTCGCCCAATAAAAAGTCACGATTACCGTGCATCAGATACACAGTAGTGCCGCTGTTTGTCAGGGCTGTTATAGCGTCGAAAACGGATTGCAGGCGCGGGTCAGCGCCATCATCGCCCAGCCAATACTCGAATAAATCTCCTATGATAAATAACGCTTTAGCATTTTGCGCATAGGAGAAGAATCGCAGGCACAATGCAATGGTTTCAGATTGAGCGGGGTCGAGATGTAGGTCGCTGATAAAGAACACAGGTGGTTCTTTATCAGCGCCAGATTGTGCAAGTGACCCGATATCAATGATGATAGTTTGAGTCATTGATGTAGTGAAGAAGCTTAGCTGATAGTGACAGATTCAATAACAACAGCGTCAATAGGCACATCCTGGTGGTGACCATTTGGACCTGTGACAACGCCTTCTATGGCAGTAACGGTTTCCATGCCTGATACGGTTTTACCAAACACGCAATAACCATAACCCTGAGAAGTCTCAGCGGTGAAGTTCAGGAAGTCGTTGTCTTTTAGATTAATAAAAAACTGCGAGCTGGCTGAATGTGGGTCAGGGGTACGGGCCATGGCTACGGTGCCTGCAGCATTTACCAACCCATTGTTCGCTTCGTTCTTAATGTTGTCGTGGGTTGGTTTCTGGTTCATGTCTGCATCAAAACCACCCCCCTGAATCATGAAACCTGGAATAACTCGGTGGAAGATCGTACCGTTGTAGTGGCCTTCTTCAGCGTAGCGCTTGAAGTTTGCACAGGTTTCAGGGGCTGCGGTCTCGTCGAGTTCGAGAGTGATATCGCCCTTGTCGGTTTTGATAGTAACGTTCATTCAAAAGTGCTCTGCAAAGAATGTAGAGCACACATTGTACAGCAACTGCTTACTGGCTAAAGAACATTGGCTTGTATTGCGCCAGAACAGATGTGCAATCAGCGTGCTGATGTTTGCCGATATTGCGCCAGCACCGGGGCAGACGATGTGGCCGATGATGGGCCTGATGATACGGCCGTTATTGGGCCGTTATTGGGCAGCTATGGATTTCGTGGTTTCGGCCTCGTCGGCTTTCACAGGGTCGGCTTCAGCTTGCTTTTTAGTATCAGCGCTGTTGGTTTGTTCAACATTGCTATCAGTCAAACTTTCAACCTGAGTGGGTGACTCAGCCGGGGCGGGCACAATGAGAGTTGCCTCGGTGATCACGACTTGTTCGCGTGGGGCATCGCGACTGAAACGCCCAGCCGGACCAGTAGGTACCTGAGAGATTTGATCAACGATCTCCTGTCCTTCAATCACGCGACCGAACACGGCGTAACCCCACCCACGAGCGGTTGGTGCTGTGTGATCAAGGTTACCGTTATCTTCGGTGTTGATAAAAAATTGCGCAGTAGCAGAATGAGGCGCGTTGGTTCGTGCCATAGAAATACTGTAGCGTTCATTACGCAGGCCATTGTTTGCCTCGTTAGGTATAGCCGGACGAGTGGACTTGCGGTCGTAAGCTGCGTTGAAACCACCGCCTTGAATCATGAACCCTTCAATCACACGATGAAAAATGGTCCCGTTGTAAAACCCATCATCGACGTACCGCAGGAAATTTTCCACCGTAACGGGCGCGCGATCTTTGGCCAGTTCAACTACCATGTCACCTTGATTAGTAACCAGCCTCACACGTGGGGGACCGCTATTATTAAAGTCATCAGCGAATGCGGTGCCGGCCAATACGAAAGACGCCATTAATCCGCAGACCACTAATCCGCAGACCACTACTCCGTCTGCCACTAATCTGCAAACATAGCCTTTTAAGCCTGAGGCTGAACTTATAAGTACTGCTTTTTTGGGGGAAAACATGCTCATTCCTGAAACTGGTTCCGTGTTACTAGGCTAATTTTAGCGGGTTTTATGCCAGAGCTCGGGTGCAGTATCCATCGGGTAATCTGCTACAGTTTGCGTGAACCCGTGAAATAGTTGCCAGCCGCGATCAACATGTTGCATATATATAATAGTTTATCTCGCCAAAAAGAACTGTTTACCCCGCGCGAGACGGGCAAAGTGGGCATGTATGTCTGCGGAATAACTGTTTACGACTACTGCCATATCGGACATGCTCGCATGTTTATTGTGTTCGATGTGCTGTACAGGCACCTTCAGGCGCTTGGGCTTGATGTGACCTATGTTCGAAACGTCACCGATGTCGATGATAAAATCATCGCACGCGCGTCCGAGAATAATGAACCAGTCGACGTTTTGACCGAGCGTTTTATCGCCGCGATGATCGAAGACGAAACCGCCTTGAATGTACTGCGTCCAACCCATGAGCCGCGAGCCACGGCAGCGATTGATCAAATGGTGGCATTAATCGATGTGCTCATTGGAAAAGGTATGGCTTATGCCGCCGACAATGGGGATGTGTATTTCTCGGTTTCCAAGTTTCCTGGCTACGGTAAGCTTTCCGGTCGCAAACTCGATGACATGCGCGCTGGCGAAAGAGTCGCGATTGATCACCACAAACAAGACCCTATGGACTTTGTTTTGTGGAAATCAGTAAAACCGGGCGAGCCAAGTTGGTCCTCACCCTGGGGCGAGGGCAGGCCGGGTTGGCACATCGAGTGTTCTGCTATGGCAAAAAGCCTGTTGGGTGAGCAGTTCGATATTCATGGCGGCGGTATGGATTTACAATTTCCACACCATGAAAATGAGAAAGCCCAAAGCGAAGCTGCGCACGGAAAAACCTTTGCCAACTACTGGATGCACAATGGCTTCGTCCGGGTGGACGAAGAAAAAATGTCCAAGTCGCTGGATAATTTTTTCACTGTTCGCGAGGTACTTAAAGAGTACACGGGCGAAGAACTGCGTTTTTTTATCGTTAACTCGCATTACCGCAGCGCGTTAAATTATTCCACCGCACAGCTGGACGCAGCTCGCGCCGCTTTACAACGTTTATACACAGCGTTGCGTGGCACTCAAAACAACACCGATGCGGGCGTTGAACAATCCTATGTTGATCGGTTTGACAAAGCCATGAACGATGATCTGAACACAGCCGAGGCTTTCGCTGTGTTGTTTGACTTGGCTGGTGAGATTAATAAGCTGGCCGCACCAGAATCTTCACAGTCGACCAAACTGGCTAACACGCTGCGCGCCCTGGGTGAAAGACTTGGCTTGTTACAAGCTGATCCCGATGCTGCACTGCAGGGAGCACCCGCTAAATCTGGTGACCTGAGCAGCACCGATATTGATGCGTTGATAGCCCAGCGAATCACAGCCAGAAATGAGAAAAACTGGCAACGCAGTGATGAAATTCGCGACCAGCTGGCACAGGCAGGCATTACATTGGAGGATACTGGCGGAAAAACCACATGGCGTCGTGCCTAAATGTTAAGGTTTTGCCGTATTGGGTGCGCATCGTTTTGCGCACACGCTCTTTGATTTACAGCACGCTATCTCGTATTAATGCTGATATGTGTACTAAGTACGGTGACTCGCTTTCATGGTTTACTCTTATGACTAGCTTAAAAGGCAAAGACTCCAATGGCAAAGAGTAGCGTCAGCATCAGTCAAGCCCGACGATTTGCTCGGGAGCGCACCTTACAGGCTCTTTACCAATGGGAGCTGTCCGGCGGTGACGCATCAACGGTGCGAAAAGAAATTATCGAACGACAGGAAATGTCTCTGGTCGATGAAGACTTCTTCGTCAAGTTGTTCGATGCCGTAGCCAAAGACCCGGATGCTATCGACGAAAAACTCAGCCCCGCACTCGATCGTCCCATAGAAGACCTGGACCCAATTGAACGCAGTGTGCTTCGGATTAGCACGTGCGAGCTTATTCATCACCTGGACATTCCTGCACGCGTGGTTATTAACGAGGCCATTGAAATCACTAAACGATTTGGCGCTGATCAAGGGCATAAATACGTTAATGGTGTGCTTGATAAATTGGCTATTGCGTTGCGACCATTAGAAATGAAAAAAAGTGGATAGAGTCACCCGCGCGCAACTACTGGCCAACCCTGCAAATTTTTTAGCTTTAGGTGCAGGCTCTGGGTTAGCGCCAAAAGCACCAGGTACTTTCGGCACGCTGGCCGCCATCCCGCTAGTGTTGCTAATGCCAAATTATTTGCCTGTGTATTGCGCTATCGTTTTGGTGCTGTTCGCCCTTGGGGTTTGGTTGTGCGATACGTGCGCAGACAACCTGGGTGTGCACGACCATCCCGCCATCGTTTTTGACGAGTGGGTCGGTTACCTGATAACCATGGTCGCGGTACCACGCTCACTGTGGTTTGTGGCATTGGGTTTTGTGTTGTTTCGGTTGTTCGACGTGCTGAAACCCTGGCCGATTGGCATGGCAGACAAACGGGTATCCGGTGGTTTTGGCATTATGGTGGACGATGTCATTGCCGGTGTATTTGCAGCCATCGCAATGCAGGTGATTATTGTTTTACTGAATATGTATGGCGTTTCGCTCGACTCATTTTGACGCTCGAAACATTTTGCCCCTCGAAAATTTTGTCAAAGGGACTTTATAAATATTGTTGATGACTTTTTCATTCATTGCTAAGGCAGGCAGATCCCAAGCTGTCGTAAAAAAGTGCTTAATAGTATTAGTGGTAACCCGATTAAAGCTGTTGGGTCGTTAGTGTTCACTGACTCAAATAAAGTAATACCCAGTTTCTCAACTTTAAAGCTTCCCGCGCAATCCAGCGGCATTTCAGCGTCGACATACCGATTGATTTCAGCTTCACTTAGGTTGCGCAGCTTAACCGTGGTTTGGTCTATGCCCTGCAAGGGTTGATCAGCACTTGGGGCAATGACACACAAGGCTGTATAGAACACAATTGATTCACCTCGCATGGCGTGTAACTGCTCGCGTGCAGCGCGTGGGGTACCGGGTTTTCCTAATCGAGTATCACCGACTGCGGCGACTTGATCTGAGCCAATAATGACTGAAGTGGGATGAGCCTCTTTCAAGCTATGCGCTTTGGTGCAGGCAAGGCGTTGTGCCAGATTTTCCGGACGTTCGCCGGCATGCGCTGATTCATCACACACCGGTTTGGCCGTATTAAAAGCCAGTCCCAATCTATCGAGCAATTGTGCGCGGTAGATTGAGGTGGAACCCAGCAAAATATCAGTTTGTGTGTTTTCCATAACTGAGCAGCATATTATTAAACTTGGCGTTCCTCTGCATCGTGTTCCAATTGGCGCATATTGTTTTTAAGTTTAAGAATGATTTTTTGCGCTTGAATTTCGGTGAGTTTGCGTTTCTTTCTTTCCATGGCTGCCATGGTCAGGGCTTTGCTTTTGACTGCCAGAGCCTGTTCTTTTAACGCAATGTTTTTTCGCACAGCGGCGTCTCGCTGGCGCACACTGAGTTCAAGTTTTGCCACTTCGCCTTTAAGCGATTCCTGTTCCTGCGAAAGCACCGCGTTTTCACGTTCCAATGCGGCAATTCTATGTCCCTGTTCGTGGCTTTGCGGTTGATCGTTATGGTTACCTGTCTGGTTTTGCGTGTTGATACTTGTCTCTCTGGGGAAGGCATATTCCGCAAAATTTGTATCGCGCGAATTAAGTTCTCTCTCAATGTTATTCAGCGCCTCCGAATCAGCACGATAAAAGTCTGGCTGTGCGACTCCATTACCATTAGTTTCGGAGGAGAGTATGGATTCGAACTCGGCTTCAACGATCGATTGGTCTAAATCAGCCAAGTCGTCATCGATGTGTTGGGTCGATTTTCTCAGTGCCATCTCCAATTCATATTCGGTGCTGTTCAAATTTGGAAGCACCTCGTTTTTGATCGTCTGTACCATGGGTACAGGCGCTGCGGGTACAGGCGCTGCGGGCACGGGCGCTGGTACCTCAAGATCAGGTGCAGCTTGAACTATCGAGCTGGCATAGCCATGCTTTGTATCGACGTCCACCTTGTTAGCTGGCGATGTCATCGGTGACGCCGTCACTGAATCCTCAGTTGATTGCGAAGTGGGTGAATCGCCAGCTATAGATTTGGACGGATTGTTGGTTGCCAGAGACCGGCGAATATTTGATCGCGGCGTCTGTATGTTGGATAAGGTTAAGTGATCGTCGCGCTGTTGCGCCTCTGATTTGTTACGCAGTTTTAATCGGTGATAACGCAGCGTAGGGGAGGCGATGAGCAAAACGAAAAGGATAGAGCCAAGACAGCCTGCTGTGAGCCAGGAAAGTGACAGCTGGGTGAAAGTAAATACGGCCAACAAGGCGCACATTAATAGCGCACCAGCGACATAACGAAAGTAGGTGACCCGACGGTAGGCTGGGTCAAATCGCTTGGGTTTCACAAACGGATTAAGCCTTCCAGCAAAAAACACAAAAAAAGCGAAGCTGAACGCGCACGCGCCCCCGTACAGGGCCAATTTTCCAATTTCCAACCGACTACTCCAATTCCATCTGCAAATAACTAAAAGACTCATACTGAGTCTGTGCGACGGAATGCTAACGCAACGGTGGCCAGAATATAACCCGTTTGGGTGGTTTGGTTACAACTAAACACAATCTGGGTCGATTACGCTAACCAGGTCAAATTTTAGAAGTACCGCTTGCGCCTGATAACCACTTTCGGTAACATTGGCGGGTTATGGTCAAGCTAACTCCCAGCCGCTTTAATCCGGACTTGCTGGCAAGAGAATCCACTGTTTACAGCGTTAATTTGCCGCTACGGCAATTTGGCCGTTTACGGGAGATGTTGCTCGAAGACAACGGCGAGATGCAAGCCACTTTCAGGTTTTCGCGCCGTAAAAAAACGGTGCATATTGCCGGCAATTTGAAGGCCAGTTTTAGTATGCAGTGTCAGCGGTGTCTCGAACCAATGCAGCACGAGGTTGATGAGACGTTTGAATTGGTTTTTGCCAAATCACTCGACGCCGCCAATGCCATGCCTGAAGGGATGGACCCTGTGGTGTTAGACGAACACGGTCAAATTCATGTGGTCGATTTGTTTGAGGACGAATTGATTTTGCATTTGCCGACGGTGGCCAAGCACGCGCAAAGAGACGTATGCGAAGCCAGTGAATATATGATCAATGCTGATAGAGCGGCCAGTGTAAATGCAGAAGGCAACGATCAGCATGACGGTAGCAAACAAGAAGATAAAGACAAATTCGCATCGTCGAAAAATGGTGCCGAAAGCGATACCGAAAGTGGTGCTAAAAATGGTACTAGAAATGGTAGAAGTGGTCGTAATGAACCAGATGGTTCGAGCGCTGCGGGTGATAAACCTAAACCATTCGACGTGCTCAAGAATCTTGATCTACATTAATAACTAACTTTAAGACTGGAATTACCCATGGCCGTTCAGAAAAGCCGAAAGACACCATCGCGACGTGGCATGCGCCGTTCGCATGACAAACTCACTGGCGCAACATTGGCAACCGACCCAACTACGGGTGAGTTGCACCGTCGTCATCACATCACGCCAGATGGTTTCTACCGCGGTCAGCAGGTCGTTGAAGCAGCTGAAATAGAAGAAGACGACGAAGACTAGAGCGCTACAACGTGGTGCTGCCCGGCCCAAGCAGTAGTCATGGGGAGCTAACCAACTCGGTGGCCATCCCGCTATGAGCAAAAATCTCACGGTCGCAATCGATGCGATGAGTGGCGATAAGGGCACTGGCGTCATTGTCGAGGCGGTCCGGCAAGTCCTGAGCGAGCGTGCTGATGCCAATCTCTTGCTGGTTGGCGATCCGGCAGAAATTCAGAGGCATATCGGCAACAATCCGTTGCCTGAAGGGCGATCGCAGATTGTTGAAGCCAGTGAAGTAGTCACCATGGACGACACTGTGGCGATAGCGCTTCGCAACAAGAAAAAATCCTCCATGCGCATTGCCATCGATCAGGTTAAATCTGGTCGAGCGGCGGCGTGCGTGAGCTCAGGCAATACCAGCGCGCTCATGGCGATTAGCAAATTTGTGCTTAAAACAGTTCCCGGTATTGATCGGCCTGCTATCTCTACAACGATTCCTGCGCTAAACGGCCACACTCATATGCTCGACCTTGGCGCTAATGTTGATTGCAGTGCCGACCACCTTTTTCAATTTGCCGCCATGGGTTCTATCCTGGCAGAAGCCATAGACGCCAAGGCGCGTCCCTCTATCGGCTTGCTTAATATCGGCTCTGAAGACATCAAGGGCAACGTGCAAGTAAAAGACGCTGCCGCTTTGCTTACCGATAGCACCTTAAATTACATTGGCTTTGTAGAGGGTAATGAGATCTACACCGAACGTGCTGATGTGGTTGTTTGTGATGGTTTCGTTGGTAACGTGTCGTTAAAAACCAGTGAGGGTGTTGCTCATATGGTGTCGCACTATTTGAAAGAAGAGTTTATGCGCACACCTGTTAACAAGCTGATTGGTTTGTTGGCAAAACCGGTGCTGCGCTCGTTTGGTAATCGAATCGACCCGCGTCGCTATAACGGTGCCAGCCTGCTTGGGTTAAAAGGGGTGGTCATCAAAAGCCATGGCGGTGCAGATGCGCTTGCGTTTGCTAACGCCATTAACATCGCCTTACTTGAAATTGATAAAGACGTTCCTTCCATGATTGCCGAACGCATGAGCCAGTCAGTTAGCAGTATTGCGTAAGACAATGGCAAACTATTCCAGAATAGTCGGCACTGGCAGTTACCTGCCGCAAAAGGTGTTAAGCAACACCGAACTCGAATCCATGGTCGACACCAGTGACGCCTGGATTCGAGAGCGCACCGGTATAGAACAACGTCATATCGCTGCAACAGACGAATTCACCGTTGATTTAGCTGAACACGCCTCTCGTCACGCCATGGACGCAGCCGGTGTCAGTGCCGCAGATATAGACTTGATTATTGTTGCAACGACCACAGCCGATCAAGTATTTCCCAGTACCGCGTGCTTATTGCAAAGCCGATTGGATATCCATGGTTGCCCTGCCTTTGATGTGCAAGCGGTCTGCACCGGCTTTGTCTATGCGTTGGCCGTGGCGGATAAATTTATTCAAACCGGCACGTCAAAATGTGCACTAGTGGTTGGGGCGGAAACGTTTTCTCGCATTATCGACTGGACTGATCGAAATACCTGTGTGTTGTTTGGTGATGGTTCAGGGGCTGTTGTGCTCAAAGCCGACCAGCGGCCGGGTGTTATGTCTACACACCTGCATGCCGATGGCGACTACGCAAAGTTATTGCATGTGCCCAGTGGTGTATCCAATAACTACAGCGCGGTGCAAGAGGGTCGCGCCTTCGTCGAAATGGAAGGCTCTGATGTGTTCAAGATGGCGGTGCGCACCCTTGGTGCCATTGTCGATGAAACACTGGAAGCCAACGGACTTGATCGCTCTGCGATTGATTGGCTGGTTCCGCACCAGGCCAATAAACGTATCATCAATGCGACGGCGAAAAAATTGAATATGCCTTTAAATAAAGTGGTTAACACCGTAGCAAAGCACGGCAATACATCGGCTGCTTCCATACCACTGGCTCTGGACACAGCCGTGCGAGCAGGGGATATACAACCTGGTCAGCTGCTATTGATCGAAGGGTTCGGTGGTGGTTTTACTTGGGGTTCGGCTCTGATACAGTACTAGTGGTTTGTGCCCCTAGTTGTTAGACAAACATCCGGTAGCTTATGAGCGGTGACTCAGATAGCAGTGACTCAGACAGCGTCGACTCAGGCAGCTTTGATTCAGAAAAAAAAGAGTCTAGCCAACCGTTCGACGCTGAGGGGTTTCTGCGCACGGTAACTGACCGCCCTGGCGTGTATCGCATGTTCAATGCGCAAGACGACATTATTTATGTCGGTAAAGCCAGCAACCTGAAAAATCGCCTTTCCAGTTATTTCCAAAAGAACGTAGACAGCGCCAAGACGCGTGTGCTGGTGTCACACATACATGAAGTGCAAGTCACGGTCACAGCTAGTGCTGCAGAAGCGTTGTTGCTGGAACACAACCTTATCAAAGAACATCGGCCCCGGTATAACGTGGTGCTGCGTGATGATAAAAGCTATCCCTATATATTTATTTCTGTTCGTGATGAATACCCGCGGATTGCTTATCAACGTGGTGCACGGCGAGTCAAAGGTAAATACATTGGCCCTTATCCCAGTGCCGGTTCAGTTAAGCGCTCTTTAAGTTTGGTGCAAAAACTGTTTCGTGTTCGACAATGCGAAGACAGTTATTTCAGAAATCGATCAAGGCCATGTTTGCAATATCAAATTCAACGCTGCACGGCTCCATGCGTAAAACACATTAGCCCCGAAGACTACGCTCAGGATGTGGCGATGAGCATGAAGGTGCTTGAGGGGAAGTCAACCGAGGTTATCGATAACCTGGCCGCGCGCATGGAAGAGGCCTCTGATACGCTGCAATTCGAACTCGCTGGCAAGTTGCGCGATCAAATTGGCAACCTGAAAGCTGTCAATGATTTAAGCAACACGATGCGTGATCGTGAAGACGCAGACTACGTTGGTGTGGCCACACGCGGTGGGCAAAGTTGTGTGCAAGTGTTTTTTGTGCGGAACGGCACCAACCTGGGCAACAAGGCTTTTTTTCCGACCACCCCTGCCCAGAGCACCAGTGCCGAAATACTCAACGCATTTATTTCACAATTTTACCTCGAGCACGATGTGCCTCGCGAGATAATAGTGTCCGAACCTGTGCAGGATTCGCAATTGTTGCAAGAGATTTTCAGTAGCCGAGCCAAGGTAAGTGTCACAATAAGCCATAAGGTCAGAGGCGAGCGCGCAAAGTTGCAAACCATGGCGCTGACCAATGCTGATGTGTCATTGGCCGCGCGCCTGGCATCGCGCTCAGGCATGGCTGCCCGTCTGGACGCGGTTCGCGAGTTGGTCGAGCTGGACGAGTTACCCAGTCATATGGAGTGCTTTGATATCAGCCACACCATGGGCGAAGCTACGGTAGCGTCCTGTGTTGTGTTTAATGCCGAAGGCCCTGATAAACAGCAGTATCGGCGATTTAACATCAGCGATATTACCCCGGGTGACGATTACGCGGCTATGCGCCAGGCGCTAACCAGACGTTACACTCGCTTGCTGAAAGAGAACGCCGACTTGCCAGACATCATTTTTATCGATGGTGGTAAGGGGCAAATTAATGTGGCGCTGGATGTCATGAAAGAGCTGCAAATTGATTCGGTAGAGGTGGTTGGAGTCTCAAAAGGGCCCGATCGTCGACCCGGAGACGAAACCTTGATTTTGTGTCGTCAAAAAACCGAGAAACAACTAAACAACGATTCGGCTGCTTTATTGCTTATACAACAAATACGTGACGAGGCACATCGGTTCGCCATCGCTGGCCATCGGGGTAAACGTGCAAAGCAGCGGCAAAAGTCGTCACTAGAAGATATTAAAGGCTTGGGCCCGAAACGACGTAAAGCGATACTGACGCATTTTGGTGGTATTCAAAAGCTGACAAAAGCAGGTGTGGAAGACATAGCAGCTGTACCTGGCATCAGCTCTGAGTTGGCGTCACGAATTTATGATGAGCTGCATCCAGGCGGACTATTGCCAAAGGTGCAATCGAAGGAGTAACGCTGTGCCGAATCACAATTTAACCTCGATACCAACTCTGCTTACGCTGCTACGTATTGCTTTGTTGCCAGTGATTATCGTGGTGTTCTATTTGCCATACTCCTGGGCAAGGCCGCTGTCGTGTTTTATTTTTGTGATCGCTGGTATTACTGACTGGCTTGATGGTTATCTTGCGCGCAAGTGGAATCAGGAAAGTCGCTTCGGTGCGTTTCTCGACCCCGTGGCTGATAAGCTGATGGTTGCCACGGCGCTTATCCTGTTAGTCGAATTTGATAACAGTCCGTGGTTGACCATTCCCGCCATCGTCATAATAGGGCGAGAAATAACCATCAGCGCGTTACGGGAGTGGATGGCTGAAATGGGTCAGCGCGGCAAGGTGGCGGTGGGGTGGTTAGGCAAAGTAAAAACCGCATCACAAATCGGTGCATTGGCCTGTTTACTCTACCTGCACGATATCGGGTCACTGCCCATCTACCAAATAGGGCTGGTGGCTTTGTATATCGCTACGGCTCTTACGATTTGGTCAATGGTCGGTTACATGCAGGCGGCATTCAGCTCCTCCAGTGATACGTCAACAAGTTTTGACTGAACTTTGCCTACACGTTGCCAAGACGTAGCCAAGACGCAGCCTGAGCAATGCTTATCCAGCGAACAAACTGTTTGGGCGGAACAAGTATGCGCAGGGCCTTGACAGGCGCACTTAGTAAACCCACAATAGAGAGATCGGTGCGGGAATAGCTCAGTTGGTAGAGCGCAACCTTGCCAAGGTTGAGGTCGCCAGTTCGAACCTGGTTTCCCGCTCCATTTTTGACCACCGATGTTTTTGCTCTTTGGTCACCGAAAGTCATTGATGTTCAATGATGGTCATGGATGGTCATTGAATGTCGCTGCAACACGCGCGGGAATAGCTCAGTTGGTAGAGCGCAACCTTGCCAAGGTTGAGGTCGCCAGTTCGAACCTGGTTTCCCGCTCCAAGTCTTTTTTTAAGTACCCGAAATCGGTTACTACCAGCCTTTGCCCAACCTTGCCTGTTGGTGATATCTGCGCTTCACCAAACGTTGGAACAGATTTAGTGAACATCTCAATTCACGCACCCTAAAAATGCATAATAATGCATCTTACCGTTCGCAAGCCAGATCAATATTCTCACCACAGCCGAGCATTGCAGTGACGATTGTCGTCCCGGTCCAACTTAGCCCCAAACCGTCTACCGCGTATCACTTCTACTGCTCTGGCCTACCTATGCGGGCTACACAGTGGCTTGCAAGTTGCTATTCATGTGTTCTACAGAAGAACCTGAAGATCGCGGCAGATTGTGGCACAAGCCTTAGCAAACGACATAGACGGACCCGATTCGGACCCACAGCATCACCGAGCAGCAGATGCTGAGGAGCGCGATGGGCAACGGCGTGCCGTGGCCGAAGCCTGGTTGGCCTGGCAGTGCAAAATGGTCGCGGGCGTTATTCGCGGTGCTGTTTTTTCGGTCACACAGACACGGCTAAACGCTGTTTTAGCGCATTGGCCGGCTGACGACGATCAAGGTTCCGCACTGGGTATCTTGGCCAATGATGCGCTTGCCGCTAACGATGTGCTCATTAACGCTGCGCAGAAATTCCAGGAAAATAATCAGCAATCCATTGATCACATCGCTATTCCTATCTCGAATGAAGGCAGTGATTATGTGGTGGTGATGCATATCGTTGCGAGAAGTCAATCCCAGCAGAGTGCAGTTGTGCAACTGGTGCAATGGGGTGGCATGTGGTTGGGCTCACTGGATAACGTGATTGGTACCGTTGCTGGTGCAACTGGCGGGGTGTCAATCAAGCTTGCTGAGCAAGTGCTGTCCCATAACAACTTGTATGCGGCCTGCCTGGAAGCGGCTAACACGCTTGCTGGTGATCTGCAATGCGAACGCGTGAGTGTCGGATTAAAAAAAGGCGCGGCTATTCAACTGCAGGCTATTTCTCAGGTTGCCAACTTTGATGATCGTCGAGCGCTGGTTCGCGTTATTGAGTCTGCTATGGAAGAGGCAAGCGATCAACAAACCATCATCAATATGGCTGATCCAAAAACGGCCGAACTGATGATGACCCGTGCTCACAAAGAGCTGCAAACATCACAAGAATCCGGTTTAGCTTGCACTGTTCCCTTGTATTCAAACAATGAAGTTATTGGCGCTGTGCTGCTTGAACGAAACGGTGGGTTTTCAGCAGACGAGATTAATTCGGCTGCAAAGGTTCTGGCACCCATGGGGCCGGTACTGCAACTGATTAAACAAGAACAACGCTCTTATTCGGCTCGTGCACGTGAACATGTGCAATCAACTTTTAACCGACGCCGACTGCCAACAACAACCAAAGGCAAAATACTGACTGGAGCCGGGTGCCTTGGTCTGTTAGCGATACTGTTTTTACCGGTACCCCACAATGTATCGGCGCAAGCCAGCATTGAGGGTTCTGACAAACAGGTGCTGGTGGCACCGCAAGCCGGTTATGTAAAGTCTGCACATGCAAGGGCAGGCGATGCTGTTAAAGCGGGTCAAGTGATTGCCACGCTTGAAGATCGGGACTTGTTAATAGAAAAAGAAAAGTGGCTTGGCGAGCTGGGTAAGCTTGACACCTCTTTGGCTCGTGCACTTAGCCTGCGTGATCGATCAGAGCTGGGTATGCTGCAAGCCAAAAAAGCCCAGGTGGATGCAGAGCTTGCATTAATAGAACAAAAATTGAATCGCTCGCAACTAACCGCGCCATTTGATGGCGTGTTAGTCAGTGGTGATTTAAATCAGTCCTTGGGTGCGCCTGTTGATGTTGGCCAAGTATTGTTTGAAGTTGCTTCCATGGAAGCCTACAGGCTGGTACTGGAAATTGATGAGCATGATGTGGCTGGGGTTGAACCCAATCAACCTGGTGTATTGAGATTCTCAGCGTTGCCGGGTAACAAACACGAACTCACCACTAAAAGCATTGTTCCCGTGGCCCTGGTACGAGACCGCAAAAGCGTTTTTTCGGTAGAGGCTGAACTGTCTGAAATGAGTGACAAGCTGCGACCTGGCATGCGAGGGGTTGCAAAAATTCGAGTGGGCGACGCACCGTTAATATGGATTTGGACACACAAGCTAATCGCTAAAATGCGGTTATGGTTGTGGAAGTCGGGTCTGTAATGGGTGAGTCATTCGTCTCGGTCGAAGAGATCTGGTCGCGACTGGCTGACCTGAGCCCAAAGCTACGTAAACATATAAAAATCCATGTTCATGTTTATCGCAATGAACGCTGGTATTTACTTCAGGATGAACTCTCTGGTGAGCATGTCAGGCTTAACAGCCGAGCTTACGGTTTGGTTGGCAGGCTCGATGGCAAATGCACCTTAAGCACCATCTATCACTACCTGATTGCCAATGAGTCGCCAGACTTATCCATTACCGAGGTGGTAAACCTTATTGGTCGAATGCAGCGCATGGGCATTATTTCCAATGTGATGGACAAAAGCACAACTGAATTGGTGGAACAATATCGCGACAAACGCCGAACAATGCGTTTTCACAAATTGATAAGCCCGTTGCTTATTCGTATTCCATTATTTAATCCTGATGCCTTACTCAATAAGATTACGCCATATTTTAAAAACGTACTGAGCACGCTTGGTGCACTTATCTGGTTAATGGTGGTACTACCGGCGGCGGTGTTGGTTTTTCAGCACTGGGACGCACTGGCCAGCGCTTACAGAACAGATATATTAAAACCAAACAACATCTTATTACTCTTTATCCTGTATCCGTTGATGAAGTTGCTGCACGAATTTGCCCACGCGATTTGTGTTAAACGCTGGGGTGGGGATGTACACGAAATGGGTATCACGCTAATGGTTTTGGCACCTATACCGTACGTTGATGCTTCTGCAGCCACCGCATTTAAATCAAAGCACAAACGCATGATGGTCAGCGCGGCTGGTATTCTTGTCGAAGTTTTTCTGGCCGCTATTGCCTTTTACTTTTGGGTCGGAGCCAGCGATGGCCTGCTGCGCGATTGCGCGTTCGGTGTGTTTACCATAGGCGCTGTTTCCACCTTATTGTTTAATGCCAATCCCTTACTAAAGTTTGATGGTTATTTCTTGTTGCAGGATGCCATAGAAATCCCCAACTTGATGGCTCGCTCCACGCACTATTATCGCTATCTGTTTAAACACTATGTGTTAAAGCTTGAAGGGGAAGTCTCACCTGTTACAGCCCATGGTGAGCGGCGATGGTTTATTGCCTATGGGTTGCTCTCTACCTTGTATCGAATCTTTATTCTGTTTTTTATAGTGATGTTTCTTTCAAGCCGATATTTACTGATCGGTGTTGCCTTAGGTGGCTGGGCTGTTATACAACAACTCATATTGCCGCTGGTAAAAAGTATTAACTTCGTACTGCGCTCACCCGAAACAGCCCATCAACGATCGCGATCTACACGCGTGGTCGTCGGCGGTTTAGTGGCGACAGCGGTAATAATTGGTGTTGTGCCTTTGCCGTCATCGACCCGCGCCCAGGGTGTGGTCTGGGTACCACAGCAAGGTGAAATATTTGCTGAGACAGCAGGATTTGTTAGTGAAGTCGCGGTGTCTCCCGGTGAGCAGGTGAGCAAGGGGCAACTGTTATTGACTCTGGTTGCACCCGAGCTGGAAAAATCAATTGTGGTGATGGAAAACGAATTGTTGGCCATGGATGTGCGCAGTGAATTGCTACGCAGCCTGGACCCGAGCGAATATTCTATGTTGCAAGAAGATATTGCTGCGCAAAAAAGAGTGCTTGCTGAAAAGCGCCAACAGCGTGATCACTTAGAGGTTGTGGCGCAAGCTGATGGCACTTTCACCCCAACTCAGTTGCAAAAACTAGCAGGCCGCTACTTTGCCCAGGGTGAACTGATTGCCCAAATCGTGGACCCAAGTGCATTGGTGGTTCGTGTGGCTGTGCCTGATGTTAACAGTGGTCGGTTGCAGACAGGAGTGAAGTCGGCTTCGGTCAAATTAGCAGAGTCTCTGGGTCAGAACATCAAGGCCAGCGTGGTAAATGAGGTGCCGGCCGCAGATCGAACATTACCCAGCCCTGCATTGGGGGCTGCTGGCGGTGGCGGCATAGCAATTGCCTCGAATGACCCTAAGGGATTAACCACGGTACAGAGCATATTTCATTTGCAGCTCGGCCTGCCTGAAAACACGAAAATATTTGGTGTTGGAGAACGAGCTTATGTCACGTTGCGACATAAAGCTGAGCCACTGGGTAAGCGTTGGCTCAGATCATTAAGACAAGTGTTTTTGAAAACGTTACCCGCCTAGCTGTATTTAGAATCGGAATTGGTTAAGACATGCAATTACATAAAGCAATAAACCCACTGGCTTTAATACCGCCTGCGGTATTCGTTGTTGCGGCTTTCGTTTTGCCCTGGGGCAATCAGGCCGATGCCAGTCGAGAAATTCTCTCAGACATTGATTGTGTTGTTCAGCCAGGCAAATTAGCGTCACTGGGCAGTGCGGTAGCTGGTGTATTGTCCAGCGTCAACGTGCATCGTTCTGACTACGTGCAAGCGGGCACCGTGTTAGCTGAGCTGGAATCTGATGTTGAACAAGCATCTCTGGCACTGGCTAATCGATTGGCATCGTTAAATACCGCCACGCGTTTACGTCAGCTAAATGCAGACTTTGGTTCACGTACGTTGCAACGTAACGAGACATTATTTCAAAAAGCCTCTATTTCGAAACAAACGTTAGATCAGGTAAAAACAGAAGCGCTGATCGCCGAAATGCAAGTATTACAAGAACGCGAAAACAGTGAAGTGGCTCAGATTGAGGCGATTCGTGCAAAAGCTGCATTGAAACGCCGCTTCATAACAGCACCGTTTGATGGCGCTATTACTGAAGCCTTTAAAACCGTTGGCGAGTACGTGGCAGATGAGCCGATCGTACAAATTGCCAGCCTTGATCCTCTGCACATCGAAGTTATTGTGCCGGTGAGTGAACTGGGTTCTATTGAAAGCGGTATGCGCGGTGATATTCGCATGAATGTACCGGGCTTTGAAGACACCGTGTTTGAGGCCACTGTGCGTCGCATCGACCCTGTTGCAGATGCAGCTAGCGCTACTTACGGTGTTTTACTGGAATTACCGAACCCGGATTTGACCATCCCGAGTGGTGTGCGATGCCAGCTGGATTTTGTAAGTGACTAATACTGTGAGCGCAATCACACCGAAGTCGATTGTGTCTTACTGTTAACCCTTCTAAGTGCATGAATCCAAAAGGCTAAGCAAGTCTTTCTAGCCTTTTAGTCTTATTGTTGTCTGCCGATAATTACCCTACTTAGGCGAAAACTCGCCTTGCACAGCCGCATTGCGTGGAGCGCACGTTGGATTTACGGTCCCTTTATATGATGTTAGTCCAGTGCAAACTCAGGTCTGCATCAATGACGCAGCTGTATGCAAAGGGACGACGCACGTGAAAAATCCATTAGGTGCTGTGGTTCGTTTCCTGAAATCCCCATTGGCAAGAATCAGCTTTGGTTTAGTGATGCTGACAGTATCGCTGTTGCTCATTTCTGATTTTCTTGGATTCATGCCCGACTCGCGTGGCAATGAAGTGGCTTACCGGCAGCACATTGCGCAATCCTCTGCTGTGCAGGTATCCATGGAAATTGGTGAGCGTGACAACACTAAACTTAATCAAATTTTAAAATCAACGGTTGATCGTAATGAGCGCGTACTGGGTGTGGCTGTCACAAGAACCGATGGCACTGTTGTGGCCAGTGAAGGACAGTACAATGCTTTATGGGATTTGGCACCTCAAGCTGAATCAACTGTTGAACAAGTGCGTGTTTCGCTTTATACCCCCAAAGGTGAATGGGGTTTTCACGAATTAGTATTCCAGCCTTTACCCGTGAGTGCATCCATGTTTCGTGGTGGCAGCTCGGTATTAAAAATAATAGCCTACATTACCTTTGCCGGCTTTATCGGATATTTCTTTTTCCTCAAAAAAGTAATGCGCGAACTTGACCCCGATCAAGTGCTTCCAGATCGAGTTCGTAGTGCATTGGATTCTTTGGCTGATGGATTAATGATCGTCAACCATGAAGGTGTGATTATGTTTTGTAATCAAGCCTTGGCTAAACGCACTGGCATCAATGCTAAAAAACTAACCGGTAAAGACAGCACTTTTCTCGATTGGGTGAAAGCGGAAGGTGATGATACGCTGCCTTGGGAGCCTATTATTGCCGGTACAGCTCAAACTCAAGAGCAAACTTTGCACTTACGCGTAGGACACCATCAAAGCTATCATTTTATTGTCAATGCAGCATCAATAGTGGGTGACGGCGATAGCGTTCGCGGTGCGTTGATTACGCTAAGCGATGTCACTGAAATGGAGAAAAAGCATGCCGAGCTGGAAATGACCCTGGCAACGCTTGAAGAGTCTCAAGCCGAGATCGAAGAAAAGAACCGAGAGTTATTTACCCTGGCAACTCGCGACCCTTTGACCAATCTGTTTAACCGTCGGGCATTTTTTGATGCGTTTGATACCCATTTTGAACATGCGGTGACGGCCCACAGTCGCCTTGCGTGCATCATGCTCGATATAGATCATTTTAAGTCGGTCAATGATACGCACGGTCACGGGGTGGGCGATGAGGTCATCAAGTACCTTGCCGACACCTTAACAACGTTTTTGGGTGACGTTGATGTGGTGGGTCGATTCGGTGGTGAAGAGTTTTGCATGATATTGCCCGATGCCACATTAGAGGCGGCGGTGCAGCGTGCCGAGAAAATTAGAATCCATATACAAGATGGTGTAAATGCAAATTTATCTGTTGCGTTAAACATCACCAGCAGCTTTGGTGTGTCTTGCTTGCCAGGTAAAGCCAACACGCCAAGCGAAATGATTGAATTTGCTGATTTGGCCTTGTATGAAGCTAAAACATCGGGCCGTAACCGCGTGGTTAGTTGGGACGACGAAAAAAGCAATGGCAATCAACAATCGGACAACCCAACGGGTGCGTCAATACAACAACCAGTGATGCGTCGCTCTGCTGCAGATGATGTTTCTCAGGTTGTATCCGTGGAAACAAGCGATTCGCCGGCAGCCGCGAACGACAGCAAGACAAGCGAGCCGAAATTGCAGGCAGCTAATGAGACACAGCCAGTGCTTGTCAGAGCTTCACAGCGTCGCCGAGAAGACGACCCGACTGCTGCAGGTGCATTGGTGTTAGTCGAGCCTGGCAGAGCGTTAACCCAACGCCAACTGCTCGCCGCAAATGTGGCCACTGCCATTAACCGGGCTAAGCGTGATCATCATGTGCTGGCCGTTGTTGTGCTCGATGGTAGTTCTTTGCAATTCATTGCAGACAACGTTGACTACAACATCGGGAATAAGCTGTGTTCTGTGTTGGTTGATCGCATCAAAAACCTGCTGCGTATGGCTGATGTGGTATCTCAAGGTGAGATGGAAGAAATTACCAGCACGGTCACGCAAACTGAACACAATGAAATTGCTATTTTGCTAAGCGATATCGACGCTAAAGAAAGTATCTCGGGTATTGTTGAACGATTACTTGATGTCTTTGATCAACGTGTAGTTATTGGCGGGCTGGAATACGTGGTTGATACCAACGCCGGTATCAGTATATTTGGTGAGGACGGAGACAACGCTGAAGACTTGCTGCAAAACGCCTGTGTTGCATGCAGCAATGCAAAGATGGATGGTATACGTAATTCGTACAGTTTTTATTCTTCACGCATGGATAAATCGGCCAAGCGATTTATTCGTTTGCAAACAGATTTGTATCAAGCGATCGAACGACGCGAACTTGAAGTTTATTATCAACCCAAGATGGATTTACCTTCGGGTGATATTCTGGGCTTTGAAGCATTGCTGCGCTGGCATCATACTCATTTAGGAACAATCTCTCCGGTCGAGTTTATTCCTATTGCAGAAAAAATCGGCTTGATACAGCAAATAAATCATTGGGTCATGACCGATGTACTAGACCAGATCACGCGTTGGGAGCATGCGGGGCATACAAACATTGTCATTGCAGTTAATGTGTCGGCGCTGGAATTAAAAGACGAGACCTATGCCGACAACGTCATTGCAACCATAGGTGATTCAGGCGTGCCGTTAAGTGGTATAGAAATTGAGATAACTGAATCTATTGGTATCGATGAGCTTGATACGGCTCGCAATAATTTAGAGAAATTGCAACGTGCAGGGCTACAAATATCAATCGATGATTTTGGCACCGGGTACTCATCGATTGGCTACCTTCAGCACTTCCCCATTAACAGGCTTAAAATTGATCGTGCTTTTGTCAACGGTTGCACGACTGATGAGAAAAAAGCGCGCGTTGTACGCTCGATCATAACGATGGGCAATAGTCTTGGCATGCGCGTGTTGGCCGAAGGTGTTGAAACGCAGGAACAACTGATGTTTTTGCGTGATCATCACTGCGACGAAATCCAGGGTTATCTGGTCAGCAAGCCGGTTACGGCCAGTGAGACCACCGCCTTTTTGGAAAACCCAGTCGTGCTCACCCAGACTATTTTGGCAAGCACACTGGGCAGAAGGGAACATCGTGGCGGCGTGACGACCCTGCCGTTGACTGGGCTTGACGCCATTATCTCGCGGTTTCCCGAGGCCGCCAACGATAACCGTGAGTCTTCTGAGAAGCGTGGTGAGGCCACCGGTTAATTTAAGTGCACGAAGTCAGTCGGTTCTTCATGCTAAAAGTGTCTAAATCGACTATCCTATCTAGTCTGGTCCGGCGATATCGATTTTTGCTCCCAGACGTTGTTTAAAGTGGCTGAATGGCAGAGTGGCTATGCACCGGATTGCAAATCCGTTTACCTCGGTTCGACTCCGGGTTCAGCCTCCACTAAAAACAAGATACCAATAGTCTCCAAGTGGACACTTTTATAAGTGTTGGCGTTTATTTGGTTTCTTTTTATACAATGCCCCCCAAAGCCCGGGTGGCGAAATTGGTAGACGCAAGGGACTTAAAATCCCTCGGTAGCAATACCGTGCCGGTTCAAGTCCGGCCCCGGGCACCAATGAAATCAACGCTTTAGCTTTGGTTTCTCCAAATGTTAGAACCTCTGAATTTCATTTTAGGCAAAAGTTTAGGCAAAAAACTCACGCCCTGTAGTCGGGTTGGTGCTTTCAGATGAGCCGCTTTAGGTGAAACAAGGAACTTAATATCAGCCATGGTAACGACATGCTAGTGCACGTCGCTTCGCCGTCTGGTACTTGTATGATTTGAAAGGTTAGACTGTTGAAATGCTTGGAAAAAAACTTACAGTCTATCTAGCCAACGGCTTACCTTCTGGCATCCGTCATGTTGAGATAGCAAATTGGTCGGGACAAGGTATTGCTTGTCCAAGAAGTCGGGTCAAAGAGCTTGGAGAGTGGCTGGAAGCTGCCAGACCAGGTGTGTATTTTCTATTAGAAAAAGACACCGGTGATACTGGTGATCGAGTCTATATCGGCGAGTCTGAGAATGTTCAACGAAGACTGAAGGATCATTTTAGAAATAAAGACTTTTGGAATGAAGCGGTTCTTTTCACAAGCAAGGATGACAACTTAACCAAATCCCACATAATGTATCTGGAGTCCCGTCTATCGCACATTGGCTTGTTAGCTGGCAGGTTTGAAATTGAAGCAGGGAAGATTCCAACTGAAGCTATTCTTCCGAGGGCTGACCGCGATGCGATGGAAGAGTTTATCTTGAACCTTAATATCGTACTAGGTTCATTGGGGCATCGAGTACTTGAACCAATTAATCCTGATTTAGATGGTGCCTCTGAAGAAGGTGCGCAATCTGAGCTTTCAAACTATCGATTAGAATTTAGAGTACGCGATCTAAAGGCACGAGGGCGATTTACTGACGAGGGATTTGTATTAATGGCAGGCTCAAACGTATCGGGTATGACATCTGATAGCATGCCGGGTAAAACTCGTTCGATTCGTAATAGTTGGGTTGTTGATGGAATACTGGAAAAAGCCGGTGAAGATTTTATATTGAAATCTGATCAGGTGCTTAGTTCATCTTCATACGCTGCAGCAATTGTCTCTGGCAATAGTCGATCCGGCCCTCAAAGCTGGTCTGATTCTACTGGTAAGTCTTTAAAGCAGATAGAGCAAGATCTTGCGTCTGATACCTAACGGTGTGTTTTTACGCGGACACGCCGACTTTGATTACGATCAAAAAAACTTTATGAAAACACATTTTTCTGATTTCTTTGAAGTTGAACAAACAATTCTTGAAGAGTATGGAGCGTTAAATATTTCATTAATAAATGACCTTCCTCTTTTTATCGATCCGTTTTTGCTCTTTAATAGTGACTTTGATGAATACAGAAAACTTCACGATAATATAATTCAATATTTGCGATTCTTACGAGATGCTTCTCGAAGCAACGAATTAAATCCCGGATTGATTCAGGCTTGGTTTCTTTTTCCGGAGGTAAAGCAGAATTGGCTCGGCTACAGCAAAGTCGGAAATGGGGGCAGCGGGCTCGGACCACAGTTTGCAAAGTCATTAAACTCAAATCTTGGGACTGTGTTTAGAGATTTCGGTGAAGAACAAGTGACTCAGGGTAGTCATCTGGAAAAATTATGTCTAATTAGAAGTGGAGTGGGCAGGGATATGATTAGTGACTTCACAGCAAACCTAACCAAAGGCTACATATGCGAGTACACGCAAAAATTCGCTGAACAGTATCTAGACGATCGCAAAGCAATTACCGTATCAGTCAGTCATGTGTCTTTCAACTATAAAACAAGATCTTGGCAAACTGGAAATTACTATTTACCTTACATAGACGGTGATTATGTGCTGTTGACGCCAAAGAATATTCTTACAAAGGATGACACGTGGATAAATCGAAACGATCTGATAGGTGGCATAGCCTCAATAGCCGAATCTGTTTCCAATGCTCAATTACGAGCGCAACTTGACGAATACTTGTCGAGGAAGCTTACTGAAGATCTTACAAAAAAAGAGCGTGATGAGGCCGTAGCCGGAGCATTTATAAAGTACCCCGAGCTTTTAGACTACTACATACAATTTAAAGAAGAACATGGTGATGAAGCATTTGATCAAAGTAAAGAACGGGTCAAAACCGCTGAGCATTTGTTTGTGGCTAATATTGAGTCAGCAGTGAGTAGGCTACGCGATGAAACAGATTTCTACAGTCGTAGTCTGCAAACAATCAAAGAGTCTCGTGAACGTGTAGCTTTCTTCAAGACCATGATTGAAGATAACGATGGCTACAAAATTTTCTATGTCGATGGGGCGCCGGTAAAGCGCGAATACGACGTACAACTTATGTTTCGTCTTGTTTGGTACGCCTCTCCTTCTAGTGTTGATAGTGAAGTTAATAACGGACGAGGGCCCGTCGATTATAAGATTGCACGTGGTTCAAAAGATCAAACACTTATTGAATTTAAGCTAGCGAGTAATACTCAGCTCAAGCGAAACTTAACGAATCAAGTAGAGATCTATGCAAAGGCCAATAAAACAGACAATGCAATTAAAGTAATTATTTACTTTACGGATTCTGAATTAGAGCGTGTGCTACGTATTCTAAAAGAGCTTGAAATGTTGCAAAGTGAAGATCTTGTCCTGATTGATGCGAGAGACACAAACAAGCCGTCAGCGTCTCGCGCATGAAACCTTTTAGATGCATTGGCTTTATATTTAGCTCGGCTGAAATATGATAGATCAGACTTGACCTTTCAGTGCATGCTAGATGATATTCACTATAAACGGACCCTAGCATCAGGATTGACTGCAATTGACGCTGACCTAACGGAGCGGTAGCGCAGGGAGAGAAGGGTCAATTGTCAACTCCAATCCTCCGTGAGACTTAGCTGCTAGACGACAAATATAGCGATCTATGGCTGACATGTGCAAAAGCTCACAGATTAGTCCAGCCTCATTAATTCTTGAACCTGTACGGCCGACAATAGTTGAAATAACCATAGGGAGTTTGGTCATGCGTTTTGTTCTAGCAGTTGTATGTACAGCTTCATTTCTCGTCGGATGCGCGACACAAGGAAAGTACAAGAAAGTTGTCGAGTCTTGGGTTGGATCGAACGCAGACTCTCTAGTTTCATCCTGGGGGCCTCCACAACTAGCGTATCCTTTATCGGATGGCGGTCACGTTCTTGAGTACTCACAGCAACAGACTGGCCAAGTAGGAGGTTACTCATATACGACCCCAGAGACAACCTACTACAACGGCACAAGCAACTCTAACAGCAGTGCCCGCGCTTACGGCAATAACGGTAACTCCGCGAGCGCCTACGGATATGGCAACTCCAGTTATCGCGGATCCTCAACGCGCTACGTCACTAAAACGACACCTGTACGCACTGTGACCTACTCCTGTTCCACGCGCTTTACTACTAATGCTCGAGGGGTAATCGTCAACTGGAGCTTCCAAGGCAACGGTTGTAAGACCGAGTAAATATCTGATTGCGACAGATGACCAATATTCGAATAGAAAGCTCGCAGAAGCTTACTAGGCTGGCTCTTGGGCTGTTTGCATTAAATATCTTGCTCTTGCCTACTATAGGATTGGCAGACATCCGAATCATAAATTAGGGATGTGACAAATACGTCCCTATGCGGAAAAGGCTAGAACACCATCGTTCGAATGGTCGATGGAGAGAGTCTTTGGCCAGATTATTCGTGGGCGAATGTTAAGTCGAAATACGCTATAGTTTTTTTGGCAAATGATCAATCCACTGTTATAGATTTGGGAGTATTAGGGCTGTTAATCGAAACAGACACAATTGGCGTGGATCTGAACGAAAGAGAATGGGAAGTTGTTAAATCTCCTTGGTGCTGAGCACTGGCAGTCGATCCATTTAGAGTTGGGTATGCTCGTGCGACTTTTTCAACAGAATAGGCCTAAAGGGGGAGTGCGAGACCAGTCAGTGTTTGTGAGTTCAAGTCCAACCTATCACTGCTGAAAAAAAAATCATGCTGAATTCAAAACTACAGTCCAACGCAAAAATACGGTAGATTACACATCGCTACAGATGAAGTTAAAAATTTAGCGATTCAATTCAGGTCGGCGCCACCATCGCCATAAAGCAGCCATGATCAGCGTTTATGGCTAATAACGAAAATATTAACATTGGTGGGGTTAGAGACGGTCACAACAGAACAATAAGTAGAGATCTCGTTTTGAACTCACCGCTTGGAAAGAAGTTTTAGCTGCAATCTAAGCCAAGCACGCATCATTCAATTCGATGACTCTAGGAGTAAACTACATTGTGACACGACGAACACCGATGATGTCTACCTTACCAGGTGACTTTCTCAACTGTACGAATACAACTATTGCATATATTGCAAAATGGGGAGGTTTTTGAAGTTATTTCGTTGATAATAGTGACGGTCAACCAATCATTGTCAAAAGCCTGTATCAAATAAAAATGAAGGTCATGACCACCTATGGGTATTGTTGCGTCAATACATCAATAAAAAGGAAGGACTTCCATCTCGTTAAGTCAGTTAACATGTAGAAGTTAAAACCTCTAAAAATACTAATGTGTAGAAGTTTCGATGTAATGTAAGCGCTTAAGAATGATGGTATAGACAAAGCTCATCGTCTCGCGCGAAGCTGCACTCCTTTACAAATAGGAGCATGGCATGAACAACGATTCTCTCAATCACGCACCCGGAATGCAAACAGTTACTCGGCACGAATTCTGGCAACGCCATGTTAGTCAATGGCGCACATCTGGCTTGTCCAAGGCAGCGTACTCTGAGCAATATGATCTGACCTATCACCAGATGGTGTATTGGAGTGCTAAGTTTGAAGCGGTTGTCGAGGCCAAGCCAGCCGGTGGGTTTGTGCCGGTTAGTGTATCTCAACCTGTCGGTGATGCAGGTCTGAGTATCCGATTGCCCAATGGGATAACGATTGAAGGATTTAATGAGCGTTGTGTTGATGTCATTGCCAAGCTTATCGCGCAACTATGACAACGCGTTACGCACTTCGCCCTAGCAACAACTTGCCCACAATTTATCTGTACAGGGACTCGGTTGACTTTCGTAAGGGTCACCGAGGCTTGTCAGCCATCGTGCAGGTGGAACTTGGACATGACCCATTCTCGGGGATCCTTTACGTGTTCAGAAATCGCGCTTTCAATAAACTGAAAATACTGTTTTGGGAGAACAACGGATTTGTTCTGTACTACAAAAGCTTGAGCGAAGAGAAGTTTCATTGGCCTCGTAACGATGATCAACTCATCACAATCAATGGCGAACAGTTGAACTGGTTGTTAGAAGGATATGACATAGCCAAGATGGTGCCGCATAAAAAATTGCAATACGAGTCTGTAGGTTGAAGCGAATTTGTTATAATCAAACTCATGCCATCATCTGATATCAGCGTTGATTTATCCTGCTTGAGTCAAAACGCATTGCCAACCCCGGATGCGATGATGGTAGCGCTGCTTGAACAAAGAAAGTTGCTCGAACTACAGGATGAAGCGCTCGATCAGAAAAACACTGAGATCAAAAACAAACAAGCTTTGATCAACGTGCTCGAAGAGAAACTGCGGCTGATGAATCAGCGTCAGTTTGGCACCAGCAGTGAAAAAAACCTCTCACAAAAAGACTGGCTCGCAGACGAAGCGGAAAACTTGGCTGATAGTGAGCCCGATGCCGATGATGGTGAGATTGTTGCTGAAACGGATGCGGATAAAAAGCCTCGCAAAGCACGCAAGCGCAAGGGTTTTTCACCAACACTGCCGCGTATACAAAAATACTTACACCTAAGCGATGAACAACGTGAAGGTGCGATTGACACTTTCTTCGTCAAGGTTAAAGAGGAGCTTGATATTGTCCCTGCCCAAGTGCAGGTGATTGAGATCATGCAGGAGAAGGCAGTTTATCTAGATGAGGATGGTGAACGCTCAATCAAAAGTGCTAAACGCCCTGCACATCCGATCGGCAAGAGTGTGGCGTCGATCAACTTACTCGCCTGGTGCGTGATTGCCAAGTATGCCGACGGCTTACCGCTCTACAGGCTGGAGAAAATCCTGTCTCGCTATGGCGGCGAGATCACACGCACAACATTGGCAAACTGGATCATTCGCTTATCGCTAACGATAGAGCCTTTGTTAACACGTTTGGAAACACAGCTGATGAATGCGGACTACATCCAGGGCGATGAAACACGATTGCAAGTGCTTAAAGAGCCGGGTATGTCGCCAACGGTTGATAAGTGGATATGGGTCATACGTGGTGGCCCTCCAGGCAGGAGCGTGGTGTTATTCAATTACGATAAGTCCCGAGGTGGTGCAGTGGCCGAACGGTTACTGGAAAACTTCACAGGGCGTTACTTCCAGAGTGATGGCTATACAGGCTATGACAAAGTGTGCGCGGCTAAAGGGCTTGTTCACCTGGGTTGTATGGACCATGGCAGGCGTAAGGTGGTTGAGGCGATAAAAACCCAACCAAAACCTATAACGGGCAAACCCAGTGTAGCGATGGTATTGCTCTCGCACATTGATGGACTGTATCGATTAGAGCGTCAGTGGGCAGAGCTCGATGATGATGAGCGTTATGAACAGCGAAAGAAGATGGCTGTGCCAAAGTTAGCCAAACTAAAAAAATGGCTGGATCAAAAACAACCGAAGGTGGAACCGGACACACTGACGCGCAAAGCGATCAACTATTTGATTAACCAGTGGGATCATCTGACACGTTATTGCGAACATGGCCAGCTTCGCATCAGCAATGTGTTGGCTGAGAACGCGATTAGACCGTTTGCTGTTGGTCGTCGGGCGTGGTTGTTTAGCGACAGTCCTGAGGGTGCCAAAGCCAGTGCTGCGATGTTCTCATTAATCGAGACAGCAAAGGCTAATGATGTTGAACCGTATGCTTACTTAAAATACGTTATCGGTAATGTAGCCGCTGCGGACACGGATGAGGCACTGGATGCGCTCATGCCGTGGAATATGAAATAGGCTCAGGTAGAAACGCCAGATACCCTGAAAGATCGGCGCTTACGATGTAATCTGACAGTCACTCGGTTAGAACCGGTAACTGTCAGATGTCATCTGAACTTCTACAGATGCAATAGAATGGAAGTGGTCACACCATAAGTGGTCAGAAGATCCGGAAAGTGTGGCTAAAGACTATTTGACTGATCCTTACGAGTTTGCTAAAGATTACGTTTTAACATTTGGAGTTTAAGATGGCTGGGGCTTTTAAAACATTTATATGTTGGCGGCAGATTAGATTGATCAAAACTCGAAAAAATCGTTTGAAAAAAATATCACTTTTTATTTTGATTTTTGTATAGAAAAGCTCCTCTATTGTGAATAGCAATCATGCGGTGTTGAGCTACCGATAGCATTCCACAGCCGTTTACCCATTTGGTGGCGTACTCGTGGCGCAGTGATCAGTGAGAACTCGTAGAATTGAAGTTCACAGTGACCAGCTGGTTTTAACATCGGGCTCTATCCGGTAGCGCGGTAGGAAAAACGCATCAATTGGGTCATAATGCCGGGCTAATTTTGCGGCCCACCGGTGTTGGCGTTTGGCGCCGGCTGTCAGCTTCTCAGTTGACTCATCGATATTAGCCAAACAATCACGTATAGCTTGTGCGCGTTTAAAACCAACCACCATCCGTTCTACAGACTCGATGCGTTGTTGGCGTAATATGATGACGCGTTTGATGCGCTCCCTTCGACGTTGGTTTATTGCGTACCGGCGTTCACGTTCTTTGTCTTCTATTCGAACGTTCGCTAAACGGTTCGCGCACAATAGGATCCCAGCCATGACTTTCGGTAATTTGTTTTCAAGTTCAGTGCGCTTTGCATCGGTCCATTTTGATTGTGTGCCGTAGAGGCCACGAGCGTTCACCGATAGTGTGATCTTACCGCTTGGGGTGTAATCCCAACGGCCGCCGGCGACATAGCCATACTTATCCTTCGTGTGTTGTTGATCTGGGGTGAGAGTGCGATCGGTGCGCGTGGCTGTTTCATTAATTGACAACCACAAACGCTCTCCATTGATGTTGAGCTCGACGGCGCGTTGCTTATCCGAATAAGAGGCAGCGTGTCCTAGTGCTTCCGCTGTGTGAATAACTGTGTTGAGTAACGATAGGGCACGTGGAAAGGCTGCGCGTGAGACATCTACATCAGAACGATTGGCTGACACCAGTCGGCCGTAATCATTTATGGCAGCATCTTTAAAATGAGTGCGGCACAGCTTGATCAGAGGGTGTGTTGTTTTCTTGGTTGAGACTGGTGGCAATGGTGCGCTGGGTTGGGATGGTTCGGCAGCGAAATTTGTTCTAGGTAGTCGGATGGTATTAGGCATGCCTTTGGGAGCATCAGGCAAAAGCGGTTGATTGACGGTACGCCCGTGCTGTAGTTTTTGCCAATGACCTTGGCGAGGTCGGGGGATGTTGTATCGCTTTCACAGCTTTGCCAGGCCGGTGTCGGAGATATTCAAGCTCGGTGCTATTTCTCGCATCGGTTTACGCCATACCAAAGTGTAGAGCGCTTCTCGGGTGATGGTTTTGGGCTGATCGCTCATTGTGATTCCCTTTTTGCTATTTAGATAACGAGCAGCGTAATGGCAGTTTTGTCAGATTTAAAGAAGGATGTCGGTGATTTGGCTTCGGATTAGCCTAGTCAAAAGAATAGAATGCTGGCATCTAACCGTTGGAGCACGATCGATCACCCAATTGAGTGAGTCAAAGTCGCCGTTCTCGGGTTTATCGCATACACTCATTAGAGCAACAGTCAATGAAAACACCATGAGCCAAACCCCCAACAACCTAGCGACAGAAAGCTGGGCAATTGCCGATCTACTGCGCGGTGATTTTAAGCAAAGCCAATACGGACGCATTATATTGCCGTTTGCGCTGCTAAGGCGGCTTGAGTGCGTATTGGCAGATAGCAAAGACGCTGTGCTCAAAGCGAACGAGAAAATAGAAAAAATCGATGTGTCCGAAGAGGCCGCGGAAAAGCTTCTAAAACGCGCAACCAAAGGGGTGAACTTTTACAATACCTCGAAGATGGATTTATCCAAATTGGGTGAATCCGATATACAAGCAAATCTAAACTCTTATTTACAGTCCTTCTCCAAACATGCACGTGAAATATTTGAGCAGTTCAAATTCGCAGAGTTTGTGGGGCAGTTGCACGATGCCAACCTACTGTATTTAGTAGTTCAGCGCATCTGTCAGATTGACCTTAGCCCCGACAAAGTGTCCAACCATGATATGGGTCTGGCATTCGAAGAGCTTATACGTCGCTTCGCTGAGAGCTCTAACGAGACAGCAGGTGAGCATTTCACACCGCGAGACATTGTTCGCCTCACGACAGCGTTGGTATTCATGGAAGATGATGACGCGCTATCGAAATCCGGCATCATTCGCACCATATACGATCCA